>Ga0308158_10003844_pt1 | contig 12952 bp, 13 predicted proteins | sample PhyBR2_FD_201038 | JGI IMG/M metagenome (GOLD analysis project Ga0308158, IMG submission 201038) | Phyllosphere microbial communities from UC Gill Tract Community Farm, Albany, California, United States - DLSLB.R2 | ecosystem: Host-associated > Plants > Phyllosphere > Unclassified | place: USA... | reverse complement strand
GTCGAGCGCGAGCACCTGGGCGGCATCTGCCTGAACTGGGGCTGCATCCCGACCAAGGCACTGCTGCGCTCGGCCGAGGTGCTCGACCACGCCAACCACGCCAAGGACTACGGCCTCGTTCTCGAAGGCAAGATGAGCGCCGACGTGACGGCAGTCGTCGCCCGCTCGCGCGGCGTTTCCGCCCGCTTGAACGGCGGCGTCGGCTTCCTGATGAAAAAGAACAAGGTCGATGTGATCTGGGGCGAAGCCGAGATCACCAAGCCGGGCGAAATCGTCGTCGGCAAGTCCTCCAAGCCCGTCGTCGAGCCGCAGAATCCGGTTCCGAAGAACGTCAAGGGCGAGGGCACCTACACTGCCAAGCACATCATCATCGCAACCGGCGCTCGTCCGCGCGCGCTGCCGGGCATCGAGCCGGATGGCAAGCTGATCTGGACCTATTTCGAGGCGATGAAGCCGGCAGCCCTGCCGAAGTCGCTGATCGTCATGGGCTCGGGCGCCATCGGCATCGAGTTCGCGAGCTTCTACCGCTCGATGGGTGTTGATGTCACGGTCGTCGAAGTCATGCCGACCATCATGCCGGTCGAAGACGTCGAAGTGACCGCGATCGCGCGCAAGCAGCTTGAGAAGCGCGGCATGAAGATCCTGACCAGCGCCAAGATCACCAAGGTCGAAAAGGCCGCCGATAGCCTGACCGCGCATGTCGAGACGGCTGACGGCAAGGTGCAGCAGATCACCGCCGACCGCATGATCTCGGCCGTAGGCGTCCAGGGCAACATCGAAAACCTCGGCCTCGAAGCCGTCGGCGTCAAGACCGACCGCGGCTGCGTCGTCATCGACGGCTACGGCAAGACCAACATCGCCGGCATCTACGCCATCGGAGACGTCGCCGGCCCGCCGATGCTCGCCCACAAGGCCGAGCACGAAGGCGTCGTCTGCGTCGAAAAGATCGCCGGCCTGCCGAACGTTCACGCCACCGACAAGGGCAAGGTCCCGGGCTGCACCTACTGCCACCCGCAGGTCGCCTCCGTCGGTCTGACCGAAGCCAAGGCCAAGGAAGCCGGCCGCGACATTCGCGTCGGTCGCTTCTCGTTTGCCGCTAACGGCAAGGCGATCGCGCTCGGCGAAGACCAGGGTCTCTGCAAGGTGATCTTCGACAAGAAGACCGGCGAACTGCTCGGCGCCCACATGGTCGGCGCCGAAGTCACCGAACTCATCCAGGGCTTCGTCGTCGCCATGAACCTGGAAACGACCGAAGAAGAACTGATGCACACCATCTTCCCGCATCCGACGGTTTCCGAAACCATGAAGGAAGCGGTTCTGGATGCTTATGGTCGCGTCCTCAACGCTTGATAATTTTCTTCGCCGCTCTCTATGACGGATTGAACCACGTTCAATCTTGGACTGGAAAAAGCGAAAGGAAATCATCATGTCTATGGGTACGCAGGCACTGCTTATCTTCCTCCTGATCGGTCTGGTCGCGGGGTTCCTCGCCAGCCTGATCGTTGGCGGAGGCGGATTGATACGGTGCCTGCTCAGCGGCATCATCGGCGCGTTCGTCGGAGGCTTTCTCTTCAACGCGCTGGGGATCGACCTGGGCATAGACAGCGCCATCGTGGTGCAAATCATTCACGCCACGGTCGGCGCCATCATCGTGGTGTTGATCGCAAGGGCGATAGCTTGAGGGGATAGGACTGGATGGAAGGTGTGGGCTGGATTACGGCGATCATCGTCGGCGGCTTGGCGGGCTGGCTCGCGGGCATTTTGATGGGCATACGCTTCGGCGTTTTGATGAACATCGTCATCGGCATCGTCGGTGCCGTTATCGCGAGCGCGATCTTTGCCCGCGCCGGCATCTATGTCACCAGCGGTTGGCAGGGTTACCTTGTGACGGGTTTCATCGGCTCTTGTATCTTGCTATTTCTGGCAAAACTCGTCAGACGCTGACGAAGAAGGCCGTTTCGGCGGTTTGAAGGCAGGTTATTGATGGTAACTATTCTCGACAGGATCAATCCAAGCGCTGAAAAGCGCGTGCGGCACCCGGAAAAGGCGCATCGCCCGGACACGGAAGTCATGCGCAAGCCGGACTGGATCCGCGTCAAGGCGCCGACCTCCAAGGGCTACGCCGAAACCCGCTCGATCGTGAAGGAGCACAAGCTCGTCACCGTCTGCGAGGAGGCCGGCTGCCCGAATATCGGCGAGTGCTGGGACAAGAAGCACGCCACCTTCATGATCATGGGCGAGATCTGTACGCGCGCCTGTTCCTTCTGCAACGTCGCGACCGGTAAGCCGAACGCGCTTGACATGGCCGAGCCTGAGAGCGTGGCGAAGGCCGTCAAGGAAATGGGCCTCAGCCACGTGGTCATCACCTCGGTTGACCGCGACGATCTGGAAGACGGCGGCGCCGAGCACTTCGAAAAGGTGATCTGGGCGATCCGCGCCGCATCGCCGACGACCACAATCGAAATCTTGACGCCCGACTTTCTGAAGAAGCCCGGTGCGCTGGAGCGCGTCGTCGCCGCTAAGCCCGACGTCTTCAACCACAACATGGAAACCGTTCCGGGCAACTATCTGACCGTCCGCCCCGGCGCCCGGTACTTCCACTCCGTGCGCCTGCTGCAGCGGGTTAAGGAACTGGACCCGACCATGTTCACCAAGTCGGGCATCATGGTCGGCCTCGGCGAAGAGCGCAACGAAGTGCTGCAGCTGATGGACGACCTGCGCGTCGCCGACGTCGACTTCCTGACGATCGGCCAGTACCTGCAGCCGACCCGCAAGCACCACGCGGTGATGAGCTACGTCACGCCCGAGGAATTCAAGTCCTATGAGACGGTCGCCTACACCAAGGGCTTCCTGATGGTCGCCTCCAGCCCGCTGACCCGCTCCTCGCACCACGCCGGCGACGACTTCGCCCGCCTGCGCGCGGCGCGTGAGAAGAAGCTGCTGGTGGCTGCGGAGTAAGACGGTTCTCTTGTGTGGCCTGCTGTGCCATGATCGGCTGCAGGCAATGCAACAGAGGAACACGTCATGCCCGTGGTGACAGTGACCGTGCCGGATGAGATGAAGGCCTGGCTGGAAAAGCAGGCCGCCGCCGGCTGCTATGCCGATGCATCCGACTACGTGCGCGATCTCGTTCGCCGCGACCAGGAGCGCGCGACCAAGATCGCCCATATGCAGGCTCTTGTCGATGAAGGGCTGGCGAGCGGCGTCTCCGACGAAACAATGGATGACATTCTGCGGTCGCTCAACGAAGCAGCGGAATAGTTCTCATGGGCTACCGGCTGTCGCGCCAGGCCGCTCATGATCTTCGCACTATTCACGCGACAGGCCTTCGGCTTTTTGGAAAAGCGCAAGCCGACAGCTATCACCGTCATTTGGGCGATATCTTCGAAATACTCGCGGATAATCCGAAACTCGCTCGGCTTCGCAAAGAAATCACCCCACCCGTGAGGATACATCCTTGCGGCGCTCACTTGATCGTCTACCATGAGTTGGGTGATGGTGGCATTCTCATCATCCGCGTGCGCCATGGCCACGAGAATTGGCAGGCATAATCCCGGTAGAGCTTTCCATACCCGTCCAGGCGGCCTGATCTTCCCCGCAATCAGACAAGAGGCCATCGTGTTGCAACAACCGAAGCATCGGCTGAACGTCACCGATCTCGGTGAGGCGGCCGAATTCCTGAAGCGCGCCGACCGCATCGTCATTTTCGGCTCGTCAGGTGGCGGCAAGAGTACGCTGGCGCAGAAGCTCGCGCGGATCCTCGGCGTCCGCTACGTCTCCATGGACCGCGAGGTCTTCTGGCTTCCAAGATGGGTGTCGAGACCGAGGCCGGAGCAGCGCGAGATCATCGCCAAGATCGTTGCTGAGGAGCGCTGGATCATAGACGGCAATAATCCGAGAACGCTCGATCTCAGGCTCCCGCGCGCCGATGTGGTCCTGTGGGTGAGGGTGTCGCGCTGGCTCTGCCTATGGAGCATCTTCAAGCGCGGTATCGTCTATCGCGGCAGGACGCGTCCCGACATGGCGCCTGGGTGCCTGGAGCAGTGGCCGGACCGGGAGTTCATATCCTATGTCTGGAATTTCGAGAGGGACGACGTGCCCGAGTTCATGGAAGGCATCCGCCTGCATGGGCCTGACGTCCCGCTCGTCGAATTGAAGAGCAGGGCGCAGATGGGACAGCTGCTTCAGCGCCTCGAAGCCATCGGCTAGGATGACAGCCTGATTCGGTCTTTGCTTGCAGGAGGGAAGGACATGCCGAATTTCGTCACCGATATCGCCAGCGCCGCCAACCTCGTCAGCCGCGCCGACCGCATTCTCGTGATCGGCTGCTCCGGCGGCGGCAAGACCACACTGTCGAGGCGCCTCGGCGCGCTGCTTGGCGTGCGGCACATCTCGATGGACCGCGACTTCTATTGGCTACCCGGCTGGGTGAAACGGCCAAAGGCCGAAGAGCGCGAGATGATCGCGGCCGCTGTCGCCGAAGAGCGGTGGCTGATGGACGGCACCGGCGCCTCGACCTTCGATCTCAGGATGCCGCGCACCGATATGGTGCTCTGGGTGCGGCTGCCGCGCTGGCGGTGTCTGCTTGGTGTCACCACAAGGTGGCTTCGCTGGCGGGGCAAGGCGCGGCCGGAGATGGCGCCGGGTTGCCCGGAAAAGCTGGATGGCGAGTTCCTGACCTACATCTGGAACTTCGAGCGCCGCTGGGCGCCGCTCATCCTTGCGGGCATCGAGCGATACAAGCCCGATGTGCCCGTCCTTCAGTTGAAATCGCACCGTGAAATGCGCCGCCTTCTTGATCTTCTCGGCGCGCCCGCTTAACTGCCGGTCATGCCTCAGTTCGAAACGCACTGCCCCGTCCCGCATTCCGCAGACCAGATGTTCGATCTCGTTGCCGATGTCGAGAAATACCCGCAATTCCTGCCGCTCTGCGAAGGCCTTGCGGTCCGCAGCCGCAAGGAGCGCGATGGCAAGGTTCTGCTCATCGCCGACATGACGGTCGGCTACAAGGCGATCCGCGAGACCTTCACGACGCAGGTGCTGCTCAACAAGGCCGAGCGCGTCATCGACGTCAAATACATCGACGGCCCCTTCAAGTATCTAGACAACCGCTGGCGCTTCGAAGACACGGCGTCGGGCTCCAACGTGCACTTCTTCATCGACTACGAGTTCAAGAGCCGTATCCTCGGCGCTCTGATGGGCTCGATGTTCGACCGAGCCTTCCGGATGTTCACCGAAGCCTTCGAAACGCGCGCGGGCAAGATTTACAGCTGATCCGGCTTACTGCGGCCCGAGCTGTCGGATCATCGCCAGCGCCGTCTTGACGGTGGCGAGACGAACCTCGCCACGACCGATATCGCCATAGAGCATCTTGTTGTGAATGAGGTCACCGTTGCGTGACTTGGCGGCAAGATGCACGAGGCCAACAGGCTTTTCCGCCGATCCGCCACCTGGCCCGGCAATGCCGGTGACCGCGACGGCGATTGATGCGCGCGAGCGGAAGAGGGCGCCATGCACCATCTGCCGCGCCGTCTCCTCCGACACCGCGCCGAAGCGCGCAAGCGTCGCTTCCTGGACGCCCAGCATCTCCATCTTCGCGGTGTTCGTATAGGTGACGAAGCCGCGGTCGACCACGGCGGACGAGCCCGAGATTTCGGTCAGCGCGCCGGCAATCAGCCCGCCGGTGCATGATTCCGCCGTCGATACCATCAATCCCGCCGCGCCGAATGTCCTGATAATGGCTTCGGCCTCGGACAGGATATCGGCGGGATAGAGGCTCATTGGGCTATCTCCTGATAGACGACGGTGGCGGTGGCAATAGCGGCGATCCCCTCGCGGCGGCCGACGAAGCCGATCGTCTCGTTGGTCGTCGCCTTGACCGAGCAGCGGTCGATCGAGATGCCGAGAAACTCCGAAAGCATGGCGCGCATCGTGTCGCGGTGCGGCCCGACCTTCGGCGCTTCGGCGATCAGCGTCACGTCGGCGTTCATGATGGTGCCGCCGCGCTCGCGCACGATCTTGGCCGCATGCTCGATGAAGATGCGCGACGGCGCACCCTTCCATTGCGGGTCCGATGGCGGGAAATGGTCGCCGATATCGCCCGCGCCGCAGGTGGCAAGCAGTGCGTCCGTCAGCGCATGCAGTGCGACGTCGGCGTCTGAGTGGCCCTTCAGCTTCTGGTCGTGCGGAATGAACACGCCGCAGAGCGTCACGCCGTCGCCGGCCTCGAGCTGGTGAACGTCGTAGCCGTTGCCGGTGCGCACGTCGGGAAGGCGTGTGCTGGAAAGTCTCTGGTCGGCCATTGCGATATCGCGCCTCACTGTCAGTTTTACATTGTCGGCCATGCCCTCGACGATGGTCACGGGATAGCCGGCCCATTCGGCGATCGCCGCATCGTCTGTGAAGTCGGTGCGATCGGCCGCTGCCGCCTTCTCATGCGCGGCAAGGATGATGCCGAAGTCGAAGGATTGCGGTGTCTGCGCCGCGTAGAGTTGCGTGCGGGGCACGGTCTCGACCACGATACCGGATTGATCCGCACGCTTCAGCGTATCTGCAACCGGCATGGCCGGCAGCACGGCAGCCGTGCCCTTAGCTAGGGTGGCCGCGACGCGGTCGAGCAGATCGTGATCGAAGAACGGCCGTACAGCGTCGTGAATCAGGACGTGGGTGATCCCCTTGTCCTTCAGGTGCCGAAGCCCTGCGAGCACCGACTGTTGGCGCGTCGAGCCGCCGTGGACGGTGGTGATCGGCAGCTTGGAGGTGACACCAGCGGTTGCCTTCGCAAACAGCGCTTCATCATCGGCGTGAATCACGGCGACGATCTCAGTTGCTGCGGGCCATGTCGCGAAAAGTTCGAGAGTGTGGGCAATGACGGGTCGGCCACCGATCCGGCGATACTGCTTTGGGCCTTCGACGGATGCGCCGGCGCGCTCGCCCCGGCCTGCGGCCACCACGATAATTCCGATCGATATCGGTTGCTTTTGATGCATTTGCGGCATAAATCCCCAAAAAGCAGAATTTCTGGAGGTGCTCTAACGGCTTGGCGCACCGAATTCCAGCATTTGCCCGAAAAATATCAATTCGGGCACTTCCCCCTTGGCAAGTCTTTTAAATCTGTCTAAAAATAGTGCACCTGCTTAGCGTGCCTGAAAGATAATCAGTTGTCTGACATACACCTCGCATCTCCTTTGTGCATCGGAACCGTTGCGGTGCGCAACCGTATCGTGCTGGCGCCCATGTCCGGCGTCACCGATATGCCGTTCCGTCAACTGGCCTGGCGCCATGGCGCAGGGCTGGTGGTGACTGAGATGGTGGCGAGCCGCGAACTCGTCAACGACACCGAGCAATCCTGGGCGCGGCTGAAGACCGCTGGCTTCAATCCGCACATGGTGCAGCTTGCCGGTCGCGAAGCGCACTGGATGGCGGAAGGCGCGAAGATCGCCGCCGCACACGGTGCCGATATCATCGACATCAACATGGGCTGCCCGGCCAAGAAGGTGATCGGTGGCTATTCCGGCTCGGCGCTGATGCGTGACCCGGACCACGCGCTTGGACTGATCGAGGCGACGGTCAAGGCGGTCGATGTTCCCGTCACGCTGAAGATGCGCCTTGGCTGGGACGAGAATTCTATCAACGCCCCCGAAATCGCAAAACGCGCCCAGGAGGCCGGTGTTCAGCTGGTGACGATCCACGGCCGTACGCGCATGCAGTTTTACGAAGGACGCGCCGATTGGGATGCGATCAGGGCGGTCCGCGATGTTCTGACCATCCCGCTGGTCGCCAATGGCGACGTCGAAACGGTCGAGGACGCCCATCAAATCCTGCGCCGCTCCGGCGCCGATGCCGTCATGATCGGCCGTGGCTGCCAGGGGCGTCCGTGGCATGCCGGCGTGCTCGCCGGAGCCGATGCGCCCCAGCCATGGGAGATCGCCGATATCGCGGTCGAACATTATCGTATGATGCTCGATTTTTATGGCGAAGCGGTCGGCGTTCGTCATGCGCGCAAGCATCTCGGCTGGTATATGGAGCGCTTCGCACCGTCGGTGTCGGCAAACGACAAGGCGGCGATCATGACCGCGCGGGACCCACGCGAGGTCTCGCAACGATTCCACGATGCCCTGGTCGCGGCGGCAGACAATACAGATGCCCGGGAGGCTGCATGACAAACGACGCGTCGCTATCATCTGCCCATGCCGGCAGTGCCGTCGCCATGGCCGTTCTCAACGCCATCCAGAACCCCGTCATCATGGTCGATGACGCCGGGCTTGTGGCCTTCGCCAATTGGGAGGCGGAAGCCTTCTTCGGGGCCAGCGCCTCTCATCTGGCGCGTTACAAGATCTCGACCTTCATTCCCTTCGGTAGCCCGCTTCTGGCGTTGATCGACCAGGTGCGCGAACGCCGCGCGCCGATCAACGAGTATCGCGTCGATCTGAGTTCGCCGAGGCTCGGCCAGGACAAGCTCGTCGACATCTACGTCGCGCCGGTGACGAGCGAGCCAGGCTCCGTCGTTATCGTCTTCCAAGAACGCTCGATGGCCGACAAGATCGACCGGCAGCTGACGCACCGCGCTGCTGCCCGTTCGGTCACCGGTCTCGCGTCCATGCTGGCGCACGAAATCAAGAACCCGCTCTCGGGCATTCGCGGCGCCGCCCAGCTTCTCGAACACTCGGCGACCGACGATGACCGCGCGCTGACCCGGCTGATCTGCGACGAAACCGACCGCATCGTCTCGCTGGTCGATCGCATGGAAGTCTTCTCCGACGAGCGCCCAGTCGATCGCGTGCCGGTGAATATCCATTCCGTGCTCGATCATGTGAAGGCGGTGGCCAAGGCGGGCTTTGCGCGCCACATCAAGATCACCGAGAACTACGACCCGTCGCTGCCATCGGTCTACGCCAACCGCGACCAGCTGGTGCAGGTCTTCCTCAATCTCGTTAAGAACGCCGCCGAGGCGATCGGCGACCGGCCGGATGGCGAAGTCGTGCTGACGACCGCCTATCGTCCCGGCATCCGCCTGTCGGTCGCGGGAACGCGCGAGAAGATTTCGCTGCCGCTGGAGTTCTGTGTGCAGGACAACGGCCCGGGCGTTCCGTCCGATCTTCTGCCGCATCTGTTCGATCCCTTCATCACCACCAAGACCAACGGCAGCGGCCTCGGTCTTGCGCTGGTGGCCAAGATCATCGGTGATCATGGCGGCATCATCGAATGCGACAGCCAGACCAACAAAACCACATTCCGCGTGCTCATGCCTGCCTCCAAGGACGCATCGCTTGAGGACGCAACCATAACCCCCACAGGACCTTCTCGATGACAGCAACGATCCTCGTCGCGGATGATGATGCGGCAATTCGTACGGTGCTTAATCAGGCCTTGAGCCGCGCCGGATATGACGTGCGTATCACCTCGAACGCCGCCACACTGTGGCGCTGGGTTTCGGCCGGCGAGGGTGACCTCGTGGTCACCGACGTCGTCATGCCCGACGAGAATGCCTTCGACCTGCTTCCGCGCATCAAGAAGGCCCGCCCGGATCTTCCGGTGCTGGTCATGAGCGCGCAAAACACCTTCATGACGGCGATCAAGGCCTCGGAAAAGGGCGCCTACGACTATCTGCCCAAGCCCTTCGATCTGACCGAGCTGATCGGCATCATCGGCCGGGCGCTGTCCGAGCCGAAGCGGAAGCCCGCCAAGGTCGAGGACGATGTGCAGGACGGCATGCCGCTGGTTGGCCGTTCGGCCGCCATGCAGGAAATCTATCGCGTTCTCGCGCGCCTGATGCTGACCGACCTGACGCTGATGATCACCGGCGAATCCGGCACCGGCAAGGAACTCGTCGCCCGCGCGCTGCATGACTACGGCAAGCGCCGCAACGGTCCCTTCGTGGCGATCAACATGGCCGCGATCCCGCGCGACCTGATCGAATCCGAGCTCTTCGGCCATGAGAAGGGTGCCTTCACCGGCGCGCAGACCCGCTCCACCGGCCGCTTCGAGCAGGCCGAGGGCGGCACGCTGTTCCTCGATGAAATCGGCGACATGCCGATGGATGCGCAGACGCGCCTGCTGCGCGTGCTGCAGCAGGGCGAATACACCACCGTCGGCGGCCGCACCCCGATCCGCACCGACGTGCGCATCGTTGCCGCCACTAACAAGGATCTGAAGCAGGCGATCAACCAGGGCCTCTTCCGCGAGGATCTGTACTACCGCCTCAACGTCGTGCCGCTGCGCCTGCCGCCGCTGCGCGATCGCGCCGAAGACATCCCCGATCTCGTCCGTCACTTCGTCCAGCAGGCGGAGAAGGAAGGCCTCGGCACCAAGCGCTTCGATCAGGAAGCGCTCGATCTGATGAAGGCTTACGCCTGGCCGGGCAACGTGCGCGAGCTGGAGAACCTCATCCGCCGCCTGATGGCACTTTATCCACAGGATGTGATCACCCGCGAAATCATCGAATCCGAGCTGCGCTCCGACGTGCCGGATAGCCCGATCGAGAAGGGTCCGATCCGCAATGGCAACATGACCATTGCGCAGGCTGTCGAAGAAAACATGCGGTCCTATTTCGCGACTTTCGGCGATAACCTGCCGCCTCCGGGCCTTTATGACCGCGTTTTGACCGAGATGGAGTATCCTCTCATCCTGGCAGCGCTGACGGCCACGCGCGGAAACCAGATCAAGGCCGCCGATCTCCTAGGTCTCAACCGCAACACGTTGCGCAAGAAGATCCGCGAACTCGGCGTATCCGTCTACAGAAGCTCCCGCACCGCTTGACCCTGTTGGCTTGACCCGCAGCGCTTGACAATGTGACGTGATGCGTTGCATTTTCGCCACATTGCGTTGCCAATAAGTCACGCAAGGGGTTTGTGTTCCTGCGGTCAGTTCTGCGTCCGAAGATCCGGCTCGACGATGGACGAGCGGGAGATCGAGCGCGGTCTTTCACCCTGACCCATGGACGGCGGCGAAATGCGTTTCGCCGCGTGGAGAGTTAAACGAATGAAGCAGGATGCGTTGCCGCCGGCGGCGGAGGGCGAAGCAGTTACCACGGTAACGGATCGCCGCGCGCTGTTTGCTCTGCCCGGTCTCGTGCTTGCCGGGGGCGCGCTCCTCTGCGCGACGATGACGCTCTTCGTGCTGCTCGGCCTGACGCCGATCGCGCCGACATCGCCGGTCGTCATCACTTCGGTCGTCGTCAACTCCTTCTTCGTGCTCGGCCTGATGGCGCTGATCGGCCGCGAGGTTTCGCGGCTTCTGAAAGCGCGCAAGCGTGGCCGCGCCGCGGCACGTCTGCATATCCGTATCGTCGTGCTGTTCTCGATCGTGGCGATCACGCCCGCCATTCTCGTTGCCCTCTTCGCCAGTATCACGCTGAACGCCGGTCTCGACCGCTGGTTCGCGCTGAGGACGCAGTCGATCGTCAGTTCCTCCCGAAACATCGGGCAGGCCTACATGATGGAGAATGCGAGCTACCTGCAGGGCCAGACGGTCTCGATGGCCAACGATCTGGAGCGCAATCGCCAGCTGTTCAATCTCGACCGCACCGGCTTTGCCGAACTGATGACCCGCCAGGCGAGGGGACGCGGCCTGCTCGGCGCCTTCCTGGTGCAGGCTGACGGTACTGTTATCACGCAGGCCGATATCAAGACCGAAAAGCCACTGCCGGCGATCCCCCAAGACGCCCTGAACAAGGCGTCGGCCGGCCAGCCGACGCTCATTCCGCCGGGTGTGACGAACCTTGTCGGCGCCATCATCAGGCTCGAATCCATCGACGGCGCCTTCCTCTACACGGTGCGAGCGGTCGACCCCAAGGTCATGACCGCGATGCGGATGATGGAGGAGAACGCCACCGAATACAGGTCGATGGAGGCGGGGCGTTTCTCGCTGCAGATCGCCTTCGCCATCCTTTATGTCGGCTTCGCGCTGATCGTGCTCCTCGCCGCCATCTGGACGGCTATCGCCGTTGCCGACCGTATTGTCCGCCCGATCCGCCTGCTGATCACGGCGGCCGATAGCGTTGCATCCGGCAATATGGACATCGTCGTTCCCGTGCATGCCGTTGACGGCGACGTCGCCAATCTGTCGCGCACCTTCAACAAGATGATCTCGGAGATCCGCACCCAGCGCGACGAGATCCTCGAAGCCAAGGATGAGGTGGACGACCGCCGCCGCTTCATCGAGGCGGTGCTCTCTGGCGTCACCGCCGCCGTCATCGGCGTCGAGCATGATCGCCGGGTTACCATCGTCAACAGTTCGGCCGAAACGCTGATGGCGCTCGATGCGGGCGACATGCTCGGCAAGCAGCTCTCCGAAATCGCGCCTGAGGTCGACCAGGTCCTGACCGAGGCGGCGTCGCGCTATCGCGGCGATTTCCGCAAGCAGATCGCGCTGGTGCGCGCCGGCACAGTACGCACGCTGAGCGTCCAGGTGACGCGCGAGGAAGTGCGCGACATGAGCGAATCTTACGTCATTACGCTCGATGACATCACCGATCTCGTCATCGCCCAGCGCTCCACCGCCTGGGGCGACGTGGCGCGCCGTATCGCCCACGAAATCAAGAACCCGCTCACCCCGATCCAGCTTTCGGCCGAGCGCATCCAGCGCCGCTACGGCAAGCAGATTAATCAGGACGACCGCGGCGTCTTCGATCAGTGCACGGAGACGATCATCCGCCAGGTCGGCGATATCGGCCGCATGGTCGACGAGTTCTCCTCCTTCGCGCGCATGCCGAAGCCCATCAAGGAGCCGAGCGACCTGCGCAAGATCCTGCATGACGCGGTCTTCCTGCGCGAGATGGGCAACAGCCACGTCGCCTTCCTGCAGGAATTCGGCGATGCGCCGCTTGAAGGACAATTCGACAGCCGCATGCTGGGCCAGGCCTTCGGCAATCTCATCAAGAACGCGGTGGAAGCGATAGAGGCCGTGCCGGTCGACGAGCGCGATGAGCGCAAGGTGCTGGTGCGCGCATCGC
>Ga0308158_10003843_pt1 | contig 12953 bp, 12 predicted proteins | sample PhyBR2_FD_201038 | JGI IMG/M metagenome (GOLD analysis project Ga0308158, IMG submission 201038) | Phyllosphere microbial communities from UC Gill Tract Community Farm, Albany, California, United States - DLSLB.R2 | ecosystem: Host-associated > Plants > Phyllosphere > Unclassified | place: USA... | reverse complement strand
CGGTCGAATCCTCGGCGGTCAGCGCCTCCTCGGTGAGCAGCACCGCACCCGCCGCGACATCGAGGTGTCGGAGCAACGCCGCTTGATCGTCGCAGATCGTCGCAACGATCGCGTTTCTGTCGAGCAGATCGGCCGCAATTGCCGCATCGCGGCCACGCGGCGCGAGAATTAGCACCCGATCCTGCATGCTAGCGCTGCGCGTCCTCGGTCCCGATCCGGCTAGCCATGAGTGTCTTCCCTTCACCGGAGAATGTCGGCACGCCGGTCAGCACGCCCTGGAAATGCCGGAGAGGTTCGCCGACATGCAGACCACTGCTGCCGATCTGAAACTCCCGGATCGTCCGTTCGTGCCGTGCGGTACGCGTCTTGATCACCGAAATCGCCTGACGGACTTCGCCATGCGCCTCGAAATAGCGCAGTTGGACGATCGTATCGGACAGATAGCTCAGGTCGACATCGGACCGGACGTCCCCGGTAATCCCGTGCAGCCCGAGGATCAGCAGGCTGACGATGCCCTTCTGGCCGAGATAGGTCAGCATCTCGTGCATTTGCAGGATCAGGAACTGCTCGTTCGGCATCGCTTGCAGGTATGCGTTCAGGCTGTCGATCACGACGACCTTGGCACCGTGCACCTCGACCGCCGCACGCACCGCGTTCGAGAATTCCCCGGGCGACATTTCGGCAGGGTCGATCGCGCGCAACAGCAATTGCCCGCTGTCGACGAACGGCGCCATGTCCATGCCCAGTGCGGCACTCCGCTTGAGCAACGTCGGCAGCCGCTCGTCGAACAGGAAATAGGCGGCGCGCTCGCCACGCTTCAGCGCTGCGATCATGCACTGTACCGATGCGGTGGTCTTGCCGACGCCCGCCGGGCCGGTCAGCAGCGTGGCCGTGCCGGGAATGAGCCCGCCGCCGAGCAAGGCGTCGAGTTCGTTCGACCCGGTCGACATCGCCTCGTCCGAATAGGGATCGCCGTGCTCCGACGCGACTAGTCGAGGATAGACGCGAAGCCCGCCTCGCTCGATCTCGAAGTCGTGATAGCCGCCGCGGTACCGCACGCCGCGCATCTTGACGACGTGCAGCCGCCGCCGTTGCGACCCGAAGCCGGACAGCGTCTGCTCGAGCGACACCACACCGTGCGCGATGCTGTGCAACTGGAGATCGCTGCCGCTGCCGCTCTTGTCGTCGAGAAACAGCACGGTGCAGTCGCGCGTCGAGAAGAAGTGCTTCAGCGCGAGGATCTGGCGACGATAGCGGATCGGGCTCTGCGCGAGCAGGCGCAATTCGGACAGGCTGTCGATGACGATCCGCGCCGGGCGGATTTCGTCTACCTTTGCCATCACGTCGCGGACCGTTTCGCCGAGTTCGACTTCGCTCGGGTGAAGCAACGTCTGTTCGTGATCTTCGCTGAACCCGTCCGCAGGGACCATCTCGAACAGCACCAGCGAATCCAGCGACCAGCCATGCGTCTTGGCGACCGCGCGCAGTTCGACCTCGGTCTCGGCCAGCGTGATATACAGGCCGATTTCACCCGCCTCCACGCCAGCCAGCAGGAACCCCAGCCCGAGCGTGGTCTTTCCCGTGCCCGGCGTCCCCTCGATCAGATACATCCGGTCCGGGGTCAGTCCGCCATTGAGGATATCGTCGAGCCCGTCGATCCCTGTCCGTGCCCGCGTCGGCAGGTCGTCGTCTTGTGCCAATTGGCACTCCTTCCTCTCGCCCGGCGCGCCACTATCGGACACCAAAGCTCGGTGAACATAGGAGGTCGCGGGATAATCGCAAAGCGGGGGTGATGTCTGCATTACCGCTGGTTCAAACGACGTGCAGATCGACGCCCCGGTCGCGTCGGATACGGCTATTCCGGTCGGCCGAGGAACACGACGCCCGGTACGGACAGCGTCTCTCCGGTCGCCGCGAGACGGCCATCGCCGGCGACCCGGAAGACCACCAGCGTCCCCGATCGCTCGTTGCCCACGACTAGCTGCCGTTCGTCATCGAGCAACGCGAAGACGCGTGGCCAATGCCCACCGCTGGCGATGTGCTGGAGCAGCGTCGGCACGCCCGCGGCGTCGAGCGCGAACACGGCGATGCTGTCATGCCCGCGGTTCGAGACGTAAAGCCGCCGCCCGGCGCGATCGATCGCGATATGCGCAGCCTGCGACGCGCCGGTATAGCCTTTGGGCAGGGTCGAGATGCTGTGACGCGTCACGAAGTGCCCGTCCGAGCGCGCATCGAGCGTATAGAGCGCGTTCGACAGCTCGCAGACGACATAGGCCAGCGGCTGCCGCGGATGCCGGGCGATGTGACGCGGGCCCGCCCCGGCCGGCGCACGCCATGCGACCACCGGCGGCGCCACGCTTCGCGCCTGCGGATCGAAGCGATAGGCGAAGATCGCGTCGGCCCCGAGATCGACCGCGTGCAGCCAGCGCCGGTCCGGACTGAACCCGACCCAGTGCGCATGCGGCGCTTCCTGGCGGTCGTGGTCCTTCCCAGTACCGATACCCGCGCCGATACCCGTATCCGCATGGCGGAACACCGTCGCGGGTGCGGGCACCCCGGTACGCTGATCGAGCTGGATGAACGCGACGCTGCCGCTCGAATAGTTCGCGACGGCGAGGCAGGCGGATGGCCGATCGAGCGCCAGGTGGCACGGGTCGGCGCCACCGGTCGACACCGTCGCGCGGCGATTCCAGCCGGTGGAATAGGCGGACACTTCGCCGTGCGCCTGTTCGCGGACCAGATACCACATGCCGCCAGGGCCGCCGCCGATCCCGAACGATGCATCCGCGATCCCCGTGACCGGCGTCCCGACCCGCCATCGATCGCCCTCACCGGTAATCGGATACAGACCCTTGCCGCCCTCGCGCGCATAGGTTCCCGCGATCAGTCTGGGTGCGAGGCTCGCTGCCCTCGATGCGCGCGCCGCCGCCGCCGCCAGCGGAAAGACGAGGGTTGCGCCCATCGCGCCGAGCACCGTCCTGCGTGTCGTTCGATATGCCATGCTCTACTCCCCTGCACCCGGCCTTTTAGACGCCGGCGCCAGCCAAGCAAGCATCGCCGACCGAGCAAAGGATCGGCATCACTCTATCGATTAACTATAATCTGCAGGGCCATTTGCGCTGATTGCTCGACCATTTTTCGCGATATCTGCAACAAGCATAACAATACTTACCCCAGACTGGTCGCCAAAACCTTGGTTATAAAAACCGGCCCGATTTGGATGTTTTTATACTCTACCCGAAGACAAGATTCGGCCAAGCTAGTCCTGCCCCCCGCCCCTACGATCTTGTCACAATTACACCAGCCACCGCCGCCTGATCGCACGGCCGCCGACCGGTCGCGACCAAGGCTTGACCCCTGCGACGGCGAAGACCAAGTCGCTGCTGTTATTGGAAATATCGAACGCCGGGGGGCGCGGGTCATCAGGCGTATTATTACCATATTCGCCACGCTTCATTGTCTCGCGTTCATCGATCGTACCATGATTGGTGGCGCGTTGCCTCTGATGCGTGTGGACCTGCCGATGACCGATGCCGGGGCGGGTTGGCTGATCGGGACCGCGTTCGCCTTGCCGTATGGCGTGACCGCATTGGTGCTGGCGACGATCCTCCGCGGGCGGCGAGCATCGCTATGGTGGTTGATCGGCGGCGTGACGATCTGGACCGCTGCCACGCTCGTGACCGGCGCGGCACAGTCCACCGCCGCGCTGATGCTGGCGCGAGCGGGGCTCGGCATTGGTCAGGCGATGTTCGTGCCGGTCGCGATCGCCTGGCTCGTCGACGTTGCAGGCATCGACGGTCGCGCACGCGCGCTGTCGCTCTTCACGAGCGGGTCGACGATCGGGCGAAGCACCGCGCTGTTGACGATCGGCGCCCTGCTTTCGGCATTGACCGTCATCACCCCCGGTAATTCTGCAAGCGCTCTCGGCGGCATCGCGCATTGGCGCCTGCTCTTCATGATCACCGCGTTGCCGAACATCGTGATGATCCCGCTGCTCGCCGGTCTCCGCAAGAGAGACGCGCGCCACCGCTCCGTCGGGCCTGCGTTCGATGATCCCATGCCCGATATGCTCCCCAGCCCATCGGCGACTGCGCTACGAGCGCCACCCCGGGCGTCGGCACACGCCGGTGTCCAATGGGGGACCATCGCGCTGTTCTTTGCGGCGGCGATCATGCCCATAATGCTTATTCAGGCGATGGGCGCGTGGTTGCCGACTCTGTTTGTACGAGACCGCGGGATCCTGCCCGCCCAGGCGGCAATGCTGCTGGGGGCCATCACGCTATTCACCGCGCCCGCTGGCCAGCTTGCGGGCGGCTGGCTGATGACGCGCTATGCATCCTGGCACCATCATGTCCCGGCGATCATCCTGGTCAGCTTGATCGCAACATTGCTGCCGCTGGCGGCGCTGGTCTGGGCGCCGGGATTGGCGGGGGCGGCCGTCGGCGTGGCGATCGCGAACCTTACGCTCGGGATAGCATCGTTTTGCGGGCTGTTCGGTGTCCAGATGCTCAGTCCGGTGTCGGCACGCATCACCGTAAACGGCATCTTCTTCGCGCTGGTCACGCTGGTCGGCGTGGGTATCGGACCTTTGCTGACGGGGGCGCTGGCGACCTTTGCCCATAGCGGTCCCGCCACGTTCGGGGCGGGCACCATGTCCCCGGCCGGGGCGCTCGGCACCGCGTTGTTCACGACGGGCGTCATCGCAAGCTGCGTCTGCGCCATGGCCGTCGGTGCGGTACGATATCGCTATCGCCAGCACTGCGCCGCATGACCAGCCCCGAAACACCCGAGCGGGTCGCGTTCGACAGCGAGGCGTTGCCGCCGGACGAGCGGATGGATCGCTATCGCGCATTATATGCGATCGGCGCCGACGTCACGCAGGTCGGGCCCAACCCGCGTGCGACGTTCGAGGCGTGGCGACTGGACCGCGCGCTGCTCTACAACCGGCGGCTGAACGACATAAGCCATAGCCGGAGCGAACAGCGGGTCGGTCAGGACGGGTTTACGCACTGGACCGTCACCCTCGTATTCGAAGGCCTGTTGCAGGTCGATTTCGGCGATGGCATGCTGGACATCAGGGCCGGCGAGATCGTCCTGATCGATGTCAGCCGCGCGACACGCAACATGATGCGGGACGCGCGGATTGCGACGCTGGCGATCGCGCAGGACCGGATCGAGGAGACCGTAGGGCCGATCGGCGCGCTCCATGGGCGCGTGCTGGCCGCCGATCATTGCCGGCTTTACGCCGATTTCGTCGGGTCGCTGCTATCAAACTTGCCAACGATGAAGACGTCGTCGCTCCCGGCCGCGACCTCCGCGCTGTGCACGCTGTTAAAGGTTGCACTGGAAGCCTATGGTCTGCACGACGCAGTGGTCGAAGGCAGCCGCGACGGGCGGCGGCTTGGTCAGCTTCGCACGTTGGTCGATGGAAGGCTGGGCGACCCGACCTTCGATCCCGAGACGGCGATTGCGGAAAGCGGCGTCTCGCGCGCCACGCTGTACCGGATGCTGCGGCCGCAACGCGGGCTCGCGGCCTTCATACTTGCACGTCGCCTCGAACATGTTCGGCGGGCGCTCTCCAACGCCGCCGAACGGCGCTCATTTGCAGACATCGCGCTCGATGCAGGGTTAGTCACCGAAAGCCATGCGAGCCGCGCGTTCCTGGCCCGCTACGGGCTGCGGCCCGGCGGCTATCGTGCAGCGATCGCCACCGCCATCGCCGAGACAGATCCGATCGAGCAGATGCGGTTATGGCAGCAGGAACTGCGCTGATCTGCACGCGAAAGGTTTAGCCGCGCGCGGTCCAGGCCAGCCACAACCAGCCGCCGATCAGCAGCGCCCCGCCGATCGGCGTGATCGCCCCGAACCAGCGCGGTGCCCCCAGCGCCATCGCGTACAGCGTCAGCGCGAAGATCGCCGCACCGATCACGAACAGCCATGCCGGCCCCCGCGCTTCCATGCGGATGGCGACCAGCGCCGCGACCACATGGACGAGTTGATATTGCGCGCCGGTCTTCAGCCACTCCGCAGCCGATCCGCTTGCGCCATGCGCGCCGAACGCGCCCGCCGCGACTGCGATCGCCCCCGACAGGGCGGCAAGGATGGCGATAATCATGGCGTATCATTCCCCCAGGGAAAGCGTTTGGCAGTCTCGGCGCGCGCCGCGCGCATATCGCCCGAATCGATCTGGAGCTGCAACCGCTCCTTGTCGCGCGACCGGTACACCTCCTCCGCGCGGTCGATATCGGTCGGCGACACGTCGAGCCCGCGTAGCGCCAGCCGCGCCATCTTGACCGCGGACTCCATCACCTCGCGCACCACCGCCGTCGCCGACGTGTTCTTCAACTTCACCAACGCGCGGCGATCGAACGCGCGGACATAGATCGCGGCCTTCGGGAACGCATCGTGGACACCCTCGATCGTGTCGGGATCGAGCTGGTCGCCGTCCATGCAGAAACAGATGATCTCCGCCTCCGCCGCGCCCGCCTGTCGCAACAGGTCGAGCCGCGTGCCGTCACCGTAATAGACCTTCGCACCGAACTCGCCGGCGATGTCGATCATCTCGATATCGGTGTCGATCAACGTCACCGGGATATCCTGCGCGAGCAGCATCTGGCCGACCGTCTGGCCGAACCGCCCATAGCCGACGATGATCGCGTTCGCGCCGTCGACCTTGGGCCCGTCGCGCTCCTGCCCCTCGGCGATCGGCTCGGTCCGGAAGCGTCGCGTGATCCCCATCAGGAACGGCGTCGTCGCCATCGACAGCGTAATGATCGCGCCGAACAGGCTCGCCGCCTGCGGTTCGATCAGCAGCCCGGCCTGCGCCTGCGCGAACAGCACGAAGCCGAATTCGCCGCCTTGGCTCAGCAGCAGCCCGAGCGCGAACGCCTGCCGCCACGTCATCTTGAACGCCATGCCGATCAGCATGATGACACTGGTCTTGGTGAGGATCAGCGCCGCCGCCATCGCCATCACGAAAAACGGCCGCTCGGCGATCGCGCCGAGGTCGAGCACCATCCCGACCGCGAGGAAGAACAGGCCTAGCAGGATCGAGCGGAACGGCTCGACATCGGCCTCCAGCTCATGCCGATACGGGCTGTCCGCGAGCATGACGCCGGCGATGAACGCCCCGAGCGCGGTCGACAGCCCGAGCCATTCCATGATCGCCGCGCTGGCGATGACCGTGAACAGCCCCGCGAACACGAACATCTCGCGCTCGCCGAGATTGCCGATCAGCCTGAAGAACGGGCGTAACAGGAAACGCCCGGCGATCACCAGACCGACGACAGCGAGCACGGTATAGACCGCGAGCAGCCAGCCCGGCGGCGCGTTGGCATCGGCCGGGTTGCGGCTCATCGCCGCGACGATCGTGATCAGCGGCACGATCGAAAGGTCCTGGAACAGCAGGATCGAGAAGGCGCGCTCGCCGAACGGCGTTCGCATCCGCCCCGACGAGCGCAGCATCGGCAGCACCTGCGCGGTCGACGACAGCGCGAGCGGGAGACCCAGCGCGAGCGCGGCGGGGAGCGAGAACTTCGCGCCGATCCAGACGATCGCGGTGATTGCGAGCCCGCAGATCGCGACCTGCAAGAGGCCGAGCCCGAAAATCTCCTCCTTCATCCGCCACAAGCGGGAGGGATTGAGTTCGAGACCGACGATGAACAGCAGGAGCGTGATGCCGAGTTCGGCGAACCCGAGCTTAGACTCCGCATCGCCGACCAGTCCCAGCACATGCGGCCCGACGACCGCGCCCGCGACCAGGTAACCCAGCGTCGCACCGAGCCCGAGCCGGCGGAACAGCAGCACGAACATCAGGCCGAAACCGAGCAATACGACGCCGTCACGGAGCAGCGACGGGGCCGTACCCTCCGCCATCAGACTTTCGCCTTTGCAGCGGTGTCGGCAGCCTCGGCGGCGGCTTCGAAGGCGAGCCGGATCGAGGGGTGGCGCGCGGTATAGTCGAGCGCGGGGGTGAAGATATCCATCCCCGGCCAATCGGGCGCATCGCCTTCTCGGGCAAGCCACGCGGTCAGCGCGTCGCGGGTCGCGGCGAGTTCGGCAGGGGTGCGGCCGAGGATGTTCGCCGCGAGCAACGACGACGACGCCTGCCCCAGCGCGCAGGCACGAACCAGCAGGCCGACCTCGCTGACGCGACCTTCGCCGTCCACCGCGACGTCGATCGTCACGCGGCTGCCGCAGATCGGCGAGCGTTTCTCCGCGGTTGCCATCGGCTCGGGGAGGCGTTCGTGATACGGGATCGTCGCGGCAAGGCGGAGGATCTCGGCGTTGTAGAGGGGCGCGCTCATGGCTTTGGTTCGCTTGCGTTATCGGATTTGGAGGGCGGCGTGCGGGCGCCGAATACGGGCTGACCGCGACGACGGCGGTCGACGAAATCGGCGATGCCCGCGCTGGTCGCGTTGAGCAGCGGATAGGTGCGTGACCGCGTCATCCATTCGGGGCGGCGCGATGGCCCGCCACTCATCGTGTCGATGACCAGCGTCGCGAGCAGGAAGACGAGGCTGGCGAGGATCAACCCTTTCAACGCCCCGAAACCGAAGCCAAGCGCACGGTCGACCGGACCAAGGATCGAAGTCCGCGTCCGCGCCCCGATCGCGTTGGCGACCAGCCGCCCGCCGATATAGGTGACGCCGGTAATGATCGCGAAGGCGAGCACCGCGGCGCCACCGACCGTCCCGATCATCGGCGACAGCGCCGCGGCGAGCGGGATGTGGAACAGCTTCAACATCGCCACCATCGCCACCCAGGCGAACATCGACAGGACTTCGGTGACGAACCCGCGGATCAGCCCGAGCACCGCCGAGCCGGCGACGGCGAGCAGGACGACGATGTCTAGGGCGGAAAGGTTCATGGCTTCTGGAATAGGGACGCGGGAGGCGAACCGCTAGTGCGGGTTGCGCTCGACGATTCTTAGCGGTTCAAGCCGAAAACACCGTAGCGTTCGCGCCACGCGGCGACTTCGTCCTGCAGATGTGCGGGCGCTGCCTCTCCCGAGAGGACGAAGCCGGCAACGTCGTTGTCGGGATGCATCAGCATTTTCTCCGCCCCGTCGCTGAACCACACCGGGACTAGCTGGTCGCACACGGCGTCCAATACCGCCGCCGCCATGCCGTTCGCGATCGCATCGCTGCCGGCGAGCATACGGACATGGATCGAGACGCCCTCGAGACAGGTCTGCGGCTTGTCGACGAAATTGAGCGACACGAGCAGCCCGGACCGGTCGGGCCGAGCCGCGTCGGGCAGGCTCGCGACCCGGCGCCAGACGCAGAACCACGTCCGGCAGATGCGCGGGCGAACCGCATGGATACCGCACCCTTGGTCGCAGAGGTGGATGCACGGCGTTCCCGCGGGTTTGGCGAACTCGGGCGTCTTCACCGTCAGTTCGGTGCAGCACGCGGTGCAATCACCGCACTCGCGATTGAGAAGGATCGGTCCCAGCAGCGTGGTTTCCACATCGGCGTGCGGTTGGGTCGGGATGTCACGCCGATCCACGGTTCAATTCCCTTCGGAATCCACCGTGAAGACCATCGGCTTGCCCCGAGACATCGGCTCCCATCCCGCCTGCAAGGCGGCCCGCACGCCGCGCACGATCGTCGCGTCGTCGATCTGGAGCCGCCCGCGTGGCAAGCCCTTCAACAGACGCTTAGGCGCGGGGAATTCCAGCAGCGCTTCGCGTTGCGCATCGTCCTGCAACAGCGAGATCGTCATGCCCTTCCAACCATCGGCATCCGTGTGCTGCGGCTCGCGCTCGAGGTTCCAATCGTATCGGGTGCCATCGACCTCGACGGTACCGGTATTGCTTTTCGTGTTCGCCATGCGGGCGCCATAGCATGGCTGTCGCGAGAGGCCATGCGTTCGGGGGTGGCGGATTTGCAGGACGCGGTGCCGTTGCGTGCGGTTTGATTAACCGGTGATCGCCCCCCCCACCGCCCCGCCCCGGCGGAGGCCGGGGCCCAGTTGGAGAGGTCGCAGTAATTAAGCGCAGCGGTCGCCATCAGCGTCTCCCAACTGGGCCCCGGCCTCCGCCGGGGTGGGGCTCTTCTTGGGTCAAATCAGGCCGAACAATAAAAGGATGACAAGGACTTTAGAGCGCGAGTTATCCAATCGGATATCAACGGGCCGCCCACCCCGTCACTAACGCTGCCCTGTTCTCCCGCGAAGGCGGGAGCCCAGTCTGGATCCCCGCCTTCGCGGGGAAACAAGATTTTGAGCGCCTACCCCCGCCCCATCATGTGATCCACGAACGACGCAAGCGTCTTGAACCCCGAGAGCTTCATCCCACTCTTCTCCCCCGTCATCGACGCCGGCACCAGCGCGCGCTCGAAGCCGAGCTTGCTCGCCTCCTTCAACCGCAGCGGACCATGCGCGACCGGACGGATCTCGCCCGACAGCGCGACCTCGCCAAACGCCACCGCATCGACCGGCACCGGCCGCTCCGACATCGCAGAAATCAGCGCCGCCGCCACCGCCAGATCCGCCGCGGGATCCTGCACGCGGTAACCGCCGGCGATGTTGAGATACACTTCGGCGTTGGAGAAGCTCAGCCCACACCGCGCTTCCAGCACCGCGAGGATCATCGCCAGTCGTCCTGAATCCCAGCCGACCACCGCACGCCTCGGCGTAGCGCCCGACGCCAATCGCACGGTCAGCGCCTGGATTTCGACCAGCACCGGCCGCGTCCCCTCCAGCGCCGGAAACACCGTCGCGCCCGTCATCGCGTCATCGCGGTGCGTCAGGAACAGCGACGACGGATTGCCGACCTCCGCCAGTCCTTCGGTCTGCATCGAGAACACGCCGATCTCGTCGGTCCCGCCGAAGCGGTTCTTGATCGCGCGGAGGATGCGGTATTGGTGGCTGCGCTCGCCTTCGAACGACAGCACCGTGTCGACCATGTGCTCGAGCACGCGCGGGCCGGCGATTGAGCCGTCCTTCGTCACGTGCCCGACCAGCACGACCGCGGTCCCGCGTTCCTTGGCAAAGCGGATCAATTCCTGCGCCGAGGCACGGACCTGGCTGACCGTCCCCGGAGCGCCCTCGATCAGGTCGGAGTGCATCGTCTGGATCGAATCGATCACGAGCATCGCGGGCGGCTTGGTCTGCAACGTCGTCAGGATGTCGCGCGTCGACGTTGCCGCCGCCAGCTGCACCGGCGCATTGCCCAAGCCCAGCCGCCGCGCGCGCAGACGCACTTGGTCCGCCGCTTCTTCGCCCGATACGTACGCGACCGACTGCCCGGCCAGCGCCATCTTCGCCGCCGCCTGCAACAGCAGCGTCGACTTGCCGATCCCGGGATCGCCGCCGATCAGCGTCGCCGAGCCCTCGACGAACCCGCCGCCCAGCGCGCGGTCGAGTTCGGCGATGCCGGTCGCCATCCGGTCGGGCAGCTTGATCTCCGCATCGAGCCCGACCAACTGGATCGCGCGGCCGCCGGTCTGAAGATTGTGCTTCGAATGGAACGGCGTGGCGGCGGTGTTCGCCTCCTCGACCAGCGTGTTCCACTCGTTGCAATCGGCGCATTGCCCCGCCCAGCGGTGCGACACCGATCCGCAGGACTGACACACATAACGCTTCTGGGGTTTCGCCATGCGGCCGATGTACGAGAACGATACGGGAACATCAATGGCCGGCATACGACCTATGTTGCGGATTTAGTGGCGCTTGACGGCGCACGGCGTTATCCGCGCGATGATGCACGCCACCGACCTGCGCATCGCCCTGTTCAGCGGCAACTATAATTACGTCCGCGACGGCGCGAACCAGGCGTTGAATCTGCTCGTCGGTCATTTGTTGTCGAAGGGCGCGACGGTGCGTGTCTATTCGCCGACCAATGCCAAGCCGGCCTTCCCGCCGACCGGCGATCTGGTCGCGGTGCCGTCGTTGCCGCTGCCGGCGGGGCGCGGCGAATACAAGATGGCGCGCGGGCTGCCCGCGGCGATCCGCCGCGATCTCGACGCGTTCGCGCCGAACATCGTCCACGTGTCAGCGCCCGATTTTCTTGGCCACCGCGCGATCAGTTATGGACGCCGAAACGGTATCGCGACGGTTGCGTCGCTGCACACGCGGTTCGAGACGTATTTCCGCTATTACAAGATGGCGTTCTTCGAACCCGTGATGGTGAAGATCCTCACGCGCTTCTACAACCGCGTCGACGAAGTGCTGGTGCCGGGGCGCGGCATGGCGGAGATCGTCCGCGACTGGGGTGTGACAACGCCGACCGCGATCTGGTCGCGCGGGGTGAACCACGACCGCTTCACGCCGATGCGCCGCGACCTGGAGTGGCGGCGCGCGCGGGGGATCGCAGACGGCGAGGTCGCGGTCGGGTTTCTCGGGCGACTGGTGAAAGAGAAAGGTCTCGACGTCTTCGCCGACGTGATCCGAACGCTGGAGCAGCGCGGGGTACGGCACAAGGTGCTGGTGATCGGCGAGGGTCCGGCGCGCGACTGGTTCGCCGAGCGCGTGCCCGGCGCGGTCTTCGCAGGATTCCAGTCGGGTGACGATCTCGGCCGCGCGGTCGCGTCGATGGATGTGTTCTTCAATCCGAGCGTGACCGAGACCTTCGGCAACGTGACGCTGGAGGCGATGGCGGCAGGTGTTCCCGTCGTCGCAGCGCGCGCATCGGGCGCGGTCGGATTAGTCAACGACGGCGTGACCGGGTTCCTCGTGCCGCCTACGGACATCGCAGGATATGCCGACGCAATTGGGCGGATTGTTTCGGAGCCGGGCCTGCGCGAGACGATGGGCTGGGCCGGGCATGACAAGGCCGCTGGCTATCTGTGGGATACGATCAACCAGACGGTGCTGGATACGTATCTCGAGGTGATGGCGCGGCGGCGCGCGTAGCCTCGCGTCGGATTTATCCTCCCCTGCAAGGGGAGGTGGCGGCGCTCAGCGCCGACGGAGGGGTGATCCGCTCTCGATAGGGCGCGGGGCCACCC
>Ga0308158_10003840_pt1 | contig 12961 bp, 8 predicted proteins | sample PhyBR2_FD_201038 | JGI IMG/M metagenome (GOLD analysis project Ga0308158, IMG submission 201038) | Phyllosphere microbial communities from UC Gill Tract Community Farm, Albany, California, United States - DLSLB.R2 | ecosystem: Host-associated > Plants > Phyllosphere > Unclassified | place: USA... | reverse complement strand
CGTCACGGCAGGCCATGAAGGCGGCATGCGGGCCGCCGAAACCGAACGGCACGCCAAAACGCTGGCTGTTGCCGATGGCGATGTCCGCGCCCCATTCGCCGGGGGCGGTGATCAGGGTCAGGGCCAGCAGGTCGGTGGCCACCGCCACCAGGCCCTGGCGGGCGTGCACGGCCTCGACCAGCGCCTTGTAGTCGCCGATGTTGCCCAGGCTGTCCGGGTACTGCAGCAGCACGCCGAAGGTATCAGCGCTCAGCGCCTCGGCCGGCTTGCCGATCAGCAGTTCGATGCCCATCGGCTCGGCACGGGTGCGCAGCAGTTCCAGCGTCTGCGGGTGCACGCTGTCCTGCACGAAGAAGACCTTGGACTTGGACTTGGCCGAACGCTTGGCCAGGGTCATCGCTTCGGCAGCAGCGGTGGCTTCGTCCAGCAGCGAGGCGTTGGCGATCTCCATGCCGGTCAGGTCGGCGACCATGGTCTGGAAGTTGATCAGCGCTTCCATGCGGCCTTGCGAGATCTCTGCCTGGTACGGCGTGTACGCCGTGTACCACGCCGGGTTCTCGAGGATGTTGCGCAGGATCACGTTCGGCGTATGGGTGCCGTAATAGCCCTGGCCGATGAAGCTGCGCAGGACCTTGTTCTTGTCGGCGATGGCGCGGATCTTGGCCAGCGCGTCGACTTCGGTCAGCGACTCGGGCAGCGCCAGCGGCGCCGGCGACTTGATCGAACCCGGCACGATGGCGTCGGTGAGCGATTCCAGCGAATCATGGCCAACGGTGCGCAGCATCTGCGCGATTTCAGCGTCGTTGGGGCCGATGTGGCGGTCGACGAACGCGGAGTGGTGTTCGAGTTCGCGCAGCGAAGAGGTGTTCTGGGTCATGGCTGACGTCCGGAGAAGGCATGCAGGGCAGGGGCGGTGAGCCAGGTCTGCCCGGTAGCCGTCCGGGTGCCGCGCACGCGCGCCACCACAGTCGGCAAGCCAAAGGCTTACCTCGCGCCCCTCTGTCCTTTTGCCTGAGAGTTTGGAAGCGACGCGACGAGGATCGTGCGCTTCGTGCACCTTCGGCGCCGGATTGAACCGGTCTCTCCAGAGTTTTGATGCAGGTGGTATCGGGCCTGAGCGATTACGGGCGTTTGCGCCTTCGGCAGCGGGGTCAACCGCTTCTCCCACCGTGTTCGTACAGCGCGCCGATTATAGCCCGGTATGGCCCGGTAAAGGTCCGGGGCAGACCCGCGCGGCGGCTTGGATTACCATCTACCTCCCGGTTCCGGGATCGCGCCTTGCGGGCGTTGGCCTGGCGACTCCAAAGTCGCTGGTCAATCCGGCTAAATGTCCGGACAATAAGTCTTCCGGTCGCGCGGCACAGCCTTGGGCCTTGGCCCTGTTCATTCTGAATTCCCACCCCGCACCGGACATTGCCGGTGCCGTTGCTGGTTGTTGAAACTGATGGAAGCAAGCAAGCAGGTCTCGCTGCGTCGGATTGCCATACTGGTCGGCGGACTCTCGATGTTCGGTCCGTTCGCGATCGACGCGGTATTCCCCGCATTTCCGCATATCGGCGCCGATCTGGGCGCCGACAAACTGGCCATGCAGCAGGTGATCAGTGTCTATCTGCTGGCCTATGCGCTGATGAGTCTGCTGCACGGTGCGCTGTCCGATGCGCTGGGACGCAAGCGGGTGATCCTGGGCGGGCTGGCGGTGTTCATCGCCGCCTCGGTCGGCTGTGCACTGGCCACCGACATGACCACCTTGCTGTTCTTCCGCGCGCTGCAGGGGTTGTCGGCCGGCGTGGGTTACATCATCGGCCGCGCCGTCATCCGCGATCTCTATGATGGCGATGATGCGCAGCGCCTGATGAGCCAGGTTTCGATGATCTTCTCCATCGCCCCGGCCATCGCCCCGATCATCGGCGGTTGGCTGCTGGGCTGGAGCAACTGGCAGGGGATCTTCTGGTTCCTGGTGGTGTTCTCCACGGCCTTGTTGCTGATCACCATGACCTGGTTGCTGGAAACCCATCCGCCGCATGCGCGGCTGTCCCTGCATCCGGCACGCCTGCTGCGCGATTACATCAGCATCGCCCGCAATCCACGCTTCCTGCGGTTGGCGGCGGCGGGCTCGTTTGGCTTTGGCGGCTTGTTCCTGTACATCGCCTCGGCACCGGCCTTCATCCTGGATCTGTTGCAGCTGAACGAGCGCCAGTTCGCCTGGCTGTTCATCCCCACCATTGGCGGCATGGCCCTGGGTGCCTATGCCTCGGGGCGTGCGGCCGGGCGCATGGACGGCGCGCGCGCGGTGCGCATCGGCTACGGCTGTATTGCTGCGGCGACGTTGTACAACATCGGCTACAACGCGCTGGCACCGCAGATGAGCGTGCCATGGGCGGTGCTGTCACTGCCATTGAGTTCGTTCGGGGTGGCGCTGATCTTCCCGATCCTCAGCCTGGCGATCCTGGATATGTACCCGCGCCAGCGCGGTACAGCCTCCTCCATGCAGGCCTTCAGCACCTTGCTGACCAATTCCATCATCGCTGGACTGTTGTCGCCGCTGCTCAGCCGTAGCGGGCTGTGGTTGGCGATCGGCGCAGGCCTGTTTGCCGTAGCCAGCGCAGCGGCCTGGAAATGGGAACGCAACAGCCTGCGCGCGCAGCGTGCGGCGGCCGAACCCTGAGTCCACCACCGCGTCATCACCTCCATAAGCGACAATAGCGTCGCCGCCATCACCGGCGACCGTTCACGAGTACTCAACGATGTCGATCCAATCCAAGGGCCGCCGCGAGGCGAAGAAGAAGCTGGCCGAGCGCGAGCGCAACCAGGCCGAGGCCAACCCGCCGGCAAAGGCCAAGGTTGAACCACATGCCGAGCTGCGTGACCAGCACCGTGCGCTGTTGGCCGGCATCGTCCGCCGCGATGGTGAATGGGTGCTGGGCATGGACGGCAAGATTGCCGGCGAGACCACCAGTGCCGCACGCGTACTTGCGCTGATCATGCAGGCCGCCGAATGGCATGAGAACAACGACACCCCGGTACGGCTGATGTATTCGGATGCACTCAAGGACGCCGCGCACGCGGAAGCGGCCGAGCAGGGCATCGACTTCGATACCTACAAGCGCAATCTGGCCGGTGAGCTGGGTGTGACCGGCAAGGCGGCGGCAGGTACGCATTGAGGCTGCGCGCAAGCTTGAAGCCGACAAGGGCGCCGTTGGCGCCCTTGTCGTCTGCAAACGGCACAATCTGCGCTATCCAACGTGGGAGCGGCGCAGGCCGCGACACATGTACAGAGCCCACCGCAGTGGGGCTTGGCCGTTGCTGAAACTGCTGCCAAGGCTGATTCGAGGTCCTGCATCATTCCACCGGTGAAGCCCCTCCCGGGCATGGCTCGGTGCTTTGGATCATTCCATCGGTGAAGCCCCTGCCGAGCACGGCTCGGTGCTTTGGATCATTCCATCGGTGAAGCCCCTGCCGAGCACGGTTCGGTGCTTTGGATCATTCCATCGGTGAAGCCCCTGCCGAGCACGGCTCGGTGCTTTGGATCATTCCATCGGTGAAGCCCCTGCCGAGCACGGCTCGGCACTACGGGGAATACGCGCGGGCAAGCGGCTTGCACTGCGGAATTCGGCAGGGGGCAACGCCTTGGCTGCAGCGTCGTCGGATATCAAGGCTTCCCTGATCTGCCGCACCAGTGGGTGATCGCGATTGGGTTCTGCCTTTCCCTGGCAAGCGCGCAGTTCTCCCTGATGGCGGCGGCATCCGCAGGCGACGGGCTGCCGGCAGGTGTGGAACTGCATGCCATCAGGACCAGCAGCATTGGCATTGCGCACGGCAGGCGGGTGAGAAGCGTCATCGATTCGCTTGTTCCTTGAGCGTGGGAGCCGTCTGGAGATTCCGCGGCAGCCGCAGGCCTGTGCGGGCTCGGTATTGGAGTGTAAAAAGTCGCAGGCGCCGTTGTGGCTATAATCCTGCCACGACGTCCCCTGAGCATGGAGGCACACCCGATGTCTGTTGCAGCTATTCCCGATGTCTCGCTGGTTGATAACAGCGAGCAGCGTACCCCTTTGATTCTGGTGCTGGACTGTTCCGGCAGCATGAGCGGGGCGCCCATTGCGCAGCTGAATGCCGGGCTGAAGCTGCTGGAGCAGGAGCTCAAAGGCGATGTGATCGCCGCCAAGCGCGTGCGCGTGCTGCTGATCGAGTACGGCGACATGGACCACGCGGCGGTCACCGGCGACTGGTGCGATGCGATGGATTTCAGTGCGCCGGAGCTTTCCGCCAATGGCACCACGCCGACCGGTGCGGCGGTGGAACTGGCGCTGCGGGAAATCGAAGACGAAAAAGCCCGCTTCCGCCAAGCCGGCGTGGCCTATACACGGCCATGGCTGTTCCTGATGTCCGATGGCAATCCCACTGACGCCTGGGAGGCGGTGGCCGAACGTTGCCGCGATGCCGAACAGGCGAACAAGGTGGCGGTGTTTCCGATTGGGGTAGGCAACGCCGACATCGGCGTGCTCGGTCAGTTCAGCCGCAACGGCGAGCGCGGCGTGAAGCGGCTGCAGGGGCTGCAGTTCAAGGAGCTTTTCATGTGGCTCAGTGCCAGCATGCGGGTGGTGTCCAACTCGACCCTCGGTGGCCAGGTACAGCTGCCGTCGACGGACAGCTGGTCGCACGTGTCGGTTTGAACATGCGCTGGCGGGTGATGGCCGCATCGGCCACGGGGCGCTCCCATCTTGATCGTGGGCAGCCCTGCCAGGATGCCCATGCATCCTCCTGTGTCGGCGGCGTACTGGTTGCTGCTGTCTGCGATGGCGCGGGCTCGGCCTCGCATAGTGATGCGGGGGCTGGGCTGGTGTCTTCGGCAGTGGTGGCCGCGGTAGCCGCGCACCGTCAGCTGGGCAGTCATCCTGCCGGGCTGGAAGTCGATGCGGTCAGGACGATCATCGAGGCGGCACTCGTCGCGGCGCGTGAGCAGCTGGCCGCCATGGCGGCGGCACGTCAGTTGACGCTCGCCGACCACGCCTGCACCTTGGTAGGTGTGGTGGCGGACGCGCGCGGTGGCTGGTTCTTCCATGTGGGTGATGGCGTCGCGGTCTGTGAGTTCGCGCCGCCGCAGCCGGCGGCGGTGTCGTTGCCAGCCAATGGCGAGTATGCCAACGAGACCTGGTTCGTCACCGGTGGCAACTGGCGCGAGCAGTTGCGTCTGACACGATTTGCCGGCAGCGTGCAGGCCATTGTGCTGATGTCCGATGGCGTGCAGCCGTTTGCGATGACGCGCGATGGCAGCGGTTTGTTCCAACCCTTCATCGCACCGGTGCTGCGCTACCTGGGCGGCGTGGATGCCACGCATGGCAGCCAGGCCTTGCAGGCGACGCTGGCCGATCCACGTACCGATCACATCACCGGCGACGACAAGACGTTGCTGGTGGCGTTGCCGGCCTAGGCGCATGGCTGCGCAAGCCGGCGACCTCATCTACGACGAGCAGCGTACGCCGCTGACCCTGGGCCGGCTGCTGAAGAGCGGTGGAGCGGGCAGTGTGTTCCTGATCAAGGAACGCCCGCTGGAGGTTGCCAAGCTCTACCATTCCAACAAGGGCGGTCAGGTCTACGAACGCAAAGTGCGGGCGATGCTGGAGCTGCGCCCGGACCTGCCCGATGTCGAGGACAAGGGCGTGCGCCAGGTGCAGATTGCCTGGCCTACCGGCTTGCTGCGCGACAAGGCGGGCGGCTTCCTGGGCTTCACCATGCCGGTGCTGGATGTGGCGGCCACCAGCGACCTGGAACATGTGCTGCAGGAGCGGCAGGCGCGCGAAGAAGGGCTGCCTACCGCGTTGGGCCCGAAGATGACCCTGGCCGCCAATCTGGCCGTGATGCTGGCAGCGCTGCACGAACGCCAGCACTACGTGGTGGACCTGAAGCCGCTCAATGTGCGCTTCTATCGCAAGTCCCTGTTCATCGCGATGCTGGATTGTGATGGCTTCAGCATCCAGGGCAAGGGTGAACGCTTTCTTTCCGAACAGGTCACTACCGATTACCTGGCTGCCGAATTCCAACAGCGCGGCGTTGTCGCCGGCGAGGAAGAGGCACAGGACCGGTTTGCGCTGGCGGTGATGGTGTTCCAGCTGCTCAACTCGGGCCTGCACCCCTATAGCGGCCGGCCCAACGGGGCGACATTGCCCAGTGATCTGCCTGGGCGGATTGCGGCCCATCTCTATCCCTATGCACAGGGCAAGGGCGAGACGCGAATACTGCCTTCGCCGGTCAGTGGCCATGCGGCGTTCCCGGCCGAGCTGCGTGACATGTTCGATCGTGCGTTCGCCAGCCAGGCACGGCGGCGCCCGGCTGCGGCGGAATGGTCATCGTTGTTGCTGCGCTATGCACGTCGTAGCAACGGCTTGTTGGTGAAATGTGCGAAGGACGGCGCGCATCAACATTTCAGCGGTCTGCCGTGTGCAGGCTGTGCGCGTGCCGAGTTGCTGGCAAGCAGCGCGCGTGCCGCGCAGTCGCGGGCAAGGCAGACGACTGCCACCGGCACGAAAGCTGCGCGTGTGCCGCGCCGGACCCGCGCGGCTACGCCCAATGTGGCGGCGGCCCTGACCGCGGCAACGCCGGCACCGGCGACGCAGCCGATTGGGCTGGGTATGCGGGTGTTTTTTGCGGTCGTTGGGCCGGTGCTGTTGGGCTGGGCAACCACCTGGGGAATGGCGGCCTATCGTGACTACCTGTCGGACAAGGATCCAGGCTGGTGGTTGACGCTGGGGCTGGGCTTCCAGAGTGGCCTGCTGTTGGCGGCGGTGCTGCTGTTCATCGTGTGCGTGCCCGTGCTGATTCTGAGCAAACGTCCATGAAAGTTGCCATCGGCATATTCGTCGCGCTGCTGATGCTGCTGTTGGTGACGGTGTTTGCTGGCTGGGTGGGCGTTTACATCTATGGCGGCGTCGAGTGGATCGGGCATCTGTTCGCCACGGGCATATTGCCGGATGGTAGGGCTGCGTTCCGTGCTGGCGTGCTGGTGGGTAGCCTGGTTTCGGTAGGTTCGCTGCTGCGTGTGGCAATCAAGGACAAGTCCCATGCGTATGCCGGCGCGGCGTTGATTGTGGGGCTTGGGTTTGCCTTCATGCTGTTTGCCACCCGCTTGTCTCCCTACGTCATGGTTGCGGAGGACGCGACGCAGAGCGTGGATGTGGCAACCGCTTCACCTGCAGCCAGGCGCAGCGAGATGCCCGAATGGTATTCGCGCAGCAGCTACGAGCGCGACGCGGCTGGAAAGGTGCATGCATTGGCCAGGGCTGCTGCACGCCAGGATCAGTTGGGGGTAGATGCGGGACTGGAAGAGCTGCAGCGATGGGCGCGCAGCGGAGTGCGTATTGGCGGCGACCGCGAGGCGTTCAACGCCGCGCGGGACAGGTTCAATGCCACCTTCGACATACCGGAGGGCCGTGAAACAAAAGGAAAGCTCAGCCGGGAGCGGCATGCAGCGCTGAGGGCGATGTGGCAGGCGGTACCCGAGGTGGATATCGCCGGACGGCGGGTGCTCGCGCAGGAGATGACAGTGCTTGCGTTTGCGTTGCGGTTGAAGGCCGAGCGTGGCACCGCTCAGGATGCAACGGCGGACGACGACGGGGTGCTGGATGAAAAACTCATCGAGCTGATTCGGCTGCAGGAGGCCATCCTCGGCTATGCACCGAGGTCTGCCGAGTTCTGGTCCAGTTATGCGGCTACCATCGTGGATGCCGACGAAGAGGTGGCGTTGGGAGCGTTGCTGATTGCCGATCAACTGCGGCGTTCGGCCGCATCCGGTCGCTCTGCGATGCGCATGTCGATCAGCGATGAGATGCTGTTTCAATCGGATATGCGGATAGGCACCAGCCTGTTGCCACGGGCCTCGGTCGCGCGTCTGAGCGTTCTTGAAGCGCGTGCTGCGGCAATCAACGGTACGACCGCGCCGGTAGATGGCGATACCCCGACTGAAGCGGGAGAGGCGGCATCTGCAGAGCAGGCGCTGCCCGCACCGCAGTTCGTGCACACCGGCAAGGGCTTGTTGCCTTCGCCGCGACCAACGCCTCCCGGGGGGCTGCCTGCGCACGCTACGGAGGCGTTGGTGCGGGTTGACCTGCCGTCCGCCGGGTTTGAACAGCAGCAGCGGCCGGTCGTGCTGCCGCCATCGGGTCTAAGCAGTGGTGGCAGCGTGCTGGTGGCGGTTGATGTACTGGCCGATGGCAGCATCAGCTCGGTCCTGATCGAGCGCAGCAGCGGCGACCCGGCATTGGATGACGCGGTGCGGTGGTCGGCGCGGCGCTGGAAAGCGCTGACGCCTATCGCCGCGAAGGGCGAGCGGCGGCGGGTGCAGTTGCGCTTCGAATCGCCGGTGCCGGTCGAGGAGATCCCTGGCTGGCCGCCACCGCCCATGGTGCCGGGCAGGGAGCCGGTGGCGGCAGCGGACACGGTGCCGACACCACGCCCGGTTTCGCCGTTCGCCGTGCAGCACTTGCAGGAGCTGTTGGCACGCCAGGCGCGTTTCAATCCGGCACGCTATCCCGCCGCCGCCTGGAAGGAAAAGGCGGGTGGCAGGGTGGTGTTGGCAATCCGGCTGGCAGGTTCCGGTGAGGTTCGCGGTGTCAGCATCGCCCAGAGCAGCGGCAATGCACTGCTGGATAGTGCCGCCCGCGAAGCTGCCTTTGGTTGGCGTGTCTCCCCTGGGGAAGCGGCAGCCGATGTGGATGAAGTGACGCTGCATCTGCCGGTGGTATTCAGGGCGGAGTAGGGCCGTTGATCAAGATTCGCTCGGTTCCCCGCTACAGCGCACCGTGTGGCCAAGGCCCGGCGAAATCGAAGAAGTGTGGTGTTGTGCTGCAAGAACGGCCGGGAGCCGTGCTTGCGGACCGTTACAGTCCGTGGCGTTCGAAGAGCGCGCGGTAGATGTTCGGCTCTTGCCCGTTGGCTGAGAACATGGGGTGTCGAGGATCGCGCTGCCACACTTCCAGCATGTTTGCGATTCTCAGTAGCTCGGCTATGAACGCCTGCTGCCGTGATGCCTTGGTGCTCTTAGTCGTTGCAGCATGTTCGGCAAGGCTCGTGCATTCTTCGTAGAAATCACGGGAAATATTGTCCCGTCGTATGCCAAGCTTTGACAGTTCGTCCGCGAGAATCCTGGGGCCGGACCATTCGATGGGGTTGCGGGAAGTCGGGAGGCAGATGGTGATCGCCGCCACAATGAAAGCCATTACGAGGATGAGAAGCGGTATCAATTCTTGGCTCCAGTTGCGTGCATGTTCCAAGCCGTTTCAATGCATCAAGAGAGGACAGGGCGAGATGGCTGCTGTCCGCAGTCCTGCTCAATAGTCACGCGCTGCATCGAACCATTGCTGTGCAAGATCATCGTTCACGCCCAGGCGCAGGGCATGCTCGGAACGGCCGAGCTGCCAGATCGCCTCGCCGAGGTCGTCGCGTTCGGAGGTTTCGATGCCCTTGAGCGTATTGAAGTGCATGGTGAAACGGGTAAGGGCAGCTTCCCCTTCGGCGAGAGTTTGTGCAGCTTTCAATGCCGCCAAAGCTGCATCGAACGCTTCATTGGCCTGCTTCGCCAAGCGCTTTGGCCACGCCGAAAAGGGGCGGCCGAATTCGCTTTCCCACCAACTGGCTTCGCGAAGCTGCGAGACCGACGCATGTCCGGTCCACGGGCGCTGTTGGGCGCGTGCCTTCAGTTGCTGACGCAGGCGCTTGCCTGCAGCTTCTTCGACATTGAAGGCAATCAAACCATCCAGCGCGGGCCAGCAGCTCAGTGCTGGCAGGCCTGCCAATGACGGCATGTAGCGCAGCTGCAGGCTCTGTAGCTGCGGCTGTGCTGCAAGCGCTTCAAGATCGACGAAATTGCCATACAGGCTCAGCGACTTCAGATGCATGAAGCGCGACAGGCATTTCAGCGAGATCGGGCGTGCCATCGGCGTGTTGACCAGCATCAGGTCGTGGACGTCATGCAGTTCGCCCATGTCCGGCAGTTCGAAAACAGTGGCTTGCCTGCGTGAACCCGTATCCGGGGCAAGCGACAGGGAGCGGGGCAGTTGCCCCAGGGTCGAGAAGCGACTGATATCGCCGGAGACACTGAGGTGGAGATTTGCCGCGATTTCCTGCCCTGGCAGGAGCAGCTGCAGGCTGGCTTCAGCGTGGTCCAGTTGAATCGCCAAGGTGCGGATGTTGGATTGGGCAGCATCGACTACGGTGTCCGTATCGAGTACAGGCACCCAGGTCAGCTGTTCGATGGGGCGCTGGCGGGCCCATTCGAAGATGCTCTGATCCGCGCCTGTGTAATGGATCACCCGTGGCCAGGGTGACCCAGCGGGCGTGGCGAACGGATTGAAGACTGCCCAGTTGATCCGGAGATCAGGGGCAACCTGAAGATCGGATTTGCCTGCAGCTGCGGCAGGTGCAATCACCAGGCTGCCTACGCCAAGCGTACGCACCAAGGTGTGGCTGCCTGCGCCGGTGAGGTCCAGCGGATAGCTGCCTGGCCCGGTGAGTGTGGCATCAACGCGGTTGTCGGTTGCGGTGTCTCTGCTGCCCATGTTCATCCTTGGCGTGGCCGCCGCTCATCCATGTGGTTCTGGCGTTGCTGCGTGTGCTGGTGCCGGCGCAACAAGACCTGCGGGGAATTGTATTTCTGTTTCCCGATGTGCGTGGATAACCATGCCATGGCATGCCAATGTGTCAAGGCGCGCATGCTGGACCGTGGCGTCCTTTGCGTTCGCGCGCGGCTCCGGTCGTTGCTGCTGTTTTGTATGTCTGCAGGGCCGACAGACAAAGGGCGCCATCATGGCGCCCTTTGCTTGCATGACCCGCGGGTCTGCTTACGGTGCCGAAGGCTGTGCCGGTGCAGCGGCAGGTGCAGCCGCCGGTGCCGCTGCCTGCCAGCCACACATCTGGCCTTCGTTCTGCTGCTTCAGCCATTCCTGCAGCGGTGCGAAGTATTCCAGCATCGGGCCGGCGTCGAGCTTCTCGGTGCCGGTCAGTTCCTTCAACGTGGCCTGCCACGGCTGGCTGGAGCCCTTGCTCAGCATGGCCCAGAACTTCTGCCCGGCTTCCTTGTTGCCGTAGAAGCTGCACTCGTTGAGCGGGCCGGTGTAGCCGGACGCGTCGCACAGGCCCTTGTAGAACTGGTACTGCAGGATGCGCGCCAGGAAGTAACGCAGGTACGGGGTGTTGCCCGGCACGTGGTACTTGGCACCGGCGTCGAAGAACTCCTCGCCGCGTGCGCTGGCCGGGGCCACGCCTTGGTACTGCGCCTTCAGTTCCCACCACTTCTGGTTGTACTGGTCCGGCTTGATCGAGCCGTCGAACACGCCCCAGCGCCAGCGGTCGATCATCAGCCCGAACGGCAGGAACGACACGCCCGACATCGCCATGCGCATCTGCGCATTGATGGTGGCTTCGCGGCTTTCCTGCTGCGCGCCGACCAGGCCGATCGAGTTGAGGTACTTGGGCGTCATCGCCAGCACGATGGTGTCGCCGATGGCTTCGTGGAAGCCGTCGTTGGCACCGCCCTGGAACAACGGCGGCAGCGGGTTGTAGGCCAGGTCGTAATAGATGTGGCCCAGCTCGTGATAGATGGTGGTGAAGTTTTCTTCGTTCGGGGTGATGCACATCTTGGTGCGCACGTCCGGGCCAACATCCTTGCCGTCGCCGCCCATGTTCATGTCCCAGGCGCTGGCGTGGCAGACCACGTTGCGGTCCAGCGGCTTGATGAACTGGGTGTTCTGCCAGTAGCTCTCCGGCAGCTTGGGCATGCCCAGCGAGACGTAGAAGTCCTGCGCGCGCTCGGTCATCTGCCGGGCGGTGACCAGCTCGGCCTCACGCTGTGCCTTGAAGCGGCTTGCCGGATCGCTGCCGCCAGCCTTGGCCAGGGCGGCACTGAGGTTGGTCTGGTACTGCTTTTCCAGTGCGGCGGTGATGTCCAGGCTGCCCGCGTTCGGGTACGGCGCGGTCATGTCCCACAGGTTGCTCCAGTCCTGCTGCCACATGTTGCCGGTCAGGTGCGCGGCAATCATGCCGCCGCCCACTTCGGCCTTGTCCTTGCCGTATTCCTTGTCCAGCTTGGCGCGGGTATAGCAGTGCACCTGCTCGTACAGCGGCTTGACCTGCTCCCACAGACGGTCGGTTTCCGGGCCAACCTGGTCGGCCGGCATGTCGTAGCCGCTGCGCCACATCTGGCCGGCGTCGGTATAGCCCAGTTCGCGGGCACCTTCGTTGACCAGTTCGACGAAGCGCTGGTAGTTGGCGCGCGACGGCACGGCGGTGGACTGCCAGCCCTGCCAGGCATCGAGCTGCTTGTCGTAGTCGCGCGAGGTGGCCAGCACCTTCTCAAGGTCGCCCAGCTGGCGGCAGTTCTTGTTGCCGCCTTCGCCCACGCAGTAGGTGCCGGCGCCGTAATCGCCTTCCAGCTTGGTGGCGATGCCGGCCAGTTCGGCCAGCTTCTGCGGGTCGCGCGGGGCGGGCATCGAGGTCATCAGCTTGAGCAGGCTGATGGCGCGCTTGGTGTCGGCGCTCATCGGCTGGCCGTCGTACTTGTTGGCCTGCTCGATCCAGCCATTGAGCACGGTCAGCCAGCGCTCGTTGGCCTTGGCCGCCACGCGTGCGGAATCGTCATTGATATAGGTGGAGGACAGCCACTGCGCCGAGGTCATCTCCGGATACATGGCCTTGTACTCGGCATTGACGCGGGCGATGAACTGGTCGGCGCTTTCGACCGGTGCGGCCTGGGTGGTGGCCGGCTTGGCGGTGTCGGTGGCGGCGTCCTTTTTACAGGCAGCCAGCGAGAGCACGGCCACGCCAACGGCGGCGGCCAGGACCAAATGACGATTCTTCACAGCAAACCCCGGTTTGTAAGTACCGGCGAAGGCTAGTGGGGCGGCGGCCGGGCCGCAAGTGGGGAAAGGGATGCACCCCGGTAGTGCCGAGCCATGCTCGGCAGGAGCGTTACCGG
>Ga0308158_10003839_pt1 | contig 12968 bp, 13 predicted proteins | sample PhyBR2_FD_201038 | JGI IMG/M metagenome (GOLD analysis project Ga0308158, IMG submission 201038) | Phyllosphere microbial communities from UC Gill Tract Community Farm, Albany, California, United States - DLSLB.R2 | ecosystem: Host-associated > Plants > Phyllosphere > Unclassified | place: USA... | reverse complement strand
CGATCTGAATGACGCGCACGCGGCAGAATTGCGTGCCGCATTCGAGCCGTACATCTCCGCCGGACGCCGCGCGGGCGGGGCGACATCCGCCTCCCGCGCCGCCGCGCCGCGCAAGCGCGCCTCGCGAAACCCCGAGGTCGCGGCGATCCGAGCCTGGGCGAACGACAACGGCTACACCCTCTCGGAGCGCGGACGCATTCCCGCTCCTGTCGTCGAGGCGTACAACGCCGCGCACTGATTCAGACGTCGCGCTCGCCGGCTTCCGCCCACGGCTGGTCGGTGAGCGCGATCTCTGCCGCCATGTCATCCAGGAAGCGGATGACGACGTCGCGCTCCTCGCGAGAAAGACGCGCCGCCGCATGGAATCTCTTCGCATGCTGACGCCCCACGGTCTCCATGGCCGCCCGACGGGATTCGGGCGTGATCGTGATGGCAAGAGCTCGACGGTCCGAAGGATGCGCTGAGCGGACGATATGACCACCGCGCTCGAGCCGGTCGAGCAGCTTCGTCGTCGACGCGGTCGAGATGCGGAGATGAGCCGCGAGAGCCCCCGGCGTCGCAACGACCCCCTGGTTGTCGCACACGATGAGGAAGTGCAGGGCGCGCATGTCCGTGCCGTTCAGCTTCATGTAGCGCAGTGATGCCTCTGAGAGCTTGTCCTCGGCCTCCCGCAGCCCTCCCAGAGCTCGCATGAGCGCGCTCACCTGGACGACGTCATCGGGGTCCATGCCCGCACGGTCGACGAGCTCGCTGCGGGGGTCGCTCGCCTCGACGTCGTACACCGCCTTGCCGGACACCACCACACGATCGCGGTCGACCGCGGCTTCGTCTGGGCTCATGACTCGATGATATCCCGGCAATAGTTTCATGCTAGGTTCTTTACTTGCCAGGCTAGGTAAACGCGCGGCAGGAGAGACTCATGAACGGCCGGACCGGAACCCGAGAACCCCGAAGAGCGCGCACGCGGCGCCGCCCCTGGGCGAGGATCCTGCTGCCCGCCCTGCTGATACTCGCGTGGCTGGTGGGAGCCGGCCTCGGTGGCCCGCTGTTCGGCAAGGTCGACGAGGTCTCCTCGAACGATCGCACCGCCTACCTTCCGGAGTCGGCGGATGCGACGAAGGTGCAGGCGCTGCTCGGGGAGTTCACCGACAGCGATGCGATTCCCGCGGTCGCGGTCTTCGTCGGCGATGACGCGCTGACGGAGGCGGACACGGATGCGCTCACCGACGCTGTCGCGACGGCCCCCGAGGTCGAGGGCGTCGCCGACGACGTCTCGCCCGCGATCATCAGCGACGACGAGATGGCCGCTCAGGCATTCATCCCGATCCACAGCGACGCCGAGCTCGCCGACACCGTGCAGGCCCTCGCATCCCATCTCCGCTCCGCCGTGCCCGACGGCGTCACGGTCTACATCACGGGACCTGCCGGATTCTCCGCCGACCTTGTCGCCGGGTTCGCAGGCATCGATGGCATCCTCCTCGGAGTCGCCCTGCTCGCGGTGCTCGTGATCCTCGTGCTCGTCTACCGCTCCCTGCTGCTGCCCGTGGTGGTGCTGTCGACCAGCCTGTTCGCACTCTGCGTCGCTCTTCTCGCCGTGTGGTGGCTCGCGAAGGCCGGCGTTCTCCTGCTGAGCGGCCAGACGCAGGGCATCCTCTTCATCCTCGTGATCGGTGCGGCCACCGACTACGCCCTGCTGCTGGTCTCGCGGTTCCGGGAGGAGCTGCGCGTGACGCAGGACAAGGGCGCCGCCCTCGCGGCCGCCTGGAAGGGCTCGTTCGAGCCGATCGTCGCGTCCGGCGGCACGGTGATCGCCGGCCTGCTGTGCCTGCTGCTGAGCGACCTCAAGTCCAACAGCACTCTCGGACCCGTCGCGGCCATCGGCATCCTGTTCGCGATGCTCTCAGCGCTCACGCTGCTGCCGGCGCTGCTCATGCTGTTCGGGCGGGCCGCGTTCTGGCCCCGCCGGCCGACGTTCGAGCCCCAGCGCCTCGAGGCCGAAGACGGCCGGGCCACGACGGGCATCTGGGCGCGCCTGTCCGGCATGATCGCCCGCCGCCCGCGCGCGATCTGGATCGGCACGACCGCACTGCTGCTCATCGGCGCCGCCGGCCTCACGCAGCTGAACGCCTCCGGTGTGCCGCAATCCGACCTCGTTCTGGGTGCATCCGAAGCGCGAGACGGCCAGGCGGCGCTCGGGGAGCACTTCCCCGGCGGATCGGGCAGTCCCGTCTACGTGATCATCGACGAGAACCGCCTCCAGGATGCCGCCGACGTTCTGCTCTCCGCCGAAGGCGTCGACGCAGTGACCGTGGCCTCGGCAGAGTCGCCGAGCGGCTCCGCACCGGTCACCGCAGATGGCATCGGCGCCGTGGGCGCACCGGGCGCCCCCGCGCCGGAGCCGACCATCGCGCACGGCGACGTGCTGCTGCAGGCAACGCTGGCCGATGCCGCCGATTCGGATGCCGCAGCATCCGTCGTCCGCGCGCTGCGAACCGATCTCGATCCCCTGGGCGGACTCGTCGGAGGGGTGACGGCGACCTCCATCGACACGAACGACGCCTCGATCCATGATCGGAACCTCATCATCCCCGTGATACTCGCGGTGATCATGGTGATCCTCATGCTGCTGCTGCGCTCGCTCCTCGCGCCGGTCCTGCTGATCCTGACCACGGTGCTGTCGTTCGGAACCGCTCTCGGCATCTCCGCTCTCGTGTTCGACGGCGTCTTCCGCTTCCCCGGCGCCGATCCCGCCGTGCCCCTCTACGGGTTCGTCTTCCTCGTGGCGCTCGGCATCGACTACAACATCTTCCTGATGACGCGGGTCCGCGAGGAGTCACGCCGCAGCGGCACGCGCGACGGCATCCTCCGCGGCCTGTCCATCACCGGCGGGGTGATCACCTCGGCAGGGCTCGTGCTGGCAGCGACATTCGCCGCCCTGTCGGTGATACCGATCCTGTTCCTCGTGCAGCTGGCGTTCATCGTCGCCTTCGGCGTGCTGCTCGACACGTTCATCGTCCGCTCGCTGCTCGTACCCGCTCTGTCCTACGACATCGGCCGGCGGATATGGTGGCCGTCGACGCTGTGGCGCACTGGAGACGACTGAGCTCAGACAGTGAGCCGCCGTCGCGCCCTCGCGCTCCAGCGCCCCGCTTCGCGCGCCACATCGATCGGATGCCGGAAGGCCTCGCTGATGGTCTCCGAGGTGACGACGTCTGAGACCTCTCCCGCCGCGACCACCGCGCCGTCGGAGATGATCATGGCGTGGGTCGTGCTCTCGGGCAGCTCCTCGAGATGATGGGTCACGAGCACCGACGCGAGCTCCGGCTCGTTCCGGGAGAGGTCATCGATCGTCTCGAGCAGCTGCTCGCGCGCGGCGACGTCGAGACCCGTCGTGGGCTCGTCGAGCAGCAACAGCGCCGGAGAGGGGGCGAGCGCCCTGGCGATGAGCGATCGTCCGCGCTCGCCCTGCGACATCGTCGGCCAGCGCGCATCGTCGCGATCGGCGAGGCCCACCAGGGCGACCAGTGCCGCAGCTCTGAGACGCTGCTGGTCGCTCGGCTCCCAGCGCAGCATCCGCTCTATCGTGCCGGTGAATCCCGTGAGAACGACGTCGAGCACGGTGAGATCCGAGCGGATCGGATGCCGAGGGTTCACGTGCCCGATGTGACGGCGCAGTTCCTGGAGGTCGACCCGCCCCAGCCTCTCGCCCAGGACGTCGACAGTTCCGGAGGTGGGGTGGGTCTGCGCGCCGCAGAAGCCCAGGATCGTGCTCTTGCCGGCGCCGTTCGGGCCGAGGAGCGCCCAGTGCTCGCCCCGCGCGACCCGCAGGTCGATGCCGTGGAGGATCTCCTTGCCGCTCCGCCGGAACGTGACCTCGTCGAGCCGCAGCACGTCGACGCTCACGCGAGCGCCGCCTTGAGCTCCCGCAGATGGCTGCGGCTCTCCGCCGCCGCAGCCTCCGCGTCATGCCCGACGATCGTGTCCGTGAGGCGCACATGGCGCCCGTGGTCCTCCGCCCCGCCGAAGCTCGCACGGATGCGGAGCATCTCGACCATCGTCTGCCGCAGGCGAGGGGTCAGGCCGTCGAAGAGGTCGAGCAGGATCGGATTGTGGGCGGCCGCGACGATCGTGCGGTGGAACGCGGTATCGGCGTCGACGTGGTCTTCGATCGTCGACACGGCGGCGCGGCGATGCTCCAGTGCGCGGCGGATGGCCCGCACATCGGCGGCTGTGCGGCGCTCTGCCGCAAGAGATGCAGCCTCGGATTCGATCGCGATGCGTGCTTCGATCACGCTGACGATGTCGGCACGGCGGAGCACGGCATCCCAGTCCTCGGGTGCATCCAGGGCCGTCACGAAGACGCCGGCACCCTGGCGGGTCGCGAGCACACCGCGCCCGGCCAGCTGCCGGATCGCCTCGCGCACCGTCGACCGCCCCACCCCGAGCTGCGGGGCGAGGGTCGTCTCTCCTGGCAGTTTCTGGCCGAGCTGCCACTCTCCCGCGCGGATGCGGCGGAGAAGCAGCTCTGCCGCCTGATCGGCGAGCGGAGTGCGCTGGATCTGTGCCATGAATCGAGTATAACTTGTCAACTTGTCTGAGGAGTTGCTACCTTCTTCAGGCATGACCTCCCGCACTTTCCCCACGCTCTCCACACCCTCGGGCCCCGTACCCGCCGACGCCGCGCCCTGGAACCGTCAGCGCGGCTCGCAGATGCCCTCGCACCGCTACCTCTCCGCCCACGAACGCGTGCCGCTCCCCCTCACCGACCGCCTCTGGCCCTCGCGCCGTCTGACGCAAGCGCCCCTGTGGGTGCCGGTCGACCTCCGAGACGGGAACCAGGCACTCGCGGAGCCGATGGATCCCGCCAGGAAGCGACGTTTCTTCGAGCTCATGATCGCGATGGGATACAAGGAGATCGAGGTCGGGTACCCCTCCGCGTCGCAGACCGACTTCGATTTCGTCCGCCTCATCGCCCGGGGCGATCTCGCCCCCGATGACGTGACGATCGTCGTGTTCACGGCTGCGCGACGCGACCTCATCGAACGCACGGTCGCCTCGATCGAGGGCATCCGCAATCCCGTCGTGATCCACGTGTACACCGCGACCGCGCCGACGTGGCGGGACGTCGTGCTCGGCCGCACGAGGCAGGAGCTGAAGGAGCTGATCGTCACCGCGGGTCAGGAAGTGCTCGCCCTGGCCGGCGACAGACCGAACGTGCGCTTCGAGTTCTCGCCCGAGGTCTTCAACCTCACCGAACCCGACTACGTGCTCGACATCTGCGATGCGATGACCGAGCTGTGGGATGCGGAGCCCGCCCGCCCCGTCATCCTGAACCTGCCCGCCACGGTCGAGATCGCGACGCCCAACGTCTATGCCGATCAGATCGAGTACATGCACCGCAACCTGGCCCGCCGCGACGGCGTGATCCTGTCCGTGCATCCGCACAACGACCGCGGCACCGGCATCGCGTGTGCCGAATTGGCGGTGCTGGCGGGAGCGCAGCGCGTCGAGGGCTGCATCTTCGGAAACGGCGAGCGCACCGGCAACGTCGACATCGCGACCCTGGCTCTCAATCTGCATGCGCAGGGCATCGATCCCATGATCGACTTCTCGGACATCGACGAGATCCGCCGCACCGTCGAGTTCTGCAACGGCATCGAGGTGCATCCGCGGCACCCCTACGTCGGCGACCTCGTGCACACCGCCTTCAGCGGCACCCACCAGGATGCGATCCGCAAGGGCTTCGCCGAGCACAGGGCACGCGCAGCGGCCGAGGGCGTGGACGAACGCGATCTGGCCTGGCGAGTGCCGTACCTGCCGATCGACCCCGCGGATCTCGGGCGCGGCTATGAGGCGGTCATCCGCGTGAACTCGCAGTCGGGCAAAGGCGGGATCGCCTACCTTCTCGAGACCGAGTTCGGTGTCGAGCTGCCCCGACGACTGCAGATCGACTTCGCCCGTCAGGTGCAGGAGCACGCGGATGCCGTCGGCGACGAGCTGACGGCCGGCGAGCTGTGGACGCTGTTCGAGGCGAGCTATCTGCTGCGCGAGCCTTCGGAGCCCGAGCTCGTGCGCTACCGCCTCGATGGCGAGCAGACGGAGATCGCGCTGCGGATCGGCGGCGAAGAACGCTCGCACCGGACCTCAGCGGTCGGCCCCGTCGAGAGCCTGGTGTCGGCGCTCGAGGCCGCAGGGATCGGGATCGAGGTGCTCTCGCTGCACCAGACGAGTGTCGGCACCGGCGCCGACAGCGACGCGCTCTCGCTGGTCGAGTACCGGCGAGGGGCCGACGTGCGATGGGCCGCGGGGCGGGCGCGGTCGGTGCTGGAGGCGAGCTTCGCGGCGGTGATGGGCGCGAGTGGCTGAGAGAGCGGGTCTGGAGCGGGGGACGTCGTGCCCTCGCGTCCCCATCGGCCACTCCACACGCCGCTTGATCGCGAGGCGGGGAACGGTGGGAGCAGAGGGCGGCGTGCGGAGCCTCCGGCCGATGGGGCCCCACTGTCGAGGGAGACTAGACGTCCCGGTTGGGGGCGGCCTTCGGCGGCCCCCAACCGGGACGTCGTGCCCTCGACAGGATTCGAACCTGCGACCTGCCCTTTAGGAGAGGGCTGCTCTATCCTGCTGAGCTACGAGGGCCTGCGACAAGCTTAGAGGAATCCCGACGACGTTCCGCGGCCACCCTGGGCTCGCTCCGCAGCATCCGGTATCTTCGGGTTCGTCGGCGGCATCCGCTGTTCCGACGATGACCAGGAGGACGACGATGACTGATCCGTCGAGGCCGGAAGACCACAACCCCTACGCCCCGCCGCCTGCCGGCGAACCCGTAATGCCACCCGTACCGGCGCCGCAGGATGCGCCGCCCGCATACCAGCCGCCGGCCGCGCAGCCGCCGCTGACTCCAGGAGTTCAGCCGCCCGCGGCGCAGCCGCCGCAGTACCCGGGCGCTGCGTACCCCGGCGCGCCGGTGGCCGGCCCGCAGTCGACGCCTCCCGCGGCGAAGAACTCGGCGAAGACGTCCAGCATCATCTCGCTCGTCGCCGGGATCGTCTCGATCTTCCTGATCCCCTACATCGCCGGAATCGTGGGCATCGGCACGGGCGTGACAGCCATCCGCATGAACAACGCGGCAAAGAACTCGGGTGCCGGATTCAACAGCGCGTACACGGGCATGGCGATCGGCGGCATCGTGCTGGGCGCGATCGGAATCGTCTTGAAGCTGGTACTCGACATCGCCCTGCGCTGAGAATTCGGCTCACGCCGCGAGAGCGAGATACGGCTCCCACCGCGGATCGCTGCGCTCGCTCCCCCGCACCGTCCACGACGTCCCGTGCGGGGGGCGCGGCGTGAACCGCAGCTCCCAGTGCATCTCCTGCGGGGTGCGATTGCTCTTGATGTTGTTGCAGCGCAGGCAGCAGGCGACCAGGTTCTCCCAGGAGTCCGCTCCCCCGCGCGATCGCGGCAGCACATGGTCGATCGTCGAGGCCGCCTTGCCGCAGTAGCCGCAACGGTGGTTGTCGCGGCGCAGCACCCCGCGCCTGGTGACAGGGACCCGCCGGCTGAGCGGGACTCGCACGTATCTGGAGAGGATGATCACCGCGGGCCGGTCGTAGACGCCATGGCTTCCCCAGACGGGATCGTCTTCGACCCGCTCGATCACCGTCGCCTTGTCATTCATGACCAGGACCAGGGCTCTCTTGAAAGACACGATCGCGAGCGGTTCGTATCCGGCGTTCAGGACCAGTGTGCGCATTCGTCATCCTCTCGATCCGCCGGGACGGCTTCCCGGCACTCTCGACTCACACGAGGCCGCGCAGCCGGCAGAGCGGACGCGGGGACGAAAAAAGGCGCTGTCTTTACAGACAGCGCCTTCTGCGCACGGCAGCACCGTGGCGTCCCTGCGGCCGATGCTGAAGGACGTGACGACCGAGGGCATCCATGGTGCGGATGCTCGGTATCTGTTCCATCAGCCTCTCCCGTCAGTGCGACAACGGGAACAGGCTAACCCATTCCCCTGAGGACTGGGCGAAACTCCGAGTGAACGCCCGAAGGCGTGTCAATGACGGATGACGGCTATCAGCCGGCGTTGGCGGCGAGCCAGCCGATCGGCTCGACCAGGGTGCCGTTGATCTTCACCTCGAAGTGGAGGTGGTTGGCGGTCGAGTGCCCGGTGCTGCCGACGAGCCCGATGAGCTGCCCCGCCTCGACCGTCTGGCCCACCTCGACCTGGCGAGTGCCGTAGGTCATGTGGCCGTAGGTGGTCGAGACGCGCTGACCGCCCACGACACTGTCGATCACGACGCCGACGCCGTAGCCGTAGTAGCTCTCGGAGGAGACGCGGACCACGCCGGCCGCAGCCGCGTAGATCGGCGTCAGCGCCGGGCAGACCATGTCGGCGCCGTTGTGACCGCTGCCGAGGGTGCGGCTCACGTTGTAAGAGCCCTGCGGGAGCGGATAGCGCACCTCACCGGAACCGGGCGAGACGAGAGCGTACTTGCTGATATCGAAGCCCGAGGACGAGGCGGTGGATGCCGCGGCCGCTGCACGAGCTGCGGCGGCCTCTTCGGCCTTCTTCTTCTCGATCTCTTCGGGGGTGGTCGCCGTGAAGGCGCCGTGAACGAGCGGGGCGGCGGTCGCCTCGGATGCGACGATGAGCGACTGCGCATCGACCGCGGCGAGCTGCTGCAGGGTCGTCGCCTCCTCTGCGGGCTTCGACGAGGCGTAAGCGGGAAGCGCGATGGCGGCGACGAGAGCACCCACTGCGCCGAAGATCGCGACCGAACGGAGCGGCTTCATGACGTTGCGTGCCGGCTTGGCTGCACCCGTGCGACGGGCGACTGCGCGGTCTTCGGTTGTCTTCGCGGGCGGTTCGATGTCTGCGGCCAAAACTATGTCCTCCAGGGCCTGCACGCTCGGGTAGCGCTGGCTCGTCGGCACTCTGCTTCTCGTGGCACGTATGTAGCTCGGGGTACTTTGTGCGATTTCACCGCGAAGACGACGAGCCTGAAAGGCGACCATCGCGGGTAACCACCAGCGGGCTTCTTCGCTGGCGACCTGTCCGAGGTTACCGGAAGATAACGATCGTGTCACCCTGTAAAGCTGTTAATCCCCGGGGAGCAGGGTCGGGGTGCGAGCCGCGATCGGGCGTCAGACGGGTTCGCCGACGAGGAAGATGTGAGAGGCGAGCTCGACCGGGAGCTCGAGCCCCTCGTCTTTGCCGTCCATCTGGATCAGGACATAGCCCTCGTTGAAGCGGTAGTCGCCCTTCGCTCCGGGCACCACGCCCGCATCGCGCAGCTGCTCCAGCAGCTCGGGATCGACCTGAGCAGGCTCGGCGAGACGACGCACGGTGCCCTCGATGGGCTCTCCCGCGGCGGTCAGCTTCTGCACGAGGCCGATGACGCCTTCGTCGAAGGTGCGCGCGGGGAGATCGCCGAGCTGATCGAGACCCGGGATCGGGTTGCCGTAGGGCGACTCCGTCGGGTGGCCGAGGAGCTCCACGAGCCGTCGTTCGACCTGCTCGCTCATCACGTGCTCCCAGCGGCATGCCTCTTCGTGCACATACGCCCAGTCGAGGCCGATCACATCGGAGAGCAGGCGCTCGGCGAGACGGTGCTTGCGCATCACGTCGACCGCCTTGCGCCTACCGGCGTCGGTGAGCTCGAGCGTGCGATCTTCGGACACGACGACGAGGCCGTCGCGCTCCATCCGCCCCACGGTCTGCGACACCGTCGGACCCGAGTGCCCGAGTCGCTCGGAGATGCGCGCGCGCAGCGGCACGATGTTCTCCTCCTCGAGTTCGAGGATTGTGCGGAGGTACATCTCCGTGGTGTCGATCAAGTCCGTCATCTGGCCCTCCGGGTCTTCTTAGGCAAGCCTACATTCCTGCGACGACGTCGGCGCGTCACGCGGCGAAACGGCGCGGGTCGCGCACCTTAGAATCGACCCATGGCGATCGAGATTCCCCGTGACCTCCTGCCCGCTGACGGCCGCTTCGGGTGCGGCCCCTCGAAGGTGCGGCCGGAGCAGCTCGATGCGCTGCTCGCCGCGGGAGCGAGCGTGCTTGGCACGTCGCACCGCCAGGCGCCCGTGAAGAATCTGGTCGGAAGCGTGCGCGAGCAGCTCGCGGCGCTCTTCCGCATTCCCGAGGGCTACGAGGTCATCACCGGAAACGGCGGCTCCACCGCGTTCTGGGATGCGGCAGCCTTCGGCCTCATCGAGAACCGCAGCCAGAACCTCGTCTTCGGCGAGTTCGGCGGCAAGTTCGCGGCCGCCGCCGCTGCTCCCTGGCTGCAGGCCCCCGATGTCCGCAAGGCCGAGCCCGGGTCGCGTATCGCCGCCGAGATCGTCGACGGCGTCGACGTGTACGCCTGGCCGCACAACGAGACCTCCACCGGCGTGTCCGCGCCGGTCGAGCGCGTCGCCGCGGAGGGCGCACTGACCGTGATCGACGCGACCAGCGCGGCCGGCGGAATCGACTTCGACGCCGCGCAAGCCGACGTCTACTACTTCGCGCCGCAGAAGAACCTCGGCTCGGACGGCGGCCTGTGGTTCGCGGTCGTGTCGCCTGCGGCGATCGACCGGATCGAGCGGATCGCGGCATCCGGTCGCTACATCCCCGAGTTTCTCAGTCTGAAGAACGCGGTCGACAACTCGCGTCTGAACCAGACCCTGAACACTCCGGCGCTCACGACCCTGCACCTGCTCGACAGCCAGCTGCGCTGGATCCTCGCAGGCGGCGGGCTCGAGTGGGCCGCTGCTCGCACGGCGGAGTCCTCCGGAGTTCTCTACGACTGGGCCGAGGCCAGCTCGGTCGCCACGCCCTTCGTCGCGGACGCCGCGCACCGCTCCCCTGTCGTCGTCACGATCGACTTCGACGACACCGTGGATGCTGCGGCGATCGCGAAGACGCTGCGCGCCAACGGCATCGTCGACACCGAGCCGTACCGCAAGCTCGGCCGCAACCAGCTGCGCGTCGCGACCTTCGTCTCGATCGAGCCCGACGACGTGCGCCAGCTCACCCGCTCCCTCGACTACGTCCTCGAGAACACCGGCGCCTGAGCCACGAGCGGATCCCGGGGCGCCTCCGTGCGCCTCGGGACGCCGCAGCGATGGGCCTGCTCGCTGTCACCTGACGAACGAGGGCTCACTCCTCGTCGTCGGAGCCCGTCTCGGCCGCGGCCTCTGATTCGGAGTCGACGGGCTGATCGTCGACTGCGCCGCCATCGCCATCGGAGTCATCGGCGAGGTCGTCGTCGAAGCCCTCGTCAGACTCGTCGTCGTCGAAGCCCTCGTCAGACTCGTCATCGTCATCATCGTCCGACTCATCGTCGTCGTCCGACTCATCGTCGTCAGACTCGTCATCGTCATCATCGTCCGACTCGTCATCGAGGACGACCGAGTCGTCGAGCTCATCGATGTCGACCCCGTCGAGATCACCGGCGTGCAGAGCGCGCGGCTCGTCGCCGTCGAGCACGTCCTCGTCATCATCATCGTCGTCGTCATCGTCGTCGAGCACGTCGTCCAGGCCCTCAGCCTCGGCGGCCGCGAGCACGTCGAGTTCATCCGCCGCCGCTGCCGCCGCCTGCTCGGCGAGCTCCACCTGATGTGCGCGGTACTCGGCCAGACGCTCGGCCCACGGCACCCACTCGGGTGCCAGCAGCGCACCGTCGCCGGGGAGCAGCTCCACCTCGAGCACGGTGGGCTCCTCGTCATCGACGCGAGCCACCGTGACGGTCCAGTACCAGCCCGGGTAGCCGGGGAGGCGGTTCGCGAAGCGCAGAGACACGGAGCCGTCGTCTTCGACGAGATATCCGGCCGCGGGGCCGACTGTCGACGCCGGTGTGATCTCGCGCAGCGCGTTCAGCGCGAGATCATGTGCGTCGAGGAGACGCTGGTCTGCCTCAGGCGTCGAGGTCATCAGCGACCTTGCGCAGAACGGCCGCGATCTTGCGGCTGTGGCCGGACGAGGGGTAACGGCCGCGGCGCAGATCGGCGCCCATGCCGTCGAGAAGCTTCACGAGATCTTCGACGATGATCGCCATATCGTCGGCCGGCTTGCGCTTCGCCTTGGCGAGGCTCGGCGGCGCCTCGAGCACGCGCACCGACAGCGCCTGCAGGCCGCGCTTGCCGTCTGCGACGCCGAACTCCACACGCGAACCCGCCTTCACAGCCGTACCCGCAGGCATGGCTGATGCGTGCAGGAAGACATCCTGACCGTCATCGGTGGCGATGAAGCCGAAACCCTTGTCTTCGTCGTAGAACCTGACCTTGCCGGTGGGCATGGGAGAAACCTCGCTGAGTCGGTGTGGAGATATGGCGCGCTCGAACAGAGCGCCCTCCCCCAGCCTACCGGTCGGGGACGCACTAGGCTGAGACGGATGAGTACGCCGACTTCCGAGCCCGAGATCCGCAGAGTGGACCGCTTCCTCGCATTCGCTGCGCTCGGCCTCATCGCCGCCTCGATCCTCGGATTCATCTCGATCATGATCGGCACGGCCAATGGCATGGATGAAGCAGCCTTCGCAGAGGGCGTCTGGCCGTTCGTCGCCAGCATCCTCTATTGGGGTCCGCCGCTCGCCTTCGTGCTGATCATCACGCTGCTCGTGATGAGCTTCATCCGGAAGGGCCGCGCGGCATCGCGTTCCTGAGGAATCACTTATGAGCACGCATGCGCGACCGCTGGCCGAATGGCTGGCCGCGTCGAGCGATGACGTGCTGGTCGCCCTGTTCCGCGCGCGCGGTGTGCGTCCGGACGCCGGATGGCAGGACTTCTTCGACGCCGCCGAAGCACTCCTCGACCCCGTGGCGCTGAATCGCGTGCTGCCGACTCTGACATCCGCAGAGGCATCGGCGCTCAGCGCGGCGGCGTCGGGCGCGGATGCCGGACAGCAGCGAACCGCGCTGACCGCGCTCGGTCTCCTCCAGGTCGACGGAGCCCCGTTCCCACCCGTGACGACTGCGGTGCAGGA
>Ga0308158_10003835_pt1 | contig 12979 bp, 10 predicted proteins | sample PhyBR2_FD_201038 | JGI IMG/M metagenome (GOLD analysis project Ga0308158, IMG submission 201038) | Phyllosphere microbial communities from UC Gill Tract Community Farm, Albany, California, United States - DLSLB.R2 | ecosystem: Host-associated > Plants > Phyllosphere > Unclassified | place: USA... | reverse complement strand
CCACGACGACGATGTCGGGGTTGGCGTCATGGATCAGGTTCAGGGACTGGTAGATGGCGTTGGCGCTGCCCAGGAACCAGCTCTTGCCGACGCGCTGCTGTGCGGGGACGGAGGCGACGTAGTTGCCGAGCTGGGTGGACATCCGCCATGCTTCGGAAATATGCCGGTCGAGGCTATGGGATTTGTATTGGGTGAGGACCACAATCTGCAGGTAACGCGAATTCACAAGGTTGGAAATCGCAAAATCGATCAGGCGGTAACTGCCGGCGAAGGGCACGGCGGGCTTGGCCCGGTCTGCCGTCAGTGGCATCAGTCTGTTTCCCTCGCCACCTGCGAGGACAATGGCCAGGACTTTTTTGGTCAACGGCATAATGGTCGCTCCTGTACGCCTTCGTAACTCCCCAAGACAGTCCGGTAGGCCCGGACTCCTTCACACTAGAACAGTTATCCGTGAACGACTACCTTGGGTCTTGTGCGAATAGACATTGTGACTAAAGAGTTCCCGCCGGAGATCTACGGTGGCGCCGGGGTGCATGTGGCCGAATTGAGCAGGGTGCTTAGTAAGCACGTTGACCTGCAGGTTCGCGCTTTCGGTGCTCCCCGCGATGCTGACTACCACGGAGCAACCGTGACCTCCTACCAGGTTCCCGAGGATCTGGGCGGGGCCAATGCCGCGGTGCAGACCCTGGGTGTGGACCTGCGCATTGTGCCGGATGTCCAGGGCGCCGACCTGGTCCATTCGCATACCTGGTACGCCAATATGGCCGGCCACCTGGCCTCCCTGCTGCACGGAATTCCGCACGTTCTCAGTGCCCACAGCCTCGAGCCGCTGCGGCCCTGGAAGGCCGAGCAGCTGGGCGGCGGCTACGCGCTCTCCTCCTGGGTGGAGAAGACGGCCTACGAGGCCGCGGCGGCGATCATCGCCGTGTCCGAGGGCATGCGCCAGGACATCCTGCGCAGCTACCCCAACGTTGACCCGGACAAGGTCCGCGTGGTCCACAACGGCATCGACGTGGAGCTGTGGCAGCGTGATGAAAACGACGACGCCGTCCGCGCCCTGGGCATCGACCCCGCCAAACCGAGCGTCGTCTTTGTGGGAAGAAACACACGCCAAAAGGGCGTTCCCTACCTCCTGCGGGCGGCAGCGAAACTTCCTGCTGACGTCCAGTTGGTCCTGTGCCTGGGCGCTGCGGACACCCCGGAACTGGCGGCCGAAACCGCCGCGCTCATTGAGGAACTGCAGAAGCAGCGCACGGGCGTAGTGCTGATTGAACGGATGCTGCCGCGCCACGAACTGATCCAGGTCCTCAGCCACGCCACGGCCTTCGCCTGCCCGTCCATCTATGAGCCGCTTGGCATCGTCAACCTGGAAGCCATGGCCTGCGGCGCCGCGGTGGTGGCCAGCGCCACCGGCGGCATTCCCGAGGTGGTCCAGCACGGTGAAACCGGCCTGCTGGTGGATCTGGAACAGGTCACCGATGGGACCGGGACGCCCCTGGACCCCGAGAAGTTTGTCGCGGAGTTCGCAGCCGCCCTCACCGAAGTGGTGTCCGATCCCGCACGTGCCCGGGCCATGGGGAAGGCAGGCCGCGAGCGCGCCGAAAAGCACTTCTCGTGGGAATCAATCACGGAAACCACCCTTGAGGTGTACCGCTCGGTGCTGCCTGCCGGAGCCTGAGCGTCCCGGCAGTACAAACCACGACGGCGCCGCTCCCTTTGGCAGGGGGCGGCGCCGTCGTGGTTTGTGCCCGGTTCCTGGTGTCCGCCCGGGTCAGGCCTTCCGACCTGCGGCCCTGGCAATCAGGACCTTCTCGTCCACCGGTGCCTGCCCGCTGGCGCGCTCAGCGCGGAAGTGCGCACGCGCCTCGTCCTGGCGGCTCTTTTCGGCGCCCGTGGCGATGGCCGCCCGGACGTGCTCGTCGCCGTACCCGAAGGCCTCCACGAGGTCCAGGGCGTGCGGGCGGATCTTCTCCAGCAACCTGTTGATGTAGCCGCCCACTGTGCGGGCCCGCTGCATGGAGAGGCGGCCGTTCATGAGGTACCAGGACAGGTTCTTCTCAATCAGGGACAGGCCGAAGAGGTCACGCAGCCAGGTAAGGACTGTCCTGGTTTCCGCATCTTCCACCTCGCGGAGGGCGTCCGTGAACGCCTCCCACTGCAGCAGTTCAGCGTGCGCCTGGGCGGCGTCGATGAGTTCATCCTGGTGTCGGTTGAACAGGGCCGCGCCCTTGTCCTGCGACAGACGCTTGCTGCCCTTCAAAGCAGCACCGGCCTCAGCCACCATGGTCTGGACCCGGTCCGTGAGCAGGGCGCGCTGGCCTTCCTCGTCGCGGAGGGCGATTGCAGCCTTCTGGACCGACCCCGTGTCAGCCATGAACTGGGCCACCTGGCGCAGGCCGGTGCGGTGCACAGCGGCGCCCGCGGCCTGGTTCACCACATAACGGGCCAGCACTCCGAAGTCCACGTTACGGAACTCCTTGGCGTAGTCGGCCAGCAGGCGCTTGGCCACCAACTGGAGCAGCACGGTGTTGTCTCCCTCGAAGGTGACGTACACGTCGAGGTCGGCGCGCAACGAGGCGAACCGGTTTTCGATCAGGAAGCCGGCACCGCCGCAGGCTTCACGGCACTCCTGCAGGGTGTCCAGGGCGTGCCAGGTACTGAGGGGCTTCAGCGCTGCGGCCAGGGTTTCCAGGTCCTGGCGGTCTGCGTCAGTGTCGTGCGCGCCGGAGAAGACGTCGTCGAACTTCTGCAGCAGCTGCTCGTGCGCAAAGCTGGCCGCGTAGGTGGCGGCCAGGCGGGTGAACAGGCGCCGCTGGTGCCGCTGGTAGTCGAGCAGGACTTCTTCCTCGGTGTGCGAGGACGCGTTGAACTGGCGGCGTTCGGTGGCGTACTGGATGGCGGCTTTCAGTGCCACCTTGGAGGCGGCCACGGCTGCGCCGTCCAGTGACACGCGGCCCTGGACCAGGGTGCCCAGCATCGTGAAAAAGCGCCGGCCGGGGCTGGCGATGGGCGATGTGTAGGTTCCGTCTGCGTCGACGTTGCCGTACCGGTTCAGGAGGTTGGTCCGGGGGACGCGGACGTTGTCGAAGTGCAGCCGGCCGTTGTCGATGCCGTTCAGGCCGCCCTTGACGCCGTCGTCCTCCCCGCCGATGCCGGGCAGGAACTCCTTGGTCTCCGGATCACGCAGGTCCACGTAGAAGGCGTGGACGCCGTGGTTGACACCGCGGGTGACCAGCTGGGCGAAGACAACAGCGCCGAGTCCGTCATTGGCCGCGTTGCCGATGTAGTCCTTCCAGGCGGCGCGGAACGGGGTGTGGATGATGAACTCTTCGGAGGCGGGCTCGTAGGTTGCAGTGGTGGCAATGCTTGCCACATCGGAGCCGTGGCCGGTCTCGGTCATGGCGAAGCAGCCGGGAATTTCCAGGCTCATGATTCCGGGCAGCCACTTGGTGTGGTGTTCTGCGGTCCCCAGGTGCATCACGGCGGATCCGAAAAGTCCCCACTGGACCCCCGCCTTGATCTGCAGGGACGGGTCTGCCACCACCAGCTCCTCGAAGCCGGCGATGTTGCCGCCGTGGTCGTCGGAGCCGCCGAGCTCCGACGGGAAGGCGCGGTGCACGGCTTCATTGTCCACGAGGTACTTGAGTTGGCCGAAGACGCGGGCACGGTGTTCGGTGTGCGTCAGGCCTTCGATCTTGTGCAGTTCGGGCCTGGCGGCCAGATCCCGTGCCTGCAGCCGGACATCGGCCCACTTGCCCAGGAGTTGCCGGCCCAATGCCTCGACGTCGACGGCGGGCTCGGGGCTTTCGTCCAGGGGCTTGGCTGCAGGGGTTGCGGCGGGGCGGAGCCCCTTACGCGCGGGGCGGTCCACTACGTCAGTCATGTCACAGTCCTTCTTTGGCGGATAACTTGGTGGTCGGTGAAGCGGGGGTGAGTTCGGGGACGATGCCCACGCACAGCCATGCGGTGATCTGGCGGGCCATGGCCTCCTGGTCTGGTTTGGAAGGTGAGTCCGGGGTGCTTAGCCATTGTTCGCCGGCATTCCGTACCAGGCCGATTGCCGCCTTTGGCCAATAGCCGATGACGGTTTCCCTGACATCGCCGAGGTGTGACCGCATGGGGGTGGCGATCATGTCCGCGATGGCGTCGAAAAAGGGGCCCAGCGGTCCGCCGGGCGCAGCAGGGTGAGCTGGGCCGGCGGTATCACCTGGCGCGTAGCTGGTGACGAAGGTGTAGACGTTGGGGCTGGTATCGGCCATCTGGAGGTAGGCCGAAACCATGGCGAGCAAGCCCTCCCGGGGCGTGAGGGCGCTTTGGGCGGCCTCCTGGATGCGGTGCTGCATCTGGCTGAGCACCACCTCACCCACCGCCTGCTGCAGCCCTGCCTTGTCCCCGAAGTAACGGTAGAAGACCGACTTCGACGTTCCGGCCGCTGTGGCGATGTCCTCCATCGAAGCGTCGCTGCCCAGGACGTGCACCGCGCGGCGGGCCTGCTTGATAAGTTCCCTGCGCCGTTCTTCCCGGTGGCTCTGCCAGCGGGAAGAACGCCCGTCGGAGCTCGCCGGCGTGGGCAGTTCGATGGTCAGGGGGGAGTGCGTGTCCTGAAGGTTCACGATACCCAGCGTATCAGGTACGCTGGGTATCGGTAACCACTTGTGACCAGAGGAGCCCTCCATGTCCACAGAAGGACAGTCCATCCCCGCAGGCGGATCAGCCACGCCTGCCGTCCCGGCGACCCGCAGGGCGGTGATCGTCGGCGGCAACAGGATCCCGTTCGCCCGGGCCGGGGGAGCGTACGCCAAATCCTCCAACCAGGACATGCTGACGGCGGCCCTCGATGGCCTGATCGCCCGCTTCGGCCTCCAGGACGAACGCATTGGCCAGGTGGCGGCGGGCGCGGTGCTCAAGCACTCGCGCGACTTCAACCTCACCCGGGAAGCCGTTTTGGGATCGGCGCTCTCTGCCGAAACTCCCGTGTACGACCTCCAGCAGGCGTGCGCCACAGGCCTTGAAACCGTGGTTGGCCTGGCCAACAAGATCAAGCTTGGACAGATTGATTCCGCCATTGCCGGCGGCGTGGACTCCGCGTCCGATGCTCCCGTGGTGGTCAGCGAGGGGCTCCGCGAGGTCGTCCTGGACCTTCAACGGGCCAAAACCCTTCCCCAGCGGCTCCAGATCCTCAGCCGGCTCCGGCCCAAGGACCTGGCCCCTTTGGCCCCGGGCACAGGGGAGCCGCGGACCGGCCTGTCCATGGGCGAGCACCAGGCCCTGACCACTGCACAGTGGAAGATCTCCCGGGAAGCGCAGGACGAGCTGGCGTTGAACAGCCACCACAACCTTGCTGCCGCCTACGACTCCGGGTTCTTCGACGACCTGATGACCCCCTACCGGGGACTGACGCGCGACGGGAACCTGCGGGCCGACACTTCACTGGAAAAACTCGCCTCGCTGAAGCCGGTCTTCGGCCGCAACCTTGGCGCAGACGCCACCATGACAGCAGGTAACTCCACTCCTCTGACCGACGGTGCTTCCACGGTGCTGCTGGCCTCCGACGAATGGGCTGATGCCCGCGACCTGCCCAAGCTGGCAGCCGTGGTGGACGCCGAAGCTGCCGCGGTTGATTTTGTCCACGGCAAGGACGGGCTTCTCATGGCTCCCGTGTTCGCCGTGCCCAGGCTCCTCGCCCGGCAAAACCTGACGCTGGCCGACTTCGATTACTTCGAGATCCATGAAGCCTTTGCCGCCACCGTCCTCAGTACCCTTGCAGCATGGGAGGACGACGAGTTCGGACGCACCCGCCTCGGCCTTGAGGGTGCGTTGGGCAGCATCGACCGTTCCCGCCTCAACGTCAACGGGTCTTCGCTGGCAGCAGGCCACCCCTTTGCTGCCACCGGTGGCCGCATCGTAGGCACCCTGGCCAAGATGCTCCACGCCAAGGCTGCTTCCACGGGGCGGCCGGCGCGGGGCCTGGTGTCCGTATGCGCGGCCGGCGGCCAGGGCGTCGTCGCGATCCTGGAATCCCTGTAGGAGGCGGCATGGCGGACACGTACACACAACTGGTCAACAGCGGCCTGGGCCGCAACGTGGCAAAGAAGCTCGGCCTCCCGCAACCGGCGGTCCTTCGCCGTTACCAGCCCGGGCAGCCACTGGTGACCGGACCCGTCGTCGTCCTCGGTGATACTCCGGGGGCGGACAAGCTCGCTGCAGAACTGCTGTCCTGGGACCTCGACGTCCGGCGGCACGCCGTGCCGGCCGAAAAGCTGGGTGCCATCATCCTGGTCCTTGATGAGCTCGCTCATCCGGCAGACCTGGAGAAGCCCGTCCTGGCGGCGGCAGGGTCCCTCCGGGACCTGCGGGCCGGCGGCCGGGTCATCACCTTGTCCCGCCCGGCGTCGGAAGCCTCCTCGCCCGAAACCGCGGCAGCGCGGCAGGGGGTGGATGGCTTTCTGCGGTCCCTGGCCAAGGAACTGCGGGCAGGTGCAACAGGCAACGGCGTCGTCCTTTCTGGCGGTACCACCGCCACCAGCCCCAGTGCCCTGGGCGCCTTAAGGTTCTTCCTCTCCGGCCGGTCAGCGTTCGTTGACGGACAGTTCCTCACCGTGTCAACGGAGGACGGCAGTCTTCCCACAGACCCGGAGCAGCCGCTGGCAGGCAAAGTGGCAGTTGTCACCGGCGCGGCCCGCGGCATCGGTGCCCAGATCGCCAGGACGCTGCACCGCGACGGTGCCACCTTGATCCTGGTGGACATTCCTGCGGCGGGGGACCAGCTGGCCGCGGTGGCAAACGCGGTGCGCGGCACCGCGCTGCAGCTCGACATCACCGGCGCGGATGCGGGCCAGCGGATCATCGACCATGCCGTGCAGCGGCACGGGCGGCTGGACATCGTGGTGCATAACGCCGGCGTCACGCGGGACAAACTCCTGGCCAACATGGACCAGGCACGGTGGAACGCGGTGATCAACATCAACATTGCCGCCCAGCTCCGCATCAATGAGGCCCTGCTGGCCTCCGCACACTTCCGGTCGGCACCGCGTATTGTTTCGGTTGCTTCCACCAGCGGCATCGCCGGAAACCGGGGACAAACCAATTACGCGGCGTCCAAGGCAGGAGTGATGGGAATGGTGCGTGCCACCGCCCCCCTGCTCGCGTCCCACGGCGGCACCATCAATGCCGTGGCTCCCGGATTCATCGAAACCGAGATGACGGCGCGCATCCCCTTTGCCGTCCGCGAGGTGGCACGGCGGCTGAACTCCCTGCAGCAGGGGGGCCTGCCGTCCGATGTCGCGGAGACCATCGCGTTCCTGGCCAGCGAAGCCGCCGGCGGGATCAACGGGGAGGTGCTGCGGGTGTGCGGGCAGAACCTGGTGGGGGCATGACGGTCCAGCAACCGGTGGTCCTGGCCGAAATGCCGTCATTGTCCAAGCTTTACGTCAATGCCGCCGCGCAGGCGGCACGGCGCAGGCTCCTGGGCACGCACGACTCGTCAGTCCTTCCGGCGGAGAGCCATGAAGTCAGGGGCGTCACGGTGGGGGTCGAGAACCTTACCGCGTATCAGCACCTGATCGGCGAAACGGCCAGTGACGTCCTCCCTGCCGGCTTCATCCACGCGATCGCGTTCCCGTTGGCCATGAGCGTCATGAACAGGGACGACTTCCCGCTGCCCCTGCTGGGGATGATCCACCTGCGCAACAGTGTTGAGCAAAGATCACCGCTGGTGTTCACCGATGTCCTTGACATAACCGCCCGGGTGGAAAACCTCCGCGGCCACCGTGCTGGGACACAGGTGGACGTCGTGGCGGAAGTGCGGCGTGCCGGCTCCAGCGATGTGCATTGGTGCGGGGTTTCCACGTACCTGGCCAAGGGAGTGTTCCTGCCGGGGATCGACAAGCCCACCGCCACCGCGCCCAAGGCGGATTTCACGGCACCTGACCCAACGGCCCTGTGGCACCTGGGCGTGGACACCGGCCGTGCGTATGCAGCGGTCTCGGGGGACTTCAACCCCATCCACCTGAGTGTGCTCTCGGCCAAAGCCCTGGGCATGCGGCGGTCGATAGCGCACGGCATGTACCTGGCGTCCCGGGCGCTCGCGGACGCTGGCCCCGCCCGGGGCGACTCGTTCAGGTGGGACGTGGAGTTCGAGGCCCCGGTCTTCCTGCCCTCCCGGGTCGCCCTGGAGATCGCGACGGAACAGGGCGGGGCCGGAGCATGGAAGCGCTCCAGCTTTGTCGCCTGGAGTCCGCGGTCGGGGCGGCGCCACTTCAGCGGGACAGTTTCGGCCCTGTAATCACGGCCGGGGAGCTTGGGCTTCGTCTCCGGGACGCGGGCGGCCGGCCTGGTCCTGGGGACGGACCGCCCGGAGGATCCGGTGGAGGCTGAGGAGGACCGATTCTGACGCAGGGACCGTTCCCTGGTCTGCCGGCCTGCGGGCGGTGGCAGCCATACAGGCTTCCACCGCCGCCTTGGCGGCGTCATAGCGGTCCCTCCGGCCCTGCTCGTTGCCGTCGGTATCCGTGGACACCAGTTGTCCGGTTGCGGTGATGGCGTCGGCCAGGGGCTCGTTGTCCTGCAACGGGATGGCATACGGCACGTCGTCTTCCCAGATCACGTCAGACAGCACATCCGTCATGTCCTGGATATGGAACGTGACCCGCTCCAGGTCCTGCAGGTCGCGAAAGTCCTGGTCCATGTCACGCGGGTGCAGCTTCCGGCGGGGGTTGGCCCTGCGGCTGGCATCGGCTTCCTTGACCAGGTGGCGCACCGATCTCGCCGCCTCTGCCAGTTCGTCCGACCTGCGCGACCAGTCTTCGTGCTCTGGGGGCCACTTTTCCTTCAGGGCGGCGCCCATATCCAGCAACTGCTTGCCCAGGGCGACCCTGAGGTCGGCCAGGCTCGACGCCGCTGCGTTGAGGTGCAGGGGTGGGAAAATCAGGAAGTTCACCGCAATGCCCACCGCCACTCCGGCTGCCATCTGCACGAGGTATCCGTAGGAGAAATCTTCGGCGTTACTGCCGCCGACCAGCAGAACCAGCAGGGCCGCCGTCGGAATCCAGTCACTGCCTGAACCGATGCCCGGCAAGCCGCCCAGCAGGACTCCCACCCCCATGAACACGGCGACCGTCAGGGGCGAGGGCGCACCGATGCTCACCAGGACGAAGGCAAGGCCGATTCCCATCGCCAGCCCCGCCAGGGCCTGCGCCCCCTGCTTCACGGACCCGGCGACATTGTGATACATCGCCACCAGGGCGCCGAGCGGCGCGTAGTACGCGTAGTGCGAGGCGGCGCCCGGCATAAGGGGTGCGATGGCGAACGCCAGCCCTGCGGCTATGGCCGCTTTCCCGGCCAGTTGCAGCCGCTGCGCCGCGAAGGCAGCAGAAAGCCCCGCCACTGATTGTCTAAGAAGTTGGGTCCCCCGAGCCCACCGTGCATCCGGCCGTGCCTGAGTATTGCCCATCCGGACAACAGTAGGGCCGGGGGTGCGTCAGGACAAACCGGCTGCTGAACGCCGTACCGCAGCGGCCAGGCGGTGGGCACGGCCCGGAGTGCGCCCCTCTTCCGCGCGCCGGGGGATGTAACCGAAGCCCAGGCCATAGGACGGATCCGCAAAACCAAGGGCCGCGTTGGCCCCCTCGTGGCCGAAGGCACGGTGGCTCCCGAAGTTCCGCGAGGGGTGGGGCTTCATGAAGACGACCGCGAAGGCATTGTCCAGGCCGGAGGACCGGTCCAGGCCCCACACCTGCTCCCGGGTCATTGCCGCGACGGTCCCCGCTGTGAGGAACGGCTCACTGCCCTCCACGCCGGTGGTCGCTGCCGCATACAACCGCGCCAGCCCGTCGGCGGACCCTACCCCGCCCGCCGCGGACATGCCCGCGGCGCGCACCGAGCGGATGTTGGGCAGCTCCATGATGGTGCTGACCGGGGCGTTGCCGTTCATGCCATCGAGGCTGAGCGGGTCGACCCACGCCTCCGACGGGTCTGCTTCATAGAGGACATCCCGGTATCTGGCGTCCTGGTCCTCCGGCAGCCCCAGGAAGAAATCCACGTCCTGCGGCTTCCGGATTCTTTGGTCATAGATGTCCTGCAGGGCCTCACCCGTGGTCCGCCGGCACAGTTCCTCCATGAGGATGCCGATGGTGAGCGCGTGGTAGCCGAACTGGCGGCCGGGCTCCCAGGAGGGAGCGGCATCCGCGAGTCGGGCGGCAGCCCTGGACGTGGTGAACTCGTCCAAGCCAAAGCCGCCCTCGACACCCAGCAGCCCCGCTTGGTGCGACAGCGCCTCCCTGACCAGGAGCCTGTCCTTTCCGTGCGCGGCAAACTCGGGCCAGTAATGCGCCACGGTCTGGTCCAGGTCAAGGGCGCCGTCCTGGACCAGCAGGGCGATGACCAGTGCGGCGACGCCCTTGGAGCAGGAGTAGGCGCCGGTCAACGTATCCGGTGCCATGTCCGGGCCCCCGGTCAGGCGTACCACCGGCACCCCGTTCCGGTAGGCGGCCAGCTGCGCGCTGTAGCGGGAGTCCTCCGCGAGAAAGGACTCAAACAGTGCCAGGACGCCCTCGTACCCCGGCGCCACGAAACCCAGAGAAGTCTGCATGCCTTCCAGTGTAGGAGGAAAGCGGTTTCCTTCAGGGTTTTGCTCAGGCGGCCGCGCCGTGTCCCGCAGCGACTTCCTCGCCCGGCCGGACCGGCCCCGGCGGCGTGCCCCCGCCAAACGGCCGCCCGCCCAGCGACTCCCGCCCGTGGTCCGTCAACCATCCGGACAGGTCCGGGCCGGCCGGGACGATCCCCGTAGGGTTGATGTCCTCATGCACGACGTAGTAGTGCCGCTTGATCTGCACGAAGTCGATGGTGTCTCCGAAGCCGGGTGTCTGGAACAGGTCCCGTGCATATCCCCACAGGTTGGGCATCTCGCTCAGCTTCTGGCGGTTGCACTTGAAATGACCGTGGTACACGGGATCAAACCGTGCCAGCGTGGTGAACAGCCGCACGTCCGCTTCGGTGATGGTGTCGCCCACCAGGTACCGCTGCTGCGAGAGGCGCTCCTCAAGCCAGTCCAAAGCGGTCCACAGCCGCTGGTACGCCGAATCGTAAGCCTCCTGCGATCCGGCGAAGCCGCAGCGATAGACGCCGTTATTGACCTCGGTGAACACCCGCTTGTTCACTTGGTCGATTTCTTCGCGGAGATGCACCGGGTAGAGCTCCGGGGCACCCGGCCGGTGGAACTCTGTCCACTCGGTCGAGAAATCGAGGGTGATCTGCGGGAAATTGTTGGTCACCACTTCACCACTGTGCACGTCGACGATGGCGGGCACAGTGATTCCCCTCGGGTACCCCGGGAAGCGCTTAAAGTAGGCTTCCTGCAGGCGCTCTATGCCCAGGACCGGATCCACTCCGCCCGGATCCAGGTCGAAGGTCCAGGAACGCGCGTCGTGGGTTGGCCCGGGCTGGCCCAGCGAAATGGCTTCTTCGAGCCCCAGCAGCCTGCGGACAATGACCGTCCGGTTCGCCCACGGGCAGGCCCTGGCGGCAATCAGGCGGTAGCGCCCTGCTTCCACTGGCCACCCCGGCTCGCCGTTGCTGCCGGGAGAAGCATCCCTGGTGATGCGGTCCTCTATGTAGTTGGTGTCCCGGGTGAATTCGGCTCCGCCTGTCACATAGGCGCCGCGGGTGCTGTGCCCGTTGGTGTGGTCGGTCGCTGCGGTGGTGCTTTCCGTTTCCTGGCTCATGCCACAAGCCTATGCGCCACCCCTGCGCCCTAGGCGCCTTGCAGCAGGATTACCGAAATGGGCTGCCAGGCCACCAGCCATGCGCCGGCGACCAGGAGCGTGAACAGGCCAATCCAGATTCCGGACGGAACAGACGTGGCACGGTACAGGAGATACGCGTCCGAACTGCTGAGACGGTCCCGGCGGCGGAGGTGCACATGGGTGAGTTTGAGCAGGTCCCGCACCGCGGCGACGAGCAGCGCAAGGCCGAAAATGACGGCCACATGCCCCACGGCGGGAGGCGGCGCAAGGAAGGTGAGGGAGCCTGCTCCGCCGATGGCAGCGCCGGTGATGACGAATCCGGCAAGGTTGCGGAGGAACAGGAGCGTAGCGGCCAGCACCAGCGCACTGACGGCCATGGCGGCGGGTCCCCACCCGTTCAGCCCGCACCAAACAAAGGCGGCGCCCGCCAGGGCGGGCACGGGGTACCCCCAGAAGCAGGACCAGGCGGCGGCCAGCCTGCTTCTGCTGTAGGTGGTGGTGGTTCCGGAGTGGTCAAGCCGGAGGCGGATACCGGACAACCGCTGCCCGGAGGTCAGGGCAGCAAAAGCATGGCCAAGCTCGTGCGTCACCGTGGCGAGGAGGCCGAAGTAGCGCCAACTGCGCCGGGGGATGGACAACCCGACGGCGGCCGCCACCGACAGCAGCATCTCCACCCACGTGACGGTGGGAACGTTCGCCTGGGTGAATGCCGTGGCGAACGTCTCCCATAAGCTGGCGGGGCTGGCCACCGTTGCCTCCTGGCTGCCGGGTAGGCATGGTAGGTGTCGACGTCGTCTGTACTGTCCCCAACGCTACCCAGCTGAGCTGGGTGAAGGCTTAACGGGCACGGGGGCCGGCGGCCGGGCCAGCGTTTAAAGCCGAAAGGCACGCCTGATGCGGCGTGCCTTTCGGGCGGGACCGGGCGAACCTGCCCCTCGGAAAGCTTCTGGACTAGCCTTCGCACTCGGTGCAGTAGCTGTGGCCGTCTTTTTGCCGGGCAATCTGGGACCGGTGGCGGACCAGGAAGCAGGAATAGCAGGTGAATTCATCCTCAGCCTGGGGGATGACCTGGACTACGAGCTCCTCAGCGACGAATTCGCCACCAGGGACCCCGGCGCCGTCCAGCCCGTCAGCCTCGTCCAACTCCTGCACAACACTGCGGGCGTCGGGAGCATTTGCTGACTGGAGCTGCTCGAGTGAGTTGTCCTGCGATTCCTTGACGTCGGAACGCAGTTCAT
>Ga0308158_10003833_pt1 | contig 12990 bp, 13 predicted proteins | sample PhyBR2_FD_201038 | JGI IMG/M metagenome (GOLD analysis project Ga0308158, IMG submission 201038) | Phyllosphere microbial communities from UC Gill Tract Community Farm, Albany, California, United States - DLSLB.R2 | ecosystem: Host-associated > Plants > Phyllosphere > Unclassified | place: USA... | reverse complement strand
CCCCTTGGCTACGCCAAAGGGAGGGAGCAATGCACGGTCCTGCCCCCTCCCTTTGGCGCAGCCAAGGGGAGGGCTGGGGAGGGGTGCTTTGAACGCCCCAAACCCCGATATCCAAACTTATCTCAGCAACAGCCGCGGCACCTGCAACGCCGCATGCGCCCAAATCGCACACCACACCCCTGCCCTCACCGGCAGGCTGCGCTGGCTGGCTTCAAACTTGCGGAAGTAACGCCACAGGCCACGATGCTTGTGCCATTCCACGAAGAATGGCCGCGAGCGGCTGGAGACCCCACGCACATGCACCACCTGCAAATCATTGGCAATGGCCACCACCGCACCGGCCTGCCGCGCACGACGGCACAGATCCAGGTCTTCGGCATGCAGCCGGTAGCCAGCATCCCAACCCTGCAGGCGATCGAACAATGATCGCGGCATCAACAACAAGGCACCCGACAAGGCCTGCACCTGCTGCAATGCCGTGGAATGGTCCACCTCCACCGCCAGCCGCGAACCGGCACCGGGGCGGCGCAGCATCGCGGCGAAATCCGGATCGCGGCGGCGTACCGCCGGGTCAGCGACGCCGTCCTCGTCCACCTGCTCCACGCCGAGCAGGCAATCGCCCAGCGATCGGCCAAGGTCGCGCAACTGCGACAAGGTCTGCGGTTCTACCATCAGGTCCGGATTGACGAAGGCCAGCCACGGCATATGGGACGCGTATGCCCCCTGGTTGCAGGCGGTGGCGAAACCGGGGTTATCCGGATTGGCGATGAAACGCACCCGCGCATCAGCCAGGGCATGGCGTTGTGCGATGGCCACCGAGCCGTCACGTGAGTCATTGTCCACCACCCGGATCTCGGCCACACCCTCGGCCGCACGCAGCCGCTGCAGGCACTCATCCAGCGTACTCGCACTCTCGTAACTGACCACCACTACTGCAATCGAATCGCTCACACCGGCTCCGCGCCTGGAAGGGAACCACAGGCGTCGAACAGGTCGGGCTGGGCTTGCGGCATTATCGCCTGCTCGCACAACTGCTGCAGTTGCCGCCGGTGCGCATGCAGCGGGTCGTTCATCAGAAACGCGGCCAGGCGCGCCGTCCATACCGGCCAGCGGTTGGCCAACACTTCCATGTCGCCTTCGGCCGGCCGGCCCTCGCCCTGGCGACCGACGAAGGCGTTGTCACACAGCACATTGCGCCAGCCCAGGCCGCTCATGCGCAGGCTCAAGTCCACCAGGGCCGCATACCAGGAGCCGTAACTGTGGATATCCAGACCGCCGGCACGGCGTCGCGCACTGCCGCGTATCAATACCGCATGGGTGACCGCCGAAGGCAGCTCGGGCTGCAACAAGGGCATCATCGCCAAGGCCTGCAGCAGCCGCGCCGGATCGGCAGGCAAGGGATTGAGTTCGCCCGCACGCGGCCACGATACGGCTTCGCCGGCGTTGCTCCACGGCGTGGCGGTGGCAATGGAGGCATCACGCGCCAGGCAATCACTGAGTTGCTGCAACCAACCGGCCATCGGCAAGGCATCGGGCGCCAGCACGGCCACATCGGCGTCGCCACAGGCCTTGAGCATCTCGTCCAGATGCGCCGCCTCACCAATCGCGCGCGGGCGCCGCGTGTACTCGGCCTGCAGCCGGGTGCTGGCAAGCCAGTGCTCGATCACCACCTGCCCGCGCGGGCCGCTCTGGCCATCGTCGGCCAGCCACACCGGCGTTCCGGCCGGCGTGTGCTTCTCCAATGCCGCCAGGCAGGCATCAAGCGCCGCGTCGTCCACCCCCACCGGCAGCAGGATGACGGGCAGCGTCATGCTCAGCGGCCCTTCGGGGCGTTGATTGGATCCAGCGCACGGAACTTGCTGCCGTACTCGTCGGTGAGATTGCGTGCTTCCTGCGGATTGCGAACGATGGTCGGGGTCAGCAGCACGATTACTTCGCTGCGTCGGCTGCTTTGGGTCTTGCGCCCGAACAGGCCACCGATCACCGGTAGCCGGCTCAAGCCGGGCAAGCCGGAAGAACCCTTGATGGCACTGTCCTCGATCAGGCCGGCCAGCATCACCGTGTCGCCGGCATTGACCGCCGCTTCGGTCTTCATGCGGCGGGTGTTGATGCGTACGTTGCCGTTGTCATCAGGCTCACCTTCAGGCGAGCTGACTTCCTGCACGATGTCCAGGAACACCATGCCGTCACGGGTGACACGTGGACGCACCTTGAGGATGGTGCCGGTTTCCAGGTACTGCACCTGCGAGTACTGGTTGTCGCTGATGCCCGATACCGACACCGAGTACACCGGAATCTTGCTGCCCACGTTCAAAGTGGCCACCGCGTTGTTGCGCACGAACAGCGACGGGGTCTGCAGCAGGCGGACATCCGTGACCTGGTCCAATGCGGTGATCACCGCGGCGGCGTTCTTGCCGAGGAAGGTCCAGCTCAGCCCGCCGCCCCCTTTGCCGTCACCAGGAATCAACGAGCCAGCGATATCACCCCAGATGCCGCGCCCGAGGGCTGACGGCAGGCCGGCGCCGCCCTTGTCGACGGCGGCGTTGACCGCCTGTTCGAAGTACCAGTTGACGCCATAGCTCAGGTCGCCGCTCAAGGCGACCTCGGCTACCTGCGCCTCGATATGCACCTGCATCGGCATCACATCGAGTTTTTCCACCACTTCGCGGATTGAACGCCATGCCTGCGGCGTGCTGCGCACCAACAAGGCATTGGTTTCCTCGACGGCGGAAACACCGACGCGGTCGCCTTCCACTTCCAGGGTCACGCTGCCATTGCCCGAGCTGCGCTGCGGCAAGGCCATGCCCTCGCCCATGCCGCTGCTGCCGCTAGCACCGCCCACGCCATCGCTTTTACCGAACGAACCGCCGCCGTCACCGAGGTTGTCGTCGGCGCTGGCCGATGGATCGACGGTGCCCCCGCCTTGCAGGCTGACTGCACTGGCCCCCGGGGCCAGCGAAGCGCCACCATTCTCGCCGCCACGCGAACCACTGCCAGCCCCAAACACTTCGGCCAAGCGGTCCGCCAGGTCCTTGGCCTTGATGTACTTCAGCTCATAGGAGAACAGACGGGCGCTGCCGCCGGCACTGTCGATGCGGTCCAGCCATTGCTGGATCTGGTCCAGGTAACGCGCCTGCGGGGTGATCACCAGTACCGCATTGGCGTTGTCCAGCGGCATGAAGCGGAACATGCCGGCACTGGGTGTCTTGCTGGCTTCGCCAAATACCTTCTCAAGATCACTGGCCACCTGCGAGGCACGCCCGGACTGAATCGGGAAAACGCCCACCGACATGCCCGACAGCCAATCCACGTCGAAGATCTCGACCGTGCGCAGGTAGTTTTCCAGTTCGGTACGGGTGCCCCCCAGGGTGATCACATTGCGTGAGCCGTCGACGCCGACGATCGCGTTGGGCCGCGCATAAGGTTCCAGCACCTTTTTCATCTCGCTGGCCGAGATGTACTGCAGCGGCACCACCCGCACCTCATAACCACGTGCGGCCGAAGCCGGTGCAGTGCTCGGCGCGACCGTGCCTGCCAGCGCCTGATCGGCCGGCACCACGTTGTAGCGGCCACCGCTGTAGATCAGCCGGGCGTTGTTCCAGCCCAGCACCATCTCCAGCAGGTTCAGCGCCTGCGCCGGCGACACCGGCTTGGGCGTGGCCAGGGTTACCGTGCCCTGCACGGTCGGGGCGATGACGTAGTTCTGGCCGAGCATGTCACCGAGGATGGCCTTGGTGACCGCCTGTACCGACTCGCCCTCGAAGTTGAACACCGCCGTGCCATTGCCAGCGGCGGTCAGGGCAGGAGCCGGAGCCGAGGCAGCCGCGCGGTTGATCACCGTGCCGTTGCCACGACGGATCACCGCCCTGCCCTGGACATCATCGGCCTTGGGGGCATCTTCGGCGCCGAGCGGACTGGTGCGCGCTGCCTCACCGGGTGCCGGCGTACTGGTATCCGTCGCAGCATTGCGACGGATGTCCGGTGCCGGCGTGGTAACGCAGCCACTCAGGGCACCGATCAGCAGGCTGACTGCAACTATGCGTGATGTCATACGCTCACTCTACGGGTTCTGGCGGCCGGAGCTGCCGTTCTGATTCTGTTGTGCCTGCCGACGGCGGGCCTGGATGCGATCGCGGATCGCCTTGATCTGGTCTGCCGAAGGCGTCACCGGGTCGGCTGCTGGCGGCGGTGGCACGCTGACGTTTGCAGCAGTCGCCTGCGCGGCGGTTGCGGCAGGCACGCCCGCAGCGTCAACGGGTGGCCTCGGCCCGCCACTGAATACCTGCAACTCCAGATTCAACGTGCCGGCCGGCCCGCTGACCACTGCGCTGCGCGGCTGCAGCGACAGCAACTGCCAACCCTCCTGTACCTCGCCACCCAGACGCAGGCGCAACGACTTGCCCTGCTCCGTGGTCAAGGTGGCCATGTCCAAACCTGGCGTCATCAAGACGCCGGTCAAGCGCACACTGGCCGCTGCCGGCTCACCCGCTTCGCCGATGAAGAATGGGTGCGGGCGCCGATCGCTGGCAAACAGAGGACGGTTCAAGGCTTCGGCATTGTCTGCAACCGCCAGCCGCGCTGCCTGCGGCACCGCCGGCAAGGGCGGCACCTCCAGCACGGTAGCGGTGCCGCCAATCCTGCTACCCAGGCCGAACAGGCATGCTGCCCATACCAGCAGTGCCCAGGCCGCGAACGCGCCCAGCAACCAGGTGCGCAGACCTGCTGCGTCATTGCGCATTGGCAACCTCCGCCGTTGGCGCGACCACGCCGGGGCGCAGATAGCCACTGAGTTCGAAACTCACATCCAGGCCGCCCCCCCCTTCGCCCAGGCCCGCGGACAGGATATCGAGCCGATCCACGCGCAGTTGCGGCGTGCCGGTCTCCAGTGTCTGCAGCACGCTCATCCATTCATTCATGCCACAGCGCAGCCGTGCCTGCACCGCAACCCGCGGGAAGCGGCCACTGTTGTCGGCCGGCAGTGGCGAACGATCACTGATCGCGCAACTGCGCTGGTCCGGGCTGGCCAGGCGCGCGGCCTCTTCCAGTCGCTGCACCAGCTTGGAGGTCGCCAGCTCCACCGAATTCTCCGCCATGAAGCCGGGCTGGTCGGCCAAGGCCTGTTGTGCCTGCTGCAGCCGTTGCGCGACCTGCGGTGCCTGCCGCAGCTGGAGGCCAATGCGCTGCTGGCGCTCCTGCAAGGCCGCGATCTCGGCCTCCACCGCCTGCATCGGCCGGATCCACAGCGGTTGCACCACCAACAGGCAGACCACGGCCACGACGGCCAACAACAGCGCCAGGGCCAGCCAACGGTCACGGTGCGCGCGGTGCGTTGCCATCGGCAGCCTCCGGGTTGGGCCCACGCAGTTCCGCGGTCAAGGTGAAGCGCTCCCGCGCGGCCTGGCCGGCCTGCAGCACGCCGGTCAATGACGGGGTCTTCCACAGCCTGGAACCTTCCAGCTTGGAGACCAGCGATGAGGCACTGCTGCTCATGCCGATCAATTGCATGCGACCGCCTTCGATGGAGAGTTTCTCCAGCGAGGTGTCATCGCCCAGGCGCAGGCTGAGTTCGTTGATGATTTCAGTGGCCGAAGCCTGCTCGGCGCGCTGCGCGGTGAAAAACTGATGTCCATCGACCAGATCCTGCAACTGCTGCCGCTGCGTGGCCACCGCGCGTGCGCGCACCGCGGCGGCATCCACCTGCGCCGACAACTGCGCGGCCGCAGCACGGCGGTTGTCGAGCAACTGCCATGCCGCCAGCACCACCATCACCATACCGGCGATCAACAACAGTCGGTTGAGCCGCCGCATCGGGTCATGGCGTTGCCTGCGCATTGCCGGTGGCAACAGGTTCACGCCCAGCGGCTGGGCCTGTGCATCGACCGCGTCCACGCCGTCGAGTTGCTGCTTCCAGGCTTCTGCCTGGCCCAGCAACGCCTCGACCAGCGGTCGCGGCGCGACCACCAGTTCGACATCCAACTGCCCGTCTTCGCGGCGCTGCAGCAGGCGTACGTCGTAATACACCTGGGCGGCGCTGAACGGGGTCTGCCGGTCTATCTCGAAGCCCACTACTTCGCGCAGGCGTGCCTCGGCCGCGGCCGGCATGCGCAGGGGCTTGCGCAGCACCGCACGGGCTGGCAACAACGCGTGGCGTGGCAGGCCCAGCATGCGCGGCGGCAACGCCGCTTCGACCGCAGTGGGTACCGCGCCAGCGGGCAAGGTCTGCAGCAGCTGTTGCTGCCCACCCTGCAGTAGAGACACCCGCAACTGGGCATCGGCAACGTCCAGCAGCAGGCGCGCGTCCGATACCCCGAGCAGGCTCCGCCAACGTGCCGGCAGCCATGCCAGCAAGCCCTGCGTCCACCATGCCCAGAAGCCACCGGCACCCGGCACGATGCGCGCAGTCGCCAGCCCCAGTCGTTCACGCAACCCCGTCATCTGGACATCGCTCCCTGTTCCCACTGCAGCACCGTATACGGTGCACCGGCCATCGCACCGGGATTAAGACGTACCACGGCGCGGATGACCGCTTGCCGCTCGGCCACCAGCTGCACCGTGCTTTCCACACTATAAGTGCCGCTGTCACCTCCCGTGGGGGAAGTTTCGCCCATCCCGGCACCGCCGTCTGCACGCTCACGCTGCGCCATGATCAGCGCCGCATCCATCCCCATGGCGGTCAATACCGGTGCGGGCGCGAAACGCGGGCTGGGCCGCCCGCTACCGTACACCGTCAGCAAGGGGGCCAACTGTGCATAAAGTGCGGGCTCCATACCGAGCACGCGCTGCACCTCGCTGACACTGTCAAATGGCGCGTTCTTGGCACCATAGGGCAGTCCGGCGGCCTGGTAATCCGCGGTTTCCGCGCCGCCCGAGACCTGCAGCAACGCATCGACGTCGCGCCAGTCAACGATGGCGCCAGCCAGCCGGGCGGCCTTGTCAGGGGCCACATTGAGCGCACGCAACAGCGCTTGCAGCAGGTTCAGGTCAGCCTGGTTCAGATCGACCTTGCCGGTCTCATCAACGATCCGCAGCGTCACTGCATGACCGTCGAACTGCCAGCGATAAGGGCGCCCGTCAGCGTGCCAGCTGGGCTGGGTCGGCGTGGCTCGCATGCGCGACAACGCGTAATCGATACCGGCATGGGCCACCTGTTCACCACCGGCCAGGTCGCCGCTGACCCGTCCCTGCAGATGCTCGACCCGCGCCGTCATCGCGAACGCCGCGATGGTGGTGGCCAGCAAGGCCACCACCCATAGCACCAGCACCAGGGCCGCGCCGCGCATCGTCATCGCCAGCTCCCGGCGACGCCATGCTGCGGCAGCGCAACCACCAGCGGCGGCCACGCGCCGCCGCGCGCCGGGGTGATCTCGATGGCGACCAAGGCCGGCATGCGCCCGGGCGAATCCCAGCGGTCCTGCCAACGCCCCATTGCACCGGTGTTCGGATCGGTACCGCGATAACGCAGCTTGACCTGCTTGAGATCCTCCGCCAGCAGTTCGCTGTCGCGCGGAGGATTTTCTTCCAGCAGCTCTCCGTTCTGCAGCAGGGTCAGGCCAATCCGCAGCTCCTGCTTGTCACCGCTGCCACTGACCTGGAGCGTGTGCAGGTAGGGGCCACCCCGGCCCAGATAGTCCGGTACATTGGCCACGAATCGCAGCTGCTGTGGCGTGCCAGTGAACACGCTGGCATTGCCACTCAGCGCATCACGTTGCAGCGGCAACGGCATCGCCGAGACCAGCCGCCTGCGCAGGAAGCCCTCGACCGCACGCATGCGCTCGTTGCCACTGGCAATCGCCTCACCACGACTGCTGATGGCCAGGGTGGAACGCACCGCGGCAAATGCCAGCGCCATGCCGGCTGCCAGCAGCACCGTCGCCAGCAACACCTCGATCAGGGTGAAGCCGCGGGCACGCATTCGCAGGGGTGGATGTCTCACGGCTGCGCCTCCAGCGGCGCGTTGCCACGCAGGCGCAGCGTGCGCCAACGCAGCTGTTCCTGCGCGCTGTCACCCCAGCGCACCTGCAGGTCCAGCAACCACAGCCGCGACTGTTGCTGGCGCGGCTCAACGTACGGCGAAACCTGCAGGTTCCAGTGGTAGCGGCCCTGCTCCCACTCGCCCTGCTGACGACCCGCCTGCAGCGGCGCTTCAACCCCGGCAACCGCCAGCAGCGATTGCGCATGCAGGGCGGCACGACCATAGCCATCGGCCAAGCTGACCTGGCGTGCGGCGCCGGACAGACTGCCCAGCAGCAGTGTCATCGCCAAGGCCAACAACGCGAAGGCGACAATCACTTCAATCAGCGAGTAACCGCGCTGACGCCTCATCCGGCGCCCTCGTGCAGCGGACCGGCCTTGACCTCGCCGGTAATCCACGCCACGTCGATGCGCCACACCGCCTTGCCTGCGCGCAGTTCGATACGGCCACCACTGGAGGCGCCATCTTCAAAGAAGCGTATGACGCCTTCTTCCTTGCGCGTCTGCAATTGGCCAGCGCCGGTGAAGCGCACCGTCAGCGCCTGCGGCAGCTCTCCCTGATGACCATCCGCACCCTGCCAGCGCCGACTGCCCGGATTGATCTGCAATTGCTGGACGGTGCCGGTGCTGATCGCGCGGGTGCGGGTGTAGCGCAGCTCGGCAGCCAGGGCCTTGCCCGCCGAACGCAGGCGCAGGCCATCCATGCCGCCATTCATGGCCATGGACGCCATCATCGCCAGCGCAGCCACCAACGCCAGTACCAGCACCATCTCCAGCAACGACATGCCGCGCATCACGCCATGCCGCGCGGGTACGGTACGCGCGGTGGCAAACGGAAGTGGAGAACGCGGCGCGACCATCAAGGCTTATTCGTAACGGATGTCGGCGTTGTAGCTTTCGCCACCGGGCTGGCCATCGGCGCCCAGGCTGATCAGGTCGAACGGACGTCCTTCACCCGGCACCCGGTACTGCACCGGATTGCCCCACGGGTCATTGAACTCCGCCGGTTTGGAGTACGGTCCCAGCCAGCCCGCCACACCTGCAGGCTGGGTGGCCAGATCCTCCAGCTTGCCCGGCAGACGGCCGGTGTCGAGCTTGTAGTTCTCCACCTTGCTGGCCAAGGTCTGGATCTGGGTCTTGCCGAGGTTGGCCTTGCCGCGGTCGGCACCGCCGAGCACACGGCTGCCCACCAAGGTCAGCACCGCACCGATCAGCACGATGACAATGATGATTTCCAACAGGCTCATGCCGGCCTGGCGTGCGCGTGACAGCGGTTGTTTCAGGGTTCGCCTCATTGCTTCATCCTTTTGCGGAATTCAGGGGTTAACCGATGGCATTGGTCAGGTCGTACAGCGGCACCAGCACCGCGATGATGACCACGCCCACCACCGACGCCAACAACAAGGTGATCACCGGTACCAGCGCCGCCAACATGCGGTCGATGGCGCGGGCACTTTCCTGTTCAAAGGTGTCGGCGGTCTTGAGCAGCATGCTTTCCAGCGTGCCCGACTCCTCGCCGACCTGGATCATCTGCAGGGCCAGCCGCGGGAAACGGCCATTGCGACCCAGCGACGACGCCAGCCCGGCACCATTCTTCACCGCCTCGGCGGCTTCACTGACATCCGCGACCAGGGCACGGTTGCCGAGCACGTTGCGGGCAATGCCCAGCCCGGCCAGCAGCGGCACGCCATTGCGCAGCAAGGTGCCAAGCGTGCGCGCGAGTCGCGCGCTCTCCAGCTTGGCGACCAGCCCGCCAATCATCGGCCGTTTCAACAGCCAGGTATCAAATGCCAGACGGAAAACCGGATCGCGTCGCTTGCGTTCCACCCACAGCAGCAGCAATGCAGGCACCACGATGAAAACCAACCAGCCCTTGCGTACCAGCAGGCCGACTTCCAGCACCGCGCGGGTGAACCAAGGCAAGGTCACATCGAGGCTCTGGTACATCAGCGAGAACTGCGGCACCACGTAGCCGAGCAGGAACAGCAGCGCCAACCCAACCACCACCAGCAGGATCGCCGGATAGATCAGGGCATTGATCACCCTGCCCTTCAACTCCTGGCTGCGCTCCAGGTAATCCGCAAGCCGCTGCAGGGTTTCATGCAGGCTGCCGCCGGCTTCACCGGCACGCACCATGTTGACGTACAGCCGCGAGAACAGGCCGTGCTGGCGTTCAAGCGCCTGCGACAGCGGCGCACCGCCACGTACGCTGTCGCGGATGTCGGCAATCACCCGCTGAGAACGCGGGTCTTCCGGCGTTTCCATCAGGATCGACAAGGCGCGATCCAGCGGCTGCCCTGCCCCCAACAAGGTCGCCAGCTGTTGGGTGAACTGGACCAGCGTCGCACCGGCAAACGGGCGTTGCCGCCATTGCTTCCAGCTGCCACCCTCGAACGCCGAACCGGTCGCAGGCCTGGCCTCCACCGGCAGATGCCCCTGCTCCTGCAGGCGCGCGATCACCTCGCCTTCGCTGGCCGCATCCATCTGCCCTTCCAGCAGGTCGCCACGGGCATCCAGCGCCTTGTAGCGGTAACGCGGCATCAGCAGCACCGCTCCAGGCGAACGCGATGGCTCATGCGTCCTCCGTTACCCGCAGCACTTCTTCCAGCGTGGTCTCGCCACGCAGTGCCTTGCCGATGCCGTCTTCGTACATGGTGCGCATGCCGGCCTTGCGTGCGATCTGTTCGATCTCGCCCATGCCGGCCTTGCGCATCACCGCAGTGCGCAGCGCGTCATCCATCACCAGGAACTCGACGATGGTCGTGCGGCCGAGATAGCCGGTGGGTGCGTGCGGCGAGGGCTGCGCGCGATAGAGATGGATGTCGCCCTGCGGCTGGAAACGGCGCAGGCCGAAGCGCTGGATTTCCTCGTCCGACGCGCGGTAACGCAGCGCATGGGTCGGCTCCAACCTGCGCACCAGGCGCTGGGCGAGGATGCCGTTGATGGTGGAGGTGAGCAGGTAGTCTTCCACGCCCATGTCCAGCAAGCGGGTGATGCCGCCGGCGGCATTGTTGGTGTGCAGGGTGGACAGCACCAGGTGGCCGGTCAGCGCCGACTGGATGGCGATGCGCGCGGTCTCCAGATCGCGCATTTCGCCGATCATGATGATGTCCGGGTCCTGGCGCACGATGCTGCGCAGGGCGTTGGCGAAATCCAGCCCGATCTGCGGTTTGGCCTGGATCTGGTTGATGCCTTCCAGCTGGTATTCCACCGGGTCTTCAACGGTGATGATCTTGACCTTGTCGGTATTGAGCTGGTTCAACGCGGTGTACAACGTAGTGGTCTTGCCCGAGCCGGTGGGGCCGGTGACCAGCAGGATGCCGTGCGGCTGCTCCAGCACCTTGCGGAACTGTGGCAGGAAATCCTCGCTGAAACCCAGCCGCTGGAAATCAAACACCACGGCCTCGCGGTCCAGCAGGCGCATCACCACGCTCTCCCCGTGCGCGGTGGGCATGGTGCTCACGCGCAGGTCCAGCTCCTTGCCCTGTACCCGCAGCATGATGCGGCCATCCTGCGGCAGGCGGCGCTCGGCGATATTGAGCTTGGCCATGATCTTGATGCGGCTGATCACCGCCGCGGTGAGGTTGACCGGCGGGCTCTCGCCATCAACCAATACGCCATCAACGCGGTAGCGCACCTTCAGTCGGTTCTCGAACGGTTCGACGTGGATGTCCGACGCACGCAGCTCCACCGCACGCTGGATCAACAGATTGACCAGGCGGATGACCGGTGCTTCGGAAGCGAGGTCGCGCAGGTGCTCGATATCGTCCAGCGGCGCAAGCTCGCCATCGGTGGTTTCCAGGATGGTGCCCATCGCACTGCGACCCTGCCCGTACCAGCGCTCGATCAGCTCATCCACTTCGCTGCGCACGCCAACCACCGGCGCCACCTCGCAGCCAGTCGCCAGACGGATCGCATCGATCGCATAGCCATCCTGTGGATCAGCCATCCACAGCAGGATGCGGCCACGCTGCTCGCCCAGCGGCAGCACCAGAAACTGCTTGAGGAAGCGCAGCGGCACCGGCTCGGCGCCTTCCACCAGTTCTGGCGGATGTTCGGGCAGGTCGCGGGCGGCCAGCAGCCTCAGCCCCAGCACCTTGGCACAGGCCTCGGCGTGGTCACGTTCGGAAACCAGGCCCAGCCGGGCCAGCAACACCAGCAGATCACCCCCGGATTCGCGTTGCAGTTGGCGGGCACGCTGGAGGTCCGCCTCTTTCAGCCGGCCTTGCGCCAACAGTTCGGTGACGATGCGGTCGGCAGGTGATGGCGCAAGTTGGGCGTCGTGGGCTACCGCGTTCACGCAATCCTCCTGGGTTGCCCGAACTTTAGCAGTTCGTACCCGCCGGTCGTGCACATGAACCTGCATTACAGGCAAAAAGAACCCCGGCAATGCCGGGGTTCCAAGCTCGTGCAGAAGTCAGGTTTACTGACGGGCAACCAGGCTCACGCCGCTGAAGGAACCCGCCCCCACCAGGGTGACGTAATAGGTGCCTGCCTGCGGCTTGTTCACGCGCACGGTCTCGCTGTTGCCCGCGCGGGTGGACTTGGCATCGAACGCGGTGCTGCTGGCAACCGCGTCGTAGCGCACATACACCGATACATCGCCAGCACCGCCATAGGTCATGAAGGTCAGCACCTTGCCGGCCTCGGCCTGGAAGCTGTAGACGGTCTCGCTGCCCGCGCTGCCGGCCAGCCCGGTCACTGCCACCTTGTTGACCAGCGGGGTTGCCTCGGGACCGCACTGCTCCACGTTGGGATCGCACGGCGGCTCGGTGGCCTTGACCAGGGCAGCGTTGATGTTGAGGATGCCGGCGCCGATCGGCGTGGAGGCCGGGATCGCCACCGGGAACGGCGTGGCGGTCTTCTTCAGCAGGTCGCGCATCTGGTTCAGGGTCAGCGGCGTATCCACCACGCTCTGCACCATCGCCACCGCCGCGGCCACATGCGGCGATGCCATCGATGTGCCGCCCATGCCGCCCAGGATCCAGTTGCTCGGCTCCGGCCCCTTCTCACCGCCGT
>Ga0308158_10003832_pt1 | contig 12991 bp, 11 predicted proteins | sample PhyBR2_FD_201038 | JGI IMG/M metagenome (GOLD analysis project Ga0308158, IMG submission 201038) | Phyllosphere microbial communities from UC Gill Tract Community Farm, Albany, California, United States - DLSLB.R2 | ecosystem: Host-associated > Plants > Phyllosphere > Unclassified | place: USA... | reverse complement strand
TGTCCTCGGCCGCCAGTTCCAGCGCGCCGGCGATTTTTGCACCGCCCACTTCACCCATGCTGCCGCCCTGGTAGGCGCCTTCAATGGCCAGCACCAGCGTGCTCTGGCCGTCCAGCAGGCCTTTGGCGACGATCACGCCGTCGTCGGCCTGGGCGGTAACGCCCTGTTTGGGCAGCCAGGGCGAGACCATGGCGCAGAATGGATCGAGCAGTTCGCGCATGCTGCCGGCGTCGAGCAGGGCGCGCGCGCGGTTGCGGGCGCTGCGCTCGATAAAGCTGTCGCGCTCCAGTAAATGCTGCAGGTTCATGTCAGCTCCTCGTAGGCTTGTTCGATGCGCATGCGCACCACGCCGGGCGTGGCGCCGCTGTCGTTGATAATGATCTGCGCGGCCGGCAGCGGCTCGCCACCGAATATGCGTGTCAGCACGGCGTCCCACAGCCCGCCTTTCCCGTCGACCGAGGTATTGACCACGATATGCGTGCTGCCCGCCGCATTGGGCGCCAGCAGCACTTCCAGGTCGCCCGAACCGACCACGCCGGCCAGTGCGCGTCCTGACGCCGGCGCGCCGGCGGGGAAGTTGTATTCACGTTGTTCCATGGCTGTCCTCGGTGTCAGTGTCAGGTTGATGGTGCTGCAGCCGCTGCAGGCGCTGCAGGCGATCCAGTAGCAGGGTGGCGGCCAGCAGATCGGCTGCGCCACCGGGCGAGACGTTCAGCGCCAGCATGGTGTGTTCAAGCTGCACGAAGGCTGCGCTGCCCGCGCGGGACGCCAGGCCGCCGGCCGCCAGCACCGCGCTGGCGCCAGCCTGTACCTGCGCCAGTGCGCCGGGGCCGCCGCGCGCCAGCACGCAGGTGTCGTCCAGTTCGGCCATGATGGCCAGCAGCGATTGCAGGCGCGCGGCCGTTTCGGTGGCGCCCTGCCTGCGCGCCTCCAGCAGAGCTGGCAGGCCCACTTGCGTCACATGCGGAAAATCGGCCTGCGCCTGGCCGCTGGCGCCGCCCACGTGGTAGCGCAGCCGCGCCGCTTCGCCTTTGTTGCCGGTGCGTGCCGGTGCACCCGCATCCTTGATGCGGGCCAGCGCGCCGGCGCGCGCCGCTAGTGCTGCCGGTATCAAGGGCAGGCCAGCTGCCAGCTGCTGGCCGGCAGCGGTAATGAGCAGGCCCAGTGCCCAGATCGCGCCGCGGTGGGTGTTGACGCCGCCGGTCACCGTCAGCATCACCGCTTCACCGACCCGGCCGAGCCGGCCGATGCGCTGGCGCAGCACGTCTTGCGGCCAGCCAGCCAGGCCTGCTTCGGCCATCGCTTCAAAGGTGGGGCGCAGTGCGACGGCCGAGTGGCACATCAGGGCCCAGTTCAGGTCCAGGTGCGCCCCACGGCTGCGCAGGTCGACCAGGCCGGGTTTGGGCGTCAGCGTGACTTCATCGAGCAGCGCCTGCTGTACCAGGCTGGCCAGCGCGCGCGCCTGCTGCAGTTGCGTGGTGGTGGTCATGGTCATTACCAGCTCCTGAATTTGGCGGGTGGGTCATACAGGCCATCGGACCATTCAACCAGGTCGGCGATGCTTTTGGCGGCCAGCAGGCTGCGGCTGGCGTCGCCGCGCTGCACGCCGATATCTTCGGGCAGCGCAATCAGGCCAGCCTGGCGCAGCGACTGCGTGGTTTTCGTGTCGTGGCGCAAGCCTACTGGCGTCACGCCGGCCACGGCCGCCAGCATGGCCTTGCGCTCGTCGAGCGAACGCGCCTTGTACAGGTAGGCGATGCCTTCTTCGGTCAGCACATGGCTGACATCGTCGCCATAAATCATCACGGGCGCGAGCGGCATGCCGCTGTCCTGGCCCACCTTGACGGCGTCCAGCGACTCGACAATGGTCGGCTGGCCGCCGTCCTGGAACGTTTCGACCATCTGCACCACCAGCTTCTTGCCGCGCGCCAGCGGATCGTCGGTCTCGATCAGGTCGAGCCAGGCGGGCGTCGGGTGGCGCCGGCCGTGCGGATCGTGGCCCATATTGGGCGCACCGCCAAAGCCGGCCAGGCGTCCGCTGGTCACAGTCGATGAATTGCCCACGCCGTCCATCTGCAAGGTCGCGCCGATAAACAGGTCGACCGCATACTGGCCGGCCAGCTGGCACAGCGCGCGGTTCGAGCGCATGGAGCCATCGCGGCCGGTGAAAAACACGTCGGGGCGCGCCGCCGTATAGCGCTCCATGCCCAGTTCGGCGCCGAAGCAGTGCACGCTCTCGACCCAGCCCGACTCGATGGCCGGAATCAGCGTCGGATGCGGGTTGAGCACCCAGTTGCGGCAGATCTTGCCTTTCAGACCCAGCTGCTCGCCATAGGTCGGCAGGATCAGTTCGATGGCCGCCGTATTGAAGCCGATGCCGTGATTGAGCGACTGCACCTGGTGGCGCTCATAGACGCCGCGAATCGCCATCATCGCCATCAGCACATGCACCGGCTTGATAACGCGCGGGTCGCGGGTAAACAGCGGCTCGATAAAGAAGGGCTGGTCGGCTTCGACCACGAAGTCGACCCAGGAGCCGGGAATATCGACGCGCGGCAGTTCGTCCGGATCATCGACGATGCGGTTGACCTGCGCGATCACGATGCCATCGCGAAATGCTGCCGCTTCCACCAGCGTGGGCGTGTCTTCGGTACTGGGTCCGGTGTACAGATTGCCCTGGCGGTCGGCCAGGTAGCCGGCCACCATCACCACGTTCGGCGACAGATCGACAAACAGGCGCGCATACAGCTCGATATAAGTGTGGATGGCGCCCACTTCGAGCTGGCCGTCCTGCAGGAACTGTGCAATGCGCAGGCTCTGCGTACCGGCAAAAGAGAAATCGAGCTTGCGGGCGATGCCGCGCTCGAACAGGTCCAGGTGTTCGGGCAGACTGACGCTGGGCATGATCATGTGCAGGTGATGCACGATGGCCGGATCGACCTGATTGAGCATGCGCGCCAAAAAGTCGGCCTGTTTCTGGTTATTGCCTTCCAAAACCACGCGGTCACCCGGTTGCAGCAGCGCTTCGAGTGCTGCCGGCATATCGGCCGCGTTGAGCACCGGTCCGCTGGCATAGCGCTGCACGGCGGCGATGCGGCGCTTTTTTTCAGTGCGTCGCTTATCCCAGACGGGTGCTGGCGCTGGCGTTGGCGGCCTGGAGGTAGGGCTGGTCATCGGAACTCCCGGAAAATTCGTCGTAAGCTCACGATAGGCCGCTTTGATCGACCCTACAATCAAGCTGATGGTATATTCATTACTGTGAAGTTAATGAACCAGCTTTAAATGGACGCCATAATGGCCATCGATGATGAGATCACGCTGAAAAAACTGACGGTGTTCCTGAGCTTTATGGAACTTAACAACATGGCGCGCGTGGCCGAAGCGCTGGGCCAGAGCACCGTCAGCGTGCACCGCGCGCTGCACTCGCTGGAGCAGGGCCTGCGCTGTCCGCTGTTCAAGCGCGACGGGCGCAATCTGATCCCGCTGCATGCGGCCTACACGTTTGCCGAATCGGCGCGCCGCGCGCTGGCTGAATGCGAGGAGGGCGTGCGCAAGGTGCGTGAAATGTCGGGCATCAACCCGGTGCGCCTGAAAATCGGCTCGCTCTATTCGCTGACGCTCGACTGCATCCCGCAACTGGTGATCGGCCTGAAACTGAGGAAGCCCGGTCTCGATATCGACCTGACGCTGGGCTCGAACCGCGAGCTGCTGCAGTTATTGAACGACGGCCGTCTCGACGCCATCGTGATCGGTGTGCAGGACGCATTGCCGGCCGGGCCGCTGGTGTCGGTGCCGCTGTTTCACGACGAGGTGTTCCTGGCTGCCCCCACCGGCTCGCCGTACAGCGGCGAAACGGCGCTCGACCTGCAGCGCCTGCGCGACGAGCGCTTCGTCACGCTGGGCGACGGTTTTGTGACCTCCGAGAGCTTCAACCATGCATTTGCGCTGGCCGGGTTTGCGCCCGCCACCGCAATGCAGGTCGGCGATATTTTCTCGCTGATTAACCTGGTCAGCGGCGGCATCGGCTACAGCCTGCTGCCGGGACGCGTGCGCGCCTTCAGCAGCCGCATCGAACTGATACCGCTGGCCGGCCGCTATCGCGCGCAGCAGTTGATTACGCTACTGATGCTTGACAGCCGCGAGCGCGATCCCAATTTGCTGGCGCTTGCAGCCGAGTGCCGGATGGTCGGGCATCGCTGACGGCGCCGGCGCGACTAATCGACCTTGTACTGCACCTCATGCGCCTCGGCCGGTACCGGTACGTCCCAGCGGTGCAGCATGCGTTCGAGAGACGCCTGGTTCAAGGTCGTGTCGCGCGCGCCATTGCGCCGGCGCAGCTCCTTGAACGACGCTTCGAGATAGACGATGTTGACTTCGGCATCGTAGCGGTACAGCAGGTCGAGCGCCTTGTCGCGCAGCTCCGGGTTGATATTGGTGGCGTTCCACACAAACGGCGTTTTTGCGCGCAGCAGTTCCTTTGCGCGCTCGACGGTGTAGTGGGCGGCGGCGCCGTCGTTTTCCCCGTGCCTGAGCTTTAGCGTGGCTTTCGCATCGTCGAAGGACACCACCGGCAGCGTCGGGTATTCGCGCGCTACCCAGGTATTCTTGCCCGATGCCGGCAGGCCGCTCATCAGCACCACTTTCGAGCCTTGCGGCGCATACAGCGGATAGTCGGGATGGCCTTTGGCATGGCGCGCATATTCCAGGCGTGTGTGGGCGTCGACATAGGCGCGTGGCTGGCCGTAGCACTGTTCTTCGCGCGCCAGCTCGCGAAACAGCTCGACGTTGTCGAGCACGGAAGCCTGGTCGGCGCAGATCCTGCCGCGCATATCGGCTTCGGCCAGCGCGGCCAGCAGGCGTATATCGAGCTCCCAGCTCAGCTTGTGTACCAGGCGCGTTGCGTCCAGCGTGGCCGAGGAGACGGCAAAGAACGGCACCTGGTGTACCTTGATCAGCCGGCAGACCGCTTCGCGCAGCGCGAACGGCACGCCGGCGCGCCACAGCAGCACGCGCGCATCGACTGCGCCGCGCTTGGAGTGCCCGGGCTGGCCGATATGGCCCGTATAAGGATCGATCACGGTGGTGTCGGCCTTGGAGACGTCGTGCAGCAGCGCGGCGAAAAACAGGATAAAGCGCTGCTCCTCGCTGGCGCTGGCGTAATCGGCCAGTTTGCTTATTTCATCGCACACCATCATGGTATGGGTCCACACATCGCCTTCGCCATGGTAGCGCGGCTCCTGCGGCGTGGTTTTTGCGCGTTCGAGTACCGGGAATGCCATCAGGCACGCCTGATAATCGGCTTGCGCCCCTGGTAACGGCACCAGGGCAGCCAAGGTTTTCATGTTCATTCTGCACTTTCCTGCCAGGTGTGCGTCAGCACCGGCGCATAGATATCGACACCCGGACGCAGTTGATTCGGAACGAAGGGCTGGTCGGCGTGATGGCGAGCCGACTCCAGGATGGCCTGCACAAAGTCGGCGCGCACCCATTTGTAGCGCTCGATGGTGCGGCCGTTTTCTTCGACCTTGATATACAAGCCTTCGGTCAAGTCGCTCTTGTCGCACTGCTGCCACGCTTTTTGCAGATCGAGACCTTCGGCGGCGATCACCTGCTCGAAGCGCGCGCGCCAGTCGCTGGATTTGGCCAGCGATGGCGGCAGCCAGTCCTGCCTGCCGGCCTTGCCACGCGCAGGGCCGCTGACCAGCTCCCTGAACTCGCGCAGGGTGCGCGGTGCGATGCCTTCGTACAGCACCGGCACGGCCAGTACCGGCACGCCGGCCAGCAGTGCGCTTCTGGCTGGCGTCGACAGAAACGCTTCTTTCAAGCGGTCCCAGATGTCGAACTCGGCAAAATAGTGCGGCAGCGCGTCGTAAAACACCGAGTGCTTCTTGTGCAGCCATTCGCCGTACATGACGTAGCGGTCCTCGAGTTTTTCCAGCAGCGCGCCTTCGTGGGCGCTGGCCCAGCGCTTGAACAGATTGAACTGTCGTTCGCGCCCGCCGCCTGCCAGATAGTGGCCGCGCGACTGCAGCAGCTGCTCGCCGCCATGGTTGAAGGACACGCCGCTATTGCCGCCATCGAGCTTTTCCTCGATCACGATATGGCGGCCGGCCAGGCGTGCATATGGCACCTGCTCGTGGCCTTCGTCGCCGTCCTGCAGGCGCGAGCCTTCCAGGTGCGGCGTGCGTGGGTATTTCAACAGCGCAGGAAGATCCTGGCCGTGGATTAAAGTGTTCATTGCAATCTCCAAAAACAATATCAGGGATTGCCAACGACAGCATCGAAAAGGGTCATGCAGGTGCCGTTAACGGCAGGGACAGAGGAGGACCGCGTTGCAAGAGTGACTTGCAACGATGATTTGCAAGGATGATTTGCAAAGTCGGCACGGCGTCTGCTTTCCACTAGTGATTTCACCGCCATGCAGGCATAGCTGCGGCAAGGCGAAATCGCGCTCGAGCGAAGTTCGTTGGCGAATTAGTAGAAAGAAACAGGCACGTCGTTCTCGATTCAGGAAGAAAGGGTGATACAGCTGAGCTATTAATTGTATTTCACTTTTTACGATTTCACAATGGCTTTTGTATTGGGCGCGTATCCCATGTGCTACGTCAAGGTCCTTTCGTTTCGATGCGCAGGCCGCATTACCAACGGCTATATTGACAGGTTCCCGCCACCTGTCCCGTGCCGCCATGCGCCTGTGCATTGTTGGTTTTGTTACCGGCACCTGCCTGCTGCAGACGCAGGCGCACTTGCCTGCAAGGCCAGGCACATGGCTGGTTTTGCTCCTGTTGATGCTGGCCGCATCGAGACTGCTGCGCCGTTATCATCCGGTGCTTCGTGCTGCGCTTGCAGCAATGCTCGGCGGTGCGCTCGGTTTTTGCTGGGCTGCTTCGCTGGCCCAGGCGGCCATGGCGCCGCAGCTGGCCTTGGCAGACGAAGGGCGCGATATCACTGTCACCGGCACGATTGCCAGCCTGCCGTATCGCTTCGAGCAGGGCGTGCGCTTCAATTTTGCGGTGGAACACGCCGGTGACGCCAGCGTGCCGCCGCTGGTGGCGTTGTCCTGGTATAGCGGCTTTCGTGGCGAGGCCAGCACGATGGTCGGTGACGTGCAGCCGGGTGAGCGCTGGCAACTGACGGTGCGCCTGCAGCGCCCACATGGCAATGCCAATCCCATGGGCTTCGACTATGAAGTGTGGCTGCTTGGGCAGGGCGTGCGCGCCACCGGCTATGTGCGTCCCGAGCCGCGTGCCGACACGCCGAACCGGCGGCTCGATGCGTTCGTACCAGGTTTTTCCAATACGGTGGAGGCGGCGCGGGCATGGCTGCGTGCACGCATTGTGCGCAGCCTGGCCGGGCGCGAATATGCGGGCGTGATCGTGGCGCTGGTGGTGGGCGACCAGCGCGCGATCGATCAGTCGGACTGGCAGGTGTTCAACCGCACTGGGGTCAGCCACCTGATTTCGATCTCGGGTTTGCATATCACCATGATTGCCGGCCTGTTTGCGCTGTTCGCAGGCGCCCTGTGGCGGCGTTCGTTTTACACGCAGTGGCAATTGCCCTTGCTGCTGCCGGCGCAGAAAGTGGCGGCGCTGGCCGGCGTGGCGGCGGCCTTGCTCTATGTGCTGCTGGCCGGCTTAGGCGTGCCGGCCCAGCGCACGCTCTATATGCTGTGCGTGGTGGCGCTGGCCTTGTGGCTGGGGCGCGTGGCCAGCGTCACGCATGTGCTGTGCCTGGCGCTGCTGGTGGTGCTGCTGTTCGATCCGTGGGCCGTGCTATGGCCAGGCTTCTGGCTGTCGTTCGGTGCGGTGGCGACAATTTTGTATGCCACCGTCGGACGCGTCGCTACTTTGCCAGACCTGAGCGGCGCGACGCCGCGGCAGCGCTGGCGCGCCAGCCTGCTTCACAATCTGGCGCTGGGCGCACATACGCAATATGTGGTAACGGTGGGGCTGGTGCCACTGACGGTACTGCTGTTCTCGCAGGTATCGCTGGTCAGTCCGGTAGCCAATGCACTGGCCATCCCTGTCATCAGCCTGCTGGTCACGCCAATGGCGCTGATGGGCAGCCTGCTGCCGGCGCCCTTGTCGGATGGGCTGCTATGGGCTGCCCATGCGCTGGTACAGATGCTGGCGCATGTGCTCGAGTGGCTCGGCGCGCGCCGCTTTGCGGTCTGGAGTGCACCGGCGCCGTCATGGTGGAGCTTTGGCTGGGCAGCGTTCGGTACGCTATGGCTGCTGGCGCCGCGCGGCTGGCCGCAGCGCTGGGCGGGCATGCTGGGCTGGCTGCCGCTACTGACGGCGCTGCCGGCCAGCCCGGCACCCGGTCAGGTGTGGCTGACCGCGTTTGATGTCGGCCAGGGCATGGCGCTGCTGGTGGAAACCCATCGCCACCGGCTGTTGTATGACACCGGGCCGGCCTACAGCCCCGACTCCGACGGTGCCAGCCGCGTGATCGTGCCGTATCTGCGCGCACGCGGTATCAGCAGACTCGATGGCCTCATCATTTCCCACAGCGATACCGACCATGTGGGCGGCGCGCTGTCGCTGCTGGAACAGATCGAGGTGGGCTGGCTGGCCTCGTCGCTGCCGTCAGGCCATCCCGTGCTCAAGCAGCGCCGCAGCCAGAGCCAGGCGCATCTGCGCTGCTTGGCAGGCCAGCAGTGGGTCTGGGAAGGCGTGCATTTCCAGATGCTCCATCCGCAGCCTGCCGCGCATGACCACATCACGCTCAAGCCCAATGCCCGCAGTTGTACGATCAAAATCGCGGCTGGCCGGCATGCCGTACTGCTGGCCGGCGATATCGAAGCGCAGCAGGAGGTGCAGCTGGTGGCGCAATATGGCGCGGCGCTGGCGGCCACTGTGTTGCTGGCGCCGCATCACGGCAGCGGTACCTCATCGACGCCACCATTTTTGCAGGCCGTGCAGCCGTCGGTGGCGATCTTCCAGGTCGGACACCGCAACCGCTATCGGCATCCGAAGGCCGAGGTGTTTGAGCGCTATGGCGAGCTGGGCATACGGCGCGTCAGAACCGATACCGAGGGTGCTGTGATGGTGGAGCTGGGCGCAGCAGTTCATATGCAGACTTTTCGCCAGAGCCGGCCGCGTTACTGGCATGAACGCTAGCTGCGGTAATTATCAGCTTGCCGGCACTCGCTCATCCGGTATTTCCATCCCCCTTTTCTTCACATATTCCAGGAACAGCCTCGCACCCTTGGCCATGCGTGCGCTGCCATAGACTGCGTGGATGCTGGGGTCGAGCTCCTTCGACGACGTCAGCCGGTAGGCGGTGCATACGCGACGCAAGGTGCCGGCGGCAACGGCAGGTTCGGCCAGCCAGCTGGCCAGGCGCACGATGCCGGCGCCTTCCATTGCGGCCTGGAAGGTGGCGATGCCGGAGGTGAAGCGAAAGCGCGGTTCGGCCTGGTAGCGCACGTTGCGGGTGGCTGAGACGAAATGCCAGTCGCGCAGGATGCGCGGGGCCGAATGCATGATCACGTCGTGGCCGGCCAGCTCTTCCGGCTCTTCGGGCGTGCCCATGCGTTCAAGATAGGCCGGCGACGCGTACATATAGCGGCGATAATTCCATAGCGGGTAGCCGATCAGCTCGCTTGACTGGGGAAATGCGCCGCGGATGGCAAAATCGAGCTTTTCCTGGATCGGGTCGATCAGTTTGTCCGAAAAATCGATATCGACCGAGACCTTGGGATAGTCGCGTGAAAACTGCGCCAGGACCTTGGGCAGAAAGCCCAGCGACAGGATTTCCGGCGCCGAGATGCGCACCCAGCCTTGCGGCGAATTGCTCAATTGCGCCAGCTGGTCTTCCGCTTCTGCCTGGGTTTCCAGCAGATGCCTGGCCGAGGCGTAATAGGTTTCGCCGGCGGTGGTCAGGGTGAACTGCTTTTGCGTGCGCAGGATCAGTTCGGCGCCGATGGCTTCTTCCAGGAACTGGATGGCGCGCGTGACGGCGGACGGCGAGCGGCCCAGCATGCGCGCTGCGTGTACAAAGCTGCGCTTTTCCACCACCGTGCAAAAGGCGCGGATTTCCCACATCAGTTTCATGGACATGCACCACTCCCGGCTAAAGCGCCAGTAAAGCGCACGGTGCGCCATTTCGTCAAGCGTTACGGCAGATTGCGTTTTGCGCAAGATGGCGTTGCATCCACAAAAATGCCGGCGCTCTATACTGGCCACCTTGCTATTTATTCCGCTAATTATTGCGCGCTGCCATGCTGACCATTTCGCTCCTCTGTCTGTTTGCTTTCTTTGCCGGCCTGATCGATGCTGCCGTCGGTGGTGGCGGCCTGATCCAGCTGCCGGCCCTGTTCAACCTGATGCCGAACATGGCGTCCACATCCTTGCTGGGTACGAACAAGTTTGCTTCTGCCTGCGGCACCACATTTGCCGCGCGTTCGTTTATCGGCAAGGTGCATGTGCCCTGGCTGCTGGTGCTGCCGGCGGTGGCTGCGGCCTTCGTGATGTCGTTTATCGGCGCTGCAGCCGTGTCCTATGTGCCGCAGCAGGTGGTGCGCCCGATGGTGCTGGTGCTCATTATCATCATGGCGATCTACACCTTTATCAAGAAAGACTTCGGCTCGATGCGCGAGACGCGCACCATCGGGCGGCGCGAGCGTATCCTGGCCGTGGTCATCGGCGGCGCCATCGGCTTTTACGACGGCCTGTTCGGGCCGGGTACGGGCAGTTTTCTGATCTTTCTGTTTATCCGCGTGTTCGGCTTTGACTTTATCCTGGCGTCGGCCTGCTCGAAACTGGTCAATATCGCCACCAACGTGGCAGCACTGGCGTTCTTTGTACCGGCCGGCCATGTGGTTTATGCGATTGCCGCACCGATGGCGGTGTGCAATATCCTCGGTGCGCTGACCGGCACCTGGATAGCCGTGCGCCGCGGCGCGGCGTTTGTGCGGGTGCTGTTCCTGGTGCTGCTGGTGGTGCTGATCGTCAAGCTCTCGTACGACATCTTTTTCAAATAAGCCATGAAGACCATCCGCGGCGTGCTGTGGGACAACGATGGTGTGCTGGTCAATACGGAGCAGCTGTTTTACGAAAGCAACCGCACGCTGCTGCTGCCATACGGCATCGACTTGACCCCCAAGCAGTTTTTCGACTGGTTTCTCGACAATCACTATGGCGCCTGGCATCTGCTGCTGGCCCAGGGGCATCCGGTGGCGCTGGTCGATCGCCTGCGCGCCGAGCGCGGCGTGCTGTTTGGACAGCGGCTGCGCCAGGCAACAAATCTCGCTGTGCCAGGCATGGCGCTGTTGCTGCTGCAATTGCAGCAACTGCAGCCGCAGGTACGCATGGGTGTCGTCACCAGTGCCTACGCCGAGCATTTCCGGCTCAGCCATGCGCGTACCGGCCTGGCCGGCCATTTCAATTTTGTCCTCGCGCGTGAAGACTATGCCAACAGCAAGCCGGCGCCCGACGGCTATCTGGCGGGGCTGTCTCGGCTGGGCCTGCCAGCGGCTGACTGCGTGGCGGTCGAGGACTCGCCGCGCGGCTTGCGTGCGGCCAACGCTGCTGGCCTCGAGTGCATAGTGCTGCGCAACGCCATGAACCGCCATTATGCGTTTGACGATGCTTTTTGCGTGGTGGAATCGGTGGCCGAACTGGGCGGCGTGCTGGCATCATTCATGCCGCCCAGCGGCAGGGCCGGGCGGTCTTTAGAGTACGCGCTCTGACTGAACCTGCCGTTGCGCCCTTACAATGGCCCATCGCATACGAGTACAGATACCATCATGACGCTACCGCAACTGCATTTTGCTCACGCCAACAGCTATCCGGCTGGTACCTATCGCCAGCTGTTCAGCCTGCTAGGAGAGCATTACCAGGTGCAGGCGCTCGACATGCATGGCCACGATCCGCGCTACCCGGTCAGCACGGGCTGGACGGAACTGGCGCACGAACTGATTGCCGACCTGGAACGCCGTTACACCGCGCCCGTCATCCTGGTCGGCCATTCGCTGGGTGGCATGCTCAGTTTGCTCGCGGCCCATCAGCGGCCTGACCTGGTGCGCTGCGTGGTCCTGCTCGATTCTCCCGTGGTGGCCGGCTGGCGCGCCTGGTTCGTGCGCCTGGCCAGAAATACCAGGCTTGGTGAACGCTATTCGCCGGCCCGTTTTTCTGCGCGCCGGCGCAAACTCTGGCCCGATGCCCAGGCTGCCTACGAGCACTTTGCTGCCAAGGACATGTTCTCGATCTGGGCGCCGCAGGTGCTGCGCGACTATATCGACAGTGGCCTCGCGCCGCATCCCGATGGCGTGCAGCTGCGTTTCACGCGTGAAATCGAAAGCGCGGTCTACCGCAGCTTGCCGCACCATATCGGCAGCCTGGTGCGCAAGGGCTTTCCGGTACCGATCGGTTTTATCGGCGGGCTCGATTCGGTCGAGTCGCGCCAGGCAGGGCTGGCGGCCACGCGCAAGCTGGTCGGCAAGTTCTTCCGCCAGGTGCCAGGCGGCCATCTTTTTCCGATGGAGGCGCCTGAACTGACAGCAAAGGCGGTGCATGACATGATTTCAGCGCTGCTGGCGCCGCGCGGGGGCCAACGGTAGCTGATTTTCGCGTAAAATCCTGCCATTCCGATATTCTAGAAAGACCCTCTGCGATGACGATTAAAAGCGATAAATGGATACGCCGCATGGCGGAAACGACGGGCATGATCGAGCCGTTCGAACCGGGCCAGGTCAAGGAGCGCGACGGCAACCGTATCGTTTCTTATGGCACATCGAGCTATGGCTACGATATCCGCTGCGCCGACGAATTCAAGCTCTTTACCAATATCAACACCACCATCGTCGATCCAAAAGACTTTGATGCCAACAACTTTGTCGATGTATCGGGCAAGGGCTATTGCATTATCCCGCCGAACTCGTTTGCACTGGCGCGCACGGTCGAATACTTCCGCATTCCACGCAATGTGCTGACCATCTGCCTGGGCAAGAGCACCTACGCGCGCTGCGGCATTATCGTCAATGTCA
>Ga0308158_10003831_pt1 | contig 12992 bp, 9 predicted proteins | sample PhyBR2_FD_201038 | JGI IMG/M metagenome (GOLD analysis project Ga0308158, IMG submission 201038) | Phyllosphere microbial communities from UC Gill Tract Community Farm, Albany, California, United States - DLSLB.R2 | ecosystem: Host-associated > Plants > Phyllosphere > Unclassified | place: USA... | reverse complement strand
GTGTTCGGTGCCTCGCTGGTGGGCGTGGCCGAAGACTATGGCATCCACTGGTTCGCCTCGCGCCAGGCAGCGCCGCGGCAGAGTCGCTGGTCGCTGCTGCGCCATCTGCTGCCCGGCCTGTGGCTGGCGCTGCTGACCAGCGCCCTGGCCTATCTGGCGCTGGCGGTCACCCCGTTCCCCGGGCTGCGCCAGATGGCACTGTTCTCGGTGGTCGGGCTGGCGGCTGCGTTCGTCACGGTGATCCTGTGGTTCCCGTGGCTGGATGGTGGAACGGTACGCCAGACGCGCTTCTCGCATTGGCTGGGCAACACGCTGCAGCGCTGGCCGCGGCTGCGCGGCCGGTCGCTGGGCGGTGTGATCGCGGTGCTGTTGCTGTTCTCCGCCGGCGGCATGCTGTTCCTGCACGTGGATGATCACCTGCGCAGCCTGCAGTCTTCGCCACCGGCGCTGATGGAACAGCAGATCCGCATTTCACGCCTGCTCGGCATGCCCAGCCCGGCGCAGTTCTTCCTGGTGCAGGGCGCCGATGCCGGTCAGCTGCTGCAGCGCGAAGAAGCCTTGACCGCGCGCCTGCGCGCGCTGGAAGGGCAAGGCCGCATCGGCAGCCACCGCGCGCTGAGTGACTGGTTGCCGTCTCCGTCGCAGCAGGATGCCGATGCCCGGCTGGCCGCGCAGGCCGAGTCGGCCGTGCTGCAGGCGGTCGGCGCGGTCAGTGGCGAGGCGCTGCAGCGACCGGCATTCGCCCGCACCCCGATCGACCTGCAGGCCTTCCTCGCTTCGCCGGCCTCGGCACCGTTCCGTTCGTTGTGGATCGGCGCACTGGGCGAGGGCGTGGCCAGCGTGGTGCTGGTCGATGACCTGTCGCAGCCACGTGCGTTGGCCGACCTCGACCAGGCCGGCGCCGGACTGCCCGGCGTGCGCTGGGTCGACCGCACCGCCGATTTCTCGCGCCTGCTGGGGCATTACCGCAAGCTGATGAGCGGCATGCTGCTGGCGGGTATCGCGCTGGTGTTCGCCGCGTTGTGGTGGCGCTACCGCCGTCATGCCTGGCGGGTGATCGTGCCCACCCTGCTCGCCGGCAGCCTGACGCTTGCCGTGCTGGCCCTGCTTGGTCATCCGCTGCAGTTGTTCAACGTGCTGGCATTGATGCTGCTGCTGGGCATGGGCATCGACTACGGCATCTTCCTGCTGGAACACCGTGGCGATCCCAGCGCCTGGGTCGCGGTATGCGTGGGTGCGGCCAGTACCTGGCTTTCGTTCGGCCTGCTCGGGCTTTCCAACACCCCGGCGCTGCGCGCCTTCGGCATGACCCTGCTGCTCGGCATCGGCCTGGTATGGCTGCTGTCGCCGCTGTTCCGCCCCGCACCGCCTACAACGACAGGAACCCCGTGACATGAGCCGCCTGCTGCCTGCGATCCTGCTCACCCTGTTGCTCGCCGCCTGCGGCGGCCGGCCGGTGCGTACCGATGCGGCGCTGCCGCCGCTGCGCCTGTCACCGGCCAGCCTGCAGGGGACGCTCGCTTTGCAGCAACAGCTGCATTTCCGCTTCGGTCGCGCCGAACGCGACCTGGATGCGCTGCTTGAAGCCGATGCCGACCAGGTGCAGCTGCTGGTGCAGGCAATGGGCCAGACCGGCTTCCGCGTGCAGTGGGATGGACAGAACCTGCAGGAACAGCGCGCTGCCTGGTTGCCCAGGCAGGTACGTGCCGAGCGCGTGCTGGACGACCTGCAGTTCGCGCTGTGGCCGACCACGGCGATTGCCGCGGTGCTGACCGACGGCTGGCAGGTGGTCGACGATGGCCGCGTGCGCCGGCTGCAGCGTAGCGGGGTCGAGGCCCTGCGGCTGCAGCGCAACGACGATGGCAGCCTGCAGCTGGACAACCGCATCGAAGGCTATTCGCTGACCATCCGTTCGGTGCCTACCGGCGAGCAAGTCCCATGAGCGCGCCGGTTTTCCTCAACGACATGGGCATCGTCTGCGCGCTCGGCGCCGGCCGCGCGCCGGTCGCCGCCGGCCTGTTCGCCGACCACCCCGGTGGGCTGAGCGACTGCGACGACGTGCTGCCCGGACGCACCCTGGCGCTGGGCCGGGTGCAGGCCACGCTGCCGGATCTGTCGGCGCTGCCCACCGCGCTGCGCGGCCGCAACAATGCCTTGCTGGACCTTGCGCTGGAACAGATCGCCCCCGCCGTACAGGCCGCCATCGAGCGTTACGGTGCCGGGCGGGTCGCGGTGGTCATCGGTACCAGCACCTCCGGCATCGGTGAAACCGAGCCGGCCCTGCGTGCGCGCGAGGAGAGCGGTCGCTGGCCGGACAGCTTCGCCTATGGCCAGCAGGAGATGGGCAGCGCGGCGGCATTCGTGCGCCATCGCAGCGGTGCAACGGGGCCGGCGTGGACGCTGTCCACTGCCTGCTCTTCAGGTGCCAAGGCGATGGCTTCGGCGGCGCGCCTGCTGCGCGCCGGCATCGTCGAGGCGGTGATCGCCGGCGGTGCCGATTCGCTCTGCCGCTTCACCGTGGCCGGTTTCAATGCGCTGGAATCGATCTCCGCCACCCGCTGCCTTCCGTTCTCGGCAACGCGGGCGGGCATCAACATCGGCGAAGGGGCCGCGCTGTTCCTGCTGACCCGCGAGCCGGGCCCGGTACAGCTTGCCGGCTGGGGCGAAAGCTCGGACGCCCACCACATGTCCGCCCCTGAACCGAGTGGTGCCGGTGCCATCGCGGCGATGCGCGAGGCGCTGGAGCGCGCCGGCTGGGCACCGACGGACGTGGACTACATCAACCTGCACGGCACGGCCACCCGCCACAACGATGCGATGGAATCGCGTGCGGTGCATGCGGTGCTGGGCGGGCAGGTCGCGGCCAGCTCCACCAAGCCGCTGACCGGCCACGCACTGGGCGCGTCCGGGGCGATCGAAGCGGCGCTGTGCTGGATCGCGCTGGCGGACAACCCCGCCCACCGCCTGCCGCCGCACTGGTGGGATGGCAAGCCTGATCCGGAGCTGCCCGCGCTGGCCCTGGTGGCGCCGGGCACCGTGGCGGCCGGCCCCCCGCAGCGCCTCCTCAGCAGTTCGTTCGCCTTTGGTGGCAGCAATGCCGTGCTGGCCCTGCAGCGGACGCCCGGCGCATGACGATCCATCCGATCCAGGACGTAGTGCCGCACCGTGGCAGTGCCCTGCTGCTGGAGCAGGTGCTGCGCTGGGACGAGGACAGCATCGAGGTGGCGCTGGTGGTGCCGGCCTCGGGCCTGTTCAACCAGGCCGACGGCGTGCCCGCCTGGATCGGCATCGAGTACATGGCACAGGCCATCGCGGCGTGGGCGGGCTGCCGCGCGCGGCGTGACGGTCGCCCGCCGCGGATCGGCTTCCTGCTTGGCAGTCGCCGCTACAGCAGCCAGGTTTCCGTGTTCCCGGCGGGTACCGCGCTGGTGGTCCACGCGCGGCGCGAACTGATGGGTGACAATGGCCTGGGAATGTTCGCCTGCCGTATCAGTGCGGGCACCGAAACATGGGTCGACGCCAACGTATCGGTGTTCGAACCGGCCGATGCGCAGGCTTACCTGGAGAGTGGAAACGCATGACAGCCAATCTTGCCGTGCTGGTGACCGGTGCAAGCCGCGGCATCGGCCGCGCGATCGCCCTGCGCGCTGCCCGCGATGGTTTCGATGTGGCCGTGCACTGCCGGAGCCGCATCGACGAAGCGCAGGCCGTGGTCGCGGAGATCATCGCGTTGGGCCGGCAGGCGCGCGTACTCGCCTTCGACATCAGTGACCGCGCCGCCGCGCGCACTGTGCTGGAAGCCGACGTGGCCGCCCATGGCGCGTACTACGGCGTGGTGTGCAATGCCGGCATCGCCCGCGACGGGGCCTTCCCCGCGCTCAGCGAAGCGGACTGGGACCAGGTGCTGCATACCAACCTGGATGGGTTCTACAACGTGCTGCATCCGCTGGTGATGCCGATGGTGCGGCGCCGCCAGCCGGGGCGCATCGTCACCCTGGCCTCCGTGTCCGGGCTGATCGGCAACCGCGGCCAGGTCAACTACAGCGCCGCCAAGGCCGGCATCATCGGTGCCACCAAGGCACTGGCGCTGGAACTGGCCAGTCGCCGGATCACCGTCAACTGCGTGGCACCCGGGCTGGTCGAAACCGAGATGCTGGACGCCGAGGTGGTCGAGCACGCGCTCAAGCTGGTTCCCGCCGGCCGTGTCGGCACACCGGACGAAGTAGCCGCGGCGGTATCGTTCCTGCTGTCGGCCGATGCCGGTTACATCACCCGCCAGGTGATCTCGGTCAACGGAGGCCTGGCCTGATGCAGCGCGAAGGACGCCGCGTGGTGGTTACCGGTGCAGCGGCGATCAGCCCGCTCGGGCAGGACTGGCCGAGCATCCACGCACGCCTGCGCTCGCTGCGCAACGCCGTGCGGGCGATGCCGGAGTGGGATGTCTACGAAGGGTTGAACACCCGGCTGGCCGCACCGGCCGAGGCGTTCGAGCTGCCACCGCACTACAACCGCAAGACCACCCGTTCGATGGGGCGCGTGGCGCTGATGGCCGTGCGCGCCAGCGAACTGGCGCTGCAGCAGGCCGGCCTGATCGATCATCCGGTGCTGCATGGCGGGCGCACCGGCGTGTCCTACGGGTCGTCCGCAGGCAGCCACGAGGCGATCAGTGAGTTCGGCCGCATGCTCAACAGCTTCACTACCGCCGGCATCACCGCCACCACCTACCTGAAGATGATGAGCCACACCGCACCGGTGAACATCGGGGTGTTCTTCGGCCTGAGCGGGCGCATCCACACGACGTCCAGCGCGTGCACGTCCGGCAGCCAGGGCATCGGCGAAGCCTACGAAACGATCCGCGCCGGTCGCCAGACGGTGATGCTGGCCGGCGGCGCCGAGCAGCTGGACGCCACGGCGGCCGCGGTGTTCGACACCCTGTATGCCACCAGCGTGCGCAATGACGCGCCGCAGACCACGCCGCGCCCGTTCGATGCCGGCCGCGATGGGCTGGTGCTGGGCGAAGGTGCCTGCACCCTGGTGCTGGAGGAGCGCCAGCATGCGCTGGAGCGCGGAGCGCCGATCCTGGCCGAAGTACGCGGCTACGGCAGCAACAGCGACGGCCAGCACGTGACCCAGCCGAGCAGCCCGACCATGGCGCGCGCCATGCAGCTGGCGCTGGACGACGCCGGTCTGGCGCCGTCGCAGATCGGTTACATCAACGCCCATGGCACGGCCACCGACCATGGCGACATCGCTGAAAGCCAGGCCACGGCTGCGGTGTTCGGGGCGGGCGTGCCGATCAGTTCGCTGAAGGGCTACGTCGGCCACATGCTGGGTGCCTGCGGCGCGTTTGAAGCCTGGCTGAGCATCGAGATGATGCGCGCGGGCTGGTTCGCCCCCACCTTGAACCTGGACCAGGTGGACCCGCGCTGCGCTCCGTTGGACCATGTCCGCGGACAAGGTCGCACGCTGCAGGTCGACCATGTGATGAGCAACAATTTCGCCTTCGGCGGGATCAACACCTCGCTGGTGTTCGCCCGGCATCCGCTGGCGGAAGACTGAACCGCGTCCTGACATTGATGAACTTCGTGTCGGGAAACAGCGCGTGGCGGGGATGTGCCTGGCCTGACGCCTTCCGCCGGTGACGGGTTTCCGACACAATCATGCCTTAAAGGGTAAACCTGAAAGCATGCAAGCCTACGTCTACAAGAGCCAACGCAAAGACGATACCTACGTCTACCTCGCCGAACGGGATGGCTTCGGCGTGCTGCCCGGGCCGTTGGCCGAATCCCTGGGCCGGCTGCAGCTGGTGCTGGAGGTGGAACTGACCGAGGGCCGTCGGCTGGCGCGCGCGGACGCCGCGCAGGTGCGCGACGAGCTGGCCAGCCGCGGGTTCTACCTGCAGGTGCCCCCGAGCATCACCAGCATGATGCCGCGCCACAATGACTGAGCCGCGGCCGCGCATGGTGCCTGCCGTGCTGGCCCTGGGCGCGCTGCTCGCTGCGGCTTCGGCGATCGGCGGCCTGCCGGGTGCGCTGCTGGCCGCGCTGGCGCAGCCGGCCTTCGCGCTGGGCGTGTCCTGGCTGCGTCGAAGCCGTGTCCTGCGTCCGCTGCCGCAGGTGGTGCGCGAAGAACTGCCTGCGCTGCTGGCGTTGTGGCTGGCCGGTCCAGCGGTGCTTGCGCTGCTGATGGCCTGGCCGCTCGCCGCCCTGCGCGAAAGCGGCAGCCTGGCCGCCGCGCTGGGCCTGGCGGTATTGCTGGGCGTCGGTCTGTTGGCGGTATGGCGTACATGGCCGCTGTGGAGTGACGTGGAACGCCTGGCCGGTGGGCTGCAGCGCCACGCTGCGGGCCTGGCCGGGCGCGAACTGGGCGCCTGGCGTGGACTGGCCGTCGCTGCGCTGGTATTGGCGCTGTGCGCGCTGGTGGTGATGCCGGCCTGGCCGGAGCTGCTGCCGGCAGGCCTGCGTTGGCCCGCGGTGGGCGCCACCGTGCTGATGTCGCCGCTGCTGCACCTGCTGCTGCAGCGGGTAGCGCCGGCGGGCACCACGCATCCTGCGCCTGTGCACGGCATGCAGGAGCTGCGCAGCGCCTGGCAGGCGCGCGAGCAACCCGATGCCGATCCGGCACCGGTCGCACTTGAAGCCATGCCGGCCGACGCGCTGTCGCCGGCACTCTACGAAGCGGCGCGACACGGCCGGATCGACCGCGCGCTGCAGCTGTTGCAGGCCGGTGCCGACCCGCACGCCACGCCGGATCCGCAGTGGCGCGACCAGCGCAACCTGCCGGTGCTGGCCGCGGTACTGCCGGACCTGCGCCTGCTGCGCGAACTGATCGCCCGCGGCGTCGATGTGAACGCCCCGCACAAGGGCATGACGCCGCTGCTGGCGGCCACCCGTGACAGCTGGCATGGGCGCCCGGAAGCGGTGATGACCCTGCTCGCCAACGGTGCCGATTCGCGTGCCACCGATGCCGACGGCAATACGCCGCTGCACCACGCAGCGCGCAGTTCCGACCCTGGCGTCGCCGCGCTGCTGCGCGATGCCGCCGCCGAGATCGACGCGCTGAACCAGGACGGCTGGTCGCCGCTGGCGGTGGCCTGCCAGGTCGGCAACTGGCGCCTGGCGCGGTTCCTGCTGGAGCGCGGCGCCCGTACCGAACCGGCCGAAGGCATTCCAGTGCTGTTGGCCGCCGCGGCAACCGAAGATGATGATCCGGCCGGGGTGCAGCTGCTGCTGAAGCACAAGGCGCGTGCCGATGCGCGTGATCGCCAGCGCCGCAGTGCCCTGCACGAAGCCGCCCTGGCTGGGCACACCGCGATCCTGGACGCCCTGCTTGCCGCCGGTGCCAACCTGGAAGCGCGCGATGCGCTCGGCCGGACGCCGCTGCTGGAGGCCGCCGCCGGTGGACGCGCGGCGGTCATCGAGCACCTTCTGCGCCACAACCCCGATGTAGCAGTGGTCGACGCCGACGGCCGCAATGCCCTGCTGCTGGCCGCCATGGCGACCGATGTGCCGCCGTTGGTGGTGAAGCGGCTGCTGGAGCTGGGGCTGGTTGCCGACCTGGACGATCCACTGGCGCGGCGCGCAGTGGACAGCGCGGCCGAAGCTGGCCGCTGGGCCATCGTGGCCATGCTCGATCCGGCCTATCCGCTGCCTGCCGCGGTCAGCGACGGCTTGGTGGCGGCCAGCGAAGGCAACGACGTGGCGACGTCGTTGTTGCCGGACCGGCCACCGCTCGAGCTGCTGCGCGAATCGCTGCGCTTTGGCAACCTGGACGGAATGGAATCGATGGCACGCCTGTGCCGTGCCGAAGAACTGGGCAGCCTGTTGCACGAACCGGACCTGGCGCTGGAGCCGCGCGCCATCGGCTGGCTGCTGCAGCAGGGCGCCTCGCACGACGTACTGGATGCCTGCACCGATACGCCGATGTTCGCGCTGCTGGCGCGCGGCGTGGATGCGGTGCCGGCGCTGCAGGTGATGCTGGAGCAGGGCGTTTCGCCTGCCGGCAGTGGTGGCCTGGCGCGCTTCCTCGCCGCCTGCGCGCAGCATGACCAGGCCAGTCGCGGGCTGGAGCAGCTGGCGCTGGAACTGCTGGAGCGTGGCGCTGATCCATTCGCTGCATCGCCCGCCGGCGATCCGCCGCTGGCCCTGGCCGTGCGCTTGGGCTGGCTGCGCCTGCAGCAGTCGCTGCTGGGCCTGGGGGTGGATCGCGAGGCACGCGACAGCCATGGCATGACCGCCCTGCACCTGGCCACTGCGCTGGGACGCGAAGCCGCGCTCAAGCTGCTGGTGCGCCACGGCGCCTCGCCGGAAGCCCGTGCGGCTGATGGGCAGACACCGCTGGGTGTGGCGCTGTCCAGCGGCCGCCGTGACCTGGCGGACTGGCTGGACTGGCGGGTCTGGTCGTTGCCACGAAGGACGTTGCGCGAATCCGACCTGGCCGCCGCGGCCACCGCCGGCGACGTGGACGCCGTACGCCGGCTGATCGATCTTGGCTTCGCGGTGGACAGCGTCGACGCGCAGGGCTGCACCGCCCTGTTGCGAGCGGCCGGTGGTGGGCACCTTGCGGTGGTCGACCTGCTGCTGGCGCGCAATGCCGATCCGCAGCATGCCTCGGCCAGTGGCGCCACGCCGCTGTCAGCGGCGGTCAGCATGCGCCAGATGGATATCGTGTCCGCGTTGTTGGATGCCGGTGCGCAGCTGGAACACCGCCTGCCCGGCGGGGTCACGGTGCTGATGCTGGCCTCGGCGCTGGGCCTTCCGGATATCGTGGCGCGGCTGTTGACCGCCAGTGCGGACGTCCATGCAAGCGACGCGCAGCAGCTGGCCGCGCTGCATTGCGCTGCGCTGTACGGGTTCTCCGCTCGTGACCGCTCGCGCCTGCTGGCCCTGCTGGACACCCTGCTGCTGGCCGGCGCGGAGCCGGACAAGGCCGCTGCCGGCGAGGTGACCCCATTGCTGCTGTTGCTGGGCGCACGTGCCGAACCGGGGACCGCCTGCGACGAACAGGTGGTACTGGCCGGTGTGGAACGCCTGCTGGATGAAGACGTTTCGCTGGAGGTGCGTGATCCGCGCGGCTTCGGCCCGCTGCACCTGGCCGCGCTGCACGGACTGCCGCTGCTGGTGCAGCGCCTGCTGCGTGCCGGTGCCGATCCAGAGGCACGCGACACGCTCAACCGCAGCCCCCGCGAAATCGCGGTGATGCGCGGCTTCATCGACGTGGCCGCCGAGTTCCAGCCGCGCGTGCCCGGCGTGTCCTCGATGGCGCGGTTCCTGCGCGAATGAATCACCGGTAGTGACGGCCCTGGTGGGTGACGACCGTTGGTCGTCATGCTCCTGCCCTGGTGGGTGACGACCGTTGGTCGTCACGTTCCGCCCGCCGCTGCGCTCGCCGAGCACGGCTATGCCGGTCGTCCTGACCGTCACCCTGCGGGCCGTCACAAGCGACGTTGGCAGCGGCTCCTGCCGCTGCCTTCGGCGCTACCGCTCCGGCGGCGCCTCCTTCCCGCTTCCCGCATCCGCTTCAAACAAATGCATCAGGTCAGTGCGCGCATCGCGCGAAGTCTGGATCACCGCCGCCTCGTCGTCGTAGACCAGGTACTGATCGCGCAGCAGCTTCTCATCATGTTCGCGGAATCGCTGCACATGCCGGCGGGCCGTCTCTTCGGACACCCCCAGCAGCTTCAGCACCTGTTCGCTGAGTTCCAGGCTGGTGCCGAACACCTCGCGGAACGGCTCGGCGCCCATGTCCATCAGCCGCCACGCATGCTGGCGGTTGCGTGCCCGTGCCAGCACCCGCGCGTCCGGATACAACCGCCGGATCATCCGCGTCGCGCGCAGGTTGGTTTCCGGATCATCCATGGTCACCACGAACACCGCGATCTCCGCCCCGCCGGCCGCGCGCAGCATCTCCGGCCGGGTCGGATCGCCGTAGTACAGCTGGTTACCGAAGCGGCGCAGGTCGGCCACGGTATCCGGATTGACCTCCAGCGCGACGAACGGCACTTTCTGCGCGGTCAGCAGTCGCGCCACCACCTGCCCGAAGCGCCCCATCCCGGCGATCAGCACCTTCGGACGGTGGTCCGGATTCACCTCATCGGCCGGCGCGGCGTCGGGCTTTGCCACGGTCTCGCGGCCGATCAGGCGCAGCAGTGCGATCAGCAGCAGCGGGGTCAGTCCCATCGACAGGCCGACGATGGCCACCAGCCGGTCATGGTTGGCACTGCCCAGCAGCAGCGCGCGCTGCGCTTCGTTGAACACCACGAAGGCGAACTCGCCGCCCAGCCACAGCACGCTGCCCAGCATCATCGCCTGGCGTGACGCCAACCCGGCAACCCGTCCAATCGCATACAGCAGGCCGAACTTCACCAGCAGCAGCACGCCCACGCCGGCGGCGATCATGCCCGGTTCGGCGGCGATGCGGTCCAGGTCGATGCCCATGCCCACGGCGATGAAGAACAGGCCGAGGAACAAGCCCTTGAAGGGTTCGATCTGCGCTTCCAGTTCGTGCCGGAACTCGGAATCGGACAACAGCACCCCGGCCAGGAACGCGCCCAGGCTGGGGCTCAGCCCGGCCTCCTGCAGGAACCAGGCGGTGCCCAGCACCACCAGCAGCGCGGTGGCGGTGAACATTTCCGGGCTGCGCGTGCGTGCGACCATGGCGAACACGCGGCGCAGCAGCGGCCGTCCGCACAGGATCACCACCGCCAGTGCGCCGATGGCCAGCGCCACATCCTGCCAGTGCAGGGTCTGGTTGCGCGCACCGCCCAGCAGCGGAATGGCGGCCAGCAGCGGGATGGCGATCAGGTCCTGGAACAACAGGATCGCGAACGCCAGCCGGCCATGATCACTGTTGAGCGCCTTGTGTTCGGACAGCAGCTGCAGGCCCACCGCGGTGGAGGACAGCGCCAGCGCCACGCCGACCACCAGCGCGCTCTTCCAGTGGAAATGGTCCAGCATCAGCAGGCCGCCCAGCACCAGTGCGCAGCTCGCCACCTGCAGCGCCCCGGCACCGAACACCGAACGCCGCATCACCTTCAAGCGCGATGGCGACAGCTCCAGCCCGATCACGAACAGCAGCATCACCACGCCGATTTCGGCCGCGCCCAGGATCCGGTCCGTATCCTGCACGAAGCCCAGCCCATCCGGACCCAGCACCACCCCGGCGGCGAGATAGCCAAGCACCGCGCCAAAGCCCAGCCGGCGGAACACCGGCACCGCGATGACGGCCGCAAGCAGCAGGACCAGGGCAAGTTCGAGCACGCCGCTATGCATGGGAAGTCGAGGTCATGGCCGCAGGAGGAAGGGCACGCCGGGTGCAGCCAGCCCTTGCGCGACATTATGCGCCGCCCGCCGCCGCTCGCACGGGAGTGCAGCTGAGCCGGGCCAAACCCGGCCGCCACAGCGGGGTTGACCCGTGCTGCCCACAGGTCCATCCTGCCCCCCGCCACGGCCTGCCCGCTGGCACCACCCTTCCGGAATCCAACCCCCCATGTCCAGCGACAGTAGAAGTCGACCTTATTCGACGCCAGCGACGGCGACCGCCTGACAGGGACGGTTCGCCTGCGTTGGCGTTGCAGCTGCAACGACGAAAGGCGAACCACGATGAACCAGAAGCAGATGCTGCGTCCCGCCACCGACGCCGCCACCACGGCCGCTCCGCTGGCCAACTTCAACACCGCCGACGCGGTGGAATACCTCAACACGCTGCCCATCGCCGCGGCGGTCGACCTGCTTGCCGCACTGCCGCTGCCGCGTGCGGTGAAGCTGCTTGAAGCGCCCGAACTGCAGCGTGCCGGCGAGCTGGTGGCGACCCTGCCGCCGGCCCGGGCCGCCGCGCTGCTGGGGCTGATGGCCGACGACCGCGCCACCGACATCGTCCACGAACTGGACCAGGACGAGCGCGCGCGGCTGGTGCCGCTGATCGGCGCCGAGGCGCGCCAGGTCATCCAGACCCTGCTCAGCTACCCGCCGGATACCGCCGGTGCCCTGATGACCACCGAGTTCGTCAGCGTGCCGGCCAACTGGACGGTGGGCCAGACCCTGCAGCACATCCGCGAAGTGGAGCGCACCCGCGAAACCGTCTATGCCATCTACGTACTCGACCCGGCCAGCGGCCAGCTGCGCCAGGTGGTGACCATGCGCCGGCTGATCACCGGCCTGCCGGACGAATCGATCCTGGACGTGGCGCAGGTCAATGCACCGGTGACGGTGGACGTGGCGATGGACCAGGAAGAAGTGGCGCAGCTGATCCGCCGCCACGACCTGCTGGCGATCCCGGTGGTGGATGCGGGCATGCAGATGCTCGGCATCGTCACCGTGGATGACATCCTGGACGCGTTGATCGAGGAATCCACCGAAGACGCGCACAAGTTCGGCGGCATGGAAGCGCTGGAAAAGCCATACATGCAGATCGGCTTCCTGGAAATGCTGCGCAAGCGCGGCGGCTGGTTGAGCGTGCTGTTCCTTGGCGAAATGCTGACCGCCAGCGCGATGCAGCATTACGAAGACGAGCTGGCGCGCGCGGTGGTGCTGACCCTGTTCATCCCGCTGATCATGAGCTCCGGTGGCAACTCCGGTTCGCAGGCCACTTCGTTGCTGATCCGCAGCCTGGCGCTGCGCGAACTGCGGCTGCGTGACTGGTGGAAGGTTGCCCTGCGCGAACTGCCGACCGGCATCGTGCTGGGCACGATCCTGGGCAGCCTGGCGATGATCCGCATCGTGATCTGGCAGCTGGGCGGCCTGCACGACTACGGCGAACACTGGCTGCTGCTGGCGCTCACCGTGGCCGCTGCGCTGGTGGGCATCGTCACCTTCGGGTCGCTGTCCGGATCGATGCTGCCGTTCGCGCTCAAGCGCCTCGGCTTCGATCCGGCCAGTGCCTCGGCCCCGTTCGTGGCCACTTTGGTCGATGTGACCGGCCTGGTGATCTACTTCAGCATCGCCGCCAGCATCCTCCACGGCACCCTGCTGTAACCCCTTTTTTGCTCTACTAGC
>Ga0308158_10003830_pt1 | contig 12994 bp, 24 predicted proteins | sample PhyBR2_FD_201038 | JGI IMG/M metagenome (GOLD analysis project Ga0308158, IMG submission 201038) | Phyllosphere microbial communities from UC Gill Tract Community Farm, Albany, California, United States - DLSLB.R2 | ecosystem: Host-associated > Plants > Phyllosphere > Unclassified | place: USA... | reverse complement strand
AGGATCCGGCAAGTCGACGCGAACAGATGCTCCCGATGCTGCGAGCCCGCCGCGAATCACAAAACCTGGCGCCAGCGCCCGGTGTCCTGTGTCTTGATCCGAATGGGCCGTTCCAGGCGCGTCTACACAGTGTTGAACTGGCGCACGACGCAAGCGTTCTGGTAATGACCGATGGCTTCTATCGGCTGGTCGATCTCTACGGCTTGTACACTGATTCGGCGCTGGTGGAGGCGTGCATTGCCCACGGGCTCAAGGCGCAACTCGACAAGTTGCGGAACTACGAGGCAACGGGTGCACGAACTGCAGAACGCGCGGTGAAAGCGTCAGACGATGCATCTGCAGCGATCTGGACCACATCGTAGATTGCGCTGAGAGGGAGGCACGCCTGACGTTCCATCTGCAATCTGCCATCCACACACATACCGCATTTAACATAATATAGATTATGCGGTGTTTGGCTTTTTGTTTGGCTGACTGCATTTTGAGCCACCAGCTAGCTTTATGGTGTTCGGTCTGCTTCCCGCAGCGGCCCCAGTAACGTTTGAAGGCCATATTATTCATTGCGTTTGATCTTGCCAGCAGCGATCGAATCACGGGCCCCGTTTAGCGCTGCCGTCTTGGCCTGTTTAGCCGTCGAACCCTCTGCCGTGAACGATGACCCCGAGAAAGCGCCACCATTGCGGTAGCCGACACTTACCTCGACACTAAACAGAGCTGTGCCTAGCTTTCGCGCCGGCCGGATCGTCGCATCAAAAGCGTCGTCAAAAACGTGTGTATGCATTTTTTGTCCTATGGATCTAAGGCAAGTCGTATTTGCTGTGAGCCAGCATGTTCGCAAGCATGCCTATGGAGGCGGCTCGATAGGTATTTTTGTTCGGCCATGTGTTCACCAACATTTGGTCCGTTCCCGGGATTTCTTGTTCGAATATGAAATTTACGTTGACCGAGAGCTTAGTGCCTGTAATCGACATGTCCAAGCGCGAAGGCATTTGGAGAAAAGTCTGCGATGGCCGAATATAGAAAATTGCTTGAATGGCGAAATACGATGCCGTGTCCAGCTGACTGTTTGGCCGTGCTCCCGGAATGACCGCTGACGCGGTTCTATTGCTCCGTTCAAAGTCGAGTGGTTGAAAATCAATTTCATTATTGTTCTTTTGGTTCAGGCGTTTGCCAAATAGCTGAAGATATCTTCGATAAGTTGCTCTGCCCTTCCCCGAGTGGACGCATCTAACGGACTCTCGCCACACTCATCTTGGTCAAGCATTACAGCCAGCGCAATGCCCTTTCCGATAGTGTCAGCAGTCGCGTCGTGAAAGCGGGCCAGGACAGCTTCTGCACCGGCGGCGGCGTCGACGTGCCGTGTGCGAAGTAATTGCGCATCTGACTGCGCGGGATATGCACGAAGTAGCCGGGTAACGTATCTATCTTTAATCACAACGTCTTCCTAGGTAATAGCGGCTGCTTCAGACGCCAGCTTGTTCAGCTTGGACATGACCGCTTCATGCTTAACATCCAGCGTGACTGAAGCTGCAAAACCTGGTTGACAGGAAGGTAGCCAAACATCGAAAAGGCTCTTGTCGATGAGCGCCCGTGTGACGGTGACCTCAACGCCATCTACGAAGAAAATCTTCATTGCAGGGTGGCCGGCACCGCTGATGTTCTCGACGTGTGCTACGCCAAGCAGGCCACCTATGCTGATAATTGGAACAGAATAGTCGCAATTGCGCTCATGTTGTTTTCCGTTAGTCGCAGTTGCGGATCGCGTCCTTAATTTCGCTCCGCACCGTTAAGCATCGCATATGCATGAGGAATATTACCTCCCTTCTCTAGCTCCCCAACTAGCGCGGCTTTGGCGGATTGCAGATCCCGAAGGGCACGCTCCAAATCTAGTTTTATATCCATATTTTTCCGATCATTTGTCGTCGTTACGTTGTGCTTTCAAAACAGCACGACAGATCCGCAGCTGCCGGTTCAACTTTGACAGTGTCGAGAAGCATTCCGGTGTTTGAATCCAGCGCGGATGCATGCGCGCAGCTCGCTTTCTCCAAGGCGCCCGACGAAGTCCTTGTGCTCCGGAGTGATTGGCTGGCCGAGGTTTCCGTAGAACGGACCAGGTAGGGGACGCTTGCTCATCTGTTTTCGGTAATCTCTAGAGTTTTGGTTAGCGGCTGAACGGCCGTTCCCTAGGCTTTCGACCTATTATTTCCAGTGAACTTGAAGCGACTTAATCCCGCTGGCGGGTACGATGAGGTCGCCTAGTTCGGATGCGCGGGCCCAGAGCTGCTTGGCTTCGTCGGCAGGAATCGCATTCAGGTCGAACTGGCAGAGCAGTTGGCGCGAACGCCAAGTGTTCTTCTCAGCTTCTAGGCCTCGACGCAGTCCGTCCAGGCTGTCGACCAAAACTGCCTGCGTAGGACTAAACAGCACAGTTACACCGTGTTGATAGCCCAGCGAGCAAGATTGGAAAAATCATCGTCGCCAGATTGATAGTCCAGCTCAACCACCCTACTTTTCTGCCGTTCAATCAGTGAAATGGCGGATGCTCTATCTTGAGCTAAAATTGGCTCAGATTGCATGTTTGATTTCCGGTCAGTTAGCAAGATCAATAAAGGGAGTGTCCAACGTGCGCTTACCACTGGACTTCTTGCGCCTCAACAGATCCATGTCGTTAGCCCCGGCGAACACCGATTCTTCGTCTTCGAAGACCTGTCGACTCTCACGCTCATCGTCAAACTGTGAGTCGATTTCGTAAAGGTAAGCACGCAATCCGTCGAACTGCTCGAGGACTCGGTCAAGCTTCGCGTGCACCTTCACCAGCCGCGCATTTAAGTACCATCCATGCGCGAACCACACGACGGCGCCGGTGATGATCACTGTAGTTTCAATGCTCATGTGTTTTCCTCGGACGCAGTCAAGGCTTGTCGTCACTATGGATGACGCCATTGATGCATCGATCTTTCCATCGAGCCTCAACAAAATAGGAGCCGTCACCATCGATACCCTGCTTCGACGAGCTGTATATAAACTTACGAAAGCCGGTGTACCCACCGAAGCTGTTCTTTGCATTAACATCCCCGCAAACCGCTACTTGGTTTGGAGCTACAAATACTTCGCGAAACTTAGCCGAATCAGGATCGGTGAGGGAATAGGCGATCCTTTTCTTCGCGGCGTCAACCATTTGCGTATCACGCCGCTCCTGTAGTCTCTTTTCTTTCGCGGCTTCTTTCGGGCCGGCAAAAGCAACTCCGGAAACCACTGCGAGCATCGCGATAGTGCTTATTTTAATCATGGTTTTCCTAGCCCAACGTCGGTTTTCCGGTGACGTAGACGGTCATCTCGTTACCGGAAGTAGTAGCGTAGTTAGTTACCCGATATTGGTGTTTGCCGAATTTGATTGGTTGTCCTTCGTAAAACGTGGGATCGTCCATCTCTACAGTACCCAAGCCGCTTTCTGCTTTATTCGCAGGATAGTCTTCCTGCCGATGAATATATTTGACTTTCATTTCGACCTTAAAGAGTAGTTTTTGACCAAAGTGATTTCCTTGGCTGTTATGCAGACTGGGCTGCGCCAAAGAAAGACGTGATCCATTCTTCGGACACAGGCAGCACATCACTTCAAACAACGTCCGTGCTATTTTCCTGACATTCGTGCGCATTTGTCAGCCGTTTTTACGATGCCGTTACCGTCCCTCAGCATCACTTCGGTGCAGAGTTCGAACGCGTAATCTGCGTTCGTCTTTACTGTCTTCTTCTCAGGCTCATCATCCGCGCAACGCGAAAGAAGCAGCACAAAGGCTCCAGCTGCGCCAACGACAAGAAAGATCCGGGGTAGCGCTCCCGGCAGCTCTCTGCGCGAATTATAGATTAGTCTTGATTGCACGTGTTTTCCGTGATTCGTAGATTTTTGGTTTAGCCGCTATCAAAAGTGCCGATCGCCCAAATCTTTACCGCAGCGGGAGCATCGTTGTTGAACACCACTAAATTCATAAATGGTGACAGTCGGACCGTGGTGGATCGGAATATAACCGGTGAGCCACCAGATAAATTTTGCAAACATGCTTTTCCGCCTTTTTTCAACCCTTGGCAATCGGAACTTGGTCCACAAGCATGCAGTCCAGCTTTGCTCGCGCACGCGCATCCTTCGCTTCGTCCGCTTGCAAGTCCTCAATGACGTACATGAGCGCAGCGGTAAAAGCCATTCCGATCCATTCAATGGAAGGAACCAGTACCTCCAGGCCGGGTACTTCGACCTGGCCCAAGTTGGAGCTATAGAAAATTCGTCTCGCTTTACCGGTGCGATACTAATTTGATCAGGCGCGCCCGTATGCAGCACCACAGCGGGCACCCCATAGGTCGAACGCGCTTGCGCCAGATAGCAGATGAGGATTTTGATCGAGCATACAGCGCCGCACCCATGCTGTGAAACCCTCCTTTCCAAAAGTCTCATTCTCGTCCGCCAAGCAATCCATCTGATCGATCACTGCGAACAGCAAGACGATGGTGGCCTGTTTGTGACCTTGTTGCCGCAGACATGCAATCGCCTTGGATTGGCGGGTGGCATATTCCATGACCGGGTGCAGATTTTTCGGTTCCATGTTTTCCACTCTACCAATGGTGGACTGTGTGGACCAGAAGAATGGAAGCGATGACCCATAGGATATTGCGTATCCCGTCTAGCCGGTCATAGCACTGCTTTTGCATCTTCCAGCTATCGACCAAGCGTTCATCTAGCCCTGCACCGTTGGTCCTTGGACTGCCCAGAAGAGCATCCTGGATCGCTTGCGTGTTCCCTTGGATGCCTTCGAGTTTTTCTGAAAAATCCCTGGCATACCCTACTTGTGTATCTTGATGCATACTTTTCCTTGTCAGCTCAGCTGCGTTACCAGGGCACGTGCAGAGACGTCCATGCGCTTACCGGCACTGGCGCCCGTCATGCGCTCGACTTGCCACATCGCCGGCCCACGATATGGCGTTGTCGGTGCCATGGCCCGAACCTCGTTGCCTGACTTAGTAAAAAAAATAGATTTTGCCTGCTTCAATGGTCATATCGGTTTTCCTTGGGCTAGATGCCCCATTTCTCACGCAGGTACACGGACTCTTTCTCTATGCGCTTGCGCTCGTCCAGGGCAGATTGTTCAGGCTCGATCGCCTCGCCAGCAGCGCGAGCAGCAGCTACCGTTGCGTCAAAGTTTTCCAGCTTGCGCACCAGGTGCAGCAGCTTGCGCACGTCGGGCAGGAGTTCGTTCAGCATGTCGTTTTCCTTTACCGTTGCGACCTGGCCCTTACTGTCCACGATCTCAATGTCTTTGTCATCGCCACGCAGCCTGGCCGCGAAGCCGGCACGCCAGTCCAGGCGACGCCCGAAATTGTCAAACCAACTGCTTGCCTCATCCTTCGAGCGGAGCCTACGGTCGAACACCGTCTTTGCGCCATAGCGGACAAACCAACAGCACCGTTCCTGCTGCGGTACTTCTTCAAAGGTGAAGCGGTCGACGCTCATCTGTTTTCCTATGAAGCGATACCGATCGGGGCCGAGGCGCTCCAAGCTGGATCTTCCAGTGCCTTTATCCCCGCGTGGTCCATGAAATGAAGGAAGCTTGGGCGCGGCCGCGGCACGCCTTGGAACATGCTGCATGGAACGCAGCGAACGCCGCCACGTTCGCGGTCCCGCATGGCAATCAAGGGCATGAAGGCGACACACGTCGGCGCAGCAGCGTGCTCTGTCGCTGAAAAGAAAGGCATAGCCACGACCATCTCAGGGTGCACAGCGCTGAGGACGCCCTCAAATCCATATGTGACTCTGTCCCGCTTCTCCGGCGTCGGATACAGTCCCTTAACTTGTATCGGGCGGAGTATGACGCTACCTGGCGCCTGCTTTGATACGACGAAGTCGAAGCCAACGTCGCGCTTCGGGAAGTACACAGCCCAGCCGGCGTCGCCGAACAGGCCTGCTACGTAGAGCTCTGCGAAGTAGTCTCTCGTTTTCGGCGGCTGCCCTCGAAATCGGGAAACAAGAAGCGGAAGTGCTGTCTGGTTCCAGTATCGCAGAGACACATGACGGCTCGACACGCCGTCGTCGGGATACCGATCGACCGCAACTACGTCACTTCCCTCCAGGGCGGTACCCGTCAGGGTCTCGATAGCACTCGCGATGATCTGGCGAACTGCATTTGCCGAATTTGGCATCGCTACCTCCGCGAGATAAGTCGAGAGCTCATCCCATAGGTGCGGATCGCCGCGCAATTCCCAAGTATCGGGCCGTGGCGAGAATAGGTCGATGAACAATAACTGCTCCATGTTTTTCCTCGTTCGCCGGCACCGTGCCGGCTCTCAATGCATAAGGCCCGTCATGCGCGCCGTGGTTGCTACTGGTCGGGATTTCCGCTTTCTCATCGTCGGCCAAATGTAGCGCTCATATCTCCGTCGTTGAATATGCGTAACCACCGGCTTTTTTTACTGATCGCCTCTTCTCCGCAGTCTTGTGTGCGGCCTTGGTATTTCATTTGCCCAGCATTCCATAGCCTGCTGTTCCTATCGAGGCAGGCGATGGACTCGTCCGTAAGCTTCGTCATCCACGCCAAGTCCGTCTCCACTGGGTCTACTTTGCCGTCAGAATGAAACTGGCAAACGGCTGTCGAACGAATCCCATCCGGCCCACCTGCGACCGTGATCCAGGTGCTCGTACCTATGCGCTCACTTGATACGAGTTTCAGGGTGGCGCCAACCTTCTCTTGATAAAAGTCCAAACAGCGGGTCTCAGGTCGGTTCGCTAAGATAGTCCAGGCCAGCAAGGCGATAGCTATCGCTGCTGCCACTCCGCCTGCTATCAATTTCGCATAAGGTGTCATTTTTTTCGGTGATTCGTGGAGTTTCGGTTTAGTTGATGAACGGCGTATTCTGGTCTTTGATGAGCGCGAGAATTCGTGCCACAGCTTTCTTGTGCGCTTGATCCAAGATTTGATCTAGGCCCGGCTGTGCGTCAATCTGGTCAACAATGTCGTCGCCAAAAACCTGCGCCAGATCCATCGTCTCGAAATTCGCTGCAGCCATCTTGACAGCTATACGGTACGCCTCGCGCTTCCCAATTTTCGCCTCTTATTATCCTTGGTCAGCTAGCTACTGGAGGCCCATACCACATTACAAAGACACCGTCGCCATCATCAGTCTCGATGAACCCATGTCGAGTGAACAAGCGTCGTCACTCCTCAACGCAGCACAATAGCTTGATGGGCATGCCCACGACTGGATCCTGCTTGATTTGCTCAATCAGGGCGCTGGCTTCTCCGTTCCCCCACGCTTCGGGATCGGTGTACAGGAAATCTAACTCAGCATGGGCCGGCCGGTACCCTACTCCACAGTTTCTTGCGACTACTGCAAACCCTCGTTTTTTCTAAGGATTACCAAGCGGCTACTCGCCAAACTAGGCGTATGTTGCGCGGGAAATCTGGCGATTTCTCGTCGGTGAAGTCGTCGAAGTGTTCAATTAAGAAGTCAACGATTTCGTTATCATCAAGCGTTGTGAAGTCGTTCATTTTTTCAAGGTTGTTACAAGGCGGTGTACTCGTGCAACGCGAGGCCCAGCGGCCCACGCGTAGCTTCGATCAGACTGCGCATCGTTGCGGCCACTATCCTTCCATCCAGGTCTTTGAGCACCGCAATGCTCGCCGATGGACGCGTCTTGCGACTAGGCCAGCTGCGCGACTCGAAATATTCGAATTTGAACCCGTTGATTTCGCCAACCTTCGCGACAATCGCCTTGAGTGTTTCCTTGATGCCTTCGTATTGAGAATCCTCAATGTGGAATTCGACGTAGAGTTCTCGGCTTTCTGCGTTGTCGCGGAATTCGTAATGTACTTTCGCCGGCCAACCGTCTACGGTGATTAGAGTGTAAAGAGGGTTCGATTGGGGTCGCACTGACACCCCCTAGGACACTCATTTTTGAAGGCGGTGACGGCGGCGTGCATCTCTGGCGACATACGGTTCCTCTTTCACTATATTGGCTACTGGCAAGCGTCGGGTGACAGTCATCTCTGGATTTCTTTGTACGCCGACATCGTGTCAGCTTTCAATAGACCCTGCCCGTCATGCGGGCCGTGGATGCTGCTGTGCACCGTTTCCGTTCTCTCTACCATAAGGTTCTGATGGCGCCGAACAGTACCCTCGGCACGATGCCGACGCCATTTGTCCTTGGACTGCCTAACAGCGCATCCTGAATTGCTTGCGTGTTCCCTTGCAGGCTGTGAAGCTTTCCGGAAAAATCTCTTGCGTACCCAAGTTCTGTGTCCTGATGCATATCTTCCTCGCTGATCAGGAATCACGCCCGACCTCTTTCAATGCCACAGCCGCGTCAAGCGCGGCGTGAGTACTGCTGGGGCTTTTCCATTACTGAATGCGGCGAAGGGTGTACATCGGATTGGTCACTGTGTTTCGGTCCACGATCGTGAACGCGATCGCGGAACCCTTCATCATCCCATCCTTGTAGGTCACCTTGACCACGTTCCCTTTCGTGGCGTAGTCGACTTGTTCGATCACACCCATCGCCTCTGTTTCCCCAGGGCGGAACGTGATCGTCATCGGTACTAAACCGTCGGCCATCCATGTTCCTTCGAGTGCCCCAGGCGAACGGTTGCATCCCACAAGGGTGACCACCATTAGCAGCGCGGCGATAGTATGGTTTCTCATCTGTTTCCTCATTCGCCGGCACTGAGCCGACTCTCAATGCACCAGGCCCGTCATCCGAGCCGCAGATGCTGCTGTGCGTGTTTCCGCTAGTTTAGTCGTAGCTCGGAGGGGTTTGTTCTCTGCAAAAGCGCTGGTCACTTTCGGCGAGGACGCCGCTACCGTACAAGGTTCTGTTCGACTGCCATTACTTCTCCGTGGCGGTCATTCCAAATTGAGCAGAAGTGTCTGGCTTCGGGTACCACAATGTCCAAGTGATCTTGCGTCCATGCATTTGTTCTCCATACGAACCGCCACTCGTTCTGGACTTTAAAAGAATGGTGTTTTAAGAAATGGGGGTGGAGTTCTGCTAAATCCTCTAAAAAGCGTCCAACTTTAGCTGCATTGACTGGCTCTTCAAGAGCACAAGGCGGTATGGCTCCTGATCTCAGAATTAGGGGAGCACCTTGGTAACTGCACGGCCCATCTATACCATCCAGAAAGCCAGGCACGTGTGCTGCAACTGCGTTGGCGAAACCAATCGGATCGTGAATCACAATCGCGGAGTCAACTCCAAAACTTCTCATTAAGTCTCTAGAAGGAATAAGGCTAGCGCAGAGTACATACGAGGCTTTGCCGGCTGTGATCTCGCCGAATAAAGTGTGGCCCACACCCTCCTGACTTTCGTGAATTACCCTAACCACTCCTTCACCCTTATCAAGCCGCTGCTCATCGGCGTGTTGCCCAAATTTTCTGAAAGAGCTGAGTCGTAGTGCACCAGTGTCAAAAAATTTCTCAACAAATGCTTTTTCTAAATATCGATAGACTTGTGGACTACGAGATTGCCACATCCGCTAACCTTTCGGAATTAGACCTGCTAATAAATGGAAGGCCGGTAAAGTTGTTTGCGAGGATTTTGATCTTCAGCCAATTTATTAGTCTAGCACCGCTGAGTTCGCTCCCATCAAACGCCGAAAGCTCGTAGCGCAAGGTGGGGCGCCGGTGCGCAGGTGGCGCTTACCAGTGTTCGACAGTAGCTCCAGTCTTCGTCATATTTCATCCTTGTTGGTCACCGGCCAGTTATCGGGCGCATACAAAGCGCGGGTTTTCGATGCGGCTGCATCTATACCGCTCAACTACCAAGTCCAAGTCCATAGAGCTGCTAATTTCGTGCGCGAGCCGATATAGCCGCTCGGGAGATGCGAAGGGCTGACTATTTCTTAGCATTCGGCTACTTGCGTCGGCGGGCCGAATATTGCGTTTCCTGGGTCACGCATATGTCCATCATAACGGCGTAGTCATTGATCGCGAATGCCGGGTTAGGACGTCCCTCCGGCGTAATCAGGTCGTCAGCAAGGTAGCGCTGGCCCATTCCATCCTTAAAATCGCCCCTGCAAATTACCGACATGGCGCGCCCGTTCCCGACTGGCCGCGCCTTCTTGATCGCCGCATTCACGGTAAGCGCGGTTGCGTTGAAAGCCCGGATCGGATTGTTGTCGGCATTGATGTCGTGGATCTCGACAATGACCTTTTTGGTATAGGGTTCCACCGTTCCTGGGGCGTCAACGCCTTTCAGTTGCACGGTGCGCCGCGCTCTCAGCACGCGCGGACGCTCGCCCAGGAGTTCTTCCTTCACCAAGTCCGGCGACGCAGGGAGTGCGTGCGGCTCCGAATCGAGCGCGCGTCCTTCGTTGTCGAGCTTGGCACCAGCCGCCTTAAGGACAGTCACTTCCTGCCATGCGCGATTGAAAATGGCGTAGAGCTCGACCTGGTAGCTCCCTTGTGCAGGGGGGTAAGCCGATTTATTGTTGCGCTTGAGGTGGGCGACGAATCTCCGGTCCGGCGAAAGTCGTACTTCATTGTCTCTGAGCACAAAGGCGTCGCCAACAGGTTTGCCGTCGAACTTGATGGTCGTGGCCCATAGCTTAGTACCGGGCGGCAGGGTCGCCGAGCTACCGCGAATGGTCATGCCGGTGTTGGTGCGCTCTACTTTTTCGATTTCAATTGCGGGCGTCGCGACCGCGGTGGCGGCCTGCAGCAGCAATAAGCACATGAGCATCATGCGGACTGGTAACATGGTTTACCTTTCAGGTCGATTTTTTTCTTCGCAGTCAGTCGGCGTTTTTATAATTCCGGACTAGCCTCGCACAAATGACTCTGCAGTTGCTTCGGTCCGTCCTGTACTCCTACCTTTTTTCCTAAGTAGGTTCTTGCCAGAGCAGGCGCTTGGCAATACTAAGCGAATTTCAATTGTGCAATTTTATAACCGCATACATGTCTGGTCCATGAAAAGTTGACGAAATTTCACTCGGTGATCGCAACCATATGGCTGCTGGTTTCGATACTGGCCTTGTGATGCAGAACTGCCTCAAAGGAAGTTGGTGAACTCCTCTTCTAGGCGCTTTTGCGACAACTGAAGATACGGACAAACCTGGTCCAGTTCGGCGTGTCCCAGTAGAAGCTGGACGGTTTCCACATCTGACCCCTGTTGAATAAACCTAGACGCCGTCGTGTGCCTACCGCTGTGCAAGGATCTGCCTCGTACGCCGGCGTCTTTGTACAGCTTTGTGACGTGCGATTGCAAGCTAAAGCACGCCAGATAATCGACTGGCTCGCTGGCCCTGATGACCCTGCGCTTCGTGTTGAGATGAAACTTGTAACCCTTGTGCGTCAGGATCAGCTCGCTTGCCGGCTCAAGGCCTCGGTACCGGCTCGGAGCGCTGGTCGTTCGCAGGCGCCGCACGACCTGGTAGCTCAGGTATTGATTGATTGCGTCAATGGCCTTTGTGTGACTCAGGTAAATGCAGCGTTGCCGGCATCCTTTGGTGATCGCGGCGCACAGACTAATTTCTTCATAGCGCGTATTCGAAGGGAATAGCACGTCCTGCACTTCAATCTGTACGATTTCGGTCACGCGCATGTCGGCCGTTAGGCGCAGCAAAAGGACAAGTGTGTCTCGCTCGGGATGCCTGCTGGAGGCCGTTGTTACGCGAAGCAGGTGACGGATTTGCCCCGGCTGGAGCGATGGGGCTTGTGCCATGCGAACCTCTGAACAAGATGGATTGAAGACGGATTCAGAGGGAGAACCGTTCAGGCTCTTTTTTAAGCATACCATGGCCTGTTCTCCGCGGTCCTCGGAAAAGCGGCTGGCGATGCTAGTGGTGTATTGGAAACACTTTCTACCGCCGCAGCGACGGAAATTGTGGCTATGCCCCGACCGCTCATGCGCTTCAACAGGATTTCATTGAACAGGCTCGACTAAGCGGATGGCTGCACGCAACAGCGCAGCTGGAGATTGACGGATTTCAGGCGACAGGTGTTGCGTTCGGCACCGGCGCATGCGCAACGCTCAAGGGTAGTTTGCAAACGCAACACGAATTAATGGAATATTCGATATCCAAGAATATGAATGCATGCGACACCGCCCCAAAACTACCAAGAATACGCTGTTTGGTTTCTTGCTTAAGTGCTTGCAGGCTGATTCACATCTGCGCCATTCAGCTATGGAGTCAGTCTTTCCCAACCAAGTCCCCGGCCACTGGCAAAACAAACCCATGACCCAATTGCGCCATGTGTAACGCCTGTTCAAGTGATTCGATGCGGCGCAGCAGCGTCAGTGCCAATGCCAGACCGTTGCGGTCCAGTTCAAAGTCATCGCGCAGCCGGCGCGCCTGTCTTGCAGTCAGCACGTGCGCCAGATGGAAGCCAGTACCCGGATCCGATTCATCAGCTGGCGCGATCACACCATCCTCGACCAGATTGCTGATGTCATCCAACGATAGTCCAGATACTTCAACCAGATGCTCGATCGAACACACTGCCGTATCGTTAAGCCAGACCGCATGAGTCAGTTGCATGGACATGGGTAAATCTCCTTAGCCGAAGTGGGCACGGGCCTGAAACTTGGACGTCTCTGCCAGTTGCTGGTACAGCGCGCGCTCGGCATCGCTGACCTGCGATGGAACCTTGATGACGATGACAGCGTAAAGCGCACCGGCAACACCATCGGGCCCGCGCAAGCCACGCTTGGCCAGGCGCAGTTGCTGGCCCGCTGTGGATCCCGCCTTCACGGTCAGTTCGACGTGGCCATCCAGTGTCGGAATCCGAACCGCTGCGCCCAGCACGGCCTCCCACGGAGCAAGCGGCAGATCCATGTACAGATCGCGCCCGCTGAGGCGATACAACGGGTGCGGCGTCAGTGCCAGCGCAACGTACAGGTCGCCGGGCTGACCACCATGGTGGCCGGGACCACCCTTGCCTGCCAGGCGCAGCCGCTGACCGTTGGCCGCGCCGGCTGGGATCGTGATGCGAAACGTCCGGCTGACCAGATGTTGCA
>Ga0308158_10003828_pt1 | contig 13001 bp, 9 predicted proteins | sample PhyBR2_FD_201038 | JGI IMG/M metagenome (GOLD analysis project Ga0308158, IMG submission 201038) | Phyllosphere microbial communities from UC Gill Tract Community Farm, Albany, California, United States - DLSLB.R2 | ecosystem: Host-associated > Plants > Phyllosphere > Unclassified | place: USA... | reverse complement strand
GTTTCCGGTTGCCGAGCCCCCGATGCGCATTCTCCTGGTCGAAGATGACCCCGATCTCTCGCGAGCCCTGCAGTCCGGGCTTGAGCGCCAGGGTGTGGTCGCCGACGTGGTCGGCAGCCTGGCCGAAGCGGCGCTCGCCCTGCGTGAGCCGGTGCATCAGCTGATGCTGCTCGATCGGCAGCTGCCCGATGGTGATGGCGTGGGTTTTGTGGCGACTGCCCGTGCACTGCGGCCGAACCTGGCGGTGATCATGCTCACTGCCAAGGGCGGGCTGTCGGACAAGGTGGAGGGGCTGGATGTGGGTGCCGATGACTACCTGGTCAAGCCGGTGGCGATCGAAGAGCTGATGGCGCGCATCCGCGCCGTCTCGCGTCGACCGTCGGCGATGGTGACCCCCCGGTTGCGGCTGGGCCGGCTGGAGTTCGATTTCGAATCGTTGCAGGCGCAGGTGGAGGGCCAGCCGGTCGCACTGCCGCGGCGGCAGGTGCTGGTGCTGCAGGCGCTGGCGATGCGGCAGGGGCGCACCGTCACCCGCAGCGCGCTGGAAGCGGCGGTGTACGGATTCGATGATGAGATCCAGTCCAACGCGCTCGACGCGCATATTTCCAAGCTGCGCAAGGCGCTGCAGCAGGCCGGGGCGGGCGTGGAGATCCACGTGATCCGCGGCGTCGGCTATCTGCTGGCGGAGGCCTGAGATGGCACGACCGATCCGTTCAATCACCCTTGGACTGGCATGGCGGCTGTTCCTGGCGCAGGCCTTCACAGTGTTGTTCGCCGTTGTCGCGCTGATCCTGACCTGGGGCGACAAGGACACCTGGGGCATGGACATGTTCATGGCCGAGAGCGCGGCCAACGCAGTGCACAGCGAAGGCGGCCGGCTGGTGCTGGACGAAGCTCGCTGGCAGAAGCTCGATGCGCGTGCCGGTGGCAACCTGTGGTTCGCGGCGGTGGACGATCGCGGTGCATGGCTGCAGCGCGGCACGCTGCCTGCCATCCACGCGCCGCTGCTTGCCCGCCTGCCGACACTGGGTGCCACCGAGCTGGGTTCGCTGGTGCCGCCGTACCTGGATGTGGCGCGGGTGATGATCCGCAATGAAGACGGCCGCCGCATCACGGTGATGGTGGGCGGGGCGCCGAAGGGCGGCCTGCTGGATGGCGCATTGATGGTGCTGCGGCTGATCGGCCTGTGGTTCTTCCTGCCATTGATCGTGGTCACGCTGCTGGTGATGCCGACGGTGATCCATCGCGCCATGCGTGGCGTGCGCCGGTCCGCGCAGCAGGCCAAGGAGCTGGATATCGGCCAGCCTGGTGCGCGGCTGGACGCGCAGCTGGTGTCGACCGAGGTAGCGCCTCTGGTCGAAGCGTTCAACGATGCGATCGACAAGGTGCAGCAGGGCTACGCAGCACGCGATAAATTCCTGGCCGATGCCGCCCATGAGCTGCGGGTACCGATTGCGGTGGTGCAGGCGCGCTTGTCGCAGTTGCCGCAGGGGGAGCTCAAATCGCAGCTGCTGACCGATGTCGCCCGTCTCGGCAACGTCGCCGAGCACCTGCTCGACCTGCAGCGCCTGGACCGGAACGTCGCAGCGCTGCAGCGCCTGGACCTGGCGCATGTCGTGCGCGAAGCGGCCGCCGACCTTGCGCCTCTGGTCGTTGGCGCCGGCTACGGCTTTGAAGTGGATGCGCCGGAGACGCCGGTGTGGATCCATGGCGATGGCCTCGCCCTGGGGCGGGTGATCGCCAACCTGGTGCACAACGCCATCGTCCATGGTGGCGGGCGCGGCACCATCTGCGTGCGCCTGGACCGGCAGGGCCTGCTGGAAGTCAGCGACCAGGGCGCCGGCGTGCCGGTCGGTGACCGTGAGGCGATCTTCGAGCCGTTCCACCGCCTGCGTGCTGCCGGCAGTGGCAGCGGCCTTGGCCTGCATCTGGTCAAGGAAATCGTGCAGCACCACGGCGGCACGGTGAGCGTGGGCGAGGCCGTCGGCGGCGGCGCCAGCTTCCGGGTCAACTTCCACCGCGGCAGCGTGCGTCGCTAGTCGGGCGCTGACAACGCCACACGGCGTTGCCTGATGGTTGGGCAAGGCCGCGCCTCGGCACGATGTGTCGATGGCTGCCGAACCGACCTTGTCGCCCCTGTTTGGCCCCGCGTGCGCCGCCGCTCTGGTTGCCGGTGCGTTGGTCTGCGTGCTGCTGCCGGCATTGCCGCCGCTGTGGGTCTCTGTCCTGCTGGTCGTCGTGGCCGCGTTGGGCTGGGTGTTGCGCTGGCGCGGACGCGCGGTGGCGGCGCTGCTGTTCGGCCTGGCCTGGGCATCCTGCCATGGATGCTGGGCACTGCAGGCGCAGCTGCCGGCCGGTTCTGCCGCACAGGATGTGTTCGTCCGGGGGCAGGTCATCGACCTGCCGAAGCAAACGCCTGCATACACCCGGTTCGAGTTCCGGGTGGATGCGTCCGATGAGATGCCGACGCTGCGTGGAAAGCGGCTGCAGGTGCTCTGGCATGTGCCCCGGGGTAGGGCGAGCGACGCCGGGGTTGATCAGAGGCGTCTCCTGCACGCCGGCGCGGACTGGCAGTTGTCGCTGCGCGTGCGACCGCCGCGTTCACGCATCAACCCGGGAGGCTTCGATGGCGAGCGGCACGCGCTGTTGCGCGGGCTGGTTGGCAGCGGCAGCGTACGTGATGGGATCTCCACGCGGCAGCGGCGTCCTGCGCATGGATTGCCCGCGTGGCGCGAGCGCACCAGTGCCGCCATTGCCAGGCAGGTCGCACACCCGTCGGCGCGGTTCATCCAGGCCTTGGCGCTGGGCGATACCCGTGGCCTGTCCGACGTCGACTGGGCACAGCTGCGCGCGCTGGGCCTGACCCACCTGATTGCCATCTCCGGCTTCCATGTCGGTCTGGTCGCTGGCTTCGCAGCGCTGCTGTGCTCTGCGCTCTGGCGATCCAGGCCGGGGCTTGCCCGGTTCTGGCCACGACCGCAGGCGGCGGCGTGTGCGGCAGCGGTGGCAGCATCCGGCTATGCCGTTGTTGCAGGCGGCGAGCTGCCGACCGTGCGCACCGCGCTGATGATCGCCGTGGTGGCCCTGGCACGCGTCGTCCGCCGTCCGGTGACGGTGGCGCAGGGACTGGCTTTGGCCGCGCTGGCGATGCTGCTGCCGGCACCGCTGTCGGTGCTGTCTGCGGGCTTCTGGCTCAGTTTCGGTGGGGTGCTGTGGTTGCTGTGGTGCCTGCCGCAGGGCCGGCGGAAGGGGGGCGCCGCAATGCTGCGCGGCGCTCTGGCAGGGCAGGGGGTGGCAAGCGTCGCCCTGTTGCCGCTGGCGGTGGCACTGTTCGGTGGCACCGCGCGGCTGGGGCCACTGGTGAACCTGCCGATCATTCCGCTGTGGAGCCTGCTGGTGGTGCCTTTGGCTCTGCTGGGAACCGCTCTGGAGGCCCTGCGCGACGGGGCAGGGCAGTGGCCCTGGCGGGCGGCTGCCTGGGTGTTCGAGGCCAGTTGGCAGCTGCTGCAACCCTTGGCCGAGCACCCGCAGGCGATGTGGTGGCTGGCGCAGGGGCCGGCCTGGGCGTTGCCGGCGGCCTTGCTGGGGATGTTCTGGTGGTTGTTGCCACGCGGTGCCGGGGCCGGGCTGGCCGGTTCTCTGCTGTGCCTGCCGTTGCTGTGGCCTGCACGGTCGGGGCCGCAGCAGGGTGAGCTGGAGCTGGTGGTGCACGATGTCGGCCAGGGCGCGGCGGTGCTGCTGCGGACGGCCCGGCACGCACTCTGGTATGACGTCGGCCCGCCAGCCGGCAGTGAGGGCGAGGAACGGATGCTGCTGCCGATGTTGCGGGCGTTGGGGCAGGAGCCGCCGACACAGGTGATGATCAGTCACGACCACCTGGACCACAGCGGAAACCTCGCCGCGCTGCGCCAGCAACTGCCGGGACTGGACGTACTGGCTCCACCGGGCAGCGCGATTACCACGGCCGGCCGCTGCCAAGAGGGCCTGCGCTGGCAATGGGACGGGGTCGATTTCCAGGTCCTGCATCCGCCCGCGGCGTTCCCTGCCGTTGGCGTGAAGGGCGCCGACAACGAAGCCAGTTGCGTGCTGCGGGTTGCTGGCGCGCACGGGGTGCTGCTGTTGCCCGGTGACATCGGCCGACAGGGCGAGCAGGCGCTGCTGGCGGGCGCTGCCGATAGGCTGCGTGCGGACGTAGTGCTGGTGCCCCATCACGGCAGTGGCGGCAGTTCCACGCCGGACTGGGTGAAGGCGGTGGCGCCGCAGCTGGCGCTGGTCTCGGCCGGGCACCAGAACCGCTTTGGCCACCCGAAGCGTGACGTGGTGCGGCGCTGGCAGGCGGCGGGCGCCGAAGTGCTGTGTACCGCCGAGTCCGGCGCGATCCGCGTATGGCTTGGCGCACAAGGCCTGCAGCTGCGTGAACAGCGTATCCACGCCGCCCGGTGGTGGGATGCCGCTGGGCGGGCACGGTCGGCTGCTATCCTATCGCCGATCGAACAAGCGGCCGCTGGGCCGGAGGGTTGAAACGTGTGGGAACTGGTCAAGGCCGGTGGCTGGCCGATGGTGCCGCTGCTGCTGTTGGGCGTACTGGCATTGGCGATCGTCCTGGAGCGTTTCTGGTCCTTGCGGCGTAACGAGGTGCTACCGCCTGGCCTGGGCCAGGAGGTGCGCAACTGGGCCGCGCGCGGCAAGCTGGACCCGGCGCACCTGCAGACTCTGCGAGCCAATTCACCGTTGGGCGCCCTGCTGGCCGCCGCACTGGAAGCGCGCAACCGCCCACGCGACCAGATCCGCGAGCGCATCGAGGACACCGGTCGCCATCTGGTGCACCGCATGGAGCGTTTCCTCAACGCGCTGGGCACCATCGCCTCGGCCGGCCCGTTGCTGGGCCTGCTGGGCACCGTGGTCGGCATGATCCAGATGTTCCTGGGCATCCTCGACCACGGCGTGGGTGATGTGAACCAGCTTGCCGGCGGTATCGGCAAGGCACTGGTGTGCACCGCCACCGGCATGATCGTGGCGATCCCGGCACTGATGTTCCACCGCTTCTTCAAGGGTCGCATCCACGGCTACGTGGTGGAGATGGAGCAGGAGGCCAGTGCATTGCTGGATACGCTGGACGGTCGGCCCGGGGTGATGACCCCGGCCCCCGCTGCGCGCGCGTCTTCCGCCGCTACGGCAAAGGCCTGATCGATGCGTATCGGCAACGACCGGTCCCAGGATGAACCGCATATCGACCTGGTGCCGCTGATCGACGTCATCCTGGTGCTGATCATCTTCTTCGTGGTCACCACCACCTTCGATGCGCGATCGACCCTGCAGGTGCAGCTGCCGACCGCCAGCCAGCAGCAGACCAACGAGCCGCCGCGCTCGCTGAGCGTGCTGATCAACGCTGACGGCCGCTACTTCGTCAACGATCAGGAAGTGCTGCGCAGCGACGTCGAGTCGGTCAAGCAGACCATCGCCGCCGTCGCCGGCAGCGACCGCGAACAGACCGTGCTGCTGCGCGCCGACGCGCGCACTCCCTACCAGGCCGTGGTCACCGCGCAGGACGCGCTGGGCCAGCTCGGCTTCCGTCGTATCGCCATTGCAACAGCGCCAGAGGTGCGTCCATGAGTTCCCATCACGCGCCAGTGTGGCCGATCTACAAACGTCTGCTGGGCTATACCCGCACCTACTGGGTGTTCATGATCGGCGCGGTCATCGCGATGGTGGTCGAAGCCCTGGCCGGCTATCACTTCACCAAGCTGATGGAGCCGCTGGTCAACCGCGGGTTCGTCAACCCCGAGCCGCGCATGGCGGTGATCCTGCCGCTGACCATCCTCGGCCTGTTCCTGATGCGCAGCGTGGCCACCTGGGTCAGCGACTACACGCTGGCCAAGACCGGCCGCAGCGTGGTCCGCGACCTGCGTGAACAGGTGCTGCAGAAGTACCTGCACCTGCCGTCCTCGCATTTCGACGCCGAGGCGACGCCGGTGATGGTCAGCCGGCTGAACTTCGACACCGAACAGGTCACCCAGGCCAGCGCCGACGCGCTCAAGACCGTGGTGGCCGATACCCTGACCATCATCGCCATGCTGGCGGTGATGCTGCAGATGAGCGTCAAGGTGACCCTGGCGATGCTGGTGGTGGTGCCGCTGATCGGGGTGATCGTGTCCTACGTGGGCAAGCGCTACCGGCGCATCAGCCGCGGCATCCAGGACGGCATGGGCACCATGGCGCAGACCGCCGAGCAGTCGCTGGCCGCGCAGCAGGAAGTCAAGGTGCACGGTACCCAGCAGCACGAGATCTCGCGCTACTCGCGCCTGGCCAACCGCATGCTCGCGTTGAACATGAAGGTGGAAGTGACCCGTGCCGCGGCGTCCAGCGTGGTCCAGTTCCTGGCGGCGCTGGCACTGGCGGTCATCGTCTGGGTGTCCACCCGCGAGGCGCTGGCCGGCAAGCTCAATGCGGGCCAGTTCATGGGCCTGATGACCTCGATGATGGCCATCATTCCATCGCTGCGCCGGTTGACCAGCGTGCAGACCTCGATCTCCCGCGGCGTGGCCGCTGCCGAGCGCCTGTTTGGCATCATCGACATGCCGGTCGAGCGCGACGACGGCAAGCACGCGGTGCAGCGCGTACGCGGCGAACTGGCGTTCGAGCACGTCATGCTGCGTTACCGCGAAGACAGCGGCATCGCTCTGGACGACATCAGCTTCGTTGCCAGGCCGGGCACGGTCACCGCCATCGTCGGTCGTTCCGGCAGCGGCAAGACCAGCCTGATCCGGCTGGTGCCGCGCTTCTACGAACCCAATGGTGGCCGCATCCTGCTCGACGGCGTGGCCCTGGATGAGTATCCGTTGGCTGATCTGCGCAGGCAGGTGGCCATCGTCGGCCAGAAGGTCATGCTGTTCGACGACACCATCGCGGCCAACATCGCCTACGGCATGGATGCCACCGACGAGCAGATCCGTGCAGCTGCCGAGGCGGCCAATGCGTGGGAGTTCATCGCACGCATGCCCCAGCAGCTGCAGACGCCGGTAGGCGAGAATGGTGCGCTGCTGTCCGGCGGCCAGCGCCAGCGCCTGGCGATCGCCCGCGCGATCCTGCGCGACGCACCGATCCTGATCCTTGACGAAGCCACCGCGGCGCTGGACAACGAATCCGAGCGCCTGGTGCAGGATGCGCTGCAGCGCTTGATGCCCGAGCGCACCACGCTGGTGATCGCGCATCGCCTGTCGACCATCGAGCATGCCGACCAGGTGCTGGTGATGGACCATGGCCGCATCGTTGAACGCGGCACCCACCAGGAACTGCTGTCGATGGGCGGCCTGTACCAGCACCTGCACAACATGCAGTTCCGCGAAAGGCAGGACTGATGGCGGGCAAAGGTACCCAGACCCCGCCGTACTGGTACGACGGCAGCCCGGCTCCGTGGCCGATGCGACTGCTGGCGCCGCTGTATGCCGGCGTCACCGCGCTGCGGCGGCGCCTGTACCGGCGTGGCTGGCGCAAGCGCCATGCGCTGGCGGTGCCGGTCATCGTGGTCGGCAACATCACCGCCGGCGGCACCGGCAAGACGCCGCTGACCATCGCTCTGGTCGAGCGCCTGCGGGCCGCGGGGTGGAAGCCCGGCGTCGCCAGCCGCGGCTACGGCCGTGAGCAGGCAGACAAGGCACGTTGGGTGGAAGCCGATACGCCGACCGCCCTGGGGGGCGACGAGCCGGTGCTGATCGCCTGGAAAACCGGCGTGCCGGTACGCGTGGACAGTGACCGCGTAGCAGCGGGCAAGGCGTTGATCGCCGCCGGCTGCGACGTGATCGTCTGCGATGACGGCCTGCAGCACTACCGGTTGGCACGCGACATCGAGATCGAGGTGGTCGATGCCCAGCGCCGCTATGGCAATGGCCGGATGATTCCCGCCGGCCCGCTGCGCGAGCCGGTCAGCCGCGCAGCGGAATGCGATTTCCGGGTGGTCAACCTGGGCCAGGCGGATGGAGCGGCGGCTGCCCAGGCCTGTGGCTTCGGCCAATGGCCGATGGCCCTGCACATCGACAGTGCACAGCCGCTGGCCGGGGGGCGCGCGCGTCCTCTTTCGTACTTCGCGGGCCAGCGTGTGCATGCCGTGGCCGGCATCGCCCACCCGCAACGCTTCTTCGACATGCTGCGCGCGCGCGCGATCGGCGTGGTGCCGCACGCCTTCGCCGACCACCATGCCTACCAGCCGCAGGATCTGTCCTTTGGCAGCCAGTTGCCGGTGCTGATGACCGAAAAGGATGCCGTGAAGTGCCGCGCGTTCGCCAATGACTGGCAGTACGCGGTGCCGCTACGTGCCGAGATGCCTGCTGCTTTCTGGATCGCGTTGACCGATCGCCTGGACAAGCTGCGACCGAACTGAGGGGCCGTGCGGCGCTTGCAAATGCACGCCGCCGGCCGCATTCCTGCTGTATCGCGCCTGCCGAGTACCGCCCGCATGACCGACTTCGTTGTTGCCATCCCGGCCCGCTATGCCGCTTCGCGGTTGCCGGGCAAGCCGCTGCGCCTGCTGGGCGGAGAACCCATGGTGCTGCATGTGGCGCGCCGCGCGCTGCAGGCCGGCGCAGGTGAGGTATGGGTCGCGACCGACGACCAGCGCATTGCCGACGCGTTGTCCGGCCTGGGGGACGTGAACGTGGCGATGACCGCTGCCTCGCATGCCTCCGGTACCGATCGCCTGGCCGAGTGTGCGCGCATCGCGGGCTGGTCCGATGACACCGTGGTGGTCAACCTGCAGGGCGATGAGCCGTTCGCGCCCGCTGCCGGCATCCGCGCCGTGGCCGAGGCACTGGTGGCGGGCAGCGCACCGATGTCGACCCTGGCCACGCCGGTCGAGGATGCACACACGCTGTTCGACCCCAACGTGGTCAAGCTGGTGCGCAACGTGCGCAACGAGGCCCTGTACTTCAGCCGTGCGCCCATCGCCTGGCATCGCGATGGCTTCGCCCGCAACCGCGACACCCTGCCCGAAGGCCATCAGTGGCTGCGCCACATCGGCATCTATGGCTACCGTGCCGGCTTCCTGCAGCAGTTCGCCTCGATGCCGCCGGGCACGCTGGAACAGGTGGAATCGCTGGAGCAGTTGCGCGTGCTGGAAGCGGGCTACCCGATCGCAGTGGCTATTTCGCCCGAACCCTTCCCGCCGGGCATCGACACCCCGGAAGACCTGCAGCGCGCCGAAACGCTGCTGCAGGCGATGGCCGCGCGATGAGGCTGCTGGTCGTCTGCCTCGGCAACATCTGCCGCTCGCCGATGGCCGAAGGCGCGCTGCGTGCCCGCCTTGATGCCTCGGCGCTGGCCGGGCGGGTGCAGGTCGATTCGGCCGGTACCGGCGACTGGCACGTGGGCCAGCCACCCGACCGACGTGCCATTGCATGCGCGGCCGGACACGGGGTGGACCTTGGCGGCTTGCGCGCGCGGCAGCTGCAGCCGCAGGACTTCGGTGCATTCGACTGGATCCTGTGCGCCGACGAGGCCAACCTGCGTGATGCCGCGCGCCTTGCCACCGCCAGCCAGCGCGAGCGCTTGGCGCTGTACCTGCCGTGGTCGGGCGGGCACGGCGAACGTGCGATTCCCGATCCCTATACCGGTGGCAGCGATCATTTCGAACAGGTCTGGTCGCTGGTCGACGCTGCTGCCGAACGCACCGTGGCACGCCTGTTGCATCACGCCGACTCCGGCATAATCGGGTCATGAACATCCAGCCCGTCCCGGACCTGCCCGAGTTCGCAGCCTGGCTCAATGCCGCGCCCTGCACCCTGACCGAACTGCGTGGCAGGCCGGTCGCGCTGTTGTTCGTCAACGCGGCTTCCGCATGGAGCGCGCAACGGCTGGCCGAGTTCAGCCAGTGGCTGTCACGCCACCCCGGCAGGCTGCAACCTCTGGTGCTGCAGGTGCCGCGCTTCGATTTCGAGCGCGATGCCACTGCTGCGTTGAAGCTGCTGCGTCGCCAGGGCCTGGCCATGCCGGTGCTGCTCGATGCCGACTGGGATGGCTGGCGCCGCTTCGGCGTCACCGCTTGGCCGACCATGGTGCTGTTGGACGCGCAGGGCCGCGAGCAGCAGCGTTTGATCGGCCAGGGCGTGCCCGGGGAGCTGGAGCGGGCCCTGAATGAGCTCTGCGAGGGCGCGCCGTCCGCCCCTTCGCGTGGCGGCAGTGAACTGCACCCCGAGCCGCGCCAGGCGCTGCGATTCCCGATGGGTCTGGCGGTGAACCAGGAGCGGCTGTACATCGCTGACAGCGGCCACCATCGCATCCTGGAATGCAGTCATGGCGGCCGCGTGCTACGTCAGTTCGGTCTGGGAACCGCCGACTTCATGGACGGCAACCTCGCCGAAGCCGCTTTCCACCGGCCGCAGGCGCTGGCGCTGGAGCGTGAGTCGCTGTACGTGGCCGACACCGGCAACCACGCCGTGCGCCGCATCAACCTGCTGACCGGCCTGGTCGACACGCTGTGCGGCAACGGCCGTCCGGGCGCTCCCGTGGAAGGGCCGGTGACACAGCCGCGGCAGGTGTCGCTGGATCATCCGGTGGGCCTGGCCATCGCCGAGAACCAGCTGCACATCGCCATGGCCGGCGACAACCGCATCTGGAGCTACCACCTCGGCCAGCGCAGCCTGCAGTGGCGCGCCGGCAGCGGCGCCATCGACGAGCGCGACGGCAGTGGCCATCTGGCCGCGTTCGCCCAGCCTACCGCCGTGGCCGTGGTCCAGCAGGTGCTGTACGTGGCCGATGCGCTGGGCTCTTCGATCCGTTCACTGCAGTTGCGCGGTGACCTGGTGCAGACCCTGGTCGGGCAGGGCACCTGGCGTTTCGGCGAGGACGATGGCCCGCGTGCGCAGGCCAGCCTGCAGTTCCCGCAGGCGATCGCACTGAGCCCGGATGCCCCGTTGTTGTGGATTGCCGATACCGGCAATGGCCGCCTGCGCACGTTGCGCCTGGGCGGCGGCGAACTGACCACCCAGCCCTTGCCGCGGCGCCTGCATGGCCCGGCCGGCCTGGCCGTCGGTGCCGGCGCTGTGTGGATCGCCGAGACAGATTCCCACACCGTACTGCGCCTGGACCCTGACAGCGGCGTGCTCAGCGAAGTGCCGATCAGCGAATGATCGTTGCTCCCGTCCCAACCTTCGATGGCAAGGCATTCGCGGCCCAGCTGAGCACCGCCCCGGGCGTGTACCGCATGTACGCGGCCGACGACACGCTGTTGTACGTCGGCAAGGCCCGCGCGCTGCGCAACCGCGTGGGCAGCTATTTCAACGGCAGTCCGAAGAACGCGCGCATCATGTCGATGCTTTCGCAGATCGTGCGCATGGACGTGACCGTAACGCGCTCGGAAGCCGAAGCGCTGCTGCTGGAAAACCAGCTGATCAAGTCGCTGTCGCCGCGCTACAACGTGTCCCTGCGTGACGACAAGACCTATCCGCATGTGCTGCTGACCCGCGAAGACTGGCCGCGCATCGCCCTGCATCGTGGCCCGCGTGCCATTCCCGGGCGCTATTTCGGGCCGTATCCCGGCGTCACCGCAGTGCGCGAGACGCTGAACCTGATGCACAAGCTGTTCAAGCTGCGCAGCTGCGAAGACAGCGTGTTCCGCAACCGCTCGCGGCCCTGCCTGCAGTATCAGATCGGACGCTGCAGCGCGCCGTGCGTCGAACTGGTGCCGGCAGCGGACTACGCTGAGTCGGTGCGCCGCGCGGCGATGTTCCTGGAAGGCAAGAGCGATGAGCTGACCCGGGAGCTGGGCGAGCAGATGCAGGCTGCCAGCGAAGCGTTGGAATTCGAACAGGCCGCGCGGCTGCGCGATCTGATTACTTCATTGCGCAGCATGCAGACCCGCCAGTACGTGGACGGCCGCGCGGCCGACCTGGACGTGCTGGCGGTGGCCATGCAGGGCTCGCAGGCCTGCGTGATGCTGCTGGCCTTCCGTGATGGCCGCAATCTGGGCACCCGCCCGTTCTTTCCCCGCACCAATGGTGAGGAAAGCCCGGATGAAGTGCTGGCAGCGTTTGTATCGCAGTACTACATCGAATTCGAGCCGCCGCGCGAGATCCTGCTCGACCGCGAAATTCCCGATGCCGACCTGATCGGTTCTGCACTGTCGGCCTCGGCCGAGCGCAAGGTGCAGCTGAAATGGAACGTTCGCGGCGAGCGCGCCGGCTACCTGGAACTGGCCAGCCGCAACGCGCAGTTGACCCTGGCTACCGAGATCAACAGCCGCACCGCGCAGCACGCGCGCAGCGAAGCGCTGCGGGTGATGCTGGGGCTGGCCGAACCGGTGAAGCGGGTGGAGTGCTTCGACATCAGCCACACCATGGGCGAAGCTACCGTGGCCTCGTGTGTGGTGTTCGATGCTGCCGGCCCGGTGCGCGCGCAGTACCGCCGTTTCAACATCAGTGGCATCGAACCGGGCGATGATTACGCCGCGATGCGCCAGGCGATCGACCGCCGCTTCCGCCGCGCGGTGGAGGAGCAGGGTGTGCTGCCGGATGTGCTGCTGATCGACGGTGGCGCCGGCCAGCTGGCACAGGCCCAGGCAGCGTTGGCCGATCTGGGCGTGGAAGACGTGCTGCTGGTGGGTGTGGCCAAAGGCGTGGAGCGCCGTGCCGGCCACGAAGCGCTGGTCATGCCCGATGGCCGCGAACTGCGGCCGGGTGCGGCCGATCCCGCCCTGCAGTTCATCCAGCAGGTGCGCGATGAAGCACATCGCTTCGCCATCACCGGCCATCGCGGGCGCCGGCAGAAGGCACGGATGACCAGCAAACTGGAAGACATCCCCGGCATCGGGCCGCGCCGGCGCGCCAGCCTGCTGAAGCATTTTGGCGGTCTGGTCGGCCTGAAAGCGGCCGGAGAAGCGGAAATCGCCAAGGTGGAAGGCATCAATGACGCCCTCGCAGCGCGCATCTACGCTAACCTGCACGGGTTGGCCGCGCCGGATCCGGCCGAGTAGAGAGAGAATAAAGCCGCATGACGTTGACCCTGCCCACCTG
>Ga0308158_10003825_pt1 | contig 13003 bp, 11 predicted proteins | sample PhyBR2_FD_201038 | JGI IMG/M metagenome (GOLD analysis project Ga0308158, IMG submission 201038) | Phyllosphere microbial communities from UC Gill Tract Community Farm, Albany, California, United States - DLSLB.R2 | ecosystem: Host-associated > Plants > Phyllosphere > Unclassified | place: USA... | reverse complement strand
TCGTGGCCGCGGGCCGACAGCTCCCGGGCGATCGCGGCGACATGCGTCTCCACCCCGCCGACGTGCGGCGCGTACGACGAGGTGATGAGCGCGATGCGCCGTCCGGTCACGACCGGCCGCGGGGCCGACGCGCGCTTTCGGGCGCCTCGTCGGCGATGAAGTCCCCGAGCAGGGAGTCGAACTCACTCATCTCCGGATCCGGATCCGGGGCCGCCTGCCGGGACCTGCGCGGTTTCGCCGCGGGACGGGGCGCCGCCGCCGGGGCCAGGGGCGTGACCGGAACCTCGTCGGCCGGCGACGTCCCCGCACGCTGGGGACCACTCGGCGCGGGCGCAGGCTGTTCCCGATAGTCGTACGAGTACTTCTGGCCGCGACTGCCGGCGATCGGCGTGCGGTTCAGCACCAGGCCGAGCACGCGACCGCGCGCTTTCTCGAGCGCGTTGAGGGCCTTGTCCACGACGTCGTAGGTGGTCTTGCCGACGGCGACCACGAGCAGTGCGCCGTCCGCCTGGTTGGTGAGCACCGCCCCGTCCGTCACCGCCAGCAGCGGCGGCGCGTCGATGATCACGGTCGCATGCGCGGCCATGTCGCGGATGAGCTGGTGCATGCGCTCGGAGCCGAGCACCTCGCTCGGGTTCGGCGGAATGGTGCCGGCGGTGAGCACGGCAAGGCTGGGCGCGTCCGGCGCGCTCTGCAGCACGTCGGTGAGCTTGGCACGGCCGGCGAGCACATCGGTCAGACCCGCTCCCGAGACCAGGCCGAGGGTCGATGCCACCGTCGGGCGGCGCAGATCGCCGTCGACGAGCACCACGTGCGCGCCCGACGCGGACAGCGTCATGGCGAGGTTCGCGGCGACGGTCGACTTCCCCTCCCCCGGCAGCGCGCTGGTCACGACGATCGTGCGCGGCGGGTTGTCGACGTCCATGAACTGCAGGTTCGTGCGCAGAGCGCGCAGCGACTCCCGCACCGCGAAGGCGACGCGCGTGCTGCCGTGCGCATCGTCGTCCGCCACGATCCGGCGCTCGGCCGTCACCGCGTCGACCTTGGGGATCGTGCCGACCACGGGCACGCCGACGCGCTGCTCCACGTCATCGGTTCCGCGCACGCGGCGGTCGGATACGGCGCGGATCATGGCGAACGCGATCCCGCCGCCGAAGCCGAGCAGGCCGCCGATCAGCAGGGCCGTGGGCACGCTCGGGAAGATCGGCGCTTCCGGCAGCGCCGCGGTCTGCGCGACGTAGATCATGACCGGGGAGGTGCCGGGCGCGCCGCTGATGCCGTCGGTCTTGTCGATCTGGGCGACGAGGCCGTTCATCCACGCCGTGGCGAGCTCGCTCGCGGCTTTCGGCGATGACCCCTGCGCCGCGATGTTGATGATGTTGGTGCCTTCGGGGTTGGTCACCGTGATCCGCTTGACCAGGGCGTCGGGACTCTCGGCGACCTTGAGCTCGGCGGCGGCGGACTCGCCCACGTTGCGCCAGCCGGCCATGACCAGGTACGTCGGCACCTTGCCCCGCGCGGCCGCGTCGTTGGCCTGCGCGAGCAGCTGCTGCTGTTGCTGCTGCTGGGCGTCGGCCGCCGGCCGGGTCTGCACCAGCCCGCTGATCGACGCCTCGTACACGGGCGTCTGGATCTTGACCCACCCGTACGAGACGCCGAGGCCGACCGCGGTCATGAGGATGATCGCGATCCAGTTGCGCCGCAGCGCCCGGAGGTAGTCCCGGATGTCCATGTCAGTCCTTCGGGGTGGATGGGTTAGCAAGATCATACAAACGGGCCGCCGGCTCGGTCCGGACGGCGGACCGCCGCGCTGCTGCACGTCGTTCTGCCGCGCTCTGCCGGACGTCCTTGGGCGGTGCCCAGAACTGCGCCTGCCCCTGCGACACGGCCAATGACTGGGCGCCGAGGCAGATGCCCGCGATGAGGAAGGGCGCGGAGACCTGCGCGGCGACCCAGAACAGGTCGAACTGCGCGGCCGTGATGCGCAGCACCACCGCGCCGAGCGCGACGGCTCCATAGCGCGGCGCCACCCGCCACAGCACGATGACGAAGCCGAGCCACATGATGCCGAACCCGAGCAGACCGACCACGCCGGCGGACGCCACGACCTCGAGCTCGGCCTGCGGCGGCTGGAAATGCGCCCACGGATGCACGTACCAGTACCGCAGGCCATGGCCGAAGACGGGCGACAGCTTCCAGAGCGCGTAGACCTCGCGCATCCAGTCCAGGCGCGCATACGCCGAGTTGAACTGGTTCCCCGACGCGAACTGCTCGACCACGCTCAGCACGATCAGGATCACAGCGGGGACGGCGAGCACCGTGATGAACAGCGCGTGCCCTGCGGCGCCTCGGCGGATGATGAGGATGAACAGTGCCGCGAGCAGTCCTGCCATGGCCTGCCGCGACTGGGTGAGCACCAGGGCGGCGCCGAACAGGAGCACGAGGGGCACCGTCCAGCGTCGTGACAGCCCGAGCCAGTCCGGGCGTGCGTAGGCGACGAACACGCCGAGCGCCAGCGCACCACCCGCGGCGTTCTTGTGCATCGGCCACGGCCATGACGGATACACCGGCTGGAGGAGCTGCCCGTGCAGTGCCCCGGAGATCGCGCCGGCGAAGGAGCCCAGCGCGATCAGGGCGACGACTCCGAGCAGCAGCAGCATCGTCAATCGCGCGTATCCGGCACGCCCCAGTCCCCACCCGAGCACGAGCGCGCCGGAGATCAGCAACCAGGCGTGGAACCACTCGACCGTGTTCTGCGGGAACGGGTTCGCGATCACGGTGAAGACCGTGCTGAACTGATAGATCGCGTTGAGCCACAGCAGCGCCCGCATCGGCGGGCCGAGGTCTCGCTTGCCGAGCAGTACGACGGTGCCGAACCCGGCTGCGAGAGCGGCATCCGACACCGTCAGGTCCGCGCCGCCGAGCGCGAGTCGCTGGGTGACGAACACGACCGGCGCAGCCATCAGCGCGATGGCGAGCGGGGTCGACCAGGTGAGCACGGCGCCGACGGCGAGCACCCCGAGCGCCGCAGCCGTCAGGACGGATCCGCTGTTCGCGTTCTCCAGCAGCAGGTAGACCGCGAACACCACGCCCAGGGCGACGAGCACCCAGCGCCAGATCGCGGCCCACGCTCCCGGAAGGAGGTCGCGAAACCGCGAAGCGATGATCGCGCTTCGTCCCATGGCCCCCGCCCCTTCCCCAGGGCGCCCATTATCCCACGCAGGTGCCGGTTCCCCCTGCGCGGGCATCCGGGGTCAGCGCCGCGGTCTCCGCAGCCGGCGCACCAGCACGACGACCAGCACGCCGAGCACGCAGCCCGCGGTGTTCGTGACGACGTCCGCGAGACTCGCGGTGCGCCCGGGCAGGAACAGCGCCTGGCCGGCCTCGATCGCCACAGAGACGACGAGCCCCAGGAGCATCGCCGGCCAGGCGCGGCGCAGCAGCGCCCTGAGCAGCACTCCCATCGGCACGAAGAGCAGCACGTTCGACGCCGACTCGATCGTCTCGTAGCTCAGGCCCGTCCGATCCTGGATCCACAGGATCAGCGGACCCGCGCCCTCGTCGACGTGCGAGGGCCAGAACGCGACCAGGGCCAGTCCCACTACGTACGCCGCCAGCAGCAGTGGCAGCACCACGCGGGTCCGCCGCGCTCCGGCTGTCAGAGGGCGAGCCGCTCGCGCACGACTTCGGCGAGCTGGTGCGCATACGCGTGCGCCGACTTCTCGTCCGCGGCCTCGACCATCACGCGCACGAGCTGCTCAGTGCCCGAGGGTCGCAGCAGCACGCGGCCGGAGTCGCCGAGTTCGGACTCGACGGCCTTCACGGCCTTCTGCACGTGTTCGTCGTCGGTCTTGGTGCGGTCGACGCCCTTGACGTTCACGAGCTTCTGCGGGTAGACGGTCATGACCGAGGCAAGCTCGGCCAGGGTCTTCTTCTGGCGCGCCATCTCGGCCACCAGGTGCAGACCCGTGAGCACGCCGTCGCCGGTGGTGGCGAAGTCGCTCATGATGACGTGGCCGGACTGCTCGCCGCCGAGGGAGTAGCCGCCGGCGGTCATGTCCTCGAGCACGTAGCGGTCGCCGACGGCGGTCTGGCGCACGGTGATGCCCTGCTCGCGCATCGCGACGTGCAGACCGAGGTTGCTCATCACGGTGGCGACGAGGGTGTTCTCGGCGAGGCGGCCGCGGTCCTTCATCGCGACCGCGAGGATCGCCATGATCTGGTCGCCGTCGACGATGTTGCCGTCGGCGTCGACGGCGAGGCAGCGGTCGGCGTCGCCGTCATGGGCGATGCCCACATCGGCGCCGACCCGCAGGACCTCGGCAGCCAGCTTGTCCAGATGCGTGGATCCGACGCCGTCGTTGATGTTGATCCCATCGGGATCCGCACCGATCACGGTCACCTTCGCGCCGGCGTTGTTGAACGCCTCGGGGGAGGCCCCGGATGCGGCGCCGTGCGCACAGTCGAGCACGACGTGCAGGCCGTCGAGGCGGTGCGGGAGCGACGCCAGCAGGTGCATGACGTAGCGGTCCTCGGCGTCCGAGAAGCGCTGCACGCGGCCCACAGCGGCACCGGTGGGGCGCAGCTTCTCGCCGCCCATGGCCTCTTCGATGCGCTGTTCGACCAGATCCGGCAGCTTCACACCGCCGCGGGCGAAGATCTTGATGCCGTTGTCCGGCGCCGGGTTGTGCGACGCCGAGATCATCACGCCGAAGTCGGCGTCGATGTCGGCGATGAGGAACGCCGCGGCCGGGGTCGGCAACGTGCCCGCGTCGAGCACGTCGACGCCGGAGGAGGCCAGGCCCGCCTCGACGGCGGCGCTGAGGAAGTGCCCCGAGATGCGCGGGTCGCGGGCGACCACGGCGGTGAGGCGCTTACCGGCGGCCTTGCGGGCCTCGGCAATACGGCCCTGGCCCAGGACGACAGCTGTCGCCTGGGCCAGGGTGAGCGCGATATCGGCGGTGAGGGGGCCGTTGGCCAGCCCCCGCACCCCGTCGGTACCGAACAGAGCCATAGAGGTCTGCGCGGCTTAACGCTTCGAGTACTGAGGAGCCTTGCGGGCCTTCTTGAGACCAGCCTTCTTGCGCTCCTTGACGCGGGCGTCGCGGGAGAGGAAGCCGGCCTTCTTCAGGGTGGCGCGGTTGTTCTCCTCGTCGATGCCGTTCAGCGAACGGGCGATGCCGAGACGCAGCGCGCCGGCCTGGCCCGAGGGGCCGCCACCGGAGATGCGCGCGATCACGTCGTACGCCCCGGTGAGGCTGAGCACGGTGAACGGGTCGTTGATCAGCTGCTGGTGCAGCTTGTTCGGGAAGTAGTCCTCGAGCGTGCGGCCGTTCACCGTGATGGTGCCGGAGCCGGGGATCAGGCGCACGCGGGCGATGGCCTGCTTGCGACGACCCACGGCAGCGCCGGGCACGGTGAGAACGGGACGCGGAGCGGTCTCGACGGCGGCGGCCTCAGGGGTCTCCGTCGAGAAGTTCTGCGGGAATTCGGTGGTGTCGATGTCAGCCACGAGTATGTCCTTATTCGTAAACGGCGCTTACTGGGCGACCTGGTCGAGGGTGTACGTCTTGGGCTGCTGAGCGGCGTGCGGGTGCTCGGAGCCGGTGTAGACCTTGAGCTTGGTCAGCTGCTGACGGCCCAGGCTGTTCTTCGGGAGCATGCCGCGGATGGCCTTCTCCACAGCGCGGACGGGGTTCTTCTCGAGCAGCTCGGAGTAGGCGACGGCCTTGAGCCCGCCCGGGTAACCCGAGTGGCGGTAGGCGATCTTCTTCTGGAGCTTCTGACCGGTGAGCGCGACCTTGTCGGCGTTCACGATGATGACGAAGTCACCCGAGTCGAGGTGGTTGACGAAGGTGGCCTTGTGCTTGCCGCGCAGGAGCGCTGCGGCGTGCGAGGCGAGGCGGCCGAGAACGACGTCGGTGGCGTCGATGACGACCCAGTCACGCTGGATCTCGCCGGCCTTCGGGGTGTAAGTGCGCGTCACAATAGTGCTGCTTTCTTGATTCGAACGGAGAGGTTCGTGAATCCCACTCCGGGGTGGTTCTGCTCGGACCCTGAGCTTGTCGAAGGGCCGGGAGGAACACGCCAGTGGAGGGCTCACGTTCGCGGGAGCGACCAGCAGTGATCGCCACACCAAAGAGAAAGCTTACGGCATCGGAGCGAGAACCACGAATCCATGACGCGGCCCCCTTCCCGCCCCCGCGGGTTCTGACGTAGTCTGCCGCTAGCGACCTGTGGGAGGTCGCGGCGCCTGTGGGAGGCGCAGAGGTGCCACTGGGGAGGCACGGGTGAGCGACGCTACCCGGCCGTTGCGCACGGTCGAAGCAATTCATGCGATCGACGATCGCGACCTCGACGGCGCCTGGAAGGCGGCCCTGCTCCTGCAGGCCGAGCATGCGGGGCGCGGGTCCGACGGATTCCGTCACGTCTTCCTCGCGACCGACAGCGGCCATCTCGATGGCAGCGGGTTGATGCTGCTGCGCATCGCGGCAGCCCTGCAGGAGCTCGACGTGGAGGTGACGGCTGTGCTGCCCCAGCCGTCGCCGATGCTGGTCGTCGCGACGCGCGAAGGGATCCCCGTGATCGCACTCCCCGCGCGCAGCCGACTCGCGTGGATGTACGCGCTGAGGTGGTGGGACCGTGCCCGTCCGCCCGGGCTGCTGTGGTGCAACGGGCTTGCGCCGGCGGTCGCGACCGCGGGCGCACCCGATCGGCTGGTGCACCTGCACCGGAGGCCGAGCGGGATGCGTGCCCTGCTCGCCCGGCTCGCGCGCCGCGATGCGGTCACGACTCTTGTACCGTCGATCTCGATGCTCGAGGCCGTGCCGGGAGCCCTGGTGCTGCCGAACTGGACCGACCGGATCCGGCGGGCTGCGCCCTCAGCCGACGAGGACCGGCGGATCCGTATCGGATTCTGGGGGCGGCTGGGGCTGGACGAGGGCGTGCAGGTGCTCGCCGGCGCCCTCGAGATGCTCGACACCTGCATGCCCGGCCACTACCGCCTCGTGCTCGCGGGTGAGCCCGTGTGCGTCCCCGAGGAGGATCTCGCCGAGTTGGAGGAAGCCCTCGGCCCGGTGGCGCATCTCACGCACCGTGCCGGGTGGGTCGATCCCGCCGCGTTCTTCGACACGATCGACCTGCTCGTGGTGCCGTCGATCGTGGAGGAGGCGTTCGGCCTCGTCGCCGCCGAGGCCATGGCGGCGCGGATGCCGGTGATCGTGAGCGATGCGGGCGCGCTGCCCGAGGTCGTCGGGCCGGAAGGCGAGATCGTGCCCGCCGGCGATTCCGTCGCGCTCGCCGAGCGGATCGCGGAGCTGACCGTCGGGTCCGCCGCCGCGCACGGCCGCGCCCTGTTCGAGCGCTGGTTCGCCGAGTACTCGCCGGCGGCGGGAACGGCGCGGATGCGCACGCTCGTCGACGCGCTCGACGTGCGACGGGCGGAGAGCGGTGCCGCCCGGGCCGCGGGGATCGCAGGCCCCGCGCTGTGACGTCGGCCCGGCGCAGCCCGAGCCGCGGTCCCAGCGAGCGCCGGAATCCCCAGTCCGGTGCTCGTCCACGGCCGGACTGCGCCGGCGAGAGCGGTGAAGCAGGGGGAGGAAGCTCCACGCTCCACAAGAAGGAGTCGCCGGATGGGCAAAGGTGACGCGCCACGGCCTTCGGTCAGGGATCGACGAGATCGAAGGTCATGTCCTCAGGGCTCGGACCCCAGGGATCCATGATGACGTCGGGGTCGTAGACGTCGACCGCGTCCTCGACGCCGGGCCCCCAGTAGCCATCGGCGTCGAGGGCTCGGAACGTGATGTAGTACCAGCCGCGGGAGTTCATGACGAGCCGCTTTCGAGTGAACCCGGTTGCATCGAGGGCCACGATGGCGGTGTGCCCCTCCATCGAGGAGAGGAACACCTGACCGTTGGCAGGGCCTTGGATCGTGATGACGACCCCCGTGGTCGCCGCCTCGGCGACCGTCATGTCCTCGAACCCGGTCAGGTCCTCGAATCCGTGCACTTCGAGCGGGAGCACGGTGAAGGCCCCCTCCGTCACGGCCGACTGCGCCGTGGCCGAGTAGGCCCACGCCTGGTAGGTGTAGTCCCCGGCTGCGAGCTCGAGTCCGCGGGTGTCGAAGACCCAGGTGCCGTCGTCCGCAACGGCGGGTGTGTAACGCTGACCGTCGAGCTGCAGAGCGACGCCGTCCCCGGGTGTCGTCCGCCCGGCGAGCACGGGCGACAGGTACGCCGGAGACGATGTCGGCGTCGTCACGCCGGGCGACGGGGTGGGCGCAGCACCCGGATCCGGTGTGGTGCCCGGATCCGGAGACGAGGCCGGGTCCGGCACACCGGGCCCGGCCGCAGGGGGACGGTCCGGAGGGAGTACCGTCGCCTGCGTCGCCGGGTCGCCGTCGAAACCGGCGTCTTCGATGGTGGGGTCTGTGATACCGCGGCCCGTCGGGAGGTCGGCACCTGAAGGTACGTCCGGCGCCGCTGGCGCGGAGGCGTCGACCACGGGGCCCGGGGGCGGCGACGGAGTCGGAGCGGGCACTCGCGCGGGCTCGGCGGCGACCGTCGACGTCGGGTGTCCGGGCTCCCCGGCGGCGGAGTCGACAGCCACGAGCGACGAGATGAACAACCCCCCTGCGGTGACGGCCGCGATCCCTCCCGCCGACAACCACGCGATCACGCCCGCTCCCGCACCGGCCACGACCACAGCGGTCGCGGTGGTGCCCGACGACAGGGTCGCCGTGGCCGTGCCGACTCCCGCGGAGCCGAGCAGCACCGCGAGGGTGCTGCCCTGCAGCCGGGAGGCCGCCCCACGAAGACCGAACAGCAGATCGGCGCAGTCGCGGCAGTCGGCGATGTGATGGGTCACCTCGGCGGCGAGCGTGCCGCTTCCGACCTCCGTCAGAAACTGCGGGAAGAGACGGGCGACGTGCGTGGGATCGTCCCGCAGGTCGAGCGGGATCTGCCGCGTGAGCCATTGGAACTTCAGCCCCGTACGAGCCCGCCGCTGCAGCGCCGACACCGCGTTCGGCCGGATCTGCAGCTCCTGCGCGATCTGCGGGCGGCCGGCTTCGACGACCTCGGCGAGCCACAGCACGCGCTGCCACCGCTCCGGCAGCGCCTGCAGTGCCGCGAGCACATCGGTCGCCTCGCTGTCCTGCTCCGCGATGCTGAGCGCGTCGCGCTCGTCGGTCGGCTCGGCGTCGGCGTCCACGAACTGCTCGACGTCCTTGCGCCACCGGATGGCCGTGTTGCGCAGGACGGCCTTCAGATATGACCGGAACGCGAACTGCGGCCCCGCGGAGCCTGTGGTCACCTGCTGGTAGATCGCCAGAAACGACTCCGAGACGAGATCCTCGGCGCGCGACGGCATGAGCCGGCGCGCATAACGGTGCGCGGCCGGCGCGTGGCGATGCCACAGCACCTCATAGGCACGGTTGTCGCCGGCGCGCAACGCACTCAGCAGCTCGCCGTCCGTGCGTGCGTCCACCGCGATTCCTCCCCAAGAACCAGGTCGTCCGGTGCCTTCCCCTGGCACCGGCTCGCGTCCGCACAACCCCGATCGGCACGGCCCGGCTCTCAGGATACCGGTGACGCGCGCAGCTCACGCGCAGATCGGGGAGTCTCCGGAATGCGACACCGTGTTCGAAACGATCACCGGGCAGCCTGTGGTTGTGGGATCCACGATCCGCCAGCTGAGAGCCAGGGCGGAGTTCGAGTTGTTGCCGGTGTCGTTGGAGATCACCCACAGCGTCATGGAGGACGTGTTCGCGGGGATGGTCACCGCGTTCTTGGCGGTGGCCGCAGCACACCGTGGTGCCGTCAAGGGCGCCTGGGCGCACGACGTTCGACTGGTCACGATTCCCCACACGCCGTACTCGGTCCCGTCCTTCTTGAAGGAGGTGATCTGGAACTCCACCGGGCTCGACGTGGTGTTCTTCAACGTGATCGGGAAGGCGTAGGAGAACTTCTGCGGCCCGCAGGCGGGACCGTTGCCCTGCTTGCACGCCAGTCCGAGGTCGATACTCGGCAGCACGGGTCCCGCAGAGATTGCGAATGCCGGCGCGGCCGTGGCTATGGCAACCGCCGGCAGGGCCCAGGCGGCGCCCTTGACGAGCGATCGACGGCTGATGCCGTTGCGCGATTCGACGGTCATGAATTGTCTCCCCAGATCCCATCCCCAGATATCGGCGGACGCGGGCACGCCGCCGTGAGCCCGACGCGTGGGACGACGCAGACACGGACCTCGGAAGACGGTAGTCAGGCCTGTCGCTGAGACCGAATACTGACCCTGAAAGGAGGACACGCGGAGACGATCTCGACGCGACGCGTCACCTCTGCGGCGTCACGCGCTCCTTTCCCGGTGACAGCGCTCTGGCCGATGGGGAGGTCGATCCGGTGCTTGGGGCACGGGACGCGGGAGTTGCGAAGGGGTTCGTATGGCGTTGAAGGGGGTACCCGCAGCGAGGCCGTGGCGGGTGGCGATCGCCGAACCGCACGTGCTGCAGCGGAATCGTGCCGCGCAGCTGCTGCGCAAGGGCGCGGGCCTCGAGGTCGTATTCTCCGGCGACTCGGTGCAGACGCTGATGACGTGGATGCGCGGACAGGACGACTCCCGCTGGCCGCACCTGCTGGTCGCCGAACTGCTCGGGACGCAGGCCGGTGAGCGGGAGCGTGCCGCAGTCGTGGCGCTGCGTGAGGCCGGCGTGCGAGTGCTGCTGATGTCGACGCTGCATCCGCGCCGGGCAGCCCAGCGGCTCCTCGACGCCGGTCTCGACGGGATGGTGTCGAAATCCGACGAGGAGCCCGAGTTCCTGTCCGCTGTCGCGCAGGCGCTCATCGGCGGAGCCGCGGTGACGAATCGGGCCTTCGCAGCGCTGCGCGCAGCCCCGGCCGCACCGCGTCTATCGGAGCAGGAGATGCGCGTGCTCGAGTTCTACGCCATCGGGCGGCCGATCGACGAGATCGCGACGGAGATCGGCGTGCGACCCGACACCGCGCGCAAGTACCTCAGCCGCGTCAAGCAGAAGTACGGCGCCAGCGGCCGCCCGGCGAAGACCCGCTTGGATCTCGCACGCCTCGCCTCCGAGGACGGGCTGATCGGCTGACGACGCAGAGGCACTGCCGGATCCGGCCGCGGGAGACTCTAGTCCGCCGCGCAGCCTCCGACGAAGGCCTTCACCATCGCACCCCACTGGTAGATCGGCTGCCAGAGCCGGGTGCCGAGATCCATCGGCTCCGCGATTCCGACGATCGGGGCGGCAATCGGCACGCATCGGCCGAAGATGTAGCGCGAGCGCATCACATGCTCGTCGCCGGTGATCACCACCGGATGCTTCACCCCGTCGTTCCGCACGGCTTCGGACAGCGCCTCAGCCTCGCCCGAGGTGGTCCACGGATCGGCGTGCACGCACACGAACTGCGGTTTGCAGACAACACCGTGCCAGACCGAGAGGTACACGGGCACTCCCCCGGCCTCCTGTGCGATCCGCTCCCCGAGCGCGATACGGTCGTCCGTCGGCGGCCCGAGGATGAAGACTGCGTCGACCTCGCCCGCGTCGTAGGAGTCGGACGATGCCGTGTAGACCGAGATGTAGGCGGCGGCGTAGACGGCCACGAGCCCGATGAGGATCCCCAGGATCCAGCCCCGGCGACGGCGTGACGAGCGACGGGGCATGAGAGGGATCGTAACCGATCCTCCCCGGCGAGCAGGGCCGCACACGACGACTCCGGGCCTCCCGCGCAGTGGCGGAAGACCCGGAGTCGTGGTGCGGCGAGCGCCGATTACGGCTTCGGCGTGTGCGGACCGACACTTCCGCGTGCGAGGAACAGGTCGAGCACGTCGGGCGCTGCGAGGATCTGCGCGGCACTGAGACCGAGCGCAGCCACGTCATAACGGCCGGCCGGCAGCGCCTGAGCGCCGCTGTTCCAGCGAGCGGGTCCCGGTGTGTGCGCGAACGCAGTCCCGGGCACGTTCTTCTCCGGCAGGTTCTGCACGTTGAGCGTGATGTTCAGCACGTTCTTGAGCGCGTCGAAGATCGCGCCGAACAGGCCGTTCAGCGCCACCAGGGCGACGTTGATGGTGCCGCCGGTGGCGAGCAGGCCGCCCTTGACGATGTTGCCCACGGTCGCGAGTGCGGCGTTGGCGACAGGGCCGTTGACGATCGACGCGCCGAGCAGCGTCGCGGTGATCGTGGCGTTGCCCGCGAGCAGGTCGGCCAGAGTGCCGGCGACCTTCAGCGTGGTGAGGCCACCCAGGATGCTGAACGAGATCTCGACGCTCACATTGCTCGCGACCCGGGTGATGATCTCGTTCTGGATCTGCGAGAGCTGATTGGCGAGCGTGCCGGTCGGCAGCGCGTAGTCGACGAACAGGATCGAGTTCGCGGGCAGCGAGTTCGCCATCGACGAGGCACCGCCCGGGAATGCCGAGCCCAGAAGCGTGGCGACGTCGATGGTCACGGTGCCGGCGCCGAGATCGGTGACGATGGCGGTCCCGGATCCGAGCGGGCTCGAGGTGAGATCGGTGGTGATCTGGCCGACGGCCGCAGTCACCTTCACCGTGGGCTGTGCCGCGGCGTTCACGAGCGCCGTCACCACGCCGCCGATGACCGGGATCTGCCCCAGCGCCGCGAGAAGGGCGTTCACGTCGACGTTCAGGTTCGCCGAGTTCAGGCCGCTCGTCACGGCGGTGACAACGCCGCCGATCAGCGGAGAGGTGAGCACCAGCCGCAGGTACGACACGAGGTACTCGCGCGTCAGCGCATACCCGGTCGGGTTCACCACCGTGTTGCACATCTGCTCGAGGACGGCACGGCCGACGACCGCGCCCACGTCGAGAGTCAGGTCGGTGATGTTGGCGAGCACGCCCGTCAGCGATCCGCCGAGCAGCGGGGTGAGGAACTGGCGCAGGTTGAGGCTCGCGACCTGCGGGTAGCCGCCCGCCGGGGCGACGCGGACGGATCCGTTGTCATCGACGTAGCCCGAGGCGCCCTTGGAGAGTCCGA
>Ga0308158_10003822_pt1 | contig 13008 bp, 9 predicted proteins | sample PhyBR2_FD_201038 | JGI IMG/M metagenome (GOLD analysis project Ga0308158, IMG submission 201038) | Phyllosphere microbial communities from UC Gill Tract Community Farm, Albany, California, United States - DLSLB.R2 | ecosystem: Host-associated > Plants > Phyllosphere > Unclassified | place: USA... | reverse complement strand
GCTGAACTCGACAGAAATAGATTCCAATTTGTGAATCGATGCTGTAGGTGTCAACGCTAAGTACCGATAAGATGACGAAGTTTTCCTATCGGGCTTTGCATAAAATCGAATAACTAGAGCGGGTTAGACCGTTGGGGAAACTGCTCTGGCACTGGCTAATTTCTGCGGAAAGACTGTAGAGGAAAGTCCAAGCGTTTTGATTAAGGGCATGAACAACAGGGATCAGCACACTGATCGTCATCGCCAGCATGGTTTCATGCTGTTTGTGACGTGCGTCCTGTCGTTTGCGGCCTTCATGTTTGCTGTGGATCTTTCCGCACTTGGCGATGAGGCCTGCCGCAATACACCCAAAAACATGGCCGCCCAGCAGGTTGCAGATGCGCCCGCAATACCGGCTCGTCAGCAATCGACACCTGCACCACAGCCGATGCGCGCAGTCCTTGCCGAGGCAATTGCTGCAAAAATCAAAGCGACCTATCCCGACGGAAATGGTGCTGGCCTTTCAGCATCGCCAAGTGAACTGGCCTTCTTCGACACAAAGCATGTCGAGGCTGCAAGTGCCACCCGGTTTCTGAGACTTTCGCGAAGCACGTATGCTTCGGTTCGCGCGCCACCACGCAGCGCCTGAAAGCCATCATTGAGATTGGTTTTGACCAATCCTGAATCACTTACGAAGAAATATGCGTTAAGATTTTGTATTCATTACTAAATTTGAACGCACTCAATATCCGGAATTACAACTCATGCGTACTTCTAAATGGGTCGCTGTGCTTTATGGCCTGATCGTTCTGGTCGGTGTCATCATCGCCTTGCCGAACTTCTTCACACAGCAGCACCTGGACGCGATGCCGTCATGGTTTCCTAAACGACAGGTTACGCTCGGTCTCGACTTGCGCGGCGGCTCTTATCTCGTTCTCGAAGTGGATGCGGCGACCCTCAAGAAAGATCGTCTGCGCACATTGCTTGATGACGCACGCAGCAAGCTGCGTACCGAGCGCATTCAGCCGCAATCGATCCGCGCAGTCGGCGATGCTGTTATTGTGAGCATCCCGGATGCCGATCAGCGTTCAAAGGCCGACACCGCACTGCGCACCCTGATTTCGCAGGTCAATACAAGCGGCTTCGGCACAGCGATCAACGATATCGACGTCACCTCCAGTGACAATCAGATTCGTCTGACGCTGACAGAAGCAGGCTTTAGCTATCGTCTGGACTCAGCTCTGCAGCAGAGCCTTGAAATCATTCGCCAGCGTGTGGATCAGGTCGGCGTTGCCGAGCCTTCCATCCAGCGTGTCGGTTCTGATCGTATCGTCGTTCAGCTTCCTGGCCTTCAGGACCCGGCGCAGCTTCGTCAGCTTCTCGGAAGCACCGCGAAGATGAGCTTCCACATGGTCGCGGACGCCAATCCGAATGATGCACCGCCTCCGGGTGTCAGCATCCTGCCGGACTCCAAAGATCCCAACATCAAATATCCTATTGAAGATCAGATCGCCCTCTCCGGCGAACGCCTGACCGATGCCCGCGCTGGTTTTGATCAACGTACGAATGAGCCAATCGTCTCGTTCCGTTTCGACAGCCTTGGCGCACGTCAGTTCGCGGATATTACGACCAAGAACGTCAATCGTCCTTTTGCGATCGTTCTTGACGGCAAGGTGCTGAGCGCGCCGGTCATTCGTGAGCCAATCACGGGTGGTAACGGCCAGATCAGCGGCAGCTTCACGGTTCAGGACAGCGTTGTTCTCTCAGCACTCCTGCGCGCTGGTGCTCTGCCCGCTCCACTGACCGTTATCGAAGAACGCACAGTCGGACCGGACTTGGGCGGCGACGCCATCAAGATGGGTCTCGTTACGGGCATCATCGGCTTCGTTCTCGTAGCCGTCTTCATCCAGCTGCTTTACGGCGTCTGGGGTACGATTGCCAACGTAGCACTCCTGCTCCATACCTTGCTGACCTTCTCCGCATTGAGCCTTATCGGCGCGACGCTGACATTGCCGGGTATCGCTGGTATCATTCTTGGTATCGGTATCGCAGTTGATGCGAATATCCTTATTAACGAACGTATCCGCGAAGAAACGCGAAGAGGCCTGGGGGCCATGGCTGCCCTCGACAAGGGCTTCCACGCGGCTTTTTCCACCATTGTCGACGCGAATGTTACCTCGCTGATCTCCACCCTGTTGCTTTTCACATTTGGCACGGGTCCAGTACGCGGTTTCGCAATCACCATGATGCTTGGTATTGCGATCTCCATGTTTACTGACGTAACGCTCGTCCGCATGGCGATGGCCTGGTATGTTCGCAAGCGTAAGCTGAAGGTCCTCATCATTGAGCCTTTCCTGAAATTCGTTCCCGAAAAGACGAATATCAGCTTCATGAATGCGCGCTTTATCGGCATTGGCGTCTCGATTGTTCTATCGATCCTGTCGATCGGCCTGTTCTTCAAGCCGGGTCTGAATTACGGCATTGATTTCAAGGGCGGCATTCAGGCTGAAATCGTTACATCGCAACCTGCCAATCTGGCGCAATTGCGTGAGAAGCTGAGCACGTTGGGATTGGGTGAAGTTGCACTTCAGTCAGCTGGCAGCCCGACTGACGTTCTGATCCGCATCCAGCGTCAGGATGGTGGCGAAGAAGCGCAGACGGTTGCCGTGAACAAAATGCGCGAAGCGGTGACGGAACTTGATGCAGGCGTGAAAATCGAACGCACCGAGGTTGTCGGACCGAAGGTTTCCGGCGAGCTTGCCCGCTCGGGCTTCATCGCCGTCATCCTGTCGGCACTCGGCATGCTCATCTATCTTTGGTGGCGTTTCGAGTGGTTCTTTGCGATGGGCGCGATCATCACGCTTATTCTCGACACCACGAAAATGGTCGGCTTCTTCGCGCTGTTCCAGCTCGACTTCAACCTGACGGCCATCGCAGCGCTTTTGACCGCTATCGGTTACTCGGTAAACGATAAGGTCGTGGTTTATGACCGCATGCGTGAAAACATGCGTCTTTATAAATCAAAGCCACTGCGCGAAATCGTCGACATGAGTATCAATCAGGTGCTCGTCCGCTGTATCTACACATCGGTCACGACATTCCTGTGTATGCTCCCCATGGCAATCTGGGGCGGCAGTGCCGTTCATAATTTTGCCGTGCCGATGCTGTTCGGTATCTTCATTGCGACTTCATCGTCGATCTTCATTGCAGCGCCTATCCTGCTGCTTCTGGGCAACTGGTGGCAGCATCGTCAGGAAGCGCACAAGATGCTTGAAGACAACGCTGCAGCGCAGAAGTAATCTCATTGCCGGGCATGGTTTCGACCATGCCCGGCTTTCCATGAAAATTTTATAAGACTGAAGAACGGGAAGGCACCCCTATGCCCCATGACACGCCTTTGATTGCGACAATCGTCATTGGGTTATGTCTGGCTTTTATTTTCGGCACCATTGCCACCCGTCTTAAAATCTCTCCTCTCGTCGGCTATCTGCTTGCTGGTGTCATTGCTGGCCCGCATACGCCCGGTTTCGTTGCCGATCAGGAACTCATTCTCCAACTGGCTGAAATCGGCGTTATTCTGCTGATGTTCGGAGTTGGCCTTCACTTCTCCCTTAAAGACCTTCTCTCGGTGAAAGCCATTGCAGTTCCCGGAGCACTGGCGCAAATCGCGACAGCAGCAGCACTGGGTACAGCCCTTGGTCTGGCACTTGGCTGGGATGTCAAAGCCGGCCTGGTTTTTGGCCTTGCACTCTCGACCGCAAGTACCGTGGTCCTTTTGCGCGCAATGCAGGACCTTCGTCTCATCGATACTGAACGGGGGCGCATCGCTGTCGGCTGGCTCATTGTCGAAGATCTGGCCATGGTCATGGCGCTGGTACTTCTGCCTGCGCTTGCAAGCATCGGCGGCAAGACCGACCACGCCGCAGCAAGCGATCCAATCGTCCAATGGCTTGGCCTCGGTATTGGCGGCATCATTCTTTTCACTATCGCAAAGGTCGCCGTTTTTGTGGCCCTCATGCTGGTGGTGGGGCGCAAAGTAATCCCATGGGTTTTGAACGTCATCGTACAGACCGGCTCGCGCGAACTTTTCCGACTGGGTGTTCTCGCAATTGCGCTCGGTGTCGCGTTCGGCGCAGCTCATCTTTTTGGCGTATCTTTCGCGCTTGGCGCATTTTTCGCGGGCATGGTGATGAGTGAGTCCGAACTCAGTCATCGGGCTGCAGAAGAATCCCTGCCGCTGCGCGATGCCTTTGCAGTTCTGTTCTTCATTTCCGTGGGCATGCTGTTTGATCCGATGAGCCTCATCCGCGATCCCCTGCCCCTTATCGCGACACTCCTGATCATCCTGGTCGGTAAATCGGTGGCAGCATTCTTCATCGTCCGCGCTTTCCGCCGACCGGTGGGAACGGCTCTGACCATTTCGGCAAGCCTCGCACAGATCGGCGAATTCTCGTTCATTCTGGCCGGGCTTGGTGTCAGCCTCAATCTGCTGCCACCCGAAGGTCGTGATTTGATCCTCGCTGGTGCCATCCTGTCCATCTTCCTCAATCCGGTCATGTTCATCGTTGCTGAACGGATGCGGCCATGGATTGAGAAGAGGATGGGCAACAACATGGCTTCGGCAGAAGCGGGCGAAACAAACGTGGACGTATCCGAGCCTGTGCCCTTGCCGCAGACAAGTTTGAAACACCACACAATCGTCGTCGGCTATGGCCAAATCGGCAAGCGTGTGACTGAGAGCCTTCAGGAAAAGGCCATGCCGTTCCTCGTGATCGAAGATTCGCCCAAGATTTATTTCAAATTGAAAGAAATCGGCATTGAAGCTATTGCGGGTAATGCCTCTGATGCTGAAATATGGAAAGCGGCGAATCCTGAGGAAGCAGTCAATCTTGTGATTGCTATACCAAATGCGTTTGAAGCGGGGCATGCCACGTCGCTCGCTCGTTCGGCGAATCCGAGCCTGCGCATCATTGTGCGTGCCTGTTCGCCCGCTGAAGCACAATATCTGCACGATCTTGGTGCAGACTCTGTCATTCTGGGCGAAGCGGAAATTGCGGGAGCTATGGAGAGAGCGATTTTAAATGAGTGGCGGAGCGAGAGCATTCAGACGCCTCGCGCACCATTCGAACCATCGGCTGAAGCAAAAGCAACCTGACGGTTCAGAACGACAGATGAGAAAAAGGGGAAAACATGCGAATTGAATGTGCGGTGGCCAGTTAATGAAATTCAAGGATTATATCTGGCCTGTAATAGGCATCTGCGCAGTCGCTGTTTCGGTATGGCTTCTCTATCGGGAATTGCGCAGCATCTCTCTTGATGACGTTCTGGACAGTCTTTATGCGATCCGCACTCATCATTGGTTACTTGCGGCTGCTGCAGCACTTCTCGCCTATAGCTCGCTTGCAGGCTATGACCGTATCGCGCTTCTTCATCTGCGTCGCAAGATATCCTGGCTCTTCATCGCACTTTGCTCTTTTACGACTTACGCATTATCGCACAATATCGGCGCCTCCGTGGTCTCTGGTGCCGTTGTCCGCTATCGCGCCTATTCCTCTCAAGGCATGCCCGGGAGCGAAATTGCGGTTCTGATCGCATTCTGTTCGTTCACCTTCGTATTGGGCGTCATCATAACGTCCAGCATTGTTCTACTGCTGGAGCCGCATATTCTGATGCGCTTCAATGAAGAGCTGACCCCAACCATTTCCATCGCCATCGCATTGGTTATGCTGGCCTTCGTTCTGCTCTATATCTTTGGCAGCTGGTTACAGCTTCGCCCATTGCAGATCGGAAAGTTTCGTCTCGAATATCCGCGCCTGCCGGTGGTGACACAACAGCTCATCGTGGCTCCGCTCGAACTTATCGGCGCTGCGGGCATTATTTATTTCGCGCTTCCCGAAGCAGGAAATCCCGGCTTCCTGATCATCCTTGGCATCTTTCTGGTCTCATTCTCCGCAGCCCTGATATCGCATGCGCCGGGTGGTCTGGGCGTTCTCGAACTGGTGTTCCTGACAGGTTTGCCAGATATGAACCAGGCCGATGTTCTGGCCGCTCTTATCGTCTTCCGATTGCTTTACCTTCTGATACCATTCGCGATATCGCTGATCGTGGTTCTGGTTTTCGAGAAGTCGCAATTCGTTCTGCGCTGGAACGACAAGCAAAAGAAATAGAGCCTGAGGGGCGGGTATAATTTTCACTTATCCGCCTCAAATTGAATTAATCTTCCTTAAAATGGCATCAAACAGCCCCTATCTTGGAAATTGCTTCGCATAGCCTCCCAATGCGCAGCACAAACAGCCTTCTCCCAAGGCATTTCCAAGAGGAACTAACGCATGCCTGCGACATTGATCATCCCCGGTTATAAGGGATCGGAAGCAGGCCACTGGCAGCGCCAATGGTTGCATGACGATCCGTCAGCAGTGCTCGTCGAACAAGATGACTGGCACTATCCGGTGCTATCCGACTGGATGCACGCGCTCGAAGCCAAGCTTGCCGAAAATCCCGGTGCAGTTCTGGTTGCCCATAGTCTTGGTTGTATTCTTGTTTCGCATCTCGCAAGCCGCCCTGCGGCAGCGCATGTGGCGGGTGCGCTTCTGGTTGCTCCGGCGGATGTTGAAACCATGGCCCGCAAAGACAGCCGTTTTGCAAGTTTCGCTCCACTCCCGCGCCATGAACTGGCTTTCCCGTCCATCGTCGTTGCAAGCCGCAATGACAACTACATGAGCTTCGCCAAGGCAGAAGCCCTCGCGCATGTCTGGGGTTCAGGCTTTGTTGATGTCGGCCATGCCGGACATATCAATGTGGAGAGCGGTTTCAGCCGTTGGCCGGAAGGCTCTATCCTCGCCTCTTCGCTTCACCGTGAGCCGATAACACACACGCTCTCCCAAGCAGCGTGACCGCGAACCGCCCGTGACATTTGAAACGGGCGGTTTCTTTTTTAGCTATGCTGCTTGCGTTCCAGCCAGATTTTGAGAACGAGCGTCAGAAGCGCAATCCCAGCCAATGTCGAAGCAGCCGCAAAGGCTCCGGCGACATTATAGTCGTTGAACAGAAGTTCGACTTGCAGGGGCAGAGTGTTGGTTTTCCCACGAATAGCGCCTGATACGACCGACACAGCCCCAAATTCGCCCATCACGCGCGCATTACAAAGCACAGCGCCATAGAGCAGCGCCCATTTGATATTGGGCAGTGTGACATAGAAAAATGTCTGCCAGGCATTGGCGCCCAGTGTAAGAGCCGCCTCTTCCTCATCGCTGCCCTGCACTTCCATCAATGGGATGAGTTCGCGCGCCACAAAAGGTGACGTCACAAACAAGCTCACCAGGAAAATCGCAGGAATCGTGAACATGATCTTCACATCATAGGATTCGAGCAGCGGCCCAAGCAGCCCTTGCGAACCGTAGAGGAAGAGATAGGTCACACCGGCAACGATTGGTGAAACCGAGAACGGAATCTCGACAAAGGTGATCAGCAGTCGGCGCCCCGGAAAGCGGAATTTAGTCACCAGCCATGCGACGCAAATGCCAAATGCCATGTTGATCGGCACGACCACGATTGCGGTCAGGATCGTCAGCCAGACCGCATGAAGCGTATCCGCTTTGAGGATTTCACCAAAAAAGACGTCCACCCCTTTGCTGAAAGCATAGGAGAAGATGACGGCCAATGGCGCACCAATGCAGATTGCAGACAGAATTGCCGCAAGCGCGATCAGCAGGCTGCGGACAGAACCGGGTGCATTGCGCGCCTGTACGCTAGCGGTCTGCATAACGAAGCTGCCTTGCCTGAATAAGATTGGTTACGAGAAGCATAAAGAAAGCCATCAGCAGCATCACAAAGGCCAGGGCGGCGGCGGCAGGATAGTCATACTCGTCAAGCCGGATAAAGACGAGCAGCGACGTTACTTCTGTTTGAAAAGGCAGATTGCCGGAGATGAAAACAATCGATCCGAACTCGCCGAGACTGCGGGCAAATGAAAGCGACGCGCCGGCCAGAAATGCCGGGAAGATCGTCGGCCAGATGATATGCGAAAATACTTGCCAGGGACTGGCACCGAGACTGCGCGCAGCCTCTTCTACATCGGCGCTCATATCTTCGAGTACCGGCTGAACAGTGCGAATGACAAATGGGATGCTGGTGAAGAACATCGCGATCATGATGCCCAGCGGCGCATAGGCGACCTTGATACCGATCGGTTCAAGAAAGCGGCCAAACCAGCCGTTTGGCGCAAAAAGCGTCACGAGTGCCAGACCGGCAATCGCCGTCGGCAGGGCAAAAGGCAGATCGACCGCGGCATCGATCAGCCGCTTGCCCGGAAACTGATAACGGGACAACACCCATGCGAGCAGCAATCCAAACAGTCCGTTGAACACGGTAGCTACGGCGGCGGCACTGATTGTAATGCGAAAAGTCGCCAGCGCACGATCGGATGTGACGATGTTCCAGAAGTCGTTCCAGCCAAGGCTGGCGGTTTTCAGGATCATTGCCAGAAGCGGCAGAGCGACAATGACCGCCAGATAAAGCAAAGTGCAACCAAGGGTCAGCCCGAACCCCGGCAGCACCGAATTGCGTTTCATGCTTAGAAGCGACACTGGATTTTTCCAAAAGAAAGGCGAGAGCTGGCTGCTCCCGCCGGGTAGTCTTGTTTACTTGGCAGTAAAGAGCTTATCAAGCACGCCGCCTTCGGCAAAGTGCTCTTTCTGCACCTTTTCCCAACCGCCGAAAGCATCTTCAACGGTTACAAGGCGCACATCCGGATAGATATCCTTGTGCTTGGCAATCACGTCCTTGTCGTGCACGCGATTGAAGTTCTGCGCGAGGATTTCCTGGCCTTCCGGCGCATAGAGATAATTGAGATAAGCTTCGGCAATCTTGCGCGAGCCGCGCTTGTCAACGACCTTATCGACCACCGTTACAGGAAACTCGGCAAGCAGGCTGACTTCAGGCACGACGACATCATACTTGTCCTCGCCCAGAACCTTGGCTGTGCCGCGTGTTTCGGCTTCAAAGGTTACGAGAACATCACCAATGCCGCGTTCAGCAAACGTCGTCGTAGCGCCACGACCGCCAGTGTCGAACACGGGCACATTCTTGAAGATCTTGCCAATGAACTCGTGAACCTTTTCCTGATCACCTTTGAAAGCTTCGTTGGCGTAAGCGGTGGCCGCCAGATAGGTATAGCGCGCATTGCCCGATGTCTTGGGGTTCGGGAAAACGACCTTCACGTCGTCACGAGCGAGATCGTCCCAGTTCTTGATGCCCTTCGGATTGCCTTCACGCACGAGGAATGCCGGGAAAGAATAGTAAGGTGAGGAATTGTTCGGCAGTCGCTTCTGCCAATCAGCAGGAATCAGATCACCCTTGTCATGCAGCACCTGAACGTCCGTCACCTGATTGAAGGTGACGACATCAGCTTCCAGACCTTCGAGAATGGAACGCGCCTGCTTGGATGAACCGGCATGAGATTGATTAACGGTGAGGTCTTCACCAGTCTTGGCCTTCCAGTCAGCCACGAACGCCTTGTTGACCTGCTCGTAAAGCTCGCGTGCGATGTCATAGGAGACGTTGAGGATTTCCTTAGGCTCCTGCGCATGAACAGGCGCCGCACCCAGGCCAAGCGCCACGGCCGCATATAGAATAATTTTCTTCATAGATTGCACCCTTCTCACTTTGCTTGCGCAAAGCGCCCATAAATCGACTTCAGTTAGAGCGCCTTGCGCCCTCTTGGGCGTACAAGGAGGCTCTAAGCCATTGAATTTGCGCATCGTGCTTTCCAACAATCGATTCCGATTTTTGGGTCGCTGCTGTTGGAAACAAATCTACAGAGAGAAGGCCAAGAATCAACCTAAATCATTGATTTAAATATATAAACTACTTTCACAACCATTCTTGGAAACCCCGCCTAATCGCAAAATTAGCATGAGAAAAATTTTCCAGGAAAAGCCCATTACAGGAAATAAAAACAAGAAGGCCGGGAGCTTACGCACCCGGCCTTCGAAACTTCTTTCAGATTTCAGCTTCTACCAGAAGCCACGATGCTGCCAGCACCAGAGGAAATTTTGTTCGCCGCGCTCTAGACGACTGCGACGCCGCTCAGCGATTTCTTCGGCGTTCAGCTTCATACCCCGCCAAGGCTGTTCCAGATAAGCCGTGATGCGCAACACGGCATCTTTTGCGCCTTGTGCCAGCAATTGAAGTTTGCGGTTCATAAGAGCCTCCTGTTCGCGCCTGTTTCGCGATCATCATTTCAATGCAGCGAGTTGCGCCTCAATTTGAACCGCGTTTCGCCGCAACAATGAACGATGTGTTAATTTTGAAGGCTTCTTCGATAAAGTCAATATCCGACTTATTTTATAGGAGTTAACAGGGTGAAATATTTTGCGAGCATCCCTACAGATGCTCGCAAAATTATTCCAGATTACACCTCGTAATCGTCGAGGGGCCTGATCCGTACCTTCTCGACATGTCGACCGCTCATAGCCTCGATGTGGAACTCGAAGCCGTCCGCCACGAAGCGCTCTCCCCCCAGAGGCAGATGCCCCAGATGCCAAAGGACATAGCCTGCAAGCGTCGTGTAGCGGTCGCCGTCATCAACGAGATCCCGCTGCAAGATACTGCTCAGACGGCGAATATCGGTGAAGCCGTCAACAAGATAACCGCCCTGACCATCCGATTCCGCAACAGCGGCTTCTTCGTCCTCATCAGGAAATTCGCCAGCGATTGCTTCAAGCACGTCGGTAGGCGTTACGACACCCTCGAAGGAGCCGTGCTCATCCACGACGATAGCGAGCTGCACAGGTGAAACGCGAAGCTGCTCCATGACCCGCAACACATTGGCGTTTTCATGTACGACGAGCGGTTGCTTGACGACATTATCCCAATCAATCGGCTTCTTGTCGCTCATATCGAGCAACAGGTCCTTGACCGAAGCGACACCAACAAACTCATCAACCTGACGACGGGCGATAATGACGCGCGAATGCGAAAGCTTGCGGATCGCCTGATGAAGTTCTGCTTCGTCTTCATCAAGATCAAGCCATTCGATTTCATTTCGCGGCGACATGATCGAGCGCACAGGACGATCTGCAAGATCGAGGACGCCCCGGATCATTTCCTTTTCTTCCGGCAAGAAGACGTCACTCGCAGCAGTTTGCTGCGCGATAACATCGACCGTATCGGACAGAGGGTTCTCGTCACGATAACCACCAAGCAGTCGAAGCACCGCGCCAGCCGTTCTTTCGCGCAGATCGTTGGTCGTCACCAGTTTCTCGCGATTCTTGCGGGCCATCTGGTTAGCGGCCTCGATCAGCACCGAGAAGCCGATGGCTGCGTAGAGATAGCCCTTCGGAATATGGAAACCGAAACCTTCAACGACGAGGCTGAAGCCGATCATCATCAGAAAGCCAAGACAGAGAATGACAACCGTCGGGTGTTTGTTGACGAAATCCATCAGAGGGCGAGATGCCAGCATCATCACTGCAATAGCGATGATGACTGCGATCATCATGACCGGCAGATGCTGCACCATACCCACGGCCGTGATCACGCTATCGAGCGAGAATACGGCATCGAGCACCACGATCTGAACAATGACCTGCCAGAAGATTGCGTGTGCAACGCGGGTGTTCTTGGGCCCATGTGCGCCTTCAAGACGCTCGTGCAACTCCATCGTACCCTTGGCGAGCAGGAACAAACCACCGACCAGCATGATGATATCGCGCCCGGAGAACGAAAGCTCCATCACCGTAATCAACGGCTCGCGCAATGTCACAATCCACGAGATGGACGCGAGCAGCACAAGGCGCATCAGCAAGGCCAGGGTAAGGCCGATTATACGCGCACGGTTACGCTGATGGGGCGGAAGTTTATCGGCCAAAATCGCGATAAAGACGAGATTGTCGATGCCGAGAACAATTTCTAGCACCACCAATGTCACGAGACCTATCCAGGCATTGGGGTCGGCAATCCAGTCCATGGACCAATCCATGATGTGTCGGCTCCTATAAGAGTGCATTCCGAAATGTGTGAAGCGACTTTCGGAAAAGATGCGCGTTAAAACAAACATTTAGAACATCGATCTGATTTCAGCAGATCGATGTTCTAAATCAGAAGAAAGACGAAACAGAAAAAACGCCGCACGCATCTCCCTCCCGAACCGTTGAAATACGGATCGGCCAAAAGAAACTGCAAGCGGCGTGAGAAAGCTCAAAGCCTTTTAAGTCCGATGCTCCCATATAGGGAGCGGGACTTCGTGAAGACGAATCGTCAGAACTGTCGTCGGGCATAAAGCGCGATGAACCTTTTAAAGAGACATGAAGCAGGCTCTCTGCCTGCTCCTGAATGCCATGTTGTCATATGAACATGTGATCGCTGCATTATGCAGACGCGCGGCTCGCGCGCAAGACCATATGCTATTCAGCCGGAGAAACATGCACGCCGCGCTTGCGCTCACGGCGCGGACGCCCCTTGAAGAAGCGCATGCCGATCACGGTTGCCACGATTGTCACCGCTGTAATGCCGATGACAAACCAGAACATGTGATCGCCGTTCATTTTGGCAAAAACGCCCATCCCCCGGCCAGCCAGCCAGCCAGGCAAGAACATCACCGGCGCCCAAACCATCGCGGAAAGTATGTTTGCAGTCTGGAAGCGTGTCTGATCCATCGACATCATGCCCGCGACCATTGGCACCGTACAACGTACGGGTCCAAAGAAACGTCCAAGGAAGACTGCGGAAAACCCATAGCGCCTGAACAAAAGACGCGCACGCGCCACGCCGCTGCGGTGCTTGTTCAGTGGCCACTTGTGAATGATGCTGCGACCAAGCCACCAGCCGAGGAAATAAGAAACTATATCGCCGATAACAGCACCGACGATTGCACCGATGATGATCGGCCACGGCTCAACGATTCCGGCCCCCACCAAACCACCAATCGCGAGCATGATCGGGGTAGCTGGAATGAACATTCCGATAATAGCGAGAGACTCGCCGAAGGCAATGATGCCCACGATAGGACCCGCCCATACCCGATGATCG
>Ga0308158_10003821_pt1 | contig 13008 bp, 13 predicted proteins | sample PhyBR2_FD_201038 | JGI IMG/M metagenome (GOLD analysis project Ga0308158, IMG submission 201038) | Phyllosphere microbial communities from UC Gill Tract Community Farm, Albany, California, United States - DLSLB.R2 | ecosystem: Host-associated > Plants > Phyllosphere > Unclassified | place: USA... | reverse complement strand
ATAAGGAACCTTGAGCAAAGTATGCTCACGGATTTTAAAGCCGATCTTTTCATTTCTCAAGTCGGACTTGGCACGAAACCCGCTTTCCGTCAGATTTTTTTCGACCAGATGCACGAAATCGGCTTGTTTATCAGTGATATTCATCACCACCGCCTGCACCGGAGCCAGCCAGGCCGGGAATGCGCCCTCGTAGTGCTCGATCAGAATACCGACGAAGCGCTCGAACGAACCCAGGATCGCCCGGTGCAGCATGACCGGATGCTTGCGACCGTTGTCTTCGGTGACGTATTCGGCACCCAAGCGGATCGGCAGGTTGAAATCGAGCTGCAGTGTACCGCATTGCCAGACTCGACCCAGACAATCCTTCAGCGAGAATTCGATCTTGGGACCGTAGAAGGCGCCCTCGCCCGGCTGCAGATCGTACGGCAGGCCAGCGGCATCGAGCGCTGCAGCCAGGGCCGACTCGGCGCGATCCCACAGCTCGTCGGAGCCGACGCGCTTCTCGGGGCGAGTCGAGAGCTTTAGCTGGATGTCCTTGAAGCCAAAATCGGCATAGACATCCATGGTCAGCTTGATGAAGGCCGCCGATTCGGACTGCATCTGCTCTTCGGTGCAGAAGATATGCGCGTCGTCCTGGACGAAGCCGCGCACGCGCATGATGCCGTGCAGCGCGCCCGAAGGCTCGTTGCGGTGGCAGGCGCCGAATTCGGCCAGACGCAGTGGCAGCTCGCGGTAGCTTTTCAGGCCCTGGTTGAACACCTGCACGTGGCATGGGCAGTTCATCGGCTTGATGGCGTAGTCGCGATTTTCCGACTCGGTGGTGAACATGTTCTCGGCGTAGTTGGCCCAGTGCCCGGATTTTTCCCACAGGCTACGATCGACCACCTGCGGCGTCTTGATTTCCAGGTAACCGTTCTCGCGCTGGATCTTGCGCATGTACTGCTCGAGCACCTGGTAGACGGTCCAGCCGTTGGGGTGCCAGAAGACCATGCCTGGTGCTTCTTCCTGAAGGTGGAACAGGCCCAGGCGCTTGCCGATCTTGCGGTGATCGCGCTTTTCGGCTTCCTCGATGCGCTTGACGTAGGCCGCCAGCTGCTTCTTGTCCGCCCAGGCAGTGCCATACACGCGCTGCAGCTGTTCGTTTTTGGCATCGCCGCGCCAGTAGGCACCGGACAGCTTGGTCAGCTTGAAGGACTTGAGGAAGCGCGTGTTCGGCACGTGCGGACCGCGGCACATGTCGACGTATTCTTCGTGATAGTACAGGCCCATGGCCTGCTCATCCGGCATGTCTTCGACCAGGCGCAGCTTGTAGTCTTCGCCGCGAGCGGTGAACACGTCGATGACTTCGGCGCGCGGCGTGACTTTCTTGATCACGTCGTATTCGGTGTCGATCAGCTGCTGCATGCGCTGCTCGATCGCGGTCATGTCGTCTGGTGTGAAAGGCCGCTCGAAGGCGATGTCGTAATAAAAGCCTTCTTCGATGACGGGCCCGATCACCATGCGTGCGGTCGGGTACAGCTGCTTGACCGCATGCCCGACCAGGTGGGCGCAAGAGTGGCGAATGATTTCCAGCCCCTCTTCGTCCTTGGGCGTGATGATCTGCAAAGTGGCGTCGGCGGTGATCAGGTCACAGGCATCGACCAGTTGGCCGTTGACCTTGCCGGCCACGGTGGCCTTGGCCAGACCGGCGCCGATGGATGCGGCGACCTCGGCAACGGAAACCGGGTGATCGAACGAACGCTGACTGCCGTCGGGAAGAGTAATGGTGGGCATGGCGCCTCCTCTCCTAGTGGTGACCCCTACCAAAGGTCACATGGGTTGGGATGAGCCAGTACGCGATTCGCCCGGTATGCCTGCCTTACGTTGGCAGGAGCCTTGCGGCCGACCGTAACACGAACCAGAGTGACTGGAGCAATCGAAAAAGGTAAATCCCACGCTTGGCGGAACAGGCTGCACAGCCTGTAGAAACTGCGCCGAACGCTGGGCCGAGCATCCTAGCACATATAGTGCGTTGGATTGGTGCGCCATGCATGCAGCGCGGCAACTGAGCCGGTCGCTGAACTTGCAGCCCTTTCCACCCCTCAGATGAGGTGAGTCAATACCGCCTGAGAACAAGGAGCTATTCATTATGGGTCTCAAACGACTTCTTCCCCTGACTGCTTGCCTGGCCCTGCTGCTGCCATTCACAGCCCAAGCTGCCGCGCTGTCCGCCAATGCCAAGGCCGAATACACCGCCCAGTGCGAAGCTGCGGCCGTGCAACAAAATGTGGACCCTGCCAAGGCCAAGGCACACTGCAGCTGTGGCGCGAAAGTGATCGAAGAGAAATTCAGCCAAGCCGAAATCGACCAATTGACTGACAAGAAGGTCGAGCCGCCTATGGCACTGCGCCAAAAGCTGATGAAAGAAGTGCTGGTTTGCAACAACCAATAACAATGCACGCCTGCCTGAAGAGCACCTCCGAGCGTTCTTCAGGCCCGCAAACGGCAGGCTACTGAATTATTTACGACCAAATGCGGTTTTTTTTTAAAAGAATTTTCAGGTGCAAACCCCAATAAAATAAGGGGCTTAGCAGCGTTGAACAGACCAAACGACGACAACCTTGAGTACCGACCCCAATCAAAGGGGGTTCACAGTCCAGGTTTTGGACTATGATAGGGACCGTGTGCCCAGTTGGCCTGAGCAGCACAGCACTACTGAATATTATGTTTCTTGGAGATTCACCATGTCTAATCGCCAGACCGGCACCGTAAAATGGTTCAACGATGAGAAAGGCTTCGGCTTCATCACTCCTCAAGGTGGCGGTGACGACCTGTTCGTACACTTCAAAGCTATCGAATCGGACGGTTTCAAAAGCCTGAAAGAAGGCCAGAACGTTTCATTCGTGGCTGAGAAAGGCCAAAAGGGCATGCAAGCTGCTCAAGTTCGTCCAGAGTAATCTGAGCGACTGAAAAAACCCGTCCATGTGACGGGTTTTTTTTCGCCTGCGATTTATGCCAATTGCGCTGTGATTCAGCCGCAATTGACGCGGGTGATCTGGCCGTTGTCATCGGCATTGAGGTTGAGACGGTCGGAGCGGTACTCGAGGGTGACCATGTCATGGGGACGCAGTACGCGAGCGACCTGTGCGCCTGCCTTGACCCTGGCTTGTTCAAGCAGGTCGGCTGATACCGGCTTGCCGACGGTGTAGCGTGCCCCATCGGCATTGCAGCGTCCGTCGAAAGCAGGTGCGGCAGCAGCAGATGGCCCGGTCGAGGGTCCGGATGTGGAGCAGCCGCTGGCGGCCAGGGCTGCCATCAGGATCAACAAGGTCTTGCGCGGGAAAGGCATGTAGCCTCCTCTTTCTTTGGTTGAAGGGTTCGGTAACTGTTTCAGCGGGTAAGGTTGTGCGACCCCTTGCAGTCGGATTGGTTGCACGCCTGTGTAGTCTGCCCGAGTGAGCCATGGTGAAGTGCCCGCGAAATCGTCACGGGATATGTAGCCACCAGGCGCTCAATACAAGTCGATGTAGTCGGACCGTGGCACGGGCCAGTGAGTCTGCAAGGCGGCATGCACCTGTTGCACCCACAGGTCGTCCGCAGCCGCCGCAGCGCCTACGTAGCCAGAGCCTGCCGCCCAGGTTTCGAGACGAAAGCACAGGTCTTGCACATCCATACCGCCGACCGCATGGGTAGACAGAAAGGCCAGGCCTGCACGGGTGACGCGCAGTTGGTTGTGGACCGCCGGGTTTCCCGACGCCAGCAGGGCGCGGACAGCCTCCAGGGTCAGTGAGCCGCTCTGGGCAAGATCGATGTGCACGTAAGCCTCCATGCCGAAGAATGGGTGCAAGTTTGCCATGCAGTCTGCCATCTGCCCAAGGGCCGGTGTAAAGCGCTGGCGAAAATGCTTTACTTGGGCATGAGGAGCGAACGTCGTTCGCTTGTGACCGTTGGCGAGAGCAGCATGGCAAACGTATCGATCAAGGCGGACATCAAGGTCCAGTGGCCGCAGGGCCAAAGCTCCTTCAGCCCCGGCACGCCCGAGGAGCTGGCGATCATCGGCGTAGATGTCCTGGTCAAGGCGTTGGGTACCGATGCCGCGCGTAGCTTCGTCATGCAGGTGTTCGAGCGTTATGCCAACGAACACCTGGCGGCGCCGACCAACAGCGTGGCGCACCCCCTCAAGAACGCACCCACGCTGTGAGGCGCTCGAGTCCTTCAAGGGCTCGCGCGATCAAGGCAGACGCTGCAACCGCTGCGTCAACAGATCGAAAAACCCCTGGGCATCGCCTTCGTTCACCCAGAATACATTGGCGGGTTGCTTGAGCGTGCCGTACCAGTCGGCCACGGTCTGGCCGAAGGTGGAGCCTTCTCGAGTGTCGATGGTCAGGTTGACGTTGCGCCCACTGAACAGCTCAGGCGCCAGCAGATAGGCGATCACACTGGCATCGTGCACAGGGCCGCCGGGCAGCCCGTAGTGCTCCATGTCGGCTTTGACGTAGGCCTGCAGAATGTCCACCACGCGCGGACCGGCCTTGTTCTGCAAGGCGGCCAACTGCTGCAGGCGAGCCGGGCTGGTCAACACCTTGTGTGTGACGTCCAGCGGCACGTAGGTGAGCTTGACGCCGCTCGCCAGTACGACCTGGGCGGCGTGGGGGTCTGCAAAGAGGTTGAATTCGGCCACCGGAGTGATGTTGCCGCCATTGAAGTGCGCGCCACCCATGACGATCACTTCCTTGATGCCCTGGGTAATGCCCGGGGCCTGGATCAGCGCCAGCGCCAGGTTGGTCTGTGGCCCCAGCATCGCCAGGGTGATGCTGTGGGGCTCGGCCTGGCTGAGGGTGTCGATCAGGTACTGCACCGCGCTGCCTTCGGCGAGACCCTTGCTGGGCTCATGCACGGGGATACCCGGCACGCCCTCCTCGCCGTGTACGTTGGCGGCATAGATCGGCTCGCGGACCAATGGCTTGGGCGCTCCGGCATACACCGGCACGTCTTCGCGGCCGGCCCATTCGCGGGCCAGGCGTGCGTTGCGCGAAGTCTTGTCCAGGCGTACGTTGCCGGCCACTGTGGTGAGCGCGCGAACGGTGATCTGCTCAGGTGAGGACAAGGCCAGCAGCAAGGCGACGAAGTCATCGGCACCCGGATCGGTATCGATGATCAGATCGATCTTGTCGGCCGCCATGGCGGTGGCGCTGGTCAGCAAGGCCATCAGCGAAAATCCTCGGATCAGGGTCAGGAAAAAACGTTGCATATCACACTCCTTGTGCTCATTGATGAATCTAGAAAGTAACGCCGGCCATCAGGGCAATGTTGCTGTAGGGCTGGCATTCACCGGTCCGCACAATGGCGCGGGCGCTTTTTGACAATTCCTTGAACCGCGCATGGCTGACCATCTGGCGCACGCCCAGTGTGCCTTGATCGTGCAGTTGCTGGATTCGGGTCGACGCCGGGGGTAGTACCTGGAGCATCTCCTCGGCGATCACGTGGCTCTCCACCTGCATCTCACTGAGCAGCACCTCCAGTGTGCTGACGAAGCTGGGAATGCCCGGCGTGAGCGCCAGGTCGATCAAAGGCACGCCCGGCGGCACCGGTAGGCCGGCGTCGCCGATCACGACGATGTCGCCATGGCCCAGGGAGGCGACCAACTGGGACAGGGAAATGTTCAGCAATGCAGTCTTTTTCACGATAGCACCTGCTCGACCTGCGCCAGAGTTGGAATGGAAGGCTGCGCACCGGCATGGGTAACCGAGAGCGCCGCGGCGGCCTGCCCGAAAGCGATGGCCTGCGACTCGTCCAGGCCTCGCGCCAGGGCCGCGGCGAAGCCGCCGACGAAGGTATCGCCCGCTGCCGTGGTATCCACGGCCTGTACCTTGCGCCCGGGATAGTGGCGGGACTGTGCGCCCGCCGCAAACAACACGCCCCGCTCGCCCAAGGTAATGATGACCTTGCCTGCGCCGGCTTCGTGCAAAAGGCCGGCGGCCTGCTCTGCATCGTACACCGAGCCCACGGCCAGCCCGGTGAGGGCCTGAGCTTCGCTCTCGTTGGGGATCAGGTAGTCGACCCAGGCCAGCCACTCTTGCGGCAGCGGGCCACTGACCGGCGCGGGATTGAGAATGACCGTCTTGCCCGCCTGGTGGGCACGCTCCAGTGCAGAGGCCACTACCACGTAGGGAATCTCCAGTTGGCACACCACCACGTCAGCGGCTTGCAGAAGGCCATCGAAGCGTTCGATGTCGGCGCATTCGAGCTGGCCGTTGCCGCCCGCGACGATCACGATGGCATTCTGGCTGTTGGCATCGACCACGATCATGGCGATCCCGGTCGCTACGTCCTCGGCCACCCGCACGCCCCGGCAATCGATACCCTCATCGGCCAGCGCCTGTCGCAGCGCGTGGCCATAGGCGTCGGCGCCCACGCAGCCGATCATCGCCACCTGACCGCCCAGGCGTGCCGCCGCGACGGCCTGATTGGCGCCCTTGCCGCCTGGAACCGTCGCGAAGGACTGGCCCAGCAGGGTTTCTCCTGCCCGTGGCAGCCGCTCGGCCTGTGCGACCAGGTCCATGTTCAGACTGCCTATTACCAACACGTTCGCTTGCATCTTGGGCCACTCTCAGCGCAATTCATGGGAAAGACCGGCGTATCGTGCCGTTGACTCGCGCACCACGATCTGTGGCGCGATGACCTGTTGCGTGGCAGCCACACCTGCGGCGCCGGCAATGCGAGCCAGCAGCCGCTCGGCGGCGACCTCACCCAGCTCGCCGATGCGCTGGCCGACGGTGGTCAAGGCCGGATACACATAGCGACTGAGCTGGATGTCGTCGAAACCGATGACCGACAACTGTTCAGGTACCCGAATGCCCTGTTCGGCGGCAGCGCGCAGCACGCCCAGACCGATCATGTCGTTGGCGGCGAAGATCGCCGTAGGCCGCTCGCCCGCCAGCAATTGCACCGCCGCCCGATAGCCGCCCGGGCTGGTGAAGTCGCTGTGCAGGACATGGCCTTTCGCGGGCTGTGCACCGTACTCGGCGAGCGCGCGATGGTAGCCGTCCATCCGTAGTTGGGCCACATGGGTATGCTCCGGACCGCTGATGCAGGCAATGGCGCGATGGCCCAGTTCCAGCAGGTGCAGGGTGGCCAGGTAACCGCCCTGCTCGTGGTCGATGCACACCAGATCGGCCGTCACCTCGTGCAAGCCGCGGTCGACGATGACCATGGGCGTGCGCACTGCCGCCAGCATATCGGTCAGCGCGGCATCGCCACCGACCGAAGCGAACACAATGCCGTCGACGCGCTTCTCCAGCAGTACACGCAGGTAGTTGCGCTGCTTCTGCGGATCATCGTCGGAGTTGCACAGAATCACGCAATAGCCATTGCGCTCGCAGCAGTCCTCGATACCTCGCGCCAGTTCGGCAAAATACGGGTTGACGCTGTTGGGCACCAGCAAACCGATGGTCGCCGTGCTGCGCGCCCTCAGCGAGCGCGCCACGGCGCTGGGCACGTAGTTGAGTTCGGCAATGGCCGACTCGACCTTGCGCCGCACGTGCGCACTGACCGGTCGGCTGTTGTTCACCACATGGGAGACGGTCGTGTAGGAGATCCCCGCCCGTGCCGCGACGTCCTTGATGGTCGCCATGCTAGCCCCGCTTGCGTGCGCGTTGGCTGCGGTAGGTATCGAGCACCACGGCGATGACGATCACGGCACCGGTAATGATGCGTTTGGTCGGTTCGCTCGCGCCGATCTGCGCCAGGCCGGCAGCCAGCACCGAAATGATCAACACGCCGAAGAAGGTGCTGATGACCGAGCCACGCCCGCCCATCAGGCTGGTCCCACCGATGACCACCGCGGCGATCACCTGCAGCTCCAGGCCAGCACCGGCATTGGGGTCAGCCGCCTCCAGCCGGGAAATCTGGAACAGTGCAGCCACCCCGGCCAGGAGCCCCATGAGCGAGAACACCAGCACCTTGTAGGGCTTGGGGTTGATCCCGGCCAGGCGCACGGCTTCTTCGTTGGTGCCGATGCCGATCAGGTAGCGGCCGAAGACCGTGCGTGTGAGGGTCAGGTGGGCGATGGCGATCACCCCCAAGGCGATCAGGAACGAGGGCGCGATGCCAAAGGCGACCGGGTCGGACAGCCAGGCGAAGGCGTCGCCGATGTAGGCCGTGCGCGAATCGGTCATCTGGTAGGCGACCCCGCGAGCCATTTCCAGCACGCCCAGGGAGACGATGAACGAGGGGATGCGCCAGGCCACGGTGATCGAACCGGTGATGGTCCCGGCAAGCGCCGCGCAGCCCATGCCCAGCAGCGCGGCGGGCAACACGCTCCAGCCCCAGCCGAGGATCGCGACGCTGACGGCGGAAGCGGCCAGTGCCAGCACCGAGCCCACCGACAGGTCGATGCCGCCGATGATCAGCACGAAGGTCATGCCGACGGCCAGCACCATCAGGTCGGGGATCTGGTTGGCGATGGTGCTGAAAGTGCTGTACGACAGGAAGTGACTGCTGAGCACGGAGAACAGCACGATCATGGCCAGCAAGGCGCCAGCCAGACCGAGGTAGGTACCCAGGCCCAGGTAGGTGCCGCTGGGTTTTGTGCCAGGGGTGGCTTTGGGCAGCGTCGAAGTTTTCATGCAGGGGTCCTTGCTGCAGGCTCGGCCAGCAGCGCATCGCGTTTTTGATAACCGGCGAACGCGGCCGCCAGCAGTTCATCCTGGCTCCAGTGTTCGCGCTCGAACGTGTCGATCAGGCGGCCGGCCGAGAGCACCGCGATGCGGTCGCAGATCAGCATCAGCTCGCGCAGGTCGCTGGAGACCACGACCAGGGCCTTGCCCTGACGGGTCAGCTCGCCGAGCAAGGCATAGATGTCGAACTTGGCACCCACATCGATGCCGCGGGTGGGCTCGTCGAACAGCAGCACGGCGCAGTCGCGCTCCAGCCAGCGGCCGATCACCACCTTCTGTTGATTGCCGCCGGACAGCTCCGACACGGTCTGTGCCGGACTCGAACTGCGGATGCGCATGGCCTCGATCTGGCGCTGTGCCAAGGCGCCTTCGGCTTGATTGTTGACGATGCCAGCGGCAGAAATCGCCGGCATGTTGCCCAGGGCGATATTGGCGCTAATGGACTGCGACAGCAGCAGACCTTCGCCCTTGCGGTCTTCGGTGATCAGGGCAATGCCGTGGGCCACGGCATCGGCGGGGCTGCGAATGTTGACCGGCTTGGGTGGCAGGCCGATAGCAACGGTGCCGGCATCGCTGGTGTCGGCGCCGAAGATCAGCCGCAGCAGCTCGGTGCGCCCTGCCCCGATCAATCCGGAAATGCCGAAGATCTCGCCCTGGCGCACGTCGAAGGACACGTCCTTGACCTTGTCGCCACGGCTCATGCCCTGGACCTGGAACATCGTCGCGCCGATGCGGCGCTCACCCAGGTCGATGCGTTCGCCCAACTCGCGACCGACCATGAGGTTGACCAATTGCTCACTGTTGTAGCGCGCCATCGGTTCGACACACACCAGACGGCCATCGCGCAGCACAGCGATGCGTTGCGCGACCTGGGCCAGCTCTTCCAGGCGATGGGAAATATAGATGATGGAAACGCCGCGTTCGCGCAGCCGCAGGATCTGCGCGAACAGCATGTCGACTTCGCGTGCGGTGAGCATGGCGGTGGGTTCGTCGAGCACCAGCACCCGGCACTCGCCGATCAGGTTGCGGGCGATCTCGACCATCTGTTGATGGCCAATGCCCAAATCACCGACCAGGGTGTCCGGATCGATGGCGTCCAGGCCGACCTGAGCCATGGCCTGGCGGGCCTGCTCACGCAGGCGCCGCCGGTCGATCCAGCCCGCACAGCTGGGCAGCTCGTGGAGAAACAGGTTTTCCGCGACGGTCAGGGTGGGCAGCAGGTTGAGTTCCTGCATGACCATGCGCACCCCGCCGCGCTCGGCGGCGGTGCGGCTGCCCGGCAGCCAGGGCTGACCCTGGAACTGCATCTGCCCGGTAGTCGGCGCTTCCAGCCCGCCGATGATCTTGGACAGGGTGCTTTTGCCTGCACCGTTCTCGCCGGTCAGGGCCAGCACTTCGCCGCGGTGCAGTTGCAAATCGATATCCCACAGTACCGGCTGGGCATAGGTCTTGCCGATGCCACTCACCGACAGCACAACATTGGATGTCATAGGGTTCTCCAGCAGCACCTGCACGCGGCAGACCCGGGCACGGCCCGGACCTGCCGCAAGGCGCGCTGCATCAAGGCTTGGTGACGAGCTCGACCGGGGTCTGGATCACGCCGTTGGCGTCGACGTCGAGTTTGTCGCCCTTGATCATGCCCAGGGCACTCTGGATACCGAATACTGCCTGGCGAGCGGCGAACTGGTCGGCCGTGGCCAATATGCGGCCGTCCTTGAGCATCGGCTTGATGGCATTGATGTTGTCGTAGCCCACCACCTGCACCTTGCCTGCCTTGCCGGCGGCACGCACCGCAGAGACCGCACCGAGCGCCATGCTGTCGTTGCCGGCCAGCAGGGCCTTGAGGTCGGGGTATTCATTGAGCATGGCGGAAGCGACAGCATTGCCCTTGTCGATTTCCCAGTTGCCCGACTGCACCGAGACGATCTTCATCTGCGCCGCTTCCATGGCGTCCTTGAAACCGGCAGTGCGCATCTGTGCATTGGTGGTGGTCGGTACGCCTTCGATGATGCCGACCTGGTCGCCTGCGGCAAGTTGCTTGGCCAGGTAGTCACCCACCAGCTTGGCGCCCTTGCGGTTGTCGGGGCCTACGAACGGCACCTGGATGCCCTTGCTTTTCAACACGCCGGCATCCAGTTGGTTGTCGATGTTGACGACCTTGATACCGGCATCCATGGCTTTCTTGATGATAGGTACCAGGGCCTTGGAGTCTGCCGGGGCAATGACCAGCGCATCGACCTTGGCCACGATCATCTGCTCGACGATGCGGATCTGGTTGGCCGTGTCGGACTCGTCCTTGATGCCGTTGGACACCAGGTCGAAATCGGCGGCGTGTTCCTTCTGGTAGCTCTTGGCGCCGTCTTCCATGGTCAGGAAGAATTCGTTGGCCAGAGACTTCATGACCAGCGCGACCTTGGGCTTCTGGGCATCGGCGAAGGAGGATTGCAACGGGGCGACGGTGCCGATGGCAGCCATCAGGGAGACGGCAAGCAGGCGTCCAGCGAAGGGCAGCTTCATGAGGGGTTACTCCGATCTTATGATTATTTTCGAGCAACGGTTCGCGGTCAGCCGCAAACGTTTGCGTGAAGGGAACTATGGTCAGGGATCGGGGATTTGTCAATCAGCTGGGAATCGCGATTTCTTTTGTAGGAGCGGTCATCGGCCGCGAAGGGAACGCCGCGATACAGGTACTCCATTGCAGATAATTATTCGCGGCCACGGACCGCTCCCACGAGTAAGCGTCGGTAACCGTAAAAACGGTATCCGCCCGCGACGTTTTGCCACTCAACTAATGAGCCAATGGGCAGTCACACCAGTAGCGGTTACATTTTGTAGCCATTTCATGGGTGAGAGCCCGACGAGGCCTGATGAGCTTTATCTTGTGGATGGCCGTGCTGGGCGTCCTGCTGTTGATGCTGGCGCTGACGGCGTCTTACCTGCGCTGGTTGCCAGTGACCACCTCCGCGGTGTGCCTGGCATTCGGCGTGGCCATCGGCCCTATGGGGCTGGGCCTGTTCACCACCGACTTCAAGGACACCGCTTCGTGGCTGGAACGCCTGGCGGAGGCCGCGGTGTTGTTTTCGCTGTTCAGCACCGGTATCAAATTGCGGCTGGGATTGGGCCGCAGTGCTTGGCGCGCAGCTTATATGCTGTCAGGCCCGGTGATGATCGTTTCGATCCTGGGCGTGTGCCTGGTGGCGCATTATGCCCTGGGCTTGTCGTGGGGGGTGAGCATGCTGCTCGGGGCGATGCTGGCGCCGACCGATCCGGTGCTGGCGTCCATGGTCCAGGTGAACAGCGCGCAGGATTTCGACCGCGTGCGCTTCGGGCTGTCGGGCGAGGCCGGGCTCAACGACGGCACCGCCTTTCCCTTCGTGATCCTGAGTCTGCTGATGCTGCATCATGGCAGCCTCGACAGCCACTGGCTGGGTCAGTGGGCCCTGGAAAATCTGGTGTGGGGCGTACCGGTCGGATTGCTGATCGGTTACGGAATGGGCCGGGCGATCGGCCACTTGATGATCTACCTGCGCGTGCGCCACGCCGACAGCACCAACTCGCCGAACGATTTTCTGGCGCTGGCCTTGATAGCGCTGTCCTACTTTGCCGCCGCCTCCGTGGGCGCCTTCGGTTTTCTCGCCGTGTTCGCCGCAGGCTTGGGGTTGCGGCAGGCGGAGGTGCGCACGTCGAACTCCGAGGTGCCTTCGGAGCACCTGGCGAAGCCGATCAGCGGCCACCGTGACATGGCCCCCGAAGAAGGCACCGTCACCCATCCCAACGATCTGGAAGATGGGCAGCTGGCCGCAGGGGTGATGATGGGCGACATCCTGGTGTTCGGCAATCTGGTGGAACGGTCCATGGAGGTACTGCTGATCACCATTCTGGGGGCGACCTTGTCCGCCTATTGGGATTGGCGAGCGGTGGGCCTGGCGGCCGCGCTGTTCTGCGTGATTCGGCCATTGAGCGTGTGGCTGCTGGTGAGCCGGCGGTTGCTCGACGGGCATCAGCGCGCGTTGCTGGGCTGGTTCGGCATACGTGGGATCGGGTCGATCTATTACCTGTGCTACGCCCTGGCCCACGACTTGCCTGAATCGGTCGAGCAGGTGTGTATCAGCCTGACGCTGTCGGTGGTGGCGTTGAGCATCCTGGTACACGGCATCAGCACCCAGCCGCTGCTCGAGCACTATGAACGGCGGCGAAAGCCGGCTTAATGGTGAATGCAATATGCCAAGGCTGGGACGATCCCTGTAGCAGCGGCGCGAGCCGCGTCGAAGGTATGAGCGGTGTGCCTGGAGGTTTGCGATGTTGCCGGACGCGGCTTGCGCCGCTGCTACAGGGTTACGCGATCCCTGTA
>Ga0308158_10003817_pt1 | contig 13014 bp, 13 predicted proteins | sample PhyBR2_FD_201038 | JGI IMG/M metagenome (GOLD analysis project Ga0308158, IMG submission 201038) | Phyllosphere microbial communities from UC Gill Tract Community Farm, Albany, California, United States - DLSLB.R2 | ecosystem: Host-associated > Plants > Phyllosphere > Unclassified | place: USA... | reverse complement strand
GTTCTGTCGCGGAAACAACGAGACAGATGTAGTAGTTCAGTGGTGGCTGTAGCTCAGTTGGTAGAGTCCAGGATTGTGATTCCTGTTGTCGTGGGTTCGAGCCCCATCAGCCACCCCACAGAATTCGTAGTAAAAACAAAGGGTTGCATGCTTCTAGCATGTAGCCCTTTTTTGTTTCCGCTACTACTCTCTTGAAACCAAGCTACTTGTAAGCCACTTGTAAACCAGCTTGGTCAACGAATGACGTCCATGAAATGGTGTTGCGCGGCGCTTTAACGCCGTGCTAATGCTGAAGTGTTCGTCAAACAGCATGTGCAGACGGCGCGACTGCGCATTGACCGCCGGTTGACTAAGCCGTCGCTAGCGCACTCCGAAGCTACAGCGGATTTCCCTCAGATAACATGGCTTGTGCCAAGCATGTTCGTGCGCGCCGGGCCTCTACGAACAGTCGTACACCAAGATAAAGCAAAAGAGTCAGGCTGGCGACGAGCAGGGGGGCGTTCCCAAAGCGCATGAACGGTGTTTTGCCAACGAGTATTTCGACTTGGCTATCAAGCACGCTGTATACCTCGCCTGGTAATCTGGCGCGTAACCGGCCATCTGGTCCGGCGATCGCAGTGGCACCTGAATTGCCAACTTGAACGAACACCCGCCCGGTCTCGCGAGCGCGCATCTGGCCAGCTTGCAGATGCTGAGCGGCGGCATACGTACCGTCGAACCAGGAGAAGTTGGTCAGGTTGACCAAGAGGCCAGCCTCGCGCGCCCTGTCGGCGGTCGCGACGTCGAATAGCGAGTCGAAGCAAATTGTTAAGGCCACCTGTCCCTTTGCCAAGGCCAGCAGTGGTTGGTCTGGTCCACCTGCATGCAGGGAATGAAAGTTGAGGAATATCTGGTCGGTTAACCACTTAGCCCAAGGCCAAGTCTGCTCGCCAAGCGGCACTAGATGGACCTTGTCGTAGCGGTAATCATACAGCCCGTTCTTTCCATCGGGCAAAATTGCTACGGCACTGTTGGTGCCGATGCGCTTGCCGGCGTGGGCGCCAAAGGTACCGATAACCAAGGCCGTTCCGCGCTCCCGGGCAATGGCGCGCCATTGCGCCAGCACGGCTGGCGGAATGCCATCCCACGCGACTGGGAGGGCCGTTTCGGGCATCAGCGTCAGGTCGGCTTTTGTTTCGGCAGCAAGCATTGCATATCTGCCGGCAGCCTGGGCCATTCCAGCCGGAGTGGGCTTATCATGTTGCGAAATATTTCCTTGGATTAGTCGTAGGGATAAATGTTTGCCGCTGGAATAAGTCCAGCGTTGTAGTGGCAGAAGGGTGCATGCAAGGGCCACCAGCGCGAGCGTGGTGGCCAATCGAAGCAACGCAGTGCGCCTAGCGCAAGGCTCGCGTGTCTGCAGGCCATCGGCCAGCGCCAGGGCCACAAAGGCATTCACCCACCCCACCCCTAAAACGCCGGCCCAAGGTGCTAGGGCGCCCAGCAAGGTGCCGGCGTGGGCTGTGCCACTCAACAGCCAAGGAATACCTCCGAACAGGTTAGCGCGTGTCCACTCCGACAGCATCCAAAGCGCCGCGCCAGCACTCCAGCGTATGACTCCTGTTTCCAAGTAGTTCGGACATCGCTTCGTCAGGCCGGCGAAGGCGGCTAGAGCGAGCGCTGGGAACAGCGCCAAGTAACCCGCCAGCGCCGCGGTGAGCGCAAACGCCAGTGCCGGCCCAGCGTCGGAATAACCGGCCAATCCCGGATACAGCCACCATACGCCGCCTCCTAGCCAGCCGAGCCCGAACGCTAAGCCGAGTCGGAATGCCGTCGCCGCACGTTCGCCTGGCGCCAGCATAAATAGGCCGGCCATGCAAAAGGGAGTCAGCCACCAGGCCCCGCTCGGCGCAAACGAGAGCATCATGACCGTGCCGAAGACAGCGGCAAGCATGAGTTTAACCGGCTGCGCGAGGCCCGCGCCCGCTACGCTCATCACCCGCCCGCTCATTGACTCTCTCTCACTTGCTCTTGTAGCGAATTGCGAGCGGGATCAGCGACGTATTGTTGAACGGCGTCGTTAACACCAGGTTTGCGCTGCCGTTAGCAGTGGACGTGCCGCTGGCGTCGCAGGTCGCCGCGTCAGGGGTCACAGCAATTGTATGCACCGAACCCTGATCGTTCAGCACGAGGGAACCGGTATACAACGGCGCGACGCTCGGCACGGCGCTCGGGGACGCGGTGCCCGACAATCCCACGGCGGCATCGAAGGCAAGCGTCGAGCCGGCGGGCATCGGGTTACGCCGTGCGTCGCTCAATCGCAGCGCCACATTCGTGGCGCCGCAACCGCTCGCGTTGATGGACAGCTTACCGTCAGCGAGGGTCACGCCGCTGGGCGAGCCTACCAAGCTGACGTTGCCGACACGGCTTCCGCTGAAAAACACTGCTATTTCGCCTGTAAGGGGCTGCTGCGCATTCGCCAGTGTGGTCACCGACACCGTCGCTAGTCCGGCGCGCCTACGCGGGGCCGATGCATCGGCTTCGTAGCGCGGATTCTGGCTACGCAGCTCGACGGTACAGCGGCCATTGCTGGTCAGGCAGCCACCGCGATCCGCGCTGCCGATCGCCCCGCTGTCGGTCTGCATCACGACTGGTACCCCGTCGGCCACGGGATTGCCAAACTGGTCCGCCAACAACAGCTTAATCTCGTTCGTCACATCATCGTAGTCGTAGCCCTCGATATTGAACTCCTTGGCGCTGAGCGAGAACGCCAGCTGCGTCGGTAGTCCAGTGGTGACGGTGATCGAGTCCGATACTGTATTCAAGCCGTTGGCCAGTTTAGCTGCAACCCGCACGGCTGTCGGCTCAGCGCCGGAACTGAGGTTAACCGACACCCTGCCGTCAGCATCGGTCACGCCGCTTGTCTGGCCCAGGCGCACAGGTTTGGTCGAGATAGTTGAGAAGCTCACCGCCTGGTTTGCCAGCGGCGTGCCTGTCTTATCGAGCACTCGGAAGCCGACCGATGCCGTTTCAGCGCGGCCGTTTCCGCCGGCGCCTTGGATGACGATGGATTTATCGGTCGGGGTAATGTCGCCCAGCACGATAGAGGCGGCGTCCTGGCTGGCGACAGTCAAGCCAATGGCAGCGCTTACACTGCCACCTTCGACGCTTGCAGCGATGCTGTCGGCTTGCGCGCAGCCCTTATCCTGATAGGTGAACTGAGCCCTGCCCTGCGTTGTCGTCACGCTGGCTGGCAACGTCGCGCGGCCGGCGTCGGCGCACACTGACCGGAGGTTCAGCGTTACTGGCACTGCGCCCAGAACCGTGCCGTTGTTGAGTACGTCGAGGACGACGACGGCCGAGCCGAGAGCCGCCACCTGAGCCGGATTAGCCTGAGGCAAGATTTGGCGCAATGATAACGCTGGCTTGGCGACTGTCAGTAGGGTCTCGGCTGACGCACTGAGGCCGCCCGACTGGGCCAGTACTTTGACAAGCGTCGGACCGCTTTCAACGATCCCGGCCGGCGCCAGCATCACCTTAGCCTTACCGGCAGCGTCAGTGGCAACCTGGCCGCGCGTGGGCGTCATCACCAGTAGCTGGTTATCGACTGCGACGCTGAGCAGGGCATTTTCGACCGCTTTGCCTGTTTGGTCGCGAACGGTGGCGACGATCTCCAGCGGCTTGCCGAGAGCAACCGCGTTCGAGGCAGCGTTACCGCCCTCGGCCGGTAGTGCCAGCGTAACGGCGAGGGAAGCCGTGGGCGCGCCCGGCGTGCCCGGCGCAGTACCGCCCGTCTGACCCGAATTGAGTGCCGGCGTAGTGCCCGGCGGCGCATCACCTCCGCCGCCACACGCGGTCACCAGCACCGCCATTGCGCACGCCGCCAGGCGTGGCGCATAGTGCCTCGGGCCCAAACCAAGGCCAGACAAACGGATGTACGCACGGTGGCGTGGCTTGCTGCTGTGTTCGAACCTCATGTTTTCCCTATCATCTTGGTTAGTTGTTGTGTCTGCCAGCCACAGCTTCCAGCTCGCGCTGGAGTGCGGCGACATTGGCCATATGGCGCGCCAGCACGTCGCCCGCCGCGCGTTGGCCCGACGCCGCCGCGAGCGCCTGCCGTTCGTGCGCCAGCTCTTCCTGCAAGATGGCGCGGCGGTCGTCATCCATCTGACGCTGACGTTGTGCGCTGACCTGCGGGAAGGCATCTGCAGCTCCGCGCGGCTGAGCCGGTACGCTTTCCTGTCTGCCTCGCAATGCCGTGCGGCCCAAGGGTGCCACGTTGCTCATGATGATCATGCCGCTAACAGGATCGACGTGGGTGTGCACGCCGGCGCCAGCCGGCGGCGGTACTATCGCCAGCAGTGCCAGGGTAGGAGCGGCCTTGACCGCCGCCTTGTAGAACTTGCGCATGTTCGCTTTCCTTATTGCTTTAATCTCTCCGCAGCCAACTGCGCTAGGCAGCGCCCAGGCACAAGGCCATAGTGCACTGCGCCCCCAACAGGCAATTCGAGACAGGCATGGGCGCGCCAGCAGGATGCGGCTCGCCACGGGCGCAGCTCCGGCGCGACATGGAGGATCACGCCATCTCTGTCGAGGAACACGACGTCAATGGCGAAGCGCATGAAAAACGTGTGGACGTTGTTACACGGGACGATTAGAAGCGCCTGTTTGGAGTCCAATGCGCGCTGGCCCAGCAATCCGACCAGACGCGAGGCGAAACTGTCCGCCACATGCACCTGCAGGCCGGCAACATCGAGTATTCGCGTCACGACCGGATCAACGCCGTGCGCACTGGTGGAACCGTGATGCGCACCACTGCCTGGCTATTCATGGGCATGCGTTCGAGACCGTAGCAAATCAGGTCATCCGCCGACGGTCCACTCCAGGGGGAGCTCAACACCTCGCGCATGATTGTGTTGATTATCGGAATTGCCAATTCGGCGCAGTATCGCACTTCGATCTTCAGCAACAAGGCATCGGCGCGAGTCTGGCGCGACGTGGGTCCCACTTCGCCGTTGTCGTATACCCCAGTGACCGGTATCACCCTCTTGCCCGCCTTGTCCTGGCCGAAATCTTGGAAGGCCTTGCGCGTCGGATTCAGTACCGTGATCCTTGCCAGGAGCATGTTTTCGGCCCTGGTCTTGACTAAGGCAGCCCCCATAATCGCCGGGTAATTGCCTCCCATCCCACCTGTAATCTCGCCCGTGCCCACGCCAACAGCCACTTTCGCCTTCGTCGCGTTCAAGGGTGCCAAGCCGAACGCTAGCGAGTCCTTCATGGCCGCCTCACCGATGCCCGAAGCTGCACCGGCGCGAGCGGCGTTTAGGGTAGCAACGTTAAGCGTGTTTTTTGCCATTATCAGCAAACCGATCTGCACGACGAACAGTAACAGCGGAAACAGGATCATCGCAGCGATAATCTGGAACTCGATCGTCCCCTGCCCGTACTGTTGGGGTATTGCCATCGCTATCGCCTTGCGTGTGGCGTTCATCTGTCGACTTCCCCTGTTTCGCTTGCGCGTGCCGCCACTCTCGGAACGAGGGCGTGATCGACATCTAGCATCAGCGCCCTAAGCGCCTTGCGGTTTTCCGGCGGGACGTCGTGACTGGCGCTGGCCAAAGCGGCAGCGGCGCGGAACTGGTGAAGGTGAGCCAAGGCGAGGTTAGCCTGGGCCTTCGCCATGCTCGGCTCAAAGCGCAAAGCGCGCTCGCACGCATACTGCGCGGCGCCGTACTGACCGGTGCGCAGATAGATCGTGCCGAGCCGGAACCAAGCGCGCGCGTCATCTGGAAAGGCTGTGGCGATGCGCACGTAGGCGGCGCCGGCGTCGAGCACGCGTCCGGCCGCCAGCGCGCGGTCGGCGTCGAGCGCCAGGCGCATTGCGTCTTCGCGCGTCATGGTCCGGACCTGATCCGCCTCGAGCGCCTGCGGCATCGACTCGGCCCTACTGCCGACGCCAGACAGTGGTGCTGTGGCGCACCCACACAACGCCAGGGCTGCCGCCAGCAGTGCCAACGGCTTGCCCGACTTTGTTTTTGTAGGCATCCTTACGAACATAAACACGATCTTTCAGTGAAAAGCATTCATCATCTTCATTCCGATCGGAAAGCCGATCACCACGAAGGTGCAAGGAAAAATACACAGGATCAGGGGCCCAAGCATCTTGACCGGCGCCTCCATCGCCAATTTCTCGGCCCGCGCGAAGCGTTCGTTGGTCCGCTGGGCCGACTGCGCGCGCAGGACCGTGCCGAGACTGGCGCCTGTCTTTTCTGCCTGCACCAAGGTGCTGACAAGCGACGTGATCGGGGCAAGATCGAGGCGCTCTTCGAGCATGCGCAGCGCATCGACGCGACTGCGTCCGGAACGGATTTCGCGAAGCGCACGTGCAAAGGCGCGCCTCAACGCGTTGTCGGGCGTTTTCTCGACTGCGATGTTCAGGCCGACCGTCAGGTTGCATCCCGACTCGATCGCCATAGTCAGCATGTCGAGGAAGTTTGGCAGGTTGCGGAGCACGTCGATTTCCATTTTTTTGACATGGTCACGCATCCAGATTTCAAGATAAAAGAAGCCGAAGACATAGCCCACCATTGGGATAATCAAACCATTGAACCCCAGCCACAGCTTCAATAAGCTGACCGTCGTTCCGATCAAGATGCAATAGACGATCTTCGCGCCAAACCATTGCTGGGGAGAAAGGGCGTAGTCCAGCTCTACCTTGCGCAGGCGGCGGATGGTCTGCTCTCGATATTCCACCGAGAGAAACGAGCCGGAGTAGAAAGTGACGATCAGGATCAGAGGCCAGACGAGCGCCAGCGAACGTGGCGGTTTGTCAGCGTAGGTTCGGTCTTCGTCGGGCACGGCGGTAACAACACGGTAGGCAACGATTGCGATTGCCAGTACGGCTAGGGCAAACATCAGCGAAAATAAATAGGTTTGCATGTCCTGCACTCCTCAAACGTTGATGGTCACTATCTTGCGGATAACCACGTAGCCAATCAGCTCGAGCACGAAAATCAGGGCCAGCACTCCGTATCCGATCCAGGTCGAATACAGCGGCGCCATCGCTTCAGGCTCCATTTCGGTCAACACCCACATCAGGAATAGAGGCAGCGAGCCGACAATCCAGCCCTGCATCTTGCCCTGCGAAGTGAGTGCGATAATCTTGTCTTCCATGGTCAGCTTGCGGCGCATGGTGTCGGCCAAGCGCTCGAGCGACTCGGTCAGATTTCCCCCCACTTCACGCGAGATAAGCATGCCGGTCGTAAACATCGTGTATTCGTTCGACTTAACGCGTTGTTCGAGTTCTTCGAGCACGATATCGAGGCCCACCCCAATACGCAGCTTGCGCACTACTAGTGCAAATTCCTGGTTCGACGGTTTGGGGAGCTGTTCCGACAACAGTCCAAGTGCTTGAGGCAGCGACAGGCCAGAGCGCAAACCGCCAACCAGTGCATCTAACGTATCGGGCAATTGCCGGATCAGCATCGCTCGGCGTTTTTTGAGCAGGCGCTTATGCACTAGATTTGGACCGAGCAGACAAGCGACGGCACCGCCAATTGCCAGCAGCGGGTTGCCGCTCAGGCGAAGCAGCACGATCGGCACCATCACGGTCGCAATCACACTGATGCGGGTTAGCTGACGTCCATCCATGAAAATGAACATGTCCGACAAGTTGACGTTGGTAGTTTCCAGCACCGTGCGCTGGTAATAGACGCCGAAACGCCTGCTCATGGCCCACAGCGCTGCGATGGCGAGCACGACTGTCACGGCAAAGCCTAGGGCGATCAGTTGTGGAAGAGCACTGTTAGCCATTGCTTGCGTGCCCAAGTTGCGTTTGATTGCTGGTATCGCCAAAGATGTTCAGGTCGAGTTCGACGCCAAAGTCGCGCAGTTCTTCATAGAAGGTTGGTACGTAGCCGCTCGGCATGAACTGTCCACGGATCTTCCCGTTGTCATAGAAGCCAATCCGCTGGAAGCGGAAGATCTCCTGCATTTGGATCACGCCGCGCTCCATGCCGGTGATCTCCGTGATGCTGGTGACCTTACGTGTGCCGCAGGCAAAACGCGTCTGCTGCACGATAAGCTGGACCGCCGAGGCGATTTGTTCACGAATCGCCATCACTGGGAGGTCCATACCGCCCATCATTACCATCACTTCGAGGCGCGAGAGCATGTCGCGGGGCGAATTGGCATGGGCGGTGGTCAGCGAGCCGTCATGACCGGTGTTCATCGCCTGCAGCATGTCGAGGGCCTCGCCGCCGCGGCACTCGCCGACGACAATACGGTCCGGGCGCATCCGCAGCGCATTGCGCACCAGGTCGCGGATCGTAACCGCGCCGCGCCCTTCGACGTTGGCCGGGCGCGCTTCGAGGGTGATCAGATTTTCGTGAAATAGCTTTAGTTCCGCGGCATCTTCGATCGTGACAATGCGTTCCCGCGGCGGGATCAGGTTCGAGATGATGTTGAGCAGGGTCGTCTTGCCGGAACCGGTGCCGCCAGAAATGACAATATTCTTTTTCTGCTCGACGCAAATCTTAAGGAAATCGACCATACCTTGGTCGACCGAGTCGAAGGCAACCAAATCATTCACCATCAGGCGCTTCTTGGCAAATTTACGAATCGAGATCGTCGGCCCCTTCAGCGCAATCGGTCGAACCACGATGTTCACCCGCGAACCGTCTTTTAGCCGCGCATCGCACAAGGGTGAAGATTCGTCGACACGACGCCCGATCGGCGAGACGATCCGCTCAATAACGCCCATTAGCGCCTTTTCACTGGAAAACGCGATGTCGGAGCGTCCGGTCTGGCCGTCGCGTTCCACAAAGATTTCCTCCGCGCCGTTGACCATGACCTCGGTCACAGAATCGTCGGCCATCAAGCTTTCCAGAACGCCCAGACCGACTGCCTCGTCGAGGACGAAACGCTTAAGCTCATCACGATTGGAATCAGCAGGTAGTTTGATTGTCTCCATCAGCTCGTCGATCAGCTTACTGGCGACCATGCGCAATTCGTCGTCGCCCATTCGCGTGACGTCCTGGCGGCGCAGATCGAGCGTCTTGATCAATTCCGCGTGCAGGAACTCGGCGCTCTGCGCCAGCGCTTTCTGGTAGGTGCGATCTGGGGCTGGCACCGCCGGCGGGTAGCTGACGACCTGCACCGGCGTGGACGCGGGAGTGACGAGGGCTGGGGCGGGACGCTCGGGTACTGGCGAGTGTGAACGTGCCAGCACAGACGCCGATGCTGCCACTAGAGCCGGGTCATGCATCTTGGCCTTAGCCGGCTCAGGCGGGCGCAGCGTGCCAATGGCCTTGATGCGCAGCTGGATGCCCCCTACCGCTATGCAATCCTCAATTCGGAGCGGACCGTAGCGCACGACGCGTTCGCCGTTAACGAATACACCCGACAGTGACGCCAGATCAGTCACGCTCGCACCGCCTTCTGCGCCGATCTGCACGCGCAACGCCTTCTTTCCGGCAGCGGGCGGCAGCGGGATCGGCGAGTCAGATTCCGCGCCCAATATTGTACTGGCTTCGATCTGGTAATCGACCAAGCGTCCGTGACTGTCTCTGGTCTCGATGGTCAGCATCGCTTACTCCGTAATCGTCAGTGGCGTGGACTTGCTTGGCTGCAAATTCCGGTCGCGTAGGGCTTTTTCGAATTCATACAGCTTCTCGCGGTTTAGGTCGGCAGGACCGGAATCCGGATTGGGCGTGGCGGTGACTACTCGCGGGGTGATCACGATTGCCACCTCGCGAGTAGTCCGATTTTTTGCCTTGTTGCTAAACAAACCACCCAGCAGCGGAAGTCTGGCCAGGCCCGGTACGTCCTGGCTGTCCTGTGCATTTTCGACTTGGTACATGCCGTTGAGTACGACCGTTTCGCCATCGCGCGAATTGAACTCGGCTGACGTCTTGCGCTTGAGGAAGCCCGGGATGCCGAGAACAGTAACAGACCGGTCGATACTGCTGACCTCGACGTCGACTTTGGCGTAGATCGCACCGGACTTGTCGGTCACCGGCGTCACCTCCAGGATGACACCGTATTCCTTCATCTCGACTTGGGTCTGTCCGAGTACGGTCGCAACTGGCAAAGGGACTTCACCGCCCGCTACGAAGCGTGCCTTCGAACCGCTGCGCGTTGTCAGGCTTGGTGCGGCAAGCACCTCTGCCTCGCCGTTTTGCACGAGTAGATTGATGCGTGAGGTGATCAAGGTGGTCAAATTAAGGAAGCCCTTTGGCGGCCAGATCTTACCCGGCAAGGGCAGGGCCCCCAGGTCCAGTCCGCTAGCATCTTTCTCTGGCACGTAGCGAAAAGCCGGATTTGAGTAAAAATCGGCGACGGCACCAGCATGCGGCCCGTTGATGGACGAGTCCCAGCGGATACCGAGTTCGCGCGAGCCCTTCGTGCTCAGTTCGAGCACTTTGACGTCCAAGTAAATCATCTTTTCCCAGCCAACCTTGCCAACGAAATTTACGACGTGGTCCGGGAACATTTTCTGGATCGCCTGGACTCGGGCCTGGTTGTCGTCGCTGACCATTTCGCCTTCCAGGACGATTTTCGAACCGGCCACGCGAGCAGTGACGTTCTCCATCTTGGCAAGCAGCCGCTTGACGTCCTCGAGCACGGCCTGGGCATTCGCTTCACGCACCGTGACCGTCATGATGCGTTCGGTACCGTTCTTGAGCCATAGGTGCAAGGTGGTGGTCCCCGGTGCTTCGGCCAATACCAGCAGTTGTTTGGAAGAGAGACTCGAAGTAGAGATCACCTTGCCGTTGCCGATGGCGATGCGCGCCGGCGCCAGGGCTAGCACCTTCGCTTCGCCCACATACAGTTCCAGGTCGGGCGCCGCAGCCGCGGCGGGGTTGGCGGTGGCAAACATGGCGAGTATGAGGAGAAGTGCAAGCAGCAGCGCTCCGGTGAGCATGTCATGCGGAGCCGCTGCCGGCATGCCTGCACTCGGCTTAATCGGTTTAGTCATTCGTTTTTACTTGGTTGGGAAAAAGGGAGCGGAGCTGCTCCGGACCGAGTCCGGGGCGACGCCGAGTCGGGCACGGACGTCGCTTGCGACTGGTTCAGCTGGCCGGGTAGCGGCGGTACCGGAAGCGCTTTGCGCGCCCAGGCTACCGAGAAACGCGGCGAGCGGATTGTCACCGGCCTGCGGAGCCAGCGTACGACTACCACCAGGCGTGCCCATGCCGCCAATGATCATTTCGATATAGCGGCCACCACTGACGCGACGCCCGGCAGGGGGTTGTGCCACCTGATTAAAGCTCGCCTCGTCGAGCACCGACCTGCCGAGCACCTGCTTGTCGTCAGGATTGCGCAGCACTGCGGTCAGCGCGCCCAGCTTCTGTGCCAGCAACACGTGCTCGGCCTGCTGCGGCGTCACCGTCAACGTCACTGTGCTAAAGGCGACATCCATCTCGCGCGATTCGCCGGCTTCGGTCTGCACGGTGCGCTTTTGCGTCGTCTTACCTGTGGCTACCACCGGGACGGCCTGTAGTATGCGCCGCACATGCATCAACTCCTTCAGACTGCCGTCGGCGGACGGCGCCTGCCGGTATGAATTGGCGGTCGTGCCCGTCCCGGTGTAGACCAAGTCAATGATGTCGCCCGGCACGAGCATGCCCGAAATGGAGCTGATCTCATCCACCGGGAAAGTAATAGCACGCTCACCCTTGGCAACTGTGGCCGAGAATGCGACGCCATCGCTACGCTCAAGGACTGAACGGTCGATCGGGTCGCCCGGCTTGAGCGGAACCACCACCTTTTGACCGCGTACCGTCTCGAGTGCCTCGGGAGTCAGTGCACCACTGGCAAGGTAGCGTTCCGGAATCGATCGCACCGCAAGGTTCTCTTCGTTGAGTACACCGCCCGCGGGTACCTCGACAGCAGCGACCATGACCTGCTTGGTCTGATAAGAGCCGGCCAGTTTCGACTCGGCCTGGCTCAGGTAGTTGCTTAGGTAGTAATTAGCCCCGACAAAGCAGAGTACACCGAGGCCAATCGCACCTCCCAGCAACATCACATTCTTGGACACTTTTAGACGCATATATTCGAGCAAAAATTACGATACCGAGAGCAAAAAAGAGTAGGCGCGGAAATACGAACGCACCGCACGCGCCATGTAATCGGCCAGCGGCAAGTTATCAGTCAGTGGATTGGGAATGAATAGCATCATGGTGACCATAACGGTGACGATCAGGTACTCGATCATCCCTTGGCCGTGCTGGCGCGGTTGTAGCCTTGTTTTTATGTATCTGCCCATAGCGCCCTTCTCCTCACTTGACGGTATTAATCATGACCAGCGCGCCGTTCTTCTGGCCGCTGAGAATAGCGTCGAATTGTTCGCCGCCGCGGTTTGCCGAGAGACGCACGACGTCACCCTGTTTTTTCATCGATGCACGCTCCCACCGCTGTGCCTTGAGCGCCTCGTTGAGCGCGGCAGCGGTTGCGTCGACTGAGCGGCGCGACACAGCCATCACCTGCTGCGACGCTTTGCCCTGGTCGACCGAATCGACTACCTGCAGGGGCGACACCAGCGCCGGCAAGCGCAGCACCAGTCTCGGCTCGACGGTTTCCTTGGGCGAGGTGACGGCTACGTAACCGCCGGCCCCCCCACCCTGGTCGCGCACCTGGAAACTGCGGTGCTGCTCGCCCACCGTCTGGTTCAGAACCATCCATTTTGGTATGCTCGACCGTTGCACCGGTCCATGCCTAGGATTGCGTCCCCAGGCGGCCTGCACCTCTTGTATTAGCACCTCTGCCGGCACCCGGCTGTGAAATGCACGGATCGACATCGGCGTGCCATTCATCCGCAAACTGTCAGCCATTGCTTCGAGCTGCAGCGAGGCGGGTAGGTCCTGCCAAGCATCCGCTGCGCGTGTCGCCGGCGAGGCGACTAGCACCAGGGCGACGCCCAACGATATCAGTGGACGCACGAACCACCTCCACGGTAAGCAGGCAGCGCGCTGGCACCTTCGATCCGGTCGGCCGGAATGATGTCCGGGCATACCTGGCCAAAATGCAGGTCCC
>Ga0308158_10003816_pt1 | contig 13015 bp, 12 predicted proteins | sample PhyBR2_FD_201038 | JGI IMG/M metagenome (GOLD analysis project Ga0308158, IMG submission 201038) | Phyllosphere microbial communities from UC Gill Tract Community Farm, Albany, California, United States - DLSLB.R2 | ecosystem: Host-associated > Plants > Phyllosphere > Unclassified | place: USA... | reverse complement strand
ACTTTATGATGCAGGAGTTCAATCGTGAGTCGAACACGCTGGCATCGAAGTCGATCAATGCAGAAATCACGACTTCAGCCATTGAACTGAAGGTGCTGATTGAGCAGATGCGCGAGCAGATTCAGAACATCGAGTAAGTTCTCACTTACTTTCACATGATGTCATAACAACAATAAAACCCGTGACTTACGGGTTTTATTGTCTCATTAAGAATCATCACATCTCGCAAAACCTCGCGCTTTTACTGTACCATCTGATGTACCAATTATCCTTTTACCGTTATCGGTTTGGTACAAGCAGGCAGAATGGGAAAGCTAACAGACATACAGATAAAAGCCTGGCTCAAGTCTCAGGAACGGTTTGAAGGACGCTCTGACGGAAACGGATTGTACCTTTGCTACCGCAAAGAGTTCTCAATACCCAAATGGCGCTTTCGCTACAGCTACGGAGGCAAAGCCCGTGCAATGTGGATCGGTTCGTACGGGGATCTATCCTTAGCAAAAGCGCGCGAACGGGCCAGAGAGCTATCGGCAAGAGTAGCTTTAGGCTATGACGTCGCCGGAGAGAAGCAGGAGCGCAAAGCCTCTACGCTTGCCAAAATCGAGAAAGAGAAGAATGCTCGTAGTGTTTCTGACCTTGCGATTGAGTACTACGAGAAACAAATTGTTGGACGCTGGAAACACCCCGATATTCTTCGCAGGCGCATTGAAAAAGATATCAATCCTCACATAGGCAACATAAAGGTTGAAGACGTTAAGCCTCGTGATATTGATAAAATGTTGCAAAGCATTGTTCAACGCGGCGCGCCAACTATCGCTAACGATGTATTACGTTGGATAAAGCGCATATTTAACTATGGTATAAAACGTCACTATCTGAGTGTTAACCCAGCGGCAGCCTTTGATAACAATGATGCAGGTGGACAGGAAAAATCCAGAGATCGTTTTCTTTCAGAAGAGGAAATTACGTTACTTTTTCGCGCGATGAAAATAGCTAAAGGATTTAGCCGACAGAATGAAATAACTTTTAAGCTACTTTTACTTCTTTGCTGCAGGAAAATGGAACTGTGCTCAGCTAAATGGGAAGAATTTGATCTTGAGGAAGGTATCTGGTATTTAAAAAACACTAAAAACGGCGATAACCTGGATATTCCTCTTCCTAAATTATCTTTAATTTGGCTGAATGAGCTAAAGCAACTTTCTTTAGGTAGTGAATGGGTCCTGCCAGCCAGAAAAATGCAGAACAGGATGATACCTCATATTGCCGAAAGTACACTTCCGGTTGCACTGGCAAAGCTTAAACCGCATATGGAAGGAGTTGAAGGCTTTACTATCCATGACTTCCGGCGAACCGCCAGAACACATCTGGCCTTTTTAGGTATCGACCCAGTGGTAGCAGAGCGTTGTCTTAACCATCGCATTAAAGGCGTTGAAGGTATCTACAATAGACATAATTATTTTAATGAAAGAAAATCAGCGCTTAATAAACTAGCTGATTTTCTGGCAGAAATAGAGGCGAAGTTATAATGCATTTTAGTTTCTCAAAAGGTAGCTCCATTGAAAGGCTAATCCACTACCCTCAAGTTGAAATAAAGGAGTTGGCAAGAGCATTAGCCAATGTCGATCCTAACCTTAGGAACGATGAGTTACCGAAAGATAAAAACAGTATCATCAGTGATTATTGTGTATATCTAATTAGAGTTAACAGAAATTTACACGCTATCCTTAAGTCGCAAGGAAAGCAAAAGGAACTGGATCTACTTTATCCTAAATCAATCGCGACTAATAGCCCCATAGAGGCAAACATCCTTTTCTCATCTTGTTTCATTCTTCTTGAAAAAGATGTAACTCCCAATTTTCTGATTGAAAGATGCACCCAAGCCTTGAGTCAAATATATAAAAGATATGGTGAATCACTTATTTTTCAGTGTGGAGGCGAAAAGGCAGTTTTAATCGCTAAAGAAAATACTCAGAACAAGCGTGGTGCCCACAAGAAAAACGAAGAGAATGCATCTCTTCATAAAATTATAGGTTTGCTCGCGATCAATCTCGCTATGGAAAAATCAGCCAGTGGATCGACAAAGTGGATTAACAATGCTGGTTCCCCAAGCATCGAACCTTTGCACAGATTGTTGAGCGATTATGCGAAATCTAATGGCATAAGCCAAAAAGGAATGGGTAAATCTTCTTTTTACGACAAGCTGAGAGCATCTCTTAACTCACTTTATGATGAGGAGTGATGTTTTGTTGCCTGCTCTTAAGATGCATTGATATCTCGTCCGGTATCGAAATGTGCCAAACCATGCCTAGACAATACCTTCAGCTGCCCTTCAGTTACCAATAATGGCTAATAATGACTAATAATGTCGAACTTAAGAAGTTATAAAGGGTAATGAAGGGCAACGAAGTGCAATGAGGTGTAATAAAAATCCACTTAAAATTAATCACTTATAAGTCATAAGTTTAAAATCCCTCACATTCCCTCTCCAACAGTAATGAATCGATGGAATTCGTTTTTTTTAATGGAATTTTCATCTTCTTGATGGAATTCCACTTTTAGTGGAATTCATCAATGTGTCTCCATTAATCTCATCCCACACCACTTGTACTCATTGAGATAGGAGATCCTAATTTGAAGCACACACCTTACGGAATCATCCCTGAAACCGGATTTATCAGACAAAAACAGTTGATGCATTGCCTGCCGTTTTCGTCAGCAACGCTATGGCGACGGGTTGCATCTGGATCATTTCCGAAGCCAGTAAAAATTTCCGCTCGTATTACTGCCTGGCGCGCTGAGGAGGTAAAAGCATGGATAGGGCAGCAGCGTGCACATTGATAAATATGCGGCGACGAGTCACCGCAAAAATCAACCTTTAGGTTCAATGCCACGACGCTTAAGTTCTTCTCTTGCAACCTCCTTGAACCAGTTGCCGAGAGTGGTTTGGTCTTTGGCAGCTTCAAGATCGAGTTGCTCTCTTAGCTCTGGATTGATGCGGATCTGGAAGGTGGGCGATTTGCCACCGGTTTTAGGAGTGCGATCTTTAACTCTTGACATTGTACGTACCTTTAACTTTAATAAGAACGGTAAGGTACGTACCTTATATAACAAAGCATTTGAAAACAAGCGGCTCTGCAAGGTACTCGCAATACCTCGCAAAGCCTGACCATAAATGAACTTGGGAGAACCCCTATGGCTGCATCAAAGTCTACCTGGATCTTCGCGGCAATCAACCGTTCTCAGTTGTCCTGCCGCCCCGTCATGCTGCGTATTACTGCCATTGACGAGCGCAGCGCACGCAGCCGAATGGCGGCTGATTACATCCTGCTCTTTGCGGGCCGCCTACCCTGCCGCGGAGGTCTTTATGCGTGAATATCCTCAGAGCGGCGAACGCTGGCAGCATTCGCAGGGCTGGACGGTGGCGATACTGCGATTTACCGATGCACCTGCGTCAGTCGCATCCGTTAACCCTGAGTTCAGTCACGAGGTTCTGTATCGCTACGACAGCGACGGTCAGGTGACCTCCTCCCCACTGGCGTGGTTTCAGGAAAACTATACCCGGCTTGCCGGTGCGCCGCATCGCCTCACCGCCCTGACCGGAGGCAGCGGCGGGTTCAGCCCGTTTAATCTGCATCCCACGGTGAAGTATGAGCGCTGGCGGGAGCGGGCTGCACAGCAGCCTGCGGAGCCTGACGACGGCCACTACTCAAAATTCCTCTGACACACAGCCAGCTTTAACGGAGTAAATCATGACAGTTTCAATCGGGCACAACGGTGCTCAGGGCATCCCCTTGCCTGAAAACGGTACTTTTGCCGCCTTTACCTACGGCCTGCCGGAAGACGCTTTTGAGAAGCTGACCCGTGCAAAGGAAGCCTGCGACCTCCTCCAGCTCCTGTTTTCCGAGCATTCCTGTCCGGGATCATTAACCACGCATAGCTTGCCCGGCGTAGCCGCACTGATGGATTACCTGCGCGCCGACCTGACCGACGTTACGCGCTGCTGTGCACTGATTGAGGAGGCCCGCGAATGAAGAAGCCACAGGTATCCGTGTTCCCGCCCGAGCTGACAACGGCACTGTACCGTCGCGCCATCGCTTCCGCATGGCGGGCTAAGCATCTGGCCGACAACGGCAGCGAAATGCGCGGCCCGCACCGCATGACGGTGGAGCGTGTTGAGATGGCCATCGCCCTGCATATTGAGAGCGCGATGGTTAACGAGTATGGCGAAGCGCACGGCGCTGCGGCGGCGCTTGCCCTGCTTACCGATATGGTGGAGCCGACGCTGCTGACCGCGCCGCCCGCTCTGACGGCGCGCGGGTATGAGGTGATGGAAGGGCTTTACGCCACGCTTCCAGCGGCTTTTGAATCGTTCTGCGACACCGGCGCGTCGCTGTACCGGCATTAGGGAGGCGTTATGACAGTACAGTCAGTATCACACATCACTGCCGCCGCGCGCGGCCGCTGGCCGGTCATTCTTCAGATGCTGGGCGTGAACGTGCCCGATGACGGCAGGCACGGCCCCTGCCCTAAGTGTGAAGGTAAAGACCGTTTCCGCATGGATGACCTTGAGGGCCGGGGTACGTGGATTTGCAGCCACTGCGGCCACGGTGACAGCCTTGACCTGGTGAAGCTGGTGACGGGCAAAGGCGTCAAGCAGGCCGCGCAGGCGGTGGCAGAGGTGCTGGACGTGCGTGACGTACAGGCCCTGCCGGTTAAGCCCGCCAGAGAAAAAGTCCCGAAGCGCGACATGGCCGCCACCGTCGGTGCGCTGGTGAAGGCCAGCCACAGCGGTGAAAGTGCTTACCTCGCAGGCAAAGGATTTGCCGGTTATCCGGCCTGCCTGACCGGCAGCGCACAGCGCATCGGCGGCACGGCCTTTCCGGCAGGTTCCCTGCTGCTGCCGCTGACCACGTCAGATGGCGCGGTGACCGGCGCACAGCTGATTGCCCCAACGGGGGAGAAAAGCCTGCTGCCCGGCAGCACCATGAAGGGCGCATTTGTGGCGATCAACCCGCTGCCGTCTGAGCCGCCCGTGCAGGTGGTCATCACCGAGGGCTACGCCACGGCGCTCACGGTAAGCCAACTGACCGCCGGGTGCGTGGTGACCGCGATTTCGGCGGGCAACCTGCCGAACGTGGCGCAGGCGCTGCGGGCGCGCTGGCCGGAGGTGAAAGTCATCATCGCCGGTGACAACGATTTTCAGGATGCGGGTGAGAACCCCGGCAGGGCGTTTGCGGAGAAGGCAGCAAAAGCCGTCAGTGGCTGGGTGAGCCTGCCGCCGGGCGATATCAAAGCCGACTGGAACGACTTTCACCGGGAGCACGGCGTGACCCGCGCCCGCGAAGCCTTCCGTAACGGTCTGGTGCTGTGCGGTGAGGGCCGCACGCAGCTGCCGCACGGTTTCCGGCTGACGCAGGAATATCTCTGGTACGAGAAGCAGGTGCAGCGTAACGGCGAAACCGAAATACAGAACGTGAAAATCTGCAATCCGCTGCGCGTCACGGCCATTACCTGCGACGCCGACGGCGGCAACTTTGGCCGCCTGCTGGAGTGGGAGGACACGTGGGGCGAGCGCCGCCGCTGGGCCATGCCGATGGAGATGCTGAGCGGCAGCGGCGAGGAGCTGCGCCGCGTGCTGCTGGTCAATGGCCTGTCTTACATCAGCACCACCGGCGAGGCCCGCGCGCGCCTGATGGAATACATCTCGCTGTGCAAGCCGGAGCGCCGCGTGACCTGCGTGAGCCGCACCGGCTGGCACGGTCAGGTTTACGTCCTCCAGGACGAAGTGAGCGGCGACGGGGCCGACGGCGTGATACTCCAGACCACCTCCGTACAGGGGCGCGATTTCCGCGTGTCCGGCACCACGCAGGAGTGGCGCGAGCACGTTTCCCGCTTCTGCACCGGCAACTCCCGCGTGGCGTTTGCGGTCAGCCTCGCCTTTGCCGCCCCGCTGCTGCGCCTGGTTGGCATGGACGGCGGCGGCTATCACCTCAAGGGGGAATCCACGGACGGCAAGACCACCACCATGAAGGCGGCCACCTCCGTGTGCGGCGGGCCGGACTACTGGCAGACGTGGCGCGCTACCGGCAACGCGCTGGAGGGCTGCGCCAGCCGCCGCAACGACGCGGCCATGATGCTCGACGAAATCCGCGAGGTAGACGGGCGTAAGGCGGGCAACATCGCTTACATGCTGGCAAACGGTCAGGGCAAGGGCCGTGCCGGTACGGACGGCGAGTTGCGCACCCGCAAGCAGTGGCGGCTGCTGTTCTTCTCCACAGGCGAGCTGTCGCTGACCGAGCACGCCGCGAAAGCGGGTGAGCGCACCTTTGCCGGAATGGAGGTCAGGATGATCCAGATACCCAGCGACTCCGGGAAGTTCGGTGTGTTTGAGGAGCTGCACGGCTTCGGCAGCGGCAAGGCGCTGGCCGAACATCTGGAATGGGCCACGGCGAGCTACTACGGCGCGCCGTTCCGCGAGTGGCTGAAGGCGCTGACCGCCGACCTGAACGGGCTGACGGCGCAGGCCAAAACGCTGCTGAAGGAGTACACCGCCGCCCTGACCCCGCCGGACGCGGGCAATCAGGTGGGCCGCGCGGTTAACCGCTTTGCCCTAGTGGCAATGGCCGGTGAGCTGGCGACCCGGCTGGGAATTACCGGCTGGCAGGAAGGTGAAGCGCTGCGGGCAACCCGCGTGTGCCTGAACGCCTGGCTGAAAGACCGCGGGCATACCGCCAACCAGGAAGACATTGCCGCGCTGGAGCAGGTGCGCAGCTTCTTCACGGCCAATCAGTACAGCCGCTTTGCCGACTGGTATGACGAGCGCAACCGCCCCGGCAACATGGTGGGCTGGCGCAGGGTGGAAAAAGGCAGCACCGCGCATGGCACCGAGGCGGCCACGACGTTCTACGTCATGCCGTCCGGGTGGAAGGAAATCTGCAGGGGGTTTGACCCGCGCAAGGTGGCGCGCCTGTGCGCCGACCGGGGCTACCTCATGGCCTCCGCCGACGGCAAGTTACAGACCAGCATCCGCCCGCCAGAGATGAACGTGCGAAGGCTCTATGTCTTCAACAGCGAGGTGCCGGGCTGACGTTAAAGGCTTTGCGTGAGTCTTATTTTTAAAGGGTAACAGGTGTAACGGGTGTAACAGCCGCATTCAGTAAGGCTTGAGCCTGTTACACCTCTCTAACTGATGAGGTGTAACAGGTGTAACGCATCCGTCAGCGCTGTTACACCGTGTTACCCGTCGTGTTACACCGAAAAAATAAGAAAATGTTCTTTTAATTCATGGATGTAACACCTGTTACCCGTGTTACACCGCTTATAGAAGGTAAGTCAGCCAGCCGCCCTTTTCTGGCAGGCGTTGTGTCAGGCACGGTACACGGCCCGCACATGGTTCACCTGTGCAAGCCCCGGCACAATTGACTTACTAAAAACGACCACACAGGAAAACGAAATGGCCCTGAAATGTCCCGAATGCGGTCAGGTAGCCCATACCCGCACCAGCGCCTACGAAGCCCCGTCCGTAAAGCGCACCTGGTATCAGTGCCAGAACCTCGACTGCTCCTGCACGTTCACTGCGCTGGAGAGCGTCGAGAAAATCATCATGAAGCCGCACAGGCCCAAGACCGCAGAGCCGGAACCGCAGAATGACGTACCGGTTCGCCAGCCGCAGACGCTGGGCCGCTATGGTTCAGCCAGCGCCCGCAAAGACCGCCACGCACAGCCCTGACAGAGAGGAAAAACAGCATGACACAGCAGCAGATGACCGATGAACAGATTCAGGCCGCCGGCAACCGTATCGGCACGGCGCAGGCCAGAGCGCAGCGGCCACTCAAGGAAGCAGGATGGCTCCTGCGGTTACCCGAGGCCGACGTTATCAGTCACACCACCGAGCTGGTGAAGGGGCTGTCCTCTGAATGGCGGTTGCGTATCGAAGACCTCAATACGAAAATGCTGGCCTGGCTGGAGGCAAGACGGGCCGAGAACGCCGCCGCTGAGAACCTCAGCGAGCTGCGCCAGCGTAAGGCCGAAATGGAGCAGGCAAGCCGGGACAACCGGGTACGCTTCCGTGAACTGCTGGGACAGAATGGCGGCAACGTCACGCCGGAGATGAAAATGCTGCGCGCGGAGTATCTGGAGCAGCAGGAAACGGCATCAGACCTTGCCGGGCTGATTGCCGAAAAGGAAAAGCAACTGCCGGTGCTGGCCGACGTGACCGGGCGCAAGGCTAACGCTTACGTATTCTGTCATGAGGGCATCACGGATGAGCGCATTGATACGCTTATTGATGACTTCTTTATCATTCATGGCGCAGAGCTGAGCAGCCTGCTCAGAATGAAGTACAGCCAGTTTGAACGGAATGGCTCAACGCATGCACCGGGCGTTATCGAAGGCGCGAACGATGCCGACACGCTTTACGGCGTATATGTCCAGAACCTGATTAAGCGATGGACGAGCGTAAATCAGCCGCTGATGTTCCGTGATGACGTGCTGAGCGTCAGCGGTGCGCATCCTTTCCGGGGAGCCAGAACCGACCGCCGCAAGCGTAAACTTTTCTGAGCCGAAGACTCAGGAACTCACCGAAGCCCGGTCCGTGCCGGGCTTTTTTACATCTACTGCGTGAGTGCATGTCTATGCTGCATGAAAATGCATGAGTCTCCGGCACCCCGGAACGGCAGGCAAGGCCAGCAGCGGCGCGGCTCAGAGCTAATCATGCAGGTGCATGAAAACCGCTGCATTAAGCGGGCAGGCGTGGCGGGGCTACGAGAGCGCGCAGATGGGCAGAATTGCAAAATTACTAAGCCCTACGTTTTCGACGCGAAGTTTGTTCACAACTATAAAGATTTTCTGTAGGGTGATGTATATAGGTAGGCTTTGAAGCTATAAGAACGTGGTTTCCTTTAGTATTAATATAAATGTTTGAGTTGTCTTAGTTTTAGAATGAGCATACATCTGCATTAAAATCGGTTTTCGTAGTGTAACGGTCACCATTACGGACTTATTGAGTTATAAAGCAATCAAACCTCGATATCGGTCAAAATGTGACTTAACAAGATAAATAGTTAATCCCAGAAATAAAAAGGAAAATATATGGAGCAACTTTCCTATACGCATAGCAACCTCTATGACTGCATCACATACACTGACCTAATGGAAGATAAGACTTTAATTGATTACTCCAACAGGATCGCCGCATCATTAAGCGCTCAATCAAAGGCAGCAGCAAAGCTTTTCCTAGACAATGGAATAAAAGAGATAAGCATAGCCGGAAAGAAAGGGGTTAAATATAGCAACATCGAAGATAAGCTTATATCAAAACTGCTGGTTAGAAACATAAAAAAAGGCTACAGAATCAGAAAGGTCAACAGGCACGAAATTATAAAGAACCTCATAACGCATTTGAAAGATGGAAGCCCTTACAATATAACTCGCCTTGATATAAGAAGCTTCTACGAAAGCATAGATTTTAATTTTCTTCTCGAGAAAATAACATCAGAAGGCAGAATATCAAGATATAACCTCAATCTTCTTTATAAATACAAAGAATCCTTGAGCAGCAAAAACATACAAGGATTACCAAGGGGAGTAAGCTTAAGCGCCACACTTGCTGAGCTTTGCTTACAGGATATAGATTCTTATTTCCTCAAAAGAAAAGACGTTTTCTTCTATTCACGATTCGTTGATGACATTTTAATTTTGCATCATGGCGATAAAATAACCAAGCAAATTATCATAGACTATTTTTTTGAAAAATTACCAAAAAATCTTAAATTGCATGATAAAGATAAATTAGCATTTCTCAATGTTTCGCGCGCCAGAGACTGCTCGGAAAAAATTCAATTACAATCAGAGCAGCCTTTTAAAATGGACTTTCTAGGCTACGAGTTCAAAATCTATAATGTATATGATAATAACGACTTTACATTTTCAAACAATAACAGAAAAGTGCAGGTTGACTTATCTAGCACGAAGATAGTCAAAATAAAGAAAAGAATAATAAAATCGTTCTTGTCCTATATTGGAAGCAATCAGTCTCAGACGGACTTTGATTTACTAAATGATCGGATAAAATTTATAACAGGGAACTACCCGATCAAAGATCCGAGTTCGGGCATTAAAATAAACTCTGGTATATTTTATAATTACCAGCACAAAAACTCGTCATTAAATTGCGCCCTTGAAAATTTAGATAATTTCTTACGAAGTATATTATTTTCTAAAAAAAACAAATTATATAAAAGATTATCAACATGCATTTCTATAAAACAAAAAAGAGAATTATGTAAGCTAAATTTTAAAAATGGATTCTACCTAGTGCGATTCCATACTTTTAATTATGCTCGACTGAAACAAATTAAGGAATGTTGGAAATGAAGAGAACTTCTAAACAAGTTAAAAGGAAAGATTTTCTGAGGGTGATTCTTACAGAAACTTCGCCTTATGAGGTTCCCGCAATTTTTTCAAACTTGGGATTTTACAATAACATCTCTTATCACAATAAAAACAAAGTTGAAAACAGCATACTTTCTTTTCTTTTTGAAAAAAATCTTAACGAAGATTATACTGTCCCGCTTACCTATAAGATAAAAAAAGACATTGATTCATCGCGAGTATTATCACTAATACATCCGCGTAGCCAGATTTGCATTGCAGAGTTTTATGAGAATTTTTCTAATTTAATCATATCTACATGCCAAAAAAGCGATTTCAGCCTAAGGTCACCTTCGAAAATATCATCAAAATACTATATAAAAAATACAGAGATGAATGATCTTGAATATTCAAGAGGCGAGATTCAATCTGATACAGATGAAAAAAAATACAAACATTTAGCATCTTATTTTTCATATAATAGATACACTCGCCTTTATAAATTTTTTAACTCAGAAGAATTCCTTAATTTAGAAAAAAAGTTTGACGTATTTTGCAGCTTAGATGTCGCAAAGTGCTTTGACAGCATTTACACTCATAGCATAACTTGGGCAATAAAAAACAAAGAATTCTCCAAGCAAAACCGTCAGATAAAAAACTCGTTTGGAACAATATTTGACAGGCTAATGCAATCTATTAACTATAATGAAACAGCAGGTATAATAATTGGTCCCGAAGTAAGTAGAGTTTTTTCAGAGATCATTTTTCAGGATATTGACCGTGATATTGAAAACCAATTGAAAGAACTTGGCTACTCTAACGGTCGAGATTATACAATCAGAAGATATGTTGACGACATATTTGTTTTCACATTAAATGAAAAGATCCTCAACGACATCAGAGATATAGTAGAAGATACGCTTAAAAAATATAAGCTTACAATCAATAAACAAAAAATTAGCATTACTTTCCGACCTTTTTCAACAGCAAAATCTGGGACAATCAATCAATTAAATGAAATACTAAACTCACTAACAAGTAAATTTCTCGATCCTGAGAACCCTGAAAAGATAAAAAGAATTTATAGCAGAAGAAACACAGTGATTTCTTATCTGAACAAGATAAAATCTATGTTTGTTCTTGAAAGAGAAAACTATAATTTAGCGGCCGGCTATACTATTTCATGCTTAACAAATATTGCTATTACCATTGACAGAAAATGCAAAGCTAATGTTGAATTTTTAAAATTAAATGAGCAAACCATAAGCGACTTTTTCTATGTGGCGACTGAAATAATATTTCATCTGTTTTTTATATCGCCAAGCCATAACTCCTCTATTAAAATATGCATATTCGTTGACATAATTTGCAAAAATGCAACTAAAATGATTTCTGACGATGCAAGCATGCTGAAGGGGTTAATTTTTAACTTGATACATAGTTATTTTGAAAGATGTATAGAAATTGAAAAAGGTAATAGAATAAAAAAAATAGCATTTGAAAACCTTAACCTACTGATAGCTCTTAAATTGCTGGGGGAAGATTATAGGCTTACACGGGATTTTCTAAGCTCAATATACAACATGGACACACGAACAAACTTCAGTTATTTTGAGATAATAACATTCTTTTATTATGCAGATAATGACACTCATTACAACAGCTTAAAGGATAAAATGTTTAAGCATGTAAAGTCAATTCTTGAGAATGTTACCGACATTAAAATAGATTCATTAAAATTCTATCTTATGTTGGATATAATAAACTGCCCATTTATTGAACTAAAAAAGAGGAAAGGATTAGCTTCAGAAGTCGTTAAGCTGCACTTGGGCCGTAAACCGTCAAACAAAGAAATTGATACGTATTGGAAAGAACTAGCTCGCGAATACTGGTTTGTACAATGGGATAACTTCGATTTACGTATGTTTTTAGAGAAAAAGGAATTGCTAAGCGTCTACTGATAGGATACTTTTTCGATGCCACGATGAATGGCTTCACGGTCTCATGACCGGCGGCGGTGATCCCATATACTGCTTCAACTAAGGGTGAAAGACCATCTTTGCCCTTAGTTGGCGGAAGTTCGCACACACTACACCATTCATCGTGGTTTTTTTGTACCATAAGGTGTACCAAATATTTTCTAAGATAGATAAATCCCTTTATAAACAAAACATTAAATTTATTTGAATATTTAGATTCAGAGTATCGAGTACTTTCGACTCACCAAAGCGCTCGCAGCGGCGCTGTGTTCCCCTGTCAGGCGCGGGTAGCGCGTTGAGGGTCAGGCACTTCCGTCAATTGTTCTCTTTTTCAGCGCGTCCAGCATCAGAATCAGGTAAAGATAAATAAATAATCATTTCCAGACTGTTCCTGAAACGGCCTCGCTTACAATTAAAGTTTCTTTCAGGCTTAGATTAATTATTTGAAAAATAATGATTTTATAGGATTAATGTACTTTTATAGCCGGTATTAACGCCTCTCCATGAAACAGCTCAATCCTGTAGATGCCGGAGTTTCCCTTTATTTGAAGGCACTTTTTGATAAAATGTTGGTCGAAATCAGTACAGCTGTACCGCCTTAAGACTCATGGAAGTGCTCTTTGTGCGATGCATCCCTCTATCCCATGAAGGTTGTTAATGAAAAA
>Ga0308158_10003813_pt1 | contig 13021 bp, 7 predicted proteins | sample PhyBR2_FD_201038 | JGI IMG/M metagenome (GOLD analysis project Ga0308158, IMG submission 201038) | Phyllosphere microbial communities from UC Gill Tract Community Farm, Albany, California, United States - DLSLB.R2 | ecosystem: Host-associated > Plants > Phyllosphere > Unclassified | place: USA... | reverse complement strand
TGGCCAAGGCGCGTGCTGCCTGCCCCGTCAAGATCGTTAAACTACTCACCGATAACGGCAGCCAGTTCACCGACCGATTTACTGCCAAAGGCAAGAACAGGGAGCCAAGTGGGCGCCACTTATTCGATCGTCTGTGCAAACAATTCGATATCGAGCATCGCCTGATCCCGCCGCGCCATCCACAGACCAATGGCATGGTCGAGCGCTTCAATGGGCGTATCAGCGACATCGTTAATCAGACACGGTTCGGATCGGCAGCGGAGCTCGAATCGACGCTGCGCAACTACGTCAAGATCTACAATAACAACATTCCGCAGCGCGCCTTGAAGCATCAGACGCCCATTCAAGCCCTAAAACAATGGCATGCAGAGCGCCCTGAATTATTCACTAAGCGCGTATATAACCAAGCGGGTCTTGACACCCATGGCAGCCCTGAGCATGGCACTGGCACAGCGAAAGCCTGAAGCAGGGCTAATTTTCCATAGCGACCAAGAGACCGTCTATGGATCGAGCGATTACCACGAATTGCTGCAAGCGAACGGCTTGCGGCCTAGCATGAGCCGCAAAGGAAATTGCTGGGATAACGCTGTCGCAGAAAGCTTTTTTTCAAATTTAAAGAACGAAGCAATGCACGATCGACTTTTTTCATTCAGGGCTAAAGGCAAGGCAGTGGTCGGCGACTATATCGAAACGTATTACAATCAGCAGCGGCTACATCAAACCTTAGGCTATCAAACGCCTGCCGCCGTCGAAGCCGCACTCCGTGTGACTAAATAACTGTCCAGAATATCCGGACCACCTCAGGTCTGACATTCGGACACGAGTTCAGGCTTTATATAGCGTCGAAGTGAAAAACCTCGCTAAACGAAGCCATTCGTTACCATACAGTAAGGGCAGAATAGAAAATATAGAACAGGCGTCCGAATGTTAAACATGAACCCTACTTGTCCTAAGAGCAAACGCCAATTTTGAAGATTGGATTTTTTCTTTAATCCTGTGGAGTTGTCGGTGGGTCTCTATTCAGTGAAAGAAGTTCTAGGAAAGGTCTGACATTGAGAAACGAATTCAGGCATAAGATAGCCTTCGGAAGTAATGAAATTATTCGCAGTTGGTAAAATATTTTAATTTGGAAAATATTTATAAAATTTTTCTGAATAGTTTCTTGGTTAATAATTTTCAATTGGACTTAAAACTCTTGGAAAGTATTATTTTCCACTACGGCCGTGCTGCCATTAACTAAAACAACTGGATTTTTAATGTCTATAAACTCGTTGCCAATTATATTAATATCTTTGCTATTGTTGTCGATATAGAGGCCCATTCTTCTTTCTGATTCATCTTTCACTAGTATTTTATTATTCCGAATCAGCGTATTATCCGCTTGGTGTAAAACGATAGCTGCTTTCTGGATGCGGTTGGTTTGAATAATTCTGTAAATCTCCACCGGATTATAAATCCCTTCCATGAATTTATCAAAGGTAATTGGTCTAATTTTAGAAAAGGGTCTATTATTAAGAATAATAGTATTCCCTTCAATCAACCCGTTTGGCCCCGCCATCATGATTGCTGCTCGACCATTACTTTCGATAATACAATTCCGTATAGTGTTTCCGGCTCCTTCTAAGATGACTCCGGTATTATCAGTGATAATGCGAAGATTTTCCAGTATAAATCCCGTCTCCTCGTAGTGAGGTGGTCCTTCAGGTGCCGAGGTATCAATAAAATTCATCTTCCATCGATCTATAAGCGCAACCCCGACACCAAGTCCTCGTAAATCTATAACCCCATTTTTTAAAGTTATCCGTGTTGTTTTCTGAGAAAAATCGAAATTTCTTTGTTCCCGATCAAATGTGGTTTTATTAGATTGTGTGAATGCTACAATCCCGCTTGAGTGTCCATCGCTGTGTAGTATGTGATTCATTAAGTCAATCGTGACATCTCCCCCTCGGATCTGCACTAAATTACGATAAGGAGCTGGTACACAGTGACCTGCTTCGCAGAATCGACGTTGCCAAAAGTTTTTTATGACGCAATGAACCCCAGGGTTGCTAACTGCAGCCTCTTGGTAAATTTCATTATCTGGATGGAGCTCAAAACAATCTTCAGTATATACCACTGAGACTTTAGGTGCGGTTAGGTTGACTTCTGTATCTTGGGATTTTGAGAAGAATAAGAACATTGGAACTGCAAGCAAAGCAAGAAAATATCTTGGCCTGATGAGCGTGCCGAAAATTTTTTTTAACTTGCTCATTTTTTTTCCGGCAATGCCGCCGTTCCTTTCGGTAAAATTGTCCCAACATAATCTTCGGGGTTTAGAGCGGCCAATGATCTCTCTCGTATTTCAGCTGCTTTCTTAGGATCATATCCATGTTTTCCAGAGCCAAATGACATATCTATCCCGCCATAACCTAAAGTGATTAAGCCTGTGCTCAAAATAGCTATTTTTTCTTGAAGTTTTCCTTGTTCGATATTCGTGTCATTAGCCTCAAACTTGTTAAAATCTTTAAGAATTTTTTCAATTCCAGGAAATTTTGTCGATTTTGTGCCATATGTTGTTCTAAAAGTTAACGCTGAAAACACTTCTTTTTCCATCTCTAGTGTTCTCGCTTCGTTAGTTCCCCAATATCCGAGTCCAGGCATTAGCGAAAAGTGATTGTACGTAAAGTCAGGATTTTTTCCGTCAATCGCATGGCCTGCTCCTAATCCAGCAGTTTGCGAGGTATAAGGTTCATTTTGTTGGTCTCGATGTGCAAAAGTATCCTCTAAGCTGTGCAGATATTCCCCAAATAACTGATCGCTAGATTCGCACGTCGCATTTATGTCACTTTTTGAAAAAATCGACGCCGTAAGTAATCGACCCAGTTGGGGGTTAGAAGGATTTTTTATGCGGTTGATAATGTATTCTTGAGTATCAGAGCCAAAAACTGAATGGTATAGTTTTTGAGCTGCAGTGCGCGGAGGGTCGTAAGTCGCCTGAACAAAGTGATAACGATCTAGGGCCGCCTGGTTATGTACCATGCTCGAAGGATTTAACCCGTCAGGCGTTGGTGACGTAATCGAATTATCATCTATGTATTGTGTCGCCAAAGCTATTGTCCGCGCTCGCTCTTGATCTACTCCGGCCGTGATCGCCAAAAAGAAAGTCATGTAGTAATGCACATCGATCTGATAAAGTCCAAGTGGGTCGATATTCATTAGGGGATTGTTTGAGACGTAAACGTACGGACTGGGGTGTCCATCTGAAGTAATAGGATCTGGCGCAGTATATCGACCAATTTCCGGATCGTAGTCTCGGAGATAGTTGTAGTTGAGATTTGTTTGATCATCAAAAAATTGTCCGGGGAGTCTCAAATTCATCTTGAAATTCGCACCTGTTGCCTTGCTAAATGCTGCATATCTAACCAGCGTTTTTCCGAATACTGTGGTCTCTCCCTGCCAGACTGTTTTCCGACTCGAATCTATTACCAGTTGAGGCGTGCCTAAATGGTCTGTAACTATTGAGTAGATTACACCTGCGAAATCAGTGGTATTTTTTTTTAATTTAAAAGAGAAAAAGTTTAAGAGTTTGCGCGCAACAGACTGATTGGGCACCATTTCAATTTTTGCCACCGGCTTTCCATAAAGATAAATATAATGGTCTGTAATGTATCCTTCTTCATCTGTTTCCGCAGCGAGCCTTTGGTCGCGATATAGGCTGTAGGAAGTATAGGGTCGCAGTTCAGGCGAGTTGGTATGGTTTGCAATGCCAGTTTTATGTGGAGTATAATTTATTCGGGCGATACGCTCGCCCTTATTATTATAGTAATAGAGCGCATTAAGTTGCTCGTTGCGATATACGGCAATTGGTCGCTTGCTAATGTTGTAGACGATGCGCTGGGCGTCGCCCTCGAAATTCTTCCAACGCAGCTGTGCAAGGTGTATTCCGGTGGGATGGTAAAACCAAGCACTGTTCATCGCTGGAATATTATCGATTTTTTTGCGCTGTGTTTCGGTGTCGGATTGGTGATCAAAAGTGCTAGCACTGTCTAAGAGTGCATTTTGGGTAACGGCAAGAAGTCGGTTGGAGCCTGATGCGTAATGAAAGGAGAGATTTTTTTCGGTAGGTAATTCCGCATCTGCTCTTATCTTTTGCGTACGAATGCTATCGAATATTTCAGCAGTTCTATTGCCATTTTTGTCGTACTGAAACCTAGTCTTGGATTCGCCATGCATAGATGTGGTAGTTATCCGGTTCATCGCGTCGTATTCATATAGATCAGCATAATTTTCAAAATTATTTTTGGAATTTGCAGAAGATATCCGGTCAATCTTTACTATCCTGCCCTCATTGTCGTAGGAGTTACTCTGCTCGTACAAGGGTTGAGTAGTTGAGCCAGATTTAAAAATCCATGCATAAATATATTGCCACCAACTTCTGACAATATCGGAGGAGAATTGTAATTTTTTTATACGACCATTATGGTCTAGGCTAATTTTATGCTGTATTCCATTTCCCATCGTGTAGCCGCGTAATCCGCCTGCGATTGAATTTTCTATGTTCGAGATGACGATTCTTTCATCGAACAGAATTGCTTCAAGCTGAACTGGCTGGCCGGAGTGGGTAACGCTATTTTCAAAGGGTCCATAGCGATATGTCAAACGATGACCGTCAGGCAGGATTTGAGAGATCAAATGACCATCAATATCGTAGGTGTTTTTGGTAACAAAATTGAAGCCACTTGCCTTCGTTTTTGTATTTGTACTTGTATTTGTATTTGGGTTGACGTTAGGGAGCCATTGCGTTTCCCTCGTAACACGTCCTAAGGCATCGCGCTCATAAACGACGCGTTCTGTAACATGCTCTCGCATACCCTCGCGAATGCTAGTCATCGCCATCAGCTGACGCCCCTGATATCGGAATTGAACCAAATTTTGCTGTTTTCCTGTGCCGACAGCAATTAGACGATCCGCATGGTCGAATGTGTAGCGCGTTGCAACGAGCGTCTCATCGATGCTGGCAATAATGCGACCTGCCGCGTCGTGGCGAAACAACTTGGCCCCGTGGTCGGGATCCGCCTCCAGGACTTTCTGACCGAAGTCGTCGTAGACACGTCTGGTCTTCACGCCATTCGGCGCGGTAATCGTTGTCGCCTGACCTGCAGTGTTGTAAAGCATGTTGACGCTTGCAGCGTCCTTAGTACCGTCAGCATCGGTCCGTTGGGAGAGCAGGCCATCGGCTCTATAGCTGAACGTTTTTGCGATACCAAGCGCATTCGTGATGTTGGCGATCTGACCGGTATCGGTATAGCGATAATGCGCAGACACGCCAAGTGCATCGCCAATCCGCGTTAGGCGGCTTGGCTTGTCAATCGGCCGGTCATAGAAAAAGTTCGTGGTGGACAAATTGTCGGACATTGGCGTCGCCGCATCTAAAAACCGCGCCACATTTTGCATACGGTCTTCGGTGTCTTGTGCTGTGAGAATACCGCTGCCATCGGGAAGAATTGTTCTTGTAAGCCTGCCGGCCTGGTCGTACTGAAAGGTTGTGCGGAGTTTGCCGGGCGCGGTGATGGCGCTGATTTGGCCTGTGGCAGTGTATTCAAATTCCATCTGACGCCTCAACGCGCCGGCGGTCAGGTTGATGCGCAGCGGTGCTCCGCGCCAGTTGTTGGTCACCGTCGCAACTTGCACTACGCCACTGTCGTTAGTGCGAATCTTGACCGGGCGCTGTGCCTGGTCGCGCTCAAGCACCTCGGTGATAAAGTTACCAGGCGCGATAATGCGCGTGACAATACCGGCACGGCGTGTCGCAGGGGAGTATTCGGCGATGCCGCTCGGATGCAATTGCGGCGTCGGTGGTACCCATGAATTGTCGTGGTTGTCGTACTCGATGACCGTAATGTCCGAGTCAGCTGGCGTGTTCGTTTTGCCGTTCGGTAGCGGCCCGTCGATCTCTGTAAGCAGGCTCCGGTCGTTGATTTGACTGTAGCGGTACCCCACAGTGCGCTCGATCCGGCCAGCAGCCTGCGAGCCATCAAGGTTGGGGACCCATCCCGTTTCCGTCACACTGAGTGGTTGTCCGGCAGCGTTGTAGGTAATGCGTGTCAGAACTTCCTTTCCAAGCACCACACTTGGACGGGCGATGACGATCGGAAAAAAGGTGTCGCTAGCATAATCGTAACGCCTTACCCATTGTGCCGGCTTTGGTTTTCCGTTTAAGTACGAGACGCTGCTGATGAGGGTGATACGCCCCAGCTTGTCGAAGGCAGTGCGTTGAGCGACGATGGGTTCGCCGACGTCCGATAGTTTGACCGTCTCCGTCAATTGCCCAGCTGTGTTGTAGCGGTAGCGGACGTTCGTCTCGCCACATAGTGCACAGCCAGCGCCGCGCACCTCCAGTAACCGGTTATTTCCCCCGATGACAGCGTGCCGGTAAGTTGTTCGTTGGCCAAGGCTGTTGGTGACAATGGTCTTGCCGAGCTCCTGGATGACGAGTGTGACTTTGTCGACATTGTTGGCATGTGTGCTGAGGATAGCGCGCCCAGCGGAATCGTAGCCGTAGGTGGAATACCTGGTCGCTATCGGCTTTCCACCCGCACCCATTGTCTCCGTGCTGATGCCAGTGAGCAGCCAAGGACTGCGCGGATCTTCATGATGGTAGATACGGCTAATCTGGCTGGTCGTGGTGCCGCGACTGGTGAGCGCATGCGCAGGCTTGTCCGGCTCGAAACCGGTAGGTAAGTCTGCTTTGACCAACAGTGCCAGCAGGTTTCGGGTATCAATGAGGCCGCTGCCTTTGGGCGGCTCGCTGCCGTAGTGATATGCAAAGCGACCAACCGGGCTGTCGATAAACTGCACGCCGTGAAACTGGTTTTTTAATTGCGGGTCGCCATACACCAAGTGCAAACTGCGCCCATATGGATCGGTGACGCGTTGCAAAACATTGCGTTGGTCGTAATCGAGCGCGACGACTTCCCCAGTGAGGGCCGTAATCTTGTAGAGCTTGCCCGCGCTGTCGAATAACAGTTTGCGGCCATTGGTCCAGGTCCAGATGTATTCGGTGGCACCATTCTTTTGCGGCACAAGTGCCATAGTGCCATTGGCCGGATTGCGGGTACTGCACAGATTGGCATGTCTCGGATCCCGCTCGAAAATGATTCGGCCGCCATCTGCCTGCAGGATTTGAATCTTCCCGTACATATCGAACAGCTCGGTTTCGTAGGACAACCGCCAGCCACGGCCCATGGTGCCGTTCTGGCGTCCAGGCTGGCTGTTGACGCTGTTGTAGTGTCGAATGATTTCCAGGCCAAGCACGCCGGGCAGCGCTGGCATATCGACTTCGCGCTCGTATTTGTTCCCGGTCATGACATTGATCGGGTTGCCGGCACCAGAATCCGGGCCGCCGGTGCCACCGATACTGGCCACGCCCGGGCAATTATTTGGCGGGCCTCCTGGAGGTCCGCCGCAATCGGCGTGGGCCAAGGTCGACCCGAATATGTTGAAGACAAGAATCAGCAAGCCGACGGTGAGTATTGAAAGGTGGTATCGCCGCAATGAGGTGCAGCAGCCGATTGCACGGTATGGCGTTGTCATGCATATCGAATCGTTCATCGAGGGCCTCCTGATGGGATGCAGCACATTTCCGCGGTGGGCGTGCAATCGGCCGGCGCGCAATGGGCGGGGTCGGTGAACGGGTTGCAGGCAGGCGGCTCTGCAGGCCCGGGTGACGGATGGATATCGCAGCCAAGATTGCTGCAGTTGGGCGGTGGATTGTTCGAGATCGGTGGCAGGCCTGGATCGATCGGCGTTCCATTGTTGCCAATGCCCGGCGACGACACCAGATTGCCCGGTTCAACAGCGTCCGACTGCATGTGCAAGGTCACGCTCGTGACGATCGGAATACGCCCGTCGTTGATCAGCTTGGAGTGAAATGCATCCGTGTGTGGGTCGAGCCACTTCAGATAGGTGGTGTAGATTTTGCTGACGAAGGGGACTTTGGGCAGGTAACCCTGGGTGATGCGCAACTTGAGAATATTCGCGTCTTGGATCGTCTGTCCCGACGTCGCGCCGACAGACTGGGTTTTGAACGCTTGGCCGGCATTGGGGATGACGCGCTTGCCACCCGAGTTCAATGCCTGTTGCAGGGCAGGATCGTTCCAGTCCGCAAAGCTTTCGCTGGTAGGGTTCAATAGCTCAATCTGGACGTTGCCTTCACCGCTCGCACCAAGGTCCGCGCTTGCCTTGGCCAGCGAACTAGCGAGTTCGGTTGGCGTCTGGCCACCGCCGTACAGGGGAACGAGTGCGCGTAAGTAAGCGTCGTGTACCGCGGAGAGGCTCGCATGGGTGATGGCACCTTCGCGCGCAGCCATGAAGCCGGCGTAATTGATTTGGCCTTTGGCGAAAAACAGCATGCTGTATTGGAGAACGGTGAGTCCGAGCATCGTGATCAGCGGGCCGACGATCGTGAACTCAATCATCGACGCGCCGCGCTGCCCGTGATCGGCTGCCCGCTCCGATCGGGGATATTGGTGCTGGCGGTCCCAGTGCGGATGGTGCAACTGGTCCCCCTCGGCAATGCCCAGGGCATCGATTGCGCCGCAGTAAAGTTCAAGTGTGTGGACCGTGCGGCCAAAGCGTCGCCCCTGCACATTGCGACCAGCATTGCCGAAGCTGCCACGCCAGGGGCGCAGGCCGCGTACGCATTTGGTGACCACTCCACCACTGTCGAGATAGACGACGTCGATGGGACAGCGCATGAATGCGCAATGCACACTGGAGCAGGGCGTCAACAGCATGCCCTGGCAGGGCTGCAATGCATCCCTGAACATCAAGCCGGCGAAGCGCGTCAGGAAAGTAGCGGCCAGCCTGACCTCGAGCAGATGCGCACCACGCGCCGTGACCAGCGTACAGTTGACGGTGTCAATCTTGCGCATGACATATTCCTATAAGCCCGACTGCATGAACTGGATAACGATCGGAAAGAACAAGACAATGAAAGTGCACGGGAAAATGAACGCAATGAGCGGGAACAACAGCTTCACGGGCGCTTCGATTGCGAGCTTCTCCGCGCGCAGGAAGCGCTCGGAACGGCGCTGATCGGCCTGCGCACGCAAGACAGGTCCCAGGTTCATGCCGAGGCGTTCGGCCTGGATCATCGCTGTGACGAAGTTGGTGACGCTTGCCTCCTGGACGCTGTCGCTCATCGCTCGCAATGCATCGGCCCGGGCTTTGCCGTTGCGGATGTCGCGCAGAACGCGCTGCAGTTCCTGCTGCAGGATGCCTTTTGGGCCTTTATCGACCGCCTGAGTGAGTGCGCCTTGCAGGTTGAGTCCTGCTTCGACACAGAGCGTGATGAGATCGAGATAAAACGGGAGCGTTTTTTGCAGGGTGCGCTTGCGTGCCGCGGTCCTGTCCTTGAGCCAGATGGCCGGATACGCCCAGCCGCACAGGGCACCTACCAAGGCGGCTTCGGCGTAGCCTCCCGCCTTGAAGCGGCTACCGGTTCCAAGCGGTGCAAAGGAAGCAAGTAGCCAACATGCGCAAGCTGCAACGGCGGCGGCGCACAGCAGGCGCGCGGACAGGAACTGGGCAGGGGCGATGGAATAGGCCAGTCCTGCCTTGCGAAGCCGGACTGTGAGCGATTCATTCGCTCCTGCTGACAAGAGAGGGCGAATGACGTGGCTGCACCACTGAATCGGCCACCACATCAGCTTGAATCCAAGCGGCGGCATGTCCATGTACCGGCGATCCTGCGCTGGTATTGCTGCGATGGCTTTCCCGAGGAGCATTGCCATCAACGCAACCGAGACACCGGCACATACGGGGATCATGGCGATGACGAGGTTAGTTTCGGCCAGCATTGCATACCCCTTGCATCAAACATCGATGGCGACGATCCGCCGGATCACATAAATGCCGAGTGACTCCATGCAGGCGATGACGGCGAGCGCTCCCCAACCCATCCGCGTGTGCCACATCACGCTCATCGCTTCCGGCTCCATCTGGTTCAGCACAGCCATGAGCGTCAAGGGCAGAAGGCCAACGACCCACGCCTGCAGTTTCCCCTGTGAGGTCAGCGCGCGTATCTTGCCTTCGATCTGCAGCCGGCTGCGAACCGTATTGGCTGTGCGTTCAAGCATTTCGGCGAGACCACCACCAGTTTCGGACGCGATCCGCATCGCAGAGACCGTCAGGATCGTGGTCTGGGTGGGGACGCGCCGCGCGAGGCCGTTAAGACTTTGCTCCAGCGTCAGGCCCAGCCGCTGTTCGCGCAGCAGCAAGGTAAATTCTTGTCCAAGCGGCGCCGGCGCCTCGACCACAAGCTGCGCGATCGAGGTACTCAGGCTCAAGCCCGCACGCAGGGCGCCAGCCAGCATCATGAGCGCGTCGGGCAACTGCTCCTCGAACTTGCGCTGTCTACGTTGGCGGAGCCACGCGTAGAGCAGTCTCGGTAGCAGCCCCAATCCAAAGAAGACCGGGACACCCGCCAGCAAGCTGCCAGTGGCTAGCGCCGCCATGATGGCGCCAATTGCCATCATTGCCAGGTGAAGAATAAATAGTTTCGCTGGATCGATGAACAGGAAAAATTCGCGTGCTTGAAAATGTGTACGTTCGGTGAATTCAGCGCGGTAGCGCGCCATGGTGGTGATGCCCATATCGATGATGAACCATGCAAGCATGGCAGCGGCCACGGCGGCGAACACCGTCACGATCACTAACATGCTGGGGGCGTTCATCGGCTATTCCCGTGGGCAAATCCGGTCGTGCGCGAATCGCTTCCCGGCTCATGGGCGCTGTCCGCCGGTTGCTCATTACTTTTGAAAATATCGAGATCGAGCGCATGGCCCGAAGCGCGCAGCGCTTCGTAAAAATTGGGCGGAATATCGCAGCCGGTGAAGTAGCCGCGCACCTTCATGCCATTCGAACCTTGTGCATAGCCGAGGTTCACAAAGCGAAACAATTCCTGTAGCTGAAGTTTGCCGCTTTCCATGCCGGTTACTTCGGTGATGCTGGTGACGACACGTGTGCCGCACGTAAAACGCGTCTGCTGGACAATCATGTGAATGGCCGATGCGACTTGGTCGCGGATAGCCGACAGAGGCAAGTCCATCCCGGCCATCAGCACCATCGTTTCCAGTCGGGCCAAGCCGTCGCGCGGTGTATTTGCGTGCAAGGTAGTCAGAGAGCCATCGTGGCCGGTGTTCATGGCCTGCAGCATGTCGAGTGCTTCGCCGCCGCGGCATTCGCCGATGACGATGCGGTCTGGCCGCATGCGCAATGTGTTCTTGACGAGCTCGCGAATGGAGACAGCGCCTTTGCCTTCCACGTTCGACGGGCGTGCTTCGAGGCTGATCCAGTGCTCGTGGTGCAACTGCAGCTCGGCCGAGTCTTCCACGGTAATGATCCGCTCACTCGCCGGGATGAAGTTGGAAAGGATGTTCAGCAGCGTCGTCTTGCCCGAACCGGTACCGCCGGAGACAACGATGTTCTTCCGCGCCGTCACGCACACTTCCAGGAAAGTCGCCATCGCTGGACTGATGGCGCCCAGCGTGACGAGGTTATCTACCGTCATTTTGTACTTGGCAAATTTACGGATGGTCAGCGCGGCGCCTTTGAGTGCCAGTGGCGCAATGATCGCATTGACGCGTGAACCATCCTTGAGGCGTGCATCGACCATCGGTGAGGCCTCGTCGATACGGCGCCCAAGCGGAGCGACGATCCGTTCGATGACACCCAATACCGCGCGGTCGCTGGTAAAGGTCAGCGGGTGCTTTTCGATGCGACCGCGGCGCTCGACATAGATTTTGTCGAAATGGCAAACCATGATTTCAGTGACGCTCGCGTCGTTCAGCAAGTCTTCCAGCGGGCCGAGTCCGACGGCTTCGTCAAGTACCTGCCTGGCCAGCAGCGCGCGGTCGAGCTCTGGAGGAATCGTCGCCTCCTGGTCCAGCATGATGTCAGCAATGATGCGTCCCGTTTCGGTACGCAACTGGTCATCGTTCATGGTCGATACGTCGTGGCGACGCAGATCCATTGTTTCCAGCAACATGGTATGCAAGCGTTTGCGCCACTCGAATTCTGCGTGCTTCTGCTTTGCCTGTGGTGCCAGAACGACTGCAAAAGCAGTCGATTTAGCCGCTGTTCGATCCGGGGTTTGCATGGATTCGGGTACTGGCGTTTGCCCCGAGGGTACTGACGCCGCTGCAGCATTCCTGGCGTTGCTTGCGTCTTGCGCTTGCCACACCTGTTGTTGCGCCTTTGCGGCCGCGACCCGCGACGCTTGCATTTCCTCGGCGGCGCGCAGGTTGCGCACCGGGGCGCTCGTGGAGCGCGAATGCGCCGCTGCCGCCTGCACTGCAGGCGGCGCATCGGGCAGGGCCATCACGCGCAGTGTGAAAGGTCCAATGGCAATGATGTCGGTATCGCGTAATGGCCCGTGCGGACTCGTGATCCGTGCCCCATTCACGGTCACCCCGACGAATGTGCCCATATCCTCGAGCAGGACGCCGGATGGCGTCCTGACCAGCCGCGCATGGTCCTTGCTGATGCGCCAGCTGTCGAGAACGATATCGCTGGTTGACCGGCTGCCAACCATGGATTCATCCGGCACATCGAGCTGCCGGGCATGACCGTCGGCGCTTTTGATTTCGATCTGAAACATGGTCGCACCTAGTTAGCTCGGTCAATCGGGGCAGCTCGGTGTGTTTGCGCTGGTGGCGTCTGGTTGACCTTGCCTGCATCGCGGCCAGGCTGTAGCGGATCAGTGAGGAACGGTGGTGCACCAAGGTGTTGCTCCAGCCGTTCGCCAGCGCGCTTCATTCGGTCGACCAGGCCTGGACTGTGGCTGTCCACAATGGTCGGCGTGACAAAGACCACCAACTCGGTCTCTTTGTTCTGAAAGCGTCTGGAGCGAAACAAGGCGCCTAAAATGGGGAGGTCACCCAACAAGGGAACTTTGTCGATGTCGGTGCTGCTGTTGCGTTGCAAGAGCCCGGAAAGCACAATGGTTTCGCCCTGACGGACATTGAATTCTGTCTTGGTG
>Ga0308158_10003812_pt1 | contig 13022 bp, 7 predicted proteins | sample PhyBR2_FD_201038 | JGI IMG/M metagenome (GOLD analysis project Ga0308158, IMG submission 201038) | Phyllosphere microbial communities from UC Gill Tract Community Farm, Albany, California, United States - DLSLB.R2 | ecosystem: Host-associated > Plants > Phyllosphere > Unclassified | place: USA... | reverse complement strand
CCCGACGGCGCGTCGCAGCTCGACGACGCCGCACTCGCGCCGCGCCCGCTCGCGGACCGCACCCTCGGCCGCCTCCTCGTGATCCTCGGCCTCGTCGGCTTCGCTGGGTCGCTCGCCCTGGCGATCGAGCGCTACCTGTCGCTCGTCGACCCGGACCACCAGCCGACCTGCTCGATCAACGCGCTGCTCACGTGCAGCCCGGCGATGGCGTCCGACGCGGGCAGCCTCCTCGGGTTCCCGAACCCGTACATCGGCCTCGGGGCGTTCCCCGTCGTCGTGACGATCGGCGTCGTGCTCCTCGCCGTCCCCGGCCTCGCGCTCCCGCGCTGGTTCTGGCGCACCTTCCTCGCGGTCGCAACCGCGGCGATGGCGCTGATCGGCTACCTCGTCTACACGAGCCTCGAGGTCCTCGTCGCGCTGTGCCCGTACTGCATGGTCGTGTGGTTCGCGACGCTGCCGATCTTCTGGTTCCTGCTCGTGCGCAACGTCCAGGACGGCCTGTTCGGGGGCACCGCCTCGGCGGGCATCGTGCGTCAGCGCGGCCTCCTGCTCGCCGCGATGTTCGTCGCGCTGCTCGCGTGGATCGTCGTCGGCCTCGGCCCGAGCATCGCGGGCGCCTTCGCCTGACGCGCGGCGTCACGCCGTGACCGTCCGTGCCGGCCGCCGTGCGCCTCGGCACCGTCGCGGGCCGGTAAACTCGCGAGAGTGACTGACAACCCCCACGTCCCGAACCAGCCTGCTCCCGCGCGCTCTGGCGCCACGTCGTCGGAGGAGCCGCGACTGCGCTACACGCCGCAGCTCGCCGAGGAGATCGAGCTGCGCTGGCAGGACCGCTGGGCGGAGCGCGGCACGTTCTGGGCCGCGAACCCGAGCGGGGCGCTCACGGACGGCAAGGGGCGCCACGCGGACCCGGCCTCGTCGAGCTTCTTCGTCATGGACATGTTCCCGTACCCCTCGGGTGCGGGCCTGCACGTCGGCCACCCGCTCGGCTACATCGCGACCGACGTCGTCGGGCGCTTCCGCCGCATGTGCGGCGACAACGTGCTGCACGCGCTCGGCTTCGACGCGTTCGGCCTGCCCGCCGAGCAGTACGCGGTCCAGACGGGTCAGCACCCTCGCATCACGACCGACCAGAACATCGCGAACATGCAGCGCCAGCTGCGTCGCCTGGGCCTCGCCCACGACGAGCGTCGCTCGTTCGCGACGACGGACAGCGAGTACGTGCGCTGGACGCAGTGGATCTTCCTGCAGATCTTCAGCTCCTGGTACGACGAGTCGGCCGTCCGGCCCGACGGCGGCACGGGCATGGCCCGCCCGATCTCCGAGCTCGAGGCAGAGCTCGCGGACGGCACCCGCCCGACGCCCGACGGCACGCCGTGGGCCGACATGGACGCCGTCGCGCGGCGCCGCCTCGTCGACTCCTACCGGCTCGCCTACGTCTCCGAGTCGCCCGTGAACTGGTGCCCGGGCCTCGGCACCGTCCTCGCGAACGAGGAGGTCACGGCCGACGGCCGCTCCGAGCGAGGCAACTTCCCCGTGTTCCAGCGCAGCCTGCGCCAGTGGAACATGCGCATCACCGCGTACGCCGACCGCCTCGCGGACGACCTCGAGGACATCGACTGGCCCGACAAGGTCAAGGCGATGCAGCGCAACTGGATCGGCCGCTCCCAGGGCGCCAAGGTCACGTTCGCCGTGCAGGGCGGCACCGAGGTCGAGGTCTTCACGACCCGCCCCGACACCCTGTTCGGCGCGACCTTCATGGTCGTCGCCCCCGAGCACCCGGTCCTCGACGAGGTCCCCGCAGCATGGCCCGACGGCACGCGCGACGTCTGGACCGGCGGGCACGAGAGCCCCGCCGAGGCCGTCGCCGCGTACCGCGCCGAGGCTGCCGCCAAGACCGCCGTGGAGCGCCAGGCCGACGCCGGCCGCAAGACGGGCGTGTTCACGGGTCACCTCGCGACCAACCCCGTCAACGGTGAGCTGCTCCCCGTCTTCACCGCCGACTACGTCCTCATGGGCTACGGCACCGGCGCGATCATGGCCGTCCCGGGCGGCGACGAGCGCGACTACGCGTTCGCCCAGGCCTTCGACGTCCCCGTCGTCTACACCGTCGACGCGCCCGAGGGCACGCCGGACGGCGCGCGCACGGGAGACGGCGCGATCATCAACTCGTCGAACGGCTCGATCTCGCTCGACGGCCTGTCCGTCCCCGAGGCCAAGGCCGCGATGATCGCCTGGCTCGAGGAGCGCGGCATCGGCGAGGGCACCATCACGTACCGCCTGCGCGACTGGCTGTTCAGCCGCCAGCGCTACTGGGGCGAGCCGTTCCCGATCGTCTACGACGAGAACGACCTGCCCATCGCGATCCCGGACTCCGCGCTGCCCGTCGACCTGCCCGACGTGCCCGACTACTCGCCGCGCACGTACGACCCGCAGGACGCCCAGTCGTCTCCCGAGCCCCCGCTCGGCCGCAACGAGGACTGGGTCACCGTCACCCTCGACCTCGGTGACGGTCCGCGCGAGTACCGCCGCGACACGAACACGATGCCCAACTGGGCCGGCTCGTGCTGGTACTACCTGCGCTACCTCGACCCGACCAACGCCGACGCGGCCGTGTCCGCCGAGCTCGAGAAGTACTGGCTCGGCCCGGAGCACAACGCGACCGCCGGCGCCGCGGGAGGTGTCGACCTGTACGTCGGCGGCGTCGAGCACGCCGTGCTGCACCTGCTCTACGCACGCTTCTGGCACAAGGTCCTCTTCGACCTCGGGCACGTCTCGGGTGCGGAGCCGTTCCACAAGCTCTTCAACCAGGGCTACGTCCAGGCGTACGCCTACACGGACGCGCGCGGCGCCTACGTCCCGGCGGCGGAGGTCACGGAGACGACGGGCGCCGACGGCGAGACCGAGTACCGCTACCAGGACGAGGTCGTCCAGCGTGAGTACGGCAAGATGGGCAAGTCGCTCAAGAACGTCGTCACGCCTGACGAGATGTACGACGCGTACGGCGCTGACACGTTCCGCGTCTACGAGATGTCGATGGGTCCGCTCGACCTGTCGCGCCCGTGGGAGACGCGCGCCGTCGTCGGCTCGCAGCGCTTCCTGCAGCGGCTGTGGCGCAACGTCGTCGACGAGACGACCGGCGCCGTGACGGTGACCGACGACGAGCCCGACACCGCGACGCTGCGCGTGCTGCACCGCGCGATCGCGGACGTGCGCGCCGAGATGGAGGCGATGCGCCCCAACACGGCGATCGCCAAGCTCATCACGCTCAACAACCACCTCACGAGCCTGCCCGCAGTCCCGCGCATCGCCGCCGAGGCGATCGTGCTCATGACCGCGCCCGTCGCGCCGCACATCGCCGAAGAGCTGTGGGAGCGCCTCGGCCACACCGAGTCGCTCGCCTACGAGCCGTTCCCGGTCGCCGACGAGGCGTACCTCGTCGAGGACACCGTCACGTGCGTCGTCCAGGTCCAGGGCAAGGTCCGCGCCCGTCTCGAGGTGTCGCCGTCGATCAGCGACGCCGACCTCGAGGCCGCCGCCCTCGCCGAGCCCGCGCTCGTGCGCTTCCTCGACGGCCGTCCCGTGCGGAAGGTCATCGTCAAGGCGCCGAAGCTCGTCAACGTCGTCATCTGACGGGTGGAGATCCCGCACACCGCGATCGGCGGTGCGCTCGCCGGTGCGCAGCGCGCCTTCGAGCGCCCGACGCTCACGCTCCTGCACAAGCAGAGCGCGCCGCTCGTCGTCGCCGTCTTCGCGTCCGCGTTCCAGGGGCGGCAGGCGATCGGCGTCGAGCAGCTGCACCTCGAGGTCTCCGACCTGCTCGCCGAGCTCACGCGCGCCGGCACACCTGACGTGCCGGACGACCCGGCGCGCGTCCTGTGCGCGCGCTGGGTCCGCGAGCGGTGGCTGATCAAGAACGTCAACGATGCGGACGAGGAGGAGTACCAGCTCACGTCGCACGCTCAGGAGGCGCTCGACTTCGTCGCGCGCGCCGGTGGTGCCCGGTCTCTCGTCTCGGAGTCGCGCATCCGCGCGCTGCTCGACGCCGTCGACCACTTCGCGCAGGACGCCAACCCCGACCGTGACGCGCGGATCGCGTCGCTCGACGAGCAGATCGCCCGGCTGAGCGCCGAGCGCGACCGCCTCGCCCGCGGCGGCGCCGTCGAGCCCGTGCCCGACGCCCGGATGGAGGAGCAGCACGACCACCTGCTGCTGCTCATGCGCGAGCTGCCGACCGACTTCACGCGCGTCGCGGAGTCGATCAAGGAGCTGCAGCGCACGATCATCCAGCAGCTCCGCGAGGACGACCGGCCGACGGGCGAGATCCTCGAGGAGTACCTGACCGCGTCCGAGAACCTCATGGAGAACACGCCCGAGGGGCGCGCGTTCCTCGGTGCGCTCGAGCTGCTCGGTGACCCTGGGTTGCTCGCGCGGCTCGACGCCGACCTCGCGGCGATCCTCCAGCACCGATTCGCCGACCGGCTCACGCGCAGCCAGCGCACCGCGCTGCGGGGTATCCGGCACCAGATCGTCTCGTCGATCGAGGTCGTGCTCGCCGAGCAGGCGCGCGCGTCGCGGACGCTCACGGCGCAGATCCGCTCGCACAACCCGCTGCGCGACCGCGAGCTCGACCACGCGATCCGTGACGTCGTCTCCGCGCTGTCGGAGTGGTTCCCGCGGACGGCGCGCGGTGCCCGCGTCGAGCCGCTCACGTGGCTCGGCCGCGCCCACCTCGGCAGGCTGCGCGACTCGCTGCACGACCTGCGGCCTGAGTCGCCGCCCCCGGTCCTCGACGACTGGGCCGACGACGAGCCCGGGCTCGACGAGGCCGAGCTCGCGCACATCCGCTCGATGGGCGGTCCACGGCACGCGGACATCGACGCGCACGTGCGCGCGCTGCTCGCCACCGGCGCGGACGTGTCCGTCGCCGAGGCGTTCGTGGCGGGCACGGACGAGCTGCGCCGCCCGGTAGACCTGCTCGGCTACCTCGAGCTCGCCGACGCGACGCCGACGACCGCGACCGCCGAGGTACCTGTCGAGAGCGTCGTCGCCCGCAGGCCGGACGGCACGCAGCGCACGTTCGTCGTGCCGCGCGTGCCGTTGCGACCGGCCTCCAGCGACGAGAACCTGACCCCCGCCACGCCCGACTCCGGAGGACGACCATGACCGAGGACCTGACCACGGTGCCCTTCTCGCAGGGCCCCGGCGCGTTCGTCGACACGGTCGCCATGGAGGAGGACTCGGCCGTCCTGTTCGACGGCGACAAGGGCCAGCTCCCGTACGAGGCGCGCCGCGCCTTCGCGCTGCTCCTGCGCTCGCGCTACCTCTCCGCTGCGGACAACCCGGGGGAGTGGCGCGCGCTGCTCGCCCACCAGGACGTCCTCGAGAGCCGCTGCCACGACCTGTTCCTGCAGCTCGTCGTCGACCGTGACTACGAGCTGGCGTACAAGACGCAGGTCCGCGAGGACGGGCTCGCCGTGCCGATCCTGCTCAAGGACGAACCGTACAAGCGCGTCGAGACGCTCATGATGGTGCACCTGCGCAACGCGTTCCGTCAGCAGCAGGGTGCGGGCGAGCGGGTCGCGTTCATCGATGCCGAGGAGCTGGTCGAGTACGCGCTGAGCTACCTCGCGCGGGACGAGACGAACCTTGCCGCGCGCCGCCGCGAGGCGGACAACGCGATCGCGACGCTCGTGCGCGAGCACGTCCTCGACGAGGTCGGCGAAGGGCGCTACCGCATCCTGCCCGTGATCGAGGTGCTGCTCCCGGTGGACCGCCTGCACGAGCTCGCGCGGTGGCTGCGCAACCCCGCGGGCGCGGACGCCGGCGCCGCCGCGGGCGGGGACGGCGCTCTCGACGAGAACGACGCGGACGACGCGGACGACGCAGACGACGCGGACGACGACGCCGAGGAGGCGCTGCTGTGACGACCATGAGCCAGTCCCTGTTCGGGCTGATCCCGACCGCGTCGACGGGCCAGCAGTGGGTCGCCCGCTCCATGCAGCTCATCAACTGGGGCGGCTACCACGGTTTCCACGAGGTCGCGTTCGCCTCGACCGCCACGCTCCTGTCGGGCGGGTCGGGCACCGGCAAGTCGACGCTCCTCGACGCGTACATCGCGCTGACGATGACCCACACGACCCCGTTCAACGGTGCGTCCAACGGCGCGGCGTCGGGCAGGGCGCGCGGCCGCGAGCAGCGCAACGTGCTCTCGTACGCACGCGGCAAGCTCGACGAGGCCCGCGTCGCGGGCACGAGCTCGTCGCGCGACGCGGTCCTGCGCGGTGACGGCACCGACACGTGGTCCGCGATCGCGATGACGTGGGCCGACCAGGTCGGGCAGACGTTCACCGCGGTCCGCGCCTACTACGTCCCCGCCGCCGCGACCCGCAACGACGAGTGCACGCTCGTGCGCGCGACGACGGACACGGCTTTCGACCTGCGCTCGCTCGAGCCGTTCGCCACCGGGCGCTTCCCGCGCGGCCCGCTCCAGGAGCGGCTCGGCCTCGTGCTGCACGACACGGACATCGCGTTCACGACGCGTCTGCACGCGACCCTCGGCATCGGCGCCGCCGGTGACGGCGCGAAGGCCATGGGCCTGCTCGCCCGCATCCAGGCCGGGCAGCAGATCACGACCGTCGACGCGCTGTACAAGTCGATGGTCCTCGAAGAGCCCGAGACCCTCGCGAAGGCGCAGGAGGCGATCGACCACTTCGACGAGCTGAGCGAGGTCCGCGAGGAGATGCTGACCGCGCAGCGGCAGCTCGAGGTCCTCTCACCGATCGTGGGTCTGCGCCAGCGCGTCGAGGCTGCTCGTGAGCAGCTCGAGGTCGTCTCGACCCTCGGGGTAGAGCGCGCGTCCGAGCGCACGACGCCGTTCGCGCACTGGCACGACTCGCGGCGCCTCGAGCTCGCCCGCGCCCAGGAGGTCGCCAACCGGCGCGCCCACGCGCAGGCCGAGGAGCGCAAGGTCGGGCTCGACGCGCAGATCCTCGTGACCGAGCGTGAGCACGAGGAGGTCAAGGACAACCAGCGTCGCAACGGCGGCGACGAGATCGCTCGCCTCGAGCGCGAGATCGCCGCGCTCGAGGATGCCCTCGGCGACACCGAGGTCCGCCACGCGCGCTTCGAGCAGCACCGCGCCGTCGTCGGCGTGCCCGTCACGTCGAAGAGCGAGTTTGAGGCGCTGCGCCGCACCGCAGCCGCGTTCGTCGACTCGCGTGACGCCCGCGAGCGTGAGCTCGCCGACGCGGTCTACGAGGCGCGTGCCGCGCACGCCGAGGCTGTGCGCAGCCTCGAGACGCTCGACCGTGAGAAGGCGTCCCTCGCGGTGCGCCGCGGTAACGTCGCGGCCGAGGACCACCAGGCGCGGTGCCTGCTCGCTCAGGCGGCCGGGCTCACGCCCGACGAGCTCCCGTTCGTCGCGGAGCTGCTCGACGTCCGCGCCGAGCACGAGCCGTGGCGCGAGGCGATCGGCCTCGCGCTCGGGGGCTTCGCGACGACGCTCCTCGTCGACGCCGACCACCTCACCGCGTTCCGTCGTGCGATCAACGACGTGGACCTGCGCCGTCGCCTCCGGTTCGAGGGCGTGCGCATGGGCCTGCCCGTCGTCGAGCAGGTTGACCGTTCCCGGCTCGACGGGCGTCTCGACGTCAAGCACGGCCCGTTCACGGGCTGGCTGACCGACCGCCTCGCCCGGCAGTTCGCGTACGTGTGCGTCGACGACCCCGCCGACCTCGGCAAGCACGCGAAGGCGCTCACGCGCACCGGCCAGACGAACGACGGCAGCAGGGGAGCGCACGGTGGTCGCGGCCGGCCGAGCGTCCTCGGGTTCTCCAACGAGCGGCGTCTCGCGCAGATCGACGAGGAGCGCCGCGAGGCGACCGTCGCGGTCGCGGAGCGTCGCCGGGACGTCGAGGACGCCGAGGCAGCAGCCCGCGCGTTCACCGACCAGTTCGCCGCCTACCAGGCCATCGGCGGGTTCGGGTGGGACGAGATCGACGTGCGCGGCGCGTCGCGCCGCGTCGGTGAGCGTCGCGAACGGTTCGACGAGCTCGCCGCGGGCAGCGACGTGCTGCGCGCTCTGCGCGAGGACGAGCAGCGCCTCGCCACGAGGCTCAAGGACCTGCGCACGCAGTCGTCGCGCGCCGCGGTCGAGATGGAGCGCCTCGAGGCTGCGTGGGGCACCCTCACCGACGAGGTCGACGAGCTCTCCGACGGGCTCGCCGAGCTCGAGGACGCGGGCGTCGCGGCGACCGACGTCCAGGTGACGCTGCTCGACGACCGCCTCGCGGCGTCGGGCTGGGACGGCGGCGACCTGCGGGCGTTCACGACCGCGGTCGCGGCCATGCGGGCCGATCTCGTGCACGCGCACGAGCTCGCCGCGCACGACCTGCAGTCCGCGCAGGACACGCTGGCCCGGACGTTCGAGCGCTTCGTCGAGATGTGGCCCAACCCGAACCTCGGCACGGACCCTGACGACTCCTACGACGACTTCCGGCGGATCCTCGGCGAGATCGAGCATCAGCGCATGTACTCGCTGCGCGAGCGGTGGAGCCGCGCGATCTCACGCCTCTCGGGCCGCGACCTGACGATGCTCGACACAGCGATCGAGCAGGCGGTCGCGGACATCCGCGCGCGCATGGAGCCCGTCAACGAGATCCTCGCGGTCCTGCCGTTCCACGACGACGCGCACCGCCTGCGCATCACCGCGACCGTCACGGAGGCGCACGACATCACGACGTTCCGCCGCGAGCTGCGGGCCCTCGCGAAGGACGTGCCCGACGACGCGACGCCCGCCGAGCGCGAGCGGCGCTACGCGCGGATGGCGAAGCTCCTCGCCCGCATCCGGCCAGACAGCCCCGAGCGTCGCCGGCTCGTGGACGTGCGCGAGCACGTGCGGATCAGCGCAGAGTGCGTCGACCTCGAGGGCAACCACGTGAGCGTCTACGACCACATCGCGGGGAAGTCCGGCGGCGAGTCGCAAGAGCTCATCGCGTTCATCGTCGGGGCGGCGCTGCGCTACCAGCTCGGCGACGCGGACGCCGAGCGGCCGCGGTACGCGCCCGTGTTCCTCGACGAGGCGTTCATCAAGGCGGACTCGCGGTTCGCCGGGCGGGCGGTCGGCGCGTGGCGGGGGCTCGGGTTCCAGCTGATCATCGGTGCGCCGCTCGACAAGGTGTCGGCGCTCGAGCCGCACGTGGACCTGGTGCTCCAGGCGGTCAAGGACGAGGTCGGGCGCTCGCGCGTGCAGTGGGTCGCGGCGTCCTGACCCGCCTCAGCGCTTGCGCGTGCCGAAGATCGTGCGCGTGATCTCGCGTCCGAGTTGTGTCCCGGCCGAGCGGAGGAGCGCGTCGAGCCCGCCGCTCGCACCGCTGCTTCGTGACCGGCTCTGCGCCCGGGGTGCGGGGCGGGCGGCGTCGCGCTCGAGCTTCGCGCGCATGCGTTCGAGCTCGGCGGCCTGCTTCTTCGCCTCCTTCTCGGCGGCAGCGCGGGCGGCCTCCTCCGCCTTCGCCTGCTCTCCGGCCAGCCGCTGCGCCTCCGCAGCGGCCGCCTGCGCGGCGACGCGCTGCGTGAGCAGCTCGTACGCGGACTCGTTGTCGACGGCGGTCGCGTAGCGCGGCGCGAGGGGTGACGCGGCGACGAGGCTGTCGAGGGTCCCGGCGGGTGCCGGGTCCATGGACCCCTGGGGCGCGCGCAGCCGCGTCCACGCGACGGGCGTCGGCGCGCCCTTCTCGCTCAGCACCGTCACGACCGCTTCCCCCGTGCCCAGCTCCTGCAGGAGGCGCTCGAGGTCGTAGTCGCTCGTCGGGTAGGTGCGCGCGGCTGCGCGCAGGGCTGCGGCGTCGTCGGGCGTGAACGCGCGCAGGGCGTGCTGGACCCGGTTGCCGAGCTGCGCGAGCACGTCCGCTGGCACGTCTTTCGGGCTCTGCGTCACGAAGAACACGCCCACGCCCTTGGACCGGATCAGCCGGACCGTCTGCACGACCTGCGTGAGGAAGTCCTTCGAGGCGCCCGTGAACAGCAGGTGCGCCTCGTCGAAGAAGAACACGAGGCGCGGCTCGTCGACGTCACCCACCTCGGGAAGCTCGCCGAAGAGGTCGGCGAGCAGCCACATGAGGAACGTCGAGAACAGCTGCGGACGGTCCTGCACCGCGGGCAGCTGGAGCGCGGAGACGACGCCGCGACCGTCCGGCGCGGTGCGCAGCAGGTCGGCCGTGTCGAACGCGGGCTCGCCGAAGAACGCGTCCGCGCCCTGCGCCTGGAGCGCGACGATCTCTCGCAGGATCACGCCTGCCGTCGCTGCTGAGACGCCGCCGAGCGTGGCGAGCTCTGCCTTGCCCTCGGGCGACGTGAGGTACGAGATCGTCGCCTTCAGGTCCTTGAGGTCGAGCAGCGCGAGGCCTTGCGCATCAGCCCAGTGGAAGATCAGCCCGAGGCACGACTCCTGCGTGTCGTTGAGCCCGAGGACCTTCGCGAGCAGGAGCGGACCGAAGTCCGTGACGGTCGTGCGGATCGGCGTGCCGACGCCCATGCCTCCGAGCGAGAACGGCTCGACCGGGAAGCTCGCCGCCGTCCAGTCCTGGCCGAGGCTCACCGTGCGTGCGAGCAGCTTCTCGCCGCCTGCGCCCAGGACGGCCATGCCGGACAGGTCGCCCTTGATGTCCGCGACGAACACGGGGACGCCGTTCGTCGAGAGCTCCTCGGCCATGAGCTGGAGCGTGCGCGTCTTGCCGGTGCCGGTCGCGCCCGCGACGAGGCCGTGCCGGTTGAGCATCGCGAGCGGGAGGCCGACCTGGACGTCGGGGAGCGGGACGGCTTCGGCGCCGTCGTCGGTGGACAGGAGCGCGCCGAGGCGGAGCATGGGGCCGACGAACGTGTAGCCGTCCGCGACACGCTGGGCGTGCTCGGTACGCGCCGGGGGAGCGGGAGGCGCGGGGGCGCCAGGAGCGGCAGCGGGAGGCGCGGGTGCGGCGGGAGGGGGAGGTGCGGCGGCGGCCTCGGCGGCCTCGAGCGCGGCCTGCGCGGCGACCGCACGGGCCTCCGCAGCCTCGGCGGCAGCGAGGGCGGCTGCGGCGCGCAGGGCCGCGAGGTCAGCAGGACCGTGGGCGTCGTCGCTCATGCGGGCATCTTATGACTCACGTGCTGCTGCGGCGGGTTGGCGTAGTCTGCGAGCGATGCCACACCTCTCCCACGCCGTGCGCGTCGTCACCGACTCGACGGCGTCCTTGCCTGCCGCGACGCTCGAGCGCCTACGGATGACGGTCGTGCCCCTGCACGTCCACGTGGGTGAGGCCGTCTACCTGGAAGGCATCGACCTCGCGCCGGAGCAGGTTGCGGCGCTCGTCGCCGGCCCGGAGCGTGTGACGACGTCGCAGCCCACCCCCGCGATGTTCGCCGAGGCGTACGCGCGGCTCGTGCGCGAGGGGGCTCAGGAGATCGTGTCGGTGCACCTGTCGGGCGAGCTGTCCGGGACGGTCGGTGCCGCCGCGCTCGGTGCGCGCGAGGTGGACGTCCCGGTGCACGTCGTCGACTCGCGAACGGTGGCCGGTGCGCTCGGCACGGCCGCGGAGGTCGCGGCGCGCGCCGCGGCGGGCGGCGCGACGGCGGTGGACGTCGCAGAGCGCGCGCGGCGGACGGCGGAGGCCTCCGACGCGACCTTTCTGGTCGACTCGCTCGACTACCTGCGCCGCGGCGGCCGCTTGAGCCGGACGGCGAGCGCGATCGGCGGGATGCTCGCGATGAAGCCGCTCCTGACGGTCGTGGACGGTCGCGTCGAGGTGCTCGCTAAGGTGCGTACGCGTGCCGCCGCGATCGAGCGGCTCGCGGAGATCGCACGTGGCCAGGTCCGCGGCTGCACGTCGCCCGTCGTCACGGTGCACCACCTCGGCTCCCCGCACGACGCCGGTGAGCTGGCTGTCGAGCTCACGGGAGCGACCGGGGTCGCGGCTCGGGTGACGCCTGTCGGGGCGGTCCTCGGCGCGCACGTCGGTCCGGGGCTCCTCGCGGTCGTCGTCGCCGACGCCGATCCGCGGGGCTGACGGGCCCCCGGCGGGCCGACGCGGCTGCCCACAGGGGCGCTCTCTCTCCGCCGGTCCCATGCTGCGCGCGTGAGCCCTGACGAGACGGCCGTCCGCGAAGGACGGTGGCGTCATGACCTTGCCGCTGCCCGAGACCGACGACGTCACCGCACTGCGCGCTCGCCTGCGCGGACATGTCGAGCCTCCGAGCGTGCGCCGGACCGCGGACGCCCCGGAGGTCGACGACGAGCCGTGGGAGGCAGGTCCCGTCCGCTGGGAGGTCTCGGGACGTGCCGCGACCGCCGTCGCCGTCGTCCTGGTGCTCGCCGTGGCCGTGCTCGGCGTGCTGCTGTGGCGGGGAGGCCCCGGCGACGTCGTCGTCCTCCCGGATACCGCGGGGCTCACGACGGGAGCATCCGGCACGAGCGTGCCTGCCGGCGCAGCGTCCGGCCCGCCATCCGAGGAGGCGACGCCCGGTAGCGAGGCAGGCGAGGGGACGCAGGCGCCTGGCACGCCCACCCTCCTCGTCCACGTCGTCGGACAGGTACGGGAGCCGGGCGTCGTCCACCTCCCGCCCGGCTCCCGCGTCGGCGACGCGATCGAGGCTGCCGGCGGCGCGAAGCGCAAGGCCGACCTGACGGCACTGAACCTCGCCGCGCCCGTCACGGACGGCGAGCAGGTACGCGTCCCGAAGCCGGGGGAGGCAGCGCTCACGAACCCGCCAGCGTCGGGCGGCGACCCTGCCGGCAGCACCGGCGGAGCCTCAGGTGGCGGGGTCGACCTCAACACCGCTGACGCCACGACGCTCGAGACCCTTCCCGGGGTCGGCCCTGTGCTCGCCGAACGGATCGTGAGCCACCGCGAGCAGCACGGGCCCTTCGCCTCGGTCGACGCGCTGCAGGACGTGAGCGGTATCGGGCCTGCGACGTTCGACCGGCTGCGCGACCTGGTGCGAGCGGGGTGAGCAAGCGGCTCGACGTCCGTCTCGTCCCCGCTGCGCTC
>Ga0308158_10003809_pt1 | contig 13028 bp, 12 predicted proteins | sample PhyBR2_FD_201038 | JGI IMG/M metagenome (GOLD analysis project Ga0308158, IMG submission 201038) | Phyllosphere microbial communities from UC Gill Tract Community Farm, Albany, California, United States - DLSLB.R2 | ecosystem: Host-associated > Plants > Phyllosphere > Unclassified | place: USA... | reverse complement strand
TCTTAGTCAAGTATGTTTGACTCGCAGGAGTGGTTTTCACGGTTGGGCGAGGCTGCCCTTCAGGATCCATAGTTCGCAATTTGAGCCGATCCTGTGATGCAAAACTTTTAATTTTTGCATCAGGAGAAAGCGGCTCGGGAGGAACCGACCTGAACGAATGACCGCTTTCGGAGCCCTAATTTGTGACACTCAGTGTCCGACTCTGGGCGTGAGCGGGCTGGCTGATCCTGGTGGATTGCAGCCCGACCGCTTTCGGGCAGCGATTTGTTGTAAACAGCCGTTCGTTCATTGACGGGCAGGGGTCCAATTGGCCGATCTCTGGTGGAAACCGGAATGGCCGCTTTCCGAAGGCTGACTGCGGCAGGCGGCCATTCGTCAGGTAGCAACCGCGAGGGTGTAAGCGCCCGTGAATGGGGGTATACCGCTCCTTCGCTTCCGAGCGATATAGTCACGAACTGTCGCTCGTTCCTGTGATTGGGCATGGTTCGACTGCCGACCGAACCGTGCCGTCTACACCGGAGCACGATCCACGTTCGGCAGAGGTATCGCGTTCCCGTGATCACTTGGATCAAATCCGGCGTTCGGCCGCCGATAATTCAACCCCCGCAGCTCTTCCCTTCGATCCTTGCTGATGTCGGGCGCAATTAGCACGCTCAATGCGCCGCTGATGGCTAGATCCTATCGAACACGGATCCCATGCGGGGGCTGAACAGGCGCTCGTAGGTCTTTAACAGGAACATGTCGGTCATCCCGGCGACGTGGTCGCAGATGACCCGAATGTCCTTTCCGGCCGCTTCGTACTGCCGGAAGGTATTCTTCGGCAGGAATGCAACCGGTTCTGACGCTAGCGCCTCGAAGACGGCGACCACCATGCGCTGCCCCTTGAATTCCAGGTGCTGGACCTCGGCGCTGCGAATGACGGCTTCATAGACAAGCGTCTTCAAAGCATCCAGGAATATGCGGGCCTTCGACTCCATCGTTACGCGGAAACGCAGCAGGGGTTCAGCGAACTCGTCGAGTTCGACGATCTCGCAGCGATGGATGAAGTAGCCGACCAGCAGGCTCACGGCGTGCTTCCGGCTGGAAGCATCCCCGAACAGCTTGCGCATGAGGGTGGCGTAGGCATCGTTCCCGAAGCGGCTTCGGCCGCGATCGCTCATCCATACGAAGAAGCCTTCGCACATGGCCGGCGCGACATGGGCCTCCCAGTCTTCGGCTGTCACGAGGCCAAGCGCCGCCGAGTCCTCGAGATCATGCACGCCGAACGCGATGTCGTCGGCGACGTCCATGATGCTGCAGTCGAGCGACTTGTGCAGCGTCTTAAGATGCTTCGCCTTCGCTTCATTCCGTGCCTCCGCCATCGTGCGGTCTGTCGCGGTGAAAAGGCGTCTGTCCGTCTCCGACAGCACTTCAAGTATCCAATCGACCTCCGGACACTCGCTGTCCATGTGGCATTTCGGCGGTTTGGACGCGTCGCGGTCCACCAGGGCGATGCTGACGGGGCCTGCCTGCAGGCGTGGCGTCCTTTCCGGATGACAGGTGGTGGAGTAGCAGGCGGGATATTTCAGCGTGCCGAGCAGAGTCCGGCGGGTGAGGTCGGCGCCATGCCTATCGGAGAACTTCTCGAGCTTCGTTAAGATACGCAGCGTCTGACCGTTTCCCTCGAAGCCGCCATGTTCCGCCATGCAGAAGTTGAGAGCGACCTCGCCACCGTGACCGAAGGGCGGATGACCGAGATCATGTGTCGATCCGATGGCCTGGATCATGGCGAGATCGGGCAAATGGGCAACCCCGGCGTGACCGCCGTTGTCCTGCCGGAGTTGCCGGACGATCCCGCCGGCGATCTGCGCCACCTCCAAAGAATGGGTGAGCCGGGTCCGATAGAAGTCGCTGTCGCCAAGGTTCAGGATCTGGGTCTTGCCCTGTAGTCGACGAAACGATGCTGAATGAATGATGCGACCGTAGTCGATGTCCGAATTCGAACGTGCGTCCTCGGCGTTCTTTATCCAGCCGCTTGGTCGTGCTTCCCAATGCATCGCCGATGGGTACATGTGTTCGCGTCATACTACCAGACGGGCTTTTCGAACGGCGGGGGCGGGCAGTCGATCCATCTCATGCCTGCGGTGGAGCCGAACCGTCAGCAGAACCTCATGGGGAGCGAAGCAACTGCGCCGATAGCGTTCTCAGTCGCGTCTCGATCTCGCCTAGCTCCTTCTGGTCTGAGTGGGTGAACAGCGCCAATCTGTTACCACCTGCCCGATAGGCGCCGTGGATCTGATTCCTTCGGTTTCCCAATGCGACGAATTCGATGCCCGCGGGATCGTTGCTGGCTACTACCAGCACGTTGTCCCTATGCCGCAGCGGATCATAGACGGCTTCAGGGTCGGGCAGGAACAGGATGCGCTTGGGCAGATTAGGTTGGGGCGAGACATCAACGAGCTCCCCCGTCCGACGACGCCAGACGCCGTGATGCTCTGCCTCGAAGTAGACGCCGGGCGTCGTCCAGATCGCCCACCCGCTGACGACCGATCCGCCGGCGCGGGGGACCTTCCTCGCCACGTTGTCAAAGCATTCCGAAGGGACGGCGTCGCGGTCGGGACGGCAGCGGACCCAGATCGGATCGTATTCTGAGATGGAGCGGCAGAACGACCGTATTTCCGTGCTCACCGACTTCGGCAGCGTGTCCGGCATCGCCGTGGTCGTCGAATGACTCGTCGTTCGATCATGCCGCATGGATCGGCGCCTCGATTCCGTTGTCGAGATTCGTCGCCCGATTTCGCGACGCCTGATCGACCGCGAACTCCCGAGCCCAGCAGAGCCCGTCCACCAGCTCCATCTGCGCGATGGTTCTGCACGGTATCTCGAGCAGTCGCGGGTTGGCGTAGACGACGGCGAGGCAGCGAGCCCGGCTGATCGCCACGTTCATCCTGTTGCGGCTGTAGAGGAACTCGATGTTGCGTGGGAGGTCGTCTCCGGAGGAGGTCGCCATCGAGACAAGCACGACCGGTGCCTCCTGACCCTGGAACTTGTCCACCGTCCCGACCCGTGCGCCTTCCGGAAGCGTTCGCTTCAGCAGTTCGACCTGCATGTTGTACGGCGACACGACCAGGATGTCGTCGGTGCCTATGGGGTGCCGGACGCCTTGGCGGTCGGTCCAGTGTGATCCCAGCAGCGCACGATAGGTCGTCGCCAGCCTCCCCACCTCCTCGGGCGCGCGTTGCGTGCGTCCGGCATGGTGCACATCGACGAAGCGGAGGCCGTACGGGGCGAGAGCCTCAGGGTCGAGGGTTGCGTTGACCTCGATCCGCTGGACTGCCGTGGTCGCTTCGGCCTCCAGTCGTCCCTCGTACACGGCGTCCGAGACGAAGCGGCAGAGATCGGGATGCATGCGGCGGGTGATCGGCAAGAAGACCCCCTGGTCGGCGGGGACGGTGGCATGTCCTTCTAGGAGGTGCTCCAGCGCCGACCGTCCGCTGCCGCCGGGGTGCGTGCCCTTGATGGGCTGCGACAGCTGCATCTGGTCGCCGACGAGGACCACGTTCCTCGCTGACGTTCCCATGGCCAGCACGTTGGCGAGACTGACCTGCCCGGCCTCGTCGATAACAAGGTGGTCGAACGCCTGGTCGAGCTCCTCGCGGGCGAACAGCCACGCGGTCCCGGCAACGAGCCGGTGGTGCGGCTGCACGCCGCTGCCGTTGCCGCCAACGACGTCCTCGATCCAGCCGCCCCCGTCCAGCTTCTGGTCCTCCCGGCTCGACTTCTTCATGCCGCGGAGGTTCAGGCCCTGCGCCGTGGCCATCGCCTGGACCTCCTTAAGCAGGTTGTTGATCGCCTTGTGCGAGTTCGATGCGACGCCGATGCGTTTGCCGGCGGCCAGCAGCGCGACGATCGCCTGGGACGAGGTGTAGGTCTTGCCCGCTCCCGGCGGTCCCTGGACGAGTAGATAGCTGTGGTCGAGGATGCGCAGGGCGTCGATGGTCCCGGCCGTAGCGTCGGCCTCCACGGGGATGATCGCCTGGCCAGATTCACGGCCGGAAAGCCTCGGTCGGTCGCGACGCAGGATCGAGGTGAGAGCCGGATACCGGGATCCACCGGCCGCCACGTCGGTCGCGTATCGGTGGACCGCGACCCGCAGGGCCTTGTCGCCCACGGGACCCTCGGGGATCAGCGCGCATCCGGTTTCGATGGCCGATCGCGTGGGGCCGAGCTTCAGTGCCACGATGCGTTCGTCCTCGTCTAGGAAGACGATCTCGCCGGCGGGTTCGAGGCTGCCCGACCGCAGGGGCTTGTCGCCGACCTTCATCTTGAAGTCCTGGGGCGGGAAGACGAAGGGGTGAACGACCGATCGCTTGTCGTTCCAAGGCCGCATCGTCGGGTGCGGCTGAAGATCGGCGATGCATTCCGCATCGTCCAGCAGTTCCTCGGCGTCCATGTCTTGCCGCGCGAACATCGCCCACCACGTCGGCTTGGCCTCGCGTCTGTGGAATTCGAGCAAATCGACCAGCAGCCGTAGCCAAGGTTTGTCGCCGTCGGCGAGGAGACGATCAGCCAGCATCCGCGTGCGTTCGTCAGCCTCCTCACGCGCTGCGACCTTGGCCGGGTCCGGTGGCGCGACTTGCCGACCGGCGAACCATCCGATTTCTGGCGGGCGGAGAGACAGGAGCCAGTCGCGGCACATCCGCGTCGATCGGCAGTCGATCTCGTTGTAGTCGGATATCTCCTGCAGCATGGCGTCGTCGCCCAGCTGTCGCCAGCGTTCGTAGATGACGATGCTATCGCCCGCGGTCTTCACCTCGCCCTGCCGCCCGCCGGGAAGATAGAACGCTTCCATGTTCTTGATCGAGTAGCGGGGCTCGGAAGTGCGGATCCCCTCAGCCACGACCTTGTAGAGATCGACGAGACGATCGCCGCGGAGCAGATCGTCCACCTCCTTCTCGCGTGTGCCGTGGTACATCGCGAGACGCTTCAGCGCCGTCTCCTCGTACGAGGCGTAGTGGTAGACGTGCGCCTGTGGATGGCGGGCCATGCGAACGGTCACAAAGTCCATGAACGCCTCGAATGCCCGCTTCTCCGCGTCGCGGTCGTGCGCCCAGAATGCGTGGAAGCGGTCGTCGCCCGCGTCGTCGAACGCCACGACTCCGAAGAGGTACTCTAGCCCACCCACGAACAGGGGATCCCCCTCCATGTCGAAGAACATGTCGCCTGCGTCCGGGCGGGGCATCCGACCGAGCCCGCGGCCTTCGACAGGCGGCAGGATCTCGATGCGGCGTTCGCCGGTTGTTCGATGGTGATGCTGGAGGGCGGCCTGACCTGAGAGCTTCGCGACGGTCGCGGGCTGCATGCCGGGAACCCTGCCGCCGTCCGGGATCGTCGCCAAGGCACCGATGTCGTCAACGCCGAAGGACCGGAGGGTCGCGATCTGGCTGCGTCCCATCCCCGCCACGATTGACAGGTGGCCGGCGGCCTCCCATTCGGCGTCGCATCGGTCGATCCAGCGGCAGAAGGTGCAGTGGCCGCAGGGATCGGTCGACGATGCGATCGGCGAGGCGTCGACGAACGCCTCGAACCGCTCCCGTGCGCGACGGAAGTAGTGGAGGACGGAAGCGGTCGGCAGCGACGCGACCTCACCGGTCCCGAGGACGACGTGCATCTCCGCTGGGACGACGCCCTGCTCGGCGGCCAGCATGTCGGCGTAGACGCAGAGTTGCAGGACGTGCTTCGCCTTGGCCGACCGGGCGAGCTTCGTGTCGGCGACGTCGTACGCATACGGACCGAACGACGAGACCATGTCGCTGCGCTTCAGCAGGAAGTCGGAATAGCCGTGCCATCGGCCGACCAGGAATGCGCCTTGGTAGATGACGTCGGGACCTTCGCGCATCGCCCGCCGGGTTGCCTCGATGCGCTCCTCCAGCGTTCCCTCCGCCGCGATCTCCGCGACACTACGGCCTTCGCCGCGCAGCCGAGCGAGATAGCCGAGTTCGTGCTCGATGCCCTTCTCTTGCAGAAGGACGGCGCTAGCGTCGTCGGGTGAGAACGCGGTCGGCGCGGTTAGATTGACCGTGTCGAACGTCGTCGCATGGACGCACCCCATGAAGTTCACGAGATCGCTCGCGGAGAAGATCGTTCGGCCCTGATGTCGAAGCATATGTTGTTTCCCCGTCTCGGATCTTTCGTACGCTGGACTTGATAATGCACGAAGACCATATCGATGCCAGACGACAGATCCTGTCGCATGGGAGATGGGAGGATGTCGTATCGCAACGCGATCGATCTCCTGACGATAGCTGCGCTTGCAGCGTCGGCGAGGGGAGTGGGGCTCGAGGACATCGAGCGCGTGCTGGAGCGCGACTACAGAACAGCTCAGCGGGTGATCAAGGCCCTGAGGGAGCGCTTTCCCGAACTCGAGGACTTCCGCGACGAGGAATCGGGCAGGACGAGATGGAAGCTGCCGCGTACCGGAGTTGCACCGCTGCTGACGCCCACGGCGGACGAACTGGCTGCGATGTCGCTCGCCGAGGAGATGCTTGCGAACGGAGCGGGGGCGGATCAGGTCAGGGCGCTCCGGTCGCTTCATGCGAAGATCCTCGCGCTGATACCGGATGAGCGCAGCCGTCGCATCGAGGCGGACGAGGAGGTGCTGCTGCTCGCCCTTGGCCATGCCGCCCGACCAGGCCCTCGTCCGATCGGTCGAGACCCCATCGACGCTGCCATATCCACAGCTCTGAAGGGATGCTCCCGCTTGCGAATACGGTATCGCGGCTGGAAGGATGCGTCGGCCCGGGACAGGGTGATCGCGCCGCATGGACTTCTGCTGGGTGCACGGCGGTACGTGGTGGCGGTCGACCTGGAGAAGACTGGCGGTGGCATCCAGCACTTCAGGGTCGATGCGATCGAAGAGGCGACAGTCCTGCCGGAGACGTTCGCCCGCAAGCCCGGTTTCGACCTCGACGAGCATGCGCAGCGATGCTTCGGGTCGTATCAGCAGGCGGACGGCATGCACGACGTGGCGTGGCGGTTCTCCCCGAAGGCGGTTCCGCGCGCAGAAGGCTTCCGGTTCCATCCAACGCAGGTGGTCGAGAAGCAGCCGGAGGGTTCGCTGCTGGTCCGCTTCCGGGCGTCGGGTCTGCTGGAGATGTGCTGGCACCTCTACATGTGAGGCGACGCCGTCGAAGTGCTGTCGCCGCCCGAACTTGCTCGCATGGTCGCGGATCACCGCAGGGACGACTTCCCGTCGATGCCCTGAGAAGACGGGGCCGGGGCGATGCCCCGGCCCGAGTGGCCCGGTCAGCAGTCGGGCAGGTCGTCGAGGTTGTTGCGCGACGTAGTATCGCGATCGGTGCGGAGGTACTTGCCGGTTGGGCCCTGCACGACCCGGATCTTCGTCTCCGGCGCGTTGGCCCAGTTCACCCAGTATTCTTGGGTGCCACTTTCGATGTCGCTGACCGCGTCCGCCTTGCTGCGAGGGGACCAATAGTCGCCGGAATTGCACAGCTTCGTGATGTCACCCTGCGTGTTCTTGCCAGTTGCCCGGACGTATCGCTTCGCCGTGCTCAGGATTTCTTGACGGTGGTGTCGGGGCTCGCCTTCCCGTGGGCGGTCGTCACATATCGACCCGAGATGGCGCTCCGGTAGTGGCTGCCCGAGCTGCCGCTCGATCCGGCGCTCTCGCGCACGGTGGAACGCGGGCTGGCGTTGCCGTGCGTCGCCGTGACGTATCGCCCGCTTATCGCGCTGCGGAAACTGCCTCTGCCTCTGCTTTTGCTCATGTCGTTCTCCAATTTCGCTGCGACTTGGTGCCGCCGCCACGATTGAAGATGGCTTCGTCGAACGACAGATCTTGTCGTGTTTCACGGTCTGCATCGCACAGCGCCTCGCCGCGTAAGGAACGCGCCCAATTTTCAGCCATTCTCCAGTCCAACTTTCGGTCCTGAAAGTCGCCGTTTTCTCAGTTTCTATGGAAATCCCAATAGGGTTCAGCGACACACTAGGTTCCGGACATGGAGCCTTTAAACCGATCCGTAGCAGCGAAGACGCCAACGATCTGCTATAGTCAGAGCGCTGCATATGGAAATTTGTGGCCGCGCATGCGTGGAGAAATCGATGCCAAAGTGGTTCAAGGCGATACTGCGCTTCTTCGTCGGCGAGCCGAACGCCCAGCGGCCAGCTTCCAGAACGTCCCGGCCGACAGGCGCTGCTTCGCGCCAGCGATCTTATCCGCTTATCGGCCTCAAGGAGCATGCCGGAGAAGGTCGACCGGAAAGACTTCACTGGAAGGCGAGCCATCCCTCCACGATACGTCGCTTCAAGGCGGAGGTGACCTGCTCCTACGGCCACGGCATCGCGCTTCGCGACCACACTATCGAGGCCGACGGTCGGGTCGTTCCCAGCATCGTCTGCAGGACTCCGGGCTGCGACTTCCACGAGATCGTCCGCCTCGAAGGCTGGCGGGCAGGCAGGATTTCCGCCAAGATCTAGGCGGCGAGGCACTCCGCTTCGCTGTGCAGAAGGTCAGGCTCGATCCGGGTACCTTTGTCGTCGAACGCGTAGAGAAGCGATATGCGCTCACCGTTCCACTGGTAGCGATAGTGGACCGCCTGGAGGGTCTGATCGAGAACCGACCCATTCAGGACGGAGATCGCCGTTGCGCTGGGGCGTTCGATCGGATGGAATAGCACCCCGTCCACATCGTCCACGATGGACTTGCCCAGGTCACGCCCGCGGTCCCGCACCTCCTCCGCGCCAAGGTGGCGCAGATCGACGAACCGGCCCGATAGCGGCGTCTTGAACATTCGCATGTCCAGGCCGATTGGGCCCTCCGAAGTGCAGGCGAGAAAGCGCTGACGCTTCGCCACGGAGATCGCCAGTGCGGTCTGCCGGTCGGCAGCGACCTCAAGGCACGGACGGTCGGCGTCGAAGAAGGTGCTGCCGTCTGGATGGCCGTAGGCAAAGGGGGCAAGGTTCCAGTTCTGGAGGCGCGCCGACGTCTTCGGGTCCTTGTTCTCCATTCTGGCGATGCGAGCCTGCGACTGGAGGCGGGGGTTGGTTAGGTTCTCGATATCGACCAGGGCGTCCATGCGGTCGTTGGCGACCAGGCCCTCGTAAACCGAGACCGGAGGGAAACGGGACGGAATGAGCCGGAAGGTCTCGCCCTTCCATGGCACGACGGGTCCGATCTCAACCGCCACGCTGGGCATCCAGGAAGCGCTTCACCTTGTATAGGCTGGTGACCTTGCCCTCGAGCATCACGTCGAGCGCACTGGCACCGTCGAAATACGTGTTCTTCTTACGCACCCACTCCTCGCCGCGCTCGTCGACGGTGAAGAGGATCCGCAGCGATTTCCAGATGCCGAAGATATAGGAGAGCCGCTCCTGCGTGTCGGCTGGCAGGTTGCCGCCCTCTTTCTTCCACTTGAAAAATGTCGAACGACCGGGGGATCCTAGCAAGAGGATCTGCTCGTCAGTGGACAGGCCCCACCGCTCGGCCATTGCGAAGAAGGCCTCCAACTCGGCTGGAATCCCCGATCGCCCGACGACCGCATGGGCGTCGGGGGCGCTTATCGCCATCATAAAGTACTCCTTGTCCATATTCGGACTTGACGCGCTAATTAGTCCCGATGCATACATCGTCCGTATCGAGACTGTTTCGACACTTTAGTCCAGACGGCTCGATCGTCAAGTGTCCCGGCGACGTGGCGGGCATCGTACTGGAGCAAAAGACCCAATGACCATCTTCGACCCCGGGCGCGATCGCGCCGCCAACGAGTTCCCCGTGAACGGCGAGCTCATCAAGTTCGACGACGCCATCATCAGGGTGCGCGAGGCGCTCAATGCCGCCGGGCTGACCCCGGCCAGCGAGCACCAGGCCGTCATGATCGAGAACGGACGCACCACTCATATGACCACGGACGCTAGGATCGTCCTCGCCGATCATCCTGATAGTCAGCTGCGCGCCGTCCTGTCCGACGAGGCATCCGCCTTCACCGTGAACGAGATCGGGCAGATCTGGCCCACGGATCAGATCGAGACGGACGAGTTCAACCAGATCTGGCCGGCCCCGGAGGGGCAGGACTGGGTTCTGGAGCGGAAGGACGAACCGGACGTGGTTCTCCGGCCCGGCAACACCATCGCGTTCGGCCCGAAGGGCGTCGAGCACATCGTCTCGCGCAAGCATCACGGTGCCGACAAGCTGCTGGTGACAGTCATGACGCTCAGCGGCGTGTTCCCGGCCGAAGGCGGGCTGCGCGTCAAGAGCGATGAGACGATCTCGTCCGTGCTGGAGAAGGCGGCGCGGAAGCTCGATCTCGCCGACACGTCGGGCTGGGTCGTCAGCCTGGCAGGCAACGACATCAACGCCTCGCTGACCTTCGGGCAGGCGGGCCTGACCGGTACCGTCGAACTCGACTGGATGCCGCGCGAAGGTGGCGGCGGCAATGCTTAAGCTGATCTCGCGGGCGGCGTTCGAGGCGGACGTAAGCCGCCTCGACGTCGCCGCCGTAAGCCGCTGGGGTTGGGAGATCGTGTCGGCGGAATACCCCGTCTTCGACGTCATCTTCCACCACCCGACCGCGGCGGCGCTGCGACTGCGGCTGGAATGCGAGCAGTGGAACGAGCTGCCCCCCAGCATCCGGCTCCTGCGTGGCGACGGCACGCCGGTGGATGCGGCGCCGCCTTCCACGGGCAACATCTTCCATCCGTGCCCCCATCCGGTGACGGGGCGTCTGTTCGTGTGCATGCGCGGGGTCCGGGAATACCATACCCATGAAAGCCACCTCACCGAGGCATGGTCGAACTATCGCGGCACGTCAGGCAACGACCTCATCGGCATCGTCACCCAGATCTACCGCTCATGGAAGAAGGCAGTAGGATGACCGCGCTCAGCTGCACCACCGACACGCTCACACGAACGATCGACATTCTGCGTGCGGGCGGCGCACGTTCCGAGGAACGCGTCGTCCTCTGGCTGGGGCCCGCCTCCGGTATCCGAGAACCGATGCCGGTGACGGAGGTCTACGAGCCCTATCAGATCACCGACATCGATTATTTCAAGCTGCCGGCGGCGAGCCTGCGCGCCCTGATGACCCATCTGCGCGGCGCGCGCCTGAAGATACTAGCGCAGGTTCATAGCCACCCCGGCAGGGCCTTCCACTCGGAGGCCGACGACGAATGGGCGATCGTCCGCCATATCGGCGCCCTGTCGCTCGTGCTGCCGGAATTCGCCCGCAACACCACGCCGGCGAACTTCACGGAGCAGGCCGCCAGCTATCGCCTTTCCGGCGAAAACGAATGGGTTCGCGTCCCGACGGGCGGGCCGGACGGGTGCATTGGAGACGTGGAATGATCAACGCTAGGCAAGAGAATGCTCGGATGCTCGCATCGGCGCTCGGCGTCGAAGAGGACGCCGCATCGGCCCGTCTCGAAGGACGGATCCTGGTTACGGTGGGCGAGCGCGCTTCTTGCGCCGACTGGGCCAGGGAGATCTGCGATCTTCTCGATCGCACGATGTCGGTGACGCGGGATCCGGCAGATGACGTGAAGGTCGAACTCGTCGTCGGCGATGTCGTGCCGCGATCGGACGCCAAGCGGTTGTACGCGAGGATCGATGCGTCCAAGGCGGTAATCGGCCTAGAACCGCCAAAGGTGGCGTCTACGGAGCCGCATCCCCTCTTCGCGGCGATCGCAGCATGTTCGACAGCGGCGGCAACGCTGTCTCTGGCGATTGACGCCAAGGAACTCCCGAAGGTCAGCCTTCCAATCACGGTGCCGTTCGATCAACTCGGCATATCGCGCAAGGCTCTTGATGCGTCGATCGACCTAGACGGCGCCGCGCTCATCGGCGCGGGCGCCGTCGGCAACGCCTTCCTGCGGGCGCTGCGCCATGTCGACGCGCGGGGTACGCTGCCGATCGTCGATCCCAAGGCAGTCGGCGGCGGCAATCCGAACCGATGCCTCTATTTCACCGAGACCGACGTCGAGCACCTCAAAGCTGAGACTTTGGCGCGGAACGCCAGCCCCGATTTCCCAAATGTCGCGCTGATCCCCTTCAATGGGGATTATCACGATTACGTGGCGAAGAATGGACCTCAGCGCACTGCGATCGTCACCGTCGACAGTCGTCGCGTCCGTCGCGCTATTCAGGCCGAAGTCCCCGGACGCGTCTTCGACGCGTCGACTACCGACATCCGGGCGGTGGTCGTGCATTCGCATCGCCAGCCGACCGCCAATGCATGTCTGTCTTGCATCTACCGCCACGTTCCCGACGAGCATGCGCGGGAAAGGGCCATTGCCGATGGGCTCGGGATCAGCCTAGACATGGTCAGGGAAAGTCTCATCTCTGCCGATGCGGCGGCGCGAATCGCTGGCGCCAACGCGGGGATCCAGCCGGCGGCAATCGAGGGCATGGCGTACGACAGCCTGTTCAAGCAGCTGTGCGCTGAGCAGGCGTTGAAATCCGCTGAGGGCAAGCAGGTTCTCGCCCCCTTCGCGTTCGTCAGTGCTCTCGCCGGCAATCTGCTGGTGGTCGAGATGCTGCGCGTTCAGACCGGTCTGGCAGACACCAACTACTGGCAGGTCGATCCATGGGGCGCACCCATCGGGAAGCTCCGCAGCTGTCGCCCCCGCATCGTCGACTGCGAATTCTGTTCGATCCCGCACTTCGTGGCCGTCGCCGACCAGCTGTGGAGCGAGAAATCGGAGGCGGCGTGATGAGTCGAGACGCTGGTCGCAGCAATCGAGAGGCCTTTTTCTGCCAGCTTCTTTAAAGTGGCCCGTCGGCAACCGGCCTAGGTTCTGTCGTAACGCCACGTCGCTCGGGCCAGCGCTGAACGTGAGCTTCTATCAAGAGCTGACGATTAGAGATCCGGGTAGGAATGACGGCTTCGTCCTGCTTTTTACCGTTCCACGTCCTCGACACGTCACTCGCGGCGATGGATTAATCCACATGAATGAATGACCGAAGCTGGTAAGCCAGCAGAGCGGCCTGAACGTCCACTTGTGGGTCAGAAGCGCAATGTGAGCGATGCGCCCGAAAC
>Ga0308158_10003806_pt1 | contig 13036 bp, 11 predicted proteins | sample PhyBR2_FD_201038 | JGI IMG/M metagenome (GOLD analysis project Ga0308158, IMG submission 201038) | Phyllosphere microbial communities from UC Gill Tract Community Farm, Albany, California, United States - DLSLB.R2 | ecosystem: Host-associated > Plants > Phyllosphere > Unclassified | place: USA... | reverse complement strand
TGAGGCAGGTGGACTCGGCGATCCCGGCGCGCGCCGCGAGCTCGGTGTTGGACAGCCGCCCGTTGCGGCTGAGCTCGGCGATGATCGTGCGGTCGACAGCGTCGAGCCCGGCGTCGGCCATCGCCGTGCGGTGGGCCGTCGAAGAATCGGATGCCGGCATGCTCGCGTTCCCATTCGGAGTGAAGATTCTGCGGTGTGCGCATCGATCTTACGCAGGAACTTTCGACCTTGGCCACGCTGATGAGCGAGATCTGCATAATCGTGAATGAGCGGGGCTTCGTCGTGCCTCGACTCCTCTTTCCGCTAAACGACGTGTTCTTCAGGAGGACGCAATGACGCGCACGATCGTCGTCGGGGCCGGAATGGTCGGCCTCGCCACGGCATGGCACCTGCAGGAGCGCGGGGTCGAGGTGACGGTCATCGACCGGGTCGGTGTCGCCGCCGGCTCGTCGTGGGGCAACGCCGGCTGGCTGACTCCCGGCAAGACCATCCCGCTGGCCGACACCGGCCTGTGGACCTACGGGCCGAAGGCGCTGCTCGACCCGGATGCGGCCCTGCACGTGCCGTTCCGCGTGGACGCCGGCCTGTGGTCGTTCCTGGCGCAGTTCGCCGCGCACGGCACGAACAAGGCGTGGGATCGCACCATGGCATCCCTCACCCCGATCGACAAGATGGCACTGGAGTGCTTCGACGAGCTGCTTGACGGCGGCGTGGATTCGTGGACCCGCGAGGGGCCGTTCGTGATCGGCTTCAAGCAGGAGGCCGACTCGAAGGGCTTCCTGCACGAGATCGAGGGCGTCGTCCGGCACGGGCAGGAGGTGCCGTTCGAGCGCCTGGAGAACCCGCGTGAGCTCGCGCCGGTGCTGTCGGATGCCGTCACCCACGTCTACCGGCTGGACGGGCAGCGCTTCTTCGAGCCGGCGCCCTTCGTCGAGGCGCTCGGCGAGGCGGTCGTCGCCCGCGGCGCCGAGCTGATCACGGGACTGGAGGTCATCGACGTGTCCTCCACACGTCGCCCGGTCGTGGCGCTGTCGAACGGCGAGCGCATGGAGGCCGACTCGGTGGTCATCGCGACCGGCGCCTGGATGCCGAGGCTCGCCCGCAGGCTCGGGGTGCGCACCCGCGTGCAGGCCGGCCGCGGCTACTCGTTCACCGTCGCGACGGCGCAGCCGCAGGAGCATCCGGTGTACTTCCCGTCCCAGCGCATCGCCTGCACCCCGTATCAGGGGCGCTTCCGCATCGCGGGCACCATGGAGTTCCGCGGGCCGGACGAGCCGTTCCAGCCGCGCCGCATCCAGGCGATCATCGCCCAGGCGCGCGAGATGTTCCAGGGGATCGACTTCGAGGAGCGCCAGGACGAGTGGATGGGCTCGCGCCCGGTCACGCCCGACGGCCTGCCGCTGGTCGGTGCGACTCAGGCGCCGAACGTGTACGTCGCCGGCGGCCACGGCATGTGGGGCATCGTGCTCGGGCCCGCGACCGGCAAGCTGCTCGCCGAGCAGATCACGACCGGCCGCATCCACCCCGCGATCGAGCCCTTCGACCCGCTGCGCTGAGCGGCGTCCGGGCCTCCTGGCACCGCATCCGCAGACCGGATCAGAAACGCCTCGGAAGCGCGATTCCCCGAGGCGATTCTGATCCGGCCTGGCTGGCTGGATGCGTTTCTGATCCGGCCCGGTGGGCGGAGCGGATGCCGGTGCTCGAGCTCCTGCGGCCCGGACCCTCGAAGGTCCGGGCCGTAGGAGCGTGAGGCGTCAGGCTCCGAGCACGATCCGCTTCGCGTGGCCGTGGCCGTCCAGATCGAACTCCAGGGTGAGAGGCGCCGTCGAGACGACCCGCACACCGGCATCGGCCTCCACGATCGATGCGCCCGCCGCGTCCGGGACCGTCACCCGTGCGACGGTCTGCGTACGGCTCGGGTCGGAGAGCGCGACCGTCGTGCGCCCGGCATCCGTCCGCACCGCGACCGAGCACGGGCCGCTCGCCTGGATGCCGTCGGCCGACGCCGCGGCGAAGAAGTTCGCCAGCGTCAGTCCCGAGCCCGCCACCCGGATCATCTGCGTCTGCGCGTTGTTGGCGACCACCTCGACGGTCGGCGTCTCGGACTCGTCGAACGTGACCGAGTGGTGGACGTTCGGCAGCACGATGTACGCATAGCCGCCGCCGGACGGGTCCGTGCCGTGGTGGTGCGTGAGGGTGACGTAGTCGCGGGTCTTCGCCTCGTCGGTCCCGCCGGTGTCGGAGCCGGAGTTGATGGTCTTCCAGTCGCCGGTGCGCCGCACCACCTGCACGTCGATCGAGCCGCTGACGTTCTCGCCCTTCAGGAACACGTACCCGCCGTGACCGTCGATGTGCACATTGCGGCGCACCGGGATCGCCGCACTGCCTGCGGCCACGGTGCGATAGCGGTTGTCGGTGCGCAGCGTCGGCACGGAATCCGGCGCGAAGGAGCGGTTGTCGATGGTCGTGAACACCTCGTGACCGGATGCCGAGGTGACCGCCGCTCCCAGGCACACGACCTTGTCGTCGAGGAAGAACCACGACTTGCGGGCGCTGAGCGTCTTGTTGAAGTTCAGGTGGTCCATGCCCTGGATGCCCCAGCGCTCGTCCAGGGCGAGGCCGCCGCCGAAGGCCTGGTACGCCCGCGGGATGCCCGTGCCGTCGTTCGCGCCGTTCGCGCGGGGCTCGGCCGTGACCGTGGTGCCCGGCAGCCGGTACGGGTCGACGGTGGGCCAGAAGTCCGCGCTGAACTGATCGGGGGCCACCGGCGTGTAGAAGTAGGTCAGGCCGTCGCCCTGGTACCAGCCCAGGTTGTTCTCGCGGTTGCCCCATTCATAGCGGCCGATCCGCTTGGACGACACGTTCACCACCGCGCTGAAGTTCGGGCGGTGGTGCACCAGGCGGTCCTGGTCGCCGAACGCCTTCGTGTAGACGGGCGCGGATGCCGGGACCACCGAGTCATCGCCGAGCACGGAGGTGACCAGCAGCGACTTCGCCACGGTCTGCGACGGCAGGCCGTACTGCTTCTCGCTGCTGCGCAGCAGCCAGCCCTTCACGAGTGACAGGTAGCGGCTGCGGTACGGCTCTCCCGCCCCCTGCGCCAGCAGCAGGATGGCGGTGATGGCGCCGGCGCCGTCCACGTAGTCCGGGGCCTTCTGGCGCGACACCGCGCGTCCGCGGACCGTGTCCATCATGCGGCCGTTCCAGATGAACGGCGCGTAGGCGCCTTCCACGGCATCCAGGACCACGGACTTCTTCGGATCGACGACGTCCCACTCGCTGCCGCCGAGCAGGCCGAGGATCTCGGCGATGCCGCCGAGCGTGACCACGCCGTAGGTGCCGACGTAGGGCAGGTAGGTGTGCTGGACGAACGAGCCGTCGGTGTAGAAGCCGTCGCCGCTGGTGACGTACCCGAACACGCTGTTGCGGCCGTTGCGCACGACGTCACTGAGTGCGTCGCGGGCGAGCGCGATCTCGTCGGGGCGGGAGTCGAGGATGCCGCGCAGCGCGCACGAAAGCGCCTTGTCGGTGCGGTTCGCGCCGGTCTCGGCGAAGCTGGTGCCGCGTCCGCGCCAGTTCGGGTCCGGGGTGAAGTAGCGGGCGGCGGCCAGCAGGGAGCCGCGCACCTCGGCGGGGACGACGTCATGCAGCAGGACGAGGATGTCGGCGGCCTTGCGCGGCACGCCGATCTCCCAGAACCACCAGTTGCCGACGGGCGAGCGGCCCGCCACGTAGACGTTGGCCGCCAGGTAGATGAGCGCATCGACGAGGTCGGCCGCCAGCGCGGCATCCTGATACTGCGTGCAGCCCGCGGTCGCATACGCGAGCGACAGGCTGAACAGGCGGTCGAACGTGACGCCCATGTTGCCGGAGAGCGTGGTCCCGGTGACGCCGGCGACCGGCAGGTCGGCCCAGATCCCGGGCGCGGCCGCCGGGCGCACCATCGCGCTCCAGCTCGCCGCGGCGGCGCTGCTCATGTCGCTGAGCGCGCCGGCGAGTTCGGGGACGGATGCCGCGCTGCCGTCGCCGGCGAGCATGATCCGGCGCTTGGCGATGAGGGCGGCGAGTGGATCGTCTGTCGCCGTGCGCACGGTCGACGCGTTGGCGGGTGCGCCGGTCAGGGTGACAAGCGCACCCGCGCCGAGCACGGCGAGGAAGGAACGGCGGTTGAGTTCAAGAGGGGACATCATCGGCCTCCAAGGGGTGGGAAGAGGGGTTGGAGGCCAAGGTATACGCTTTCCCGCCGGATTAGTAGAGACTATGGACTAATTCCGTCATCCGTACGGCCACGTCGCGCGGGCTGCGTGCCGCGCGACATGGATCCGTGCGGGCTGTTCAGCCCTGAGTGACGGGCTGCTGCAGCTCGGTGACCCAGTCGGACTGGTCCTCCGAGACCGCGCGCACGTACAGTTCGCGGCACGGGCCGGAGGGCACGAAGCCGCGGGCGATGATCTCCTCGTGCAGCGCCGCCCAGCTGTCGGGGATGCGCTCCATCGAGCCCAGGTGCACGCCGCAGATCGCGGTCTCGGCGGCGGGAAGCTCGACGATCTCCACGCCCTCGACGTCGGGGCCGGAGTACTCGTAGCCGACGGTCAGCAGCATCCCGTCCTCGGCGGACGAGTACTGCGCGATCGGCGTCGCCAAGGACGCGCCGACCCTGCTGAGCGCTTCGGACACGGCGTCGAAGGCCGGCCCGACGATGGTGCCGATCTCCGCCTGCTCGGCGGCGACGGCCGTGCGGGCGGCGAGACGGACGGCGGGCAGCGGCTTCTCGATGATCTCGATGCGGGACATGTGCTTCTCCTTCTGGATGAGATGGAGCCGCCGTTCCACGTCGACGAGTCTCGCGGCCGCGATCCGGTGCTCGCGCTCCACGCGGGATCGGTGGGTGCGCAGCAGCGCTTCGATGCGATCGGCATCCAGCCCCTCTTCGAGGATGGTGCCGATCTCGTCGAGACCGAATCCCAGCTGACGCAGCGCCACGATCCGATGCAGCCGGTCGAGCTGCGACGGGTCGTAGGAGCGGTAGCCGTTGAACTCGTCCACGTGGGCGGGCACGAGCAGCCCGGCCGTGTCCCAGTGCCGCAGCATGCGGTGGGTCACCTGGCCGATCTGCGCGAACGCTCCGATGGACAACATGCTTCTGTTCTCCCGTCTCACACGGTGTCAGGGTCAAGTCTGACGGACCGCGGATGCTGTTCAGCGGACGGTGGACAGCAGGCCCGAGATGAACGGGCCGATCGACGCCAGGTTCTGCAAGACGACCAGCGCGGACGCGACGACCGCAGAGACGACGCTGAGGCCCCATACTCGGCGGCGGTCAGCGGATGCTCGTGAGGTGCGCAGCGCATCGAAGGCGGCGAAGTCCGGTTCCGCGGGCTCGGACGCTCCCCACGTCGCCGGGTCCGCGGCGCGTGACGAGACTTCCCGAACCTCTGGCGGAGTCAGGACGGAAGCCGAACGGGTCAACCACCGCACGAGGTCCCTCGACTGAAGCACGACGACCTTCTCCGGGCGTTCCTTGACCACGAGCTCTCGGGCTCCGACGATCACGACGAGCGGCGTCACCGGCGTCGACAGGATCCTCGACACACGCCGTCCCTCGTGCTCGGCGTTGCGCAAGTGGTTCGTCCGCTGCCCGTTGACCAGCAGCATCCGATTCCCGACCCACACCTTCCCCGTATGCCGCTTCGTGTTGATCGTGAACACACCGGCGGGACCGATCACCAGATGGTCGATGTCGCTGCCGCGGGTGCCGATCGGGATCGCGTGGATCACGTGCCAGCCCTGCCCGAGATGCTCGAGAACGCGTCCGACCTCGAGCTCGCCGAGTGCTCCGCTGTACCAGGACTCGGCGTCCGGAGAGAGCGGGTCCCTGCCGAAGAACCGCGCGGTACGCGTGCGGGGCGGGTGCAGGGTCTGGATGCGGAGCGTCTCGGCGATGACAGCGGATGCCGGTGGGCGAAGCCCCAGCGAACCCGTCGGCGAGGCGGGGGCGGACGCCGGCGGCGCCAGTGGCGCATCAGGGACGGATGCTGATGCGGGCGGGATCGGATCCTCGAGGTCAGGATCCGGGCGGATCAGGTCGACCGAGTCGGCGTCAGCCGGGATGCCGAGCTGCACTGCAGCCTCAGCAGTGACAGCCCCGCGCGCATCAGCCTGATCGGCGGCGGGCGCGCATTCCACGCACCGCACGGTACCGCGGGAGCGTTCGTACACCGCATCCGTCCCCGCGGGCAGATCGGTGCCGCACAGGCGGCAGCGGCCGGCGTAGCGCAGCCGCATCCGTCTCCCCTCTGCGCTCTCTTCAGGATCCGTCATCTGACCCGCTCCCCAGTCGGCCTTGTGCGGAGCCTATCGGCGCGATCAGGCGCTGGGAAGAAGGTTCTCCACCGGGGTGATGGGCGATGCCGTCAGCGCACGGGCGACGGAACCCTCGCGTTCTCGAACTGCCGGGCGTGCGCGGCCCAGCCGGCCTCGGCGGGGAGCGAGCGCAGGCCGCGGTTGGCGACGGCCATCAGCGCCGCGATCGCGCAGAGGCCGGCGCCGAGCAGGATCGTGCCACCTCGGCCGAGCCAGGTGAGGCCGAAGCCGGCGATCAGCGGGGCGAGCGGCATGGCGCCCATCGCGAAGACGCCGGACGCGCTCGAGGCTCGTCCCATCAGCTCGCTCGGGGTCGCGACCATGAAGTAGCCGCCCATCGCGGCGTTCAGCGGGGCGAGGGTCAGCCCGGGAATCGCCATCACCAGCACGATCCAGAGAGGCTCGTGCACGAACAGCGTCGCCGCCGAGCCGATGCTCAGGGCGACCAGCCCGGTCACCATCAGCACGCCGGCACCGATGCGCGAGACGAGGGGAGTGGCGAGCAGGGCGCCAGTGAGCATCGTCACGCCCATCCCGGCGCTGATCAGTCCGATCACCGCGGGGGAGTGCCCGGTCTGCTGCAGCGAATAGACGATCGTCGTCATCACCGTGTTGATCCCGAGGTTGATGATCGTCAGGATCAGCAGCACGCCGCGCAGGTCGGGCCGCGAGAACAGCCAGGCGAATCCCTCCCGGATCTCGCGGAGGGCGTTCGGCTTGGAGGAGGATGCCGCATCCCCATCGGTCTCCGCGCCCGTCGCCGTGTCTTCGGTCGGCTCAGCCGGCCCGGTGCCGGCATCCGCCCCGCGCAATCGAGGGATGGTCGCGGCCGACACGGCCGAGACCAGATGGCAGAGCGTCATGACGGCGCCCACGAGCCACCCGCCGGCCACGAGCAGTGCACCGCCGATCGGGCCGCCGGCCAGTTGCAGCGCGGCATCCCTGGCCTGGTTCGCGGCCTGGGCGCGGCCCATGGTGTCGGGGGCCACGATGTCCTTCAGCGCGCTCTCGCCGGCGACGTCGAACAGCCCGGAGCGTGCCGCCAGCAGCACGTCGATCACCAGCAGCGTGGAGAACGTGAGCGCGTCCCCGAGGGCGAGCACGGTGAAGGCGGCGGAGAGCGCGACGCCGATCGACCCGCCCAGCACCATGAGCGTGATGCGGCGGTGCCGGTCGGCCAGCACGCCGCCGAACAGGGTCAGCGTCACGCGCACAGCGGTTCCGGCGGCGCCGATGATCCCGGCCTGAGCGGGGTCGTTGGTGACGATCAGGGCGATGAGGGGGATCGCGAAGCCGAACAGCGCGCCGGCGAGGCCCTTGCTCGTGTCGCTGACGAGCCAGGACACGTACTGCAGGTTGCGCCACAACGAGGTCATGACGCCCAATCTAACCACGCAACTAAACTTGCGCAAGTAAAGTCGCGCAAATTCATCTGGATATACTGCGGGCATGACCGAGCAGCAGGAGGAGCGTCCTTCGCGGACCATGACCACCGCGATGCTCAAGGCATTCGCCAACCCCCTGCGTCGCGACATGATGCGGGTGTTCGCGAAGCGCGAGTTCCTTCGCGCGGCCGATCTCGCCGAGGAGCTCGGTCAGCCCGCCAACAAGATCAGCTTCCATCTGAGGGTCATGGCGGATGCCGGGCTCATCGTCGAAGCGCCGGAGCACGCCCGGGACGGTCGGGACCGGGTATGGACGCCCATCCGGGAGTCGCTGAACGTCGGCTCTCCCGAAGCGCCTGTCGCCGACGTCGCGCTCGGGAACGTCGTGATCGCGGCACTCGCCGAGGATCATCAGAAGCTCGTCCAGCGGGTCGTGTCCTATGCCCTGGAGAACCTCGCAGGCGGGCGCGACGACGTCGAGCACGGCACGCTCGCCATCCACAATCTTCGCCTCACCGACGCGGAGTACGAGCAGCTCACCAAGAAGCTGGGGCGCGTGATCTCGGAGGCCGAAGCGGCGCACGACCGCTCCGCGCCGGACTCGCGGTTCTGGCAGATCGACATCGTCGCCGCCGACGAGGCGATCTGAGGCGGGCTTACTTGTAGAAGCCCTCGCGCAGGTTGATGCCGTGCTCGACCCACGCCTTCAGGGCGGCGAGCATGCCGGTCCAGCCCTCGCAGTTGCCGAAGGCGCTCTTCGCTCCGGCATCCGTCGCGCGCCACGAGCTCTCGGTGATCGTCACCAGCGTGCGCGTGCCATCGTCGATCGGCGCGAACTCGAAGACGACGCGGCTGCGATCGTCGACGGTCTCGTTGCCGTCCCACTCGATCACGATCCGTCGCGGGGCCTCGGCCTCGACGACGGTCACCGGGAATCGGCCAGGGAAGTCCGCGAAGTCCCAGCTGACCTCGGCGCCGGCCTCGAGTCGGCCACGGGCCCCGCCGGTGGTGAAGTATTTCGAGAGGCGATCCGGATCGGCGACCGCCTCGTAGACCTCCGCGACGGGGCGGGAGATGCGGCCCGACACGGTGAACGACAGTTCGGTGAGCTCAGACATGTTATAAGATTACAACATGTCATCGAGAGATCAAGCCCCCGACGATGACGACCTCGTGTTCAAGGCGCTCGCCGCGCCGGTGAGAAGGCGGATGCTCGACGCGCTGCGCCCCGCGGAGCTGACCACCGGTGAACTGTGCGGCCGCTTCCCCGAGCTGGACCGCACGACCGTGCTGCAGCATCTGCGCGTGCTCGAGCGCGCCGACCTGGTGATCGGACGTCGCGTCGGGCGGGAGCGGCGGCTGTCGCTGGCGCCCCTGCCCATCAAGCGCATCCACGACCGCTGGATCGGCGACTACGCCCGCGCTGCGGTGGAGCTGCTCGAGGAACTGGAAGGCTGAGGGACGCGCGGTCCCGTTCCCGTCCCTACGGCAGGGTGCGACGGAACATGAGGAACGAGACCCCCATCAGCGCGACCGTCGCCGCCAGCCCGCACAGAGCCAGTCCGAACGCGCCGAGCTGCGCGACGCCGACACCCACCTGACCCCACAGCTCCAGGCGGGTCGCGAGGAACACCAGCCCGATCACGACCAGAGCGAGCCCCACGCCGGCTGTCGTCAGGGTCACCGCACCCCAGCGCTTGTACACGGTCGCACCGGTGAACCCCATCACGAAGAAGAACAGCGCGAGGGTGAAGTACACCGCGAACGCGCCCACCGGGCCTGCTTCCCACAGCCAAGGCAGGTAGAACGTCCACCCGTTGAGGCCGTAGCCGCCGGTGGCCTTCTCGAGCGCGCCCCCGATCAGGAACAGCCCACCCATGAGAGCACTGCCCAGCACGGCTGCGGCCATGGTGCCCAGGAAGAACTCGCGGCGGGTGATGCTGATGGCCTGCGAGAACGGGAACGTGAGCGTCATCGCCGAGATGCCGATGCTGAGGAAGACCCACAGCGGTGCCTGCCCGGCGGCGATGCCGTACTTCGGCTCGCCGGACGGGATGAGCACGTAGACCAGGATCGACATCGCGACGGCGGCGCCGAGCACGATGGCCGGGGTCCAGAGGAACGTGGACCTGTTGATCAGCTGGAGCCTGATCACGTTGAGCGTGCGTCGCATCAGTGGACCTCCTCGGTGATGGTTGCGGCTGTGTCGGATGCCGACGATGAGGCGTTCTGCGTGAGCCGGACCACCAGCTGCTGCAGGGACACCGCGGCGAGGTCCAGCCCGTCGGCCGCGATCGCGGCCCGCTCGGCGGCATCGAGATGCCCGAGCACGGTGACGGAGGTCACCCGACCCAGCGACTCGCGGTGGATGACCTCCCTGCCCTGCGCCCAGGCCTCGACCTTGGTGGCATCGCCGATGACGTTGGCGGCACGGCCACGCAGGGCATCCGTGTCCTCGTCCAGCAGGATCCGGCCGCCGTCGATGACGATCACCTTCTCGATCAGGTTCGCGACCTCGTCGATCAGGTGCGAGGACAGGATGATCGTGCGCGGGAACTCCGCGTAGTCCTCGAGCAGCCGATCGTAGAAGATCTGCCGGGCGACGGCATCCAGGCCCAGGTAGGGCTCGTCGAAGAAGGTGATCTCGGCCCGCGAGGCGAGCCCTATGATCACGCCGACAGCGGACAGCTGTCCGCGCGAGAGCTTCTTGATGCGCGTCTTCATCGGCAGCTGGAAGTCGTCGATCAGCCGCTCGGCGAACTCCTGATCCCAATTGCGGAAGAACAGGCGGGCGGCACGGAACGCATGCGTGGGAGTGGACTCGTCCGGGTACTTCTGGCTCTCGCGCACGAAGCAGATCCGGCTGAGCACTCGCGCGTTCTCGTACGGGCGCTCACCGAAGACAAGGGCATCGCCGGAGGTTGCGAAGTTCTGCGCGGTGAGGATGGACATCAGGGTCGTCTTGCCGGCGCCGTTGCGGCCGAGCACGCCGTAGATGGTGTTCTCGTCGATGGTCAGCGAGACGCCGTCGAGCGCCAGCTTGTCCTTGTACCGCTTGGTGAGGTTCTGCACGTCGATGACGGTGGTCATGCGGAGCTCCCTTCTGTGGATGCCGTGCTGCCGGCGTCTCCGATGGGTGCGGAGCGCTCGCGCAGCAGCGCGGCCAGGTCGTCGGGGCCGAGTCCCAGCGTGCGGGCCTCGGCGATGAGGGGGTCGATGTAGCGCTCGGCGAACGTGGTGCGGCGTTCGGCCAGCAGGATGCTGCGGGCGCCGGCGGCCACGAACATGCCGATCCCGCGCCGCTTGAGCAGGATGCCCTTGTCGGTCAGCAGGGCGACGCCCTTCGCGGCGGTCGCCGGATTGATCCGGTAGAACGCCGCGAGCTCGTTCGTCGAGGGCGCCTGCCCGTCTTCGACGAGGGTGCCGTCGAGGATGGACTCCTCGATCGCCTCGGCGATCTGGAGGAACAGGGGTCTGCCTTCGTCGATCACATCGTCCTTGGTTAGGTGGTTAGTTACTTGACTAAATAACCACGTAACCTTGAATGTGTCAAGACCCGACTCAGCTCATCGAGAAGTCGTACCGCGGCGGCACAGGGCGGTCGGGGAACGCCTGCCGCCACAGTTCCGACATGCTGAGCTCGCCCTCTCGGATGTCGGGCACCTCGATGCCGTCCTCGAGCAGTCGGCCGGCTTCCGCGAGGTCGTCGGATGCCAGCGCTGCGCGCACGGCCAGCACGCGGAAGCGCCCCAGCTCCCGCATCGGGGCGGGCAGTGAGGAGAGCAGGTCCCGGGCGTCCTCTGCCCTCCCTGCGGCGAGCAGCGCTTCGCCGAGCTCCAGCGCGAGGGGTGCGATCTCGGGCGCGAGCATCCGGGCATCCACGAGGTCGGCGAGGCCGGCATCCGTCTCGCCCGACGCGAGCCTCACCAGACCGAGTCCGCGCAGCGCCCACGCCGAGCGGCGCAGCCGCAGCGACGCCTCGTATCCGGCCGCGGCAGCGCGGAGCTCGCCGCGCGCGTGCGCCATCACGGCCCGGTGGTAGTGCGTGAGCCAGCTCGCCGGCACCTCGGCCAGCAGCCGTTCCCAGAGCTCGCCCGCCACATACGACGACGGCGGCACGGACGGGTCGTCAGCCGCCTCCGCCGACCCGAGCAGTGAGCGCCAGTACGCGGCATCCGCTCCGGCATCCGCGTCGAAACGCACGCCGGGAAGACCCTCGAACACGACGCCGTACCGGGCCGACAGCGCCTCTTCAAGCGCACCCCAGGGCGACCCCGCCTGCAGAACGCGCCGCGGTGCGAGATCGGCGACGGCCTCCAGGCGAGCGGGACCGTCGGACGCCCGCGATGCCGCCGCGCGCACTGCCGAAGCGACCCGATCACTCGCCGCGGCCCACGCTCCGGACGGATCACCGGCGTGCACGGGAAGGAAGGTCTCCTGCCACTCCCAGGTCGCACCGCCCGGCATCCGCAGGTGCTCGTACTGCGTGGTCGCCAGCCCGCCCTGGATCTCGAAGTAGTCGCCGCCCAGCCAGTCCTGCCAGTGGCGCCCGCCCGCGTTGTCACCCCAGACGAACAGCTTGCGCCCCTTCAGCCGTGCGGTCGAGACGTGACCGAGGCCGGACCCGTCCGCCTCCAGCGCCGCGATCCACGGCAGCTCGCCGGCCGGGAGCACGTGGAACCAGTCGGCGGCGACGGGGGCGGATGCCGGGTGCGACACGTCGTCGCTGACGAGGTCGACCAGCGACAGGCGGCCGTCGTAGTCGGTGCGGTACGCCTGCGTCGCGCTGGTGAACACCCGCGACTCCGCGGTCTGCGCCACGGCGATGTTCGTCCACCAGTACATGCCCGTCTCAACCGGGTGGGGGTTGCGCACCCGCACCTGCACGTGCAGCGCGGGAGCATGCGCGTCCAGGGTCGCATCGAGCTGCACGATCAGCCCCCGGACGCGCTCGTACTCCCACATGCGCAGCACCGGTTCGCCGTCGGGCCCGGTCACCTCGGCTGCGTACAGCGGATCGCAGGTGAGGGGCCAGTGGCCGCGCATCCCGATGTTCCACTCCACGCCGCCCGAGAACCAGGCGTTGCGCAGTGCCAGGTTCGCCGGCTGGAACACGTCGTTGCGGTAGACAAGGTCGCGTCCGTCCGCCTTGTCCAGCAGGCGCACCAGCCGGCCGCCGAGATCCAGGGCGAACTCCGCCCGCATGTGCTCGTTCTCCAGCACAGCCAGCCGCATCGGGGACATGCTGCGCTCGCGACCGTACTGGTCCTGCAGCAGGTACGGGTGGA
>Ga0308158_10003805_pt1 | contig 13041 bp, 10 predicted proteins | sample PhyBR2_FD_201038 | JGI IMG/M metagenome (GOLD analysis project Ga0308158, IMG submission 201038) | Phyllosphere microbial communities from UC Gill Tract Community Farm, Albany, California, United States - DLSLB.R2 | ecosystem: Host-associated > Plants > Phyllosphere > Unclassified | place: USA... | reverse complement strand
CTCGCATCATCCCTGGAGGAAAATTGAAGAAATCACTGCGTGCCGGCTTCAAGCGCGGTTCAATGGCCGGTGTGGCCACCCTCGGTGCGTCCGCCTTGCTGCTCACCGGTTGCGGAGCCGCCCCGTCTGCGTCCGGCCCCTCCGGTTCAGCGACCGCCTCGGACTACACCGCATGCATGGTGTCCGACTCCGGAGGATTCGACGACAAGTCGTTCAACCAGTCCGGCTACGAGGGCCTGCAGAGCGCCGTGAAGGACCTCGGCATCAAGGAAAAGCACGTCCAGTCCAAGGCTGACACGGACTACGATCCCAACCTCCGCTCCATGGTCCAGCAGGGCTGCAAGCTGACCGTTACTGTCGGCTTCCTGCTCGGCGACGCCACCAAGTCCATCGCGACGGCCAACCCGAACAGCCACTTCGCCATCATTGACTACAACGACCCCACGTTCCCCAAGAACGTCAAGCCGATCGTCTATGACACTGCCCAGGCCGCGTTCCTGGCCGGCTACCTGGCAGCAGGCACCTCCAAGACGGGGAAGGTCGCAACCTTCGGCGGCATCAACATTCCCACCGTCACCATCTTCATGGACGGCTTTGCCGATGGCGTGAAGTACTACAACGAGAAGAAGGGCAAGAGCGTCCAGCTCATCGGCTGGGACAAGGACAAGCAGGACGGCACCTTCGTTGGTGACTTCAAACAGGTGGACAAGGGCAAGGTCCTGACCCAGGGGTTCCTTGACCAGGGCGCAGACATTGTTCTTCCGGTGGCCGGACCCGTTGGCGGCGGCGCGGGCAGCGCGATCCTCGATGCCAAGTCCAAAGGCAAGGACGCCAAGCTCATCTGGGTCGACTCCGATGGCTACCTGACTGCCCCGGATTACAAGTCCGTGATCCTCTCCTCCGTCCAGAAGACCATGTCCACCGCTGTGGAGACAGTCATCAAGGACGACAAGGACGGCAAGTTCGACGCGTCGCCCTACATTGGAACCCTGGCAAACGGCGGCGTGGCCCTGGCGCCGTTCCACGATCTGGATTCCGCCGTGCCGGCAGACCTGAAGAGCGACCTGGACCAGCTCAAGAAGGACATCATCTCCGGCACCGTCAAGGTCGAGTCGAAGTCCAGCCCCACCAAGTAAGCACCGAACCGCGGGGCGCGCTGCCCTTCCGCCGTTACCCCGGCCGAAGGGCAGCGCGTTCTGCTTTGCTGGCAACAGACGGTCGCCGGCACCATGCAGGCGGTGCCCATTGCCGCCTTCCTGCCCTGCCCAGGAACCACCCGTGACACTAGGCTGGGACTACCCGCTGCCTCGCCGCCGACAGCGCGCCGGAGCAGATCCATACACACACAGATTGGTTGGGGTCTTGAAACTCGAACTGAAAGGGATCACGAAGAGATTCGGGTCCCTGGTAGCCAATGACCACATTGATTTGGTCGTTGAACCCGGGCAGGTGCACTGCCTCCTGGGCGAGAACGGCGCAGGGAAATCCACCCTGATGAACGTGCTCTACGGCCTGTACGATCCGACCGAAGGTGAAATCCTGGTCGATGGCAAGCCCGTCGTCTTCAAAGACCCCGGCGAGGCCATGGCGGCCGGCATCGGGATGGTCCACCAGCACTTCATGCTCATCCCGGTCTTCACCGTGGCCGAGAATGTGGCGCTGGGCAATGAGGCCACCAAAGCCGCCGGCCTGCTCAACCTGGAAGCCACGCGCGAAAAGATCCGCCGCATCTCGGACCAGTACGGGTTCGACGTCGACCCCGACGCCATGGTGGAGGACCTGCCCGTCGGCGTCCAGCAGCGGGTCGAGATCATCAAGGCGCTGGTTCGTGATGCCGAGGTACTCATTCTCGATGAACCCACCGCCGTGCTGACGCCCCAGGAAACCGATGAGCTCCTGGACATCATCCGGCAGCTGAAGCGCGACGGTAAGTCGATCGTCTTCATCTCCCACAAACTGCGTGAAGTCAAAGCCATCTCAGACACCATCACGGTCATCCGCCGCGGCAAGGTGGTGGGGCAGGCGGATCCCACGGCTTCCCCCACTGAACTGGCGTCCGCCATGGTTGGCCGCGCGGTGAGCCTGACCCTCGACAAGGCGCCCGCCGAGCCCGGTGACGTGACCTTCAAGGTCCGCAACCTGACAGTGACGGACCACAACGGCCAGCACGTGGTCAATGACCTGTCCTTCGACATCGCCAAGGGCGAAGTGCTGGCCATCGCAGGAGTGCAAGGCAACGGCCAGACTGAACTGACCGAGGCGATCCTTGGCGTGCAGCCGCACGTAGCCGGGTCCATCACGCTCGACGGGGAGGAACTGCTGGGCAGGAGCGTCAAGCACGTCCTCGGTGCCGGTGTGGGCTTCGTCCCCGAGGACCGCACCGTTGACGGCCTGGTGGGCACGTTCACCATCTCCGAAAACATGATCCTGGACCTCTACGACAAAGCGCCCTTCGCACGCGGCGTGGGGATGAAGCCGGGCGTGATCGCGGAGAACGCCGCCAGGAAGGTCGAGGAATTCGACGTCCGCACGCCCTCCGTGTCCGCCGCGGTGGGCACCCTTTCCGGCGGCAACCAGCAGAAGGTGGTCCTGGCCCGTGAGCTCTCCCGTCCGCTGCGGCTGTTCATCGCCTCGCAGCCCACACGTGGTCTCGACGTCGGCTCGATTGAGTTTGTGCACAAGCGGGTCATCGCCGAACGCGACCACGGGACGCCGGTCATGATCGTGTCCACAGAACTGGACGAAGTACTTCAGCTGGCCGACCGGATCGCCGTGCTCTACCGCGGCCGGCTGGTGGGAATCGTACCCGCCACCACGTCCCGCGACGTTCTGGGCCTGATGATGGCCGGTGTCCCGGCCACCGAAGCCGAAGCCAGCGCCGCCGCCCCTGTTTCCGGCGCCACCACCACAGCGGCGGTATCGGAGCCTGCCGGCCACGAAGGAGAATCCCATGTCTGAAAAGACAACCCCGGAACCGCGGACCGGCCGCAACGGCGCCCCGGAGCCCGTCGACACCCCGGTGCCCGGCGGCACCACCTCCGAGGCTGTGACCTCCGACGTCGTCCTTGACACCGCCGGTGGCCAGATGCCGCCGTCTGCCGTTCCGGCAGCCACCCAGCGGCGCGGCCGGGACCATGACCGGGATGGAAGCGGTTCCGTCCTGCACCAGATCTTCACCGGCAACGCCATGGTCTCCTTCCTCTCCGTGCTGCTGGCGATCGTGCTCGGCGGCATCCTGATGGCAGTGACCAACCCCAAGGTCGCCGTCACGGCCGGTTACTTCTTCGCCCAGCCCGGGGACCTCCTGACCGAGGTCATCCGTCCCTACACTGCCCTGGTACAGGGGTCCATCTTCAACTGGGCCGGCGCCGACCTGGCAGCCCAGCTGTACCCGATCACCGAGACCCTCACCGTCGCAACCCCGCTGATCTGCGCCGGGCTCGGCGTCGCGCTGGCGTTCCGCGCCGGGCTGTTCAACATCGGCGCCCAAGGGCAGATCATCTTCGGCGCGCTCTTCGCAGCCTACGTAGGGTTCGCTTGGCACCTGCCCATCGGCCTGCACCTGCTGGTCGTTATCCTGGCCGGCCTCGTCGGCGGCGCGGTCTGGGGCGGCGTCGTGGGCCTGCTGAAGGCACGGACCGGGGCGCACGAGGTAATCGTGACCATCATGCTCAATTACATCGCCAACTTCCTGCTGCTGTTCCTACTCACCACCCCGGCTTTCCAGCGCAAGGGTTCCACGAACCCAATCTCGCCATTCCTTGATTCCACCGCGTTGTTCCCCGAACTGCTCGGACCGCAATTCCGCCTGCACGCCGGCTTCCTGGCCGCGATAGCGGCCACCGCCTTCGTGTGGTGGCTGCTGAACCGCTCAACGATCGGTTTTGAGTTCCGCGCCGTCGGTGCGAACCCCAGCGCGGCCCGCACCGCTGGCATCAACGTGGCCCGCAGCACCATCCTGGTGATGGCGATCGCCGGTGCGCTGGCCGGCTTGGCCGGCGTGGCCCAGGTGTCCGGCACGGAAAAGTACCTCTCCGGCGGTGTCGCTGCCTCCATCGGTTTTGATGCCATCACGGTGGCACTGCTGGGACGCTCGACGCCGTGGGGAACCTTCTTCGCCGGCCTGCTGTTCGGCGCCTTCCGCGCCGGCGGCGTGGCAATGCAGGCCCAGACCCAGACGCCGATCGACATTGTGCTCGTCATCCAGTCCCTGATTGTGCTGTTCATCGCAGCACCGCCGCTGGTCCGTGCGATATTCGGACTCAACCCCCGTAAGAAAAAGACCACTACGAGTGGGACCGCAGGTTCGCGTGCCGGCGGCGTCAAGAGCGGAGCGGCAGCATGAGCGCCACCACACAATCTCCCACCGGCAAACAGCCGGGCACCGGTAAGGGAATCAGCAGCACCAGCGGAGCCACCCGCGCCGGAGGCCGGACAGGCACAACCGAACTGGTGAGCTGGAAAGCAGGCGTTAGCCTTGGCCTGCTCGCCATCCTGGGGACCGTGCTGTTCGGTTTCCTGGCCAACCCAAAATCTGCCGGTTTCCGCATCGCCGAGGCCCGCGATCCGAACGCCTCCTCTACGGCGGCGTGGGTCACCCTGGCCGTGGCGCTGGCCGCCGCCGCCTACGTCGGTTACCGCTGGGTCAGCCAGCGGCGGGAGGGCGGGGGAGTAGACCGCTGGATACCCGCCACCACCATCGCTGCCGTCGCCGTCCTGGGCCTGGCCGCCCTCGGCGTCGCCCGGGTTGAAAAGATTACCGTGCCTTCGATGGCGCTGGGCTGGATCTGCTCCGTCGTGCTGCTCGCACTGGCAGGGGCCGCCTGTTTCCTGACCGTGCAGCGGCGGCGCACTCCCGGATGGCTGGGCGGCATTTTCGCAGTGGTCTTCCTCGTCGGCTTCATGATCTGGATCGTCGCCGGCGGCCGTGACCCCGAACCCTCCATCTCCCTCGGCGGCCTCATGGCCGGTGCCGTGACCCTGGCCGTACCGCTGGTGTTTGGCTCACTCTCCGGTGTGCTGTGCGAACGGGCCGGCGTGGTTAACATCGCCATCGAAGGCCAGCTGCTGCTCGGGGCGTTCTCCGCCGCCGTCGTTGCCACCGTGACCGGCAACGTCTATGTTGGGCTCATCTCGGCCGCAGTCGCCGGTGCGCTCGTGTCCCTGGTCCTGGCCATCGTGAGCATCAAGTACCTCGTCAACCAGATCATCGTCGGCGTTGTCCTCAATGTCCTGATCAGCGGCCTCACCAGCTTCCTCTTCTCCACCCTGCTCACGGCGGACCCCGAACACCTCAACAAGCCCGGCCGGCTGCAGGCCGTGGATATTCCGTTCCTCGCCGACATTCCGATCATCGGCCCCATTCTGTTCCGCCAGTCCCTGGTGGGCTACCTCATGTACGTCGCCGTGATCGTGGTCTACGTGGGCCTTTTCCACACCAAGTGGGGCCTGCGCGTGCGCGCCGTCGGCGAACACCCACAGGCGGCCGACACGGTGGGCATCAACGTCAACCGGACCCGCTTCATTAACGTGCTCATGGGCGGGGCCATAGCGGGAATCGGCGGCTCCTTCTTCACCCTGGTGTCGGTGGATGCGTTCAGCAAGGACATGTCCGGCGGCCGCGGCTACATTGCCCTTGCAGCCATGATCTTCGGGCGGTGGAATCCCATCGGCGCGTTCCTGGCGGCGTTGCTGTTTGGCTTCGCCGACAACCTGCAAAGCATCATCACCATCATCGGTTCTCCCGTCCCCAGCCAGTTCATGGCGATGCTGCCCTACGCCCTGACCGTCGTCGCGGTGGCGGGCCTGGTGGGACGGTCCAGGCCGCCCGCGGCCGACGGCATACCGTACGTCAAGGGATGACCGCCGTGGACAACAAACAACAGGTGGACTGGGCAGCCCTGGAAGCTGCCGCCGCAGCCGCCATGAAGAATGCATACGCCCCGTATTCAAAGTTTCCGGTGGGAGCCGCTGCCCTGACGGGTGACGGCCGGATCGTCAGCGGCTGCAACGTGGAAAATGCCAGCTACGGACTGACCCTCTGCGCGGAGTGCGTCCTGGTGGGGGCACTGCAGATGACCGGCGGGGGACTGCTGCGGGCGTTCTACTGCGTGGACGGTGAGGGCACCGTCCTCATGCCCTGCGGCCGTTGCCGGCAGCTGCTGTACGAATTCAGCGCCCCCGGCATGCAGCTCATGACCAGCCGCGGCATCAAGACCATGGACCAGGTGCTGCCCGACGCCTTTGGTCCCGAACACCTGGAGGAGACCCGGTGACCGACAGCAAAGCAGAGGCGTTCGACGCCGTAGACATCATCCGCACCAAGCGTGACAAGGGGACGCTGAGCCCCGAACAGATCGACTGGACCATCGACGCGTACACGCGTGGGGCCATCGCGGACGAACAGATGGCTGCCCTGAACATGGCCATCCTGCTCAACGGCATGGACCGCGCCGAAATCGCCCGGTGGACGGCCGCCATGATCGCCTCGGGGGAGCGGATGGATTTCTCCAGCCTCCGTCGACCAGACGGCGGCCTGAAATACACCTCAGACAAACATTCCACCGGTGGTGTGGGGGACAAGATCACCTTGCCGCTGGCCCCGCTGGTGGCGGTGTTCGGCGTGGCCGTCCCGCAGCTGTCCGGCCGCGGGCTGGGGCACACCGGGGGCACCCTGGACAAGCTGGAGTCCATTCCGGGATGGCGGGCCAACCTGGGAAACGACGAAATCCTGGCCCAGCTCCAGGACGTCGGGGCGGTCATCTGCGCCGCCGGTGCCGGCCTGGCCCCGGCCGACAAGAAGCTCTATGCGCTGCGCGACGTCACGGGAACGGTTGAGGCCATCCCGCTGATCGCCTCCTCCATCATGAGCAAGAAGATCGCCGAGGGCACCGGGTCCCTGGTCCTGGACGTCAAGGTGGGCAGCGGAGCCTTCATGAAGGATGAAGCCAAAGCCCGCGAACTGGCGGAGACCATGGTGGCGCTCGGCAAGGACGCGGGGGTCAACACCGTTGCGCTGCTGACCAACATGAACACCCCCTTGGGCCTCACCGCCGGCAATGCCATCGAAGTCGAGGAATCGGTGGAGGTGCTGGCGGGCGGCGGCCCGGAGGACGTGGTGGAACTGACCGTCCGGCTCGCCGAGGAGATGCTCGCCTGTGCAGGGGTCCACGACGCCGACCCCGCCGCCGCCCTCAAGGACGGCCGGGCCATGGACGTCTGGAACCGGATGATCACCGCCCAGGGCGGCGACCCCCGCGCGGCACTCCCGGAGGCCCGGGAATCCGACGTCGTCTATGCCCCTGCCGACGGGGTGCTGGTGGAGCTGGACGCGCTCGCTGTCGGTGTGGCTGCATGGCGGCTGGGTGCCGGCCGGGCCCGCAAGGAGGACGCCGTGCAGGCGGGGGCCGGGGTGCGCATGCACGCCAAGCCCGGCGCCACCGTGCGGGCAGGGGAGCCCCTGATGACGCTGCTCACCGACACTCCGGAGCGGTTCGCCCGTGCCCGGGAAGCCCTGGAACACGCAGTGGTCATCGCTCCGGAAGGTTCGCGCCCCGCCCAGCAGCTCATCATCGACCGAATATCATAGGGACCCATGCAGGCCATCAATGACTTCATCCTCGCCGCAGCCGGACAGCCGTGGGTGCTGGTCCTGGTGCTGGCGTGCTGCATCATTGACGGCTTCTTCCCGCCCGTTCCCAGTGAGTCCGTGGTGGTGGGCCTCGCCGCCGTGGCCGCCACCGCGGATGTTCCCAACCCGCTGCTCCTGGTCCTTGTCGCGGCGGCGGGTGCATTCCTCGGGGACAACATCGCGTACCTGCTGGGCCGCCGGGTGGGCACCAGGCGCTGGGCCTGGATGCGGGGGCCGCGCATGCAAAGCGCGTTCCGCTGGGCGGGCCGGGAGCTGCACAAGCGGCCGGCATCGCTGATCCTGGTGGCCCGCTTCGTCCCGATCGGCCGGGTGGCGGTGAACCTGACCGCCGGGGTCACGCACTACCCGCACCTGCGGTTCGTGGGCCTGACCATCCTTTCGGCCAGCCTGTGGGCCGGCTACTCGGTGGCGATCGGGCTGTTTTTCGGCCAGTGGTTCGAGAACAACCACGTCCTGGGCGCAGCGATTGCCATTGTCTGCGCGGTGGCGCTGGGCATCGTGGTGGACCTGGTAATCAACAAATTCCGGGGCAAACCCAACGTGGTGGAACGGATCCGGGAACCCGGCGCCTGACCAGCGCGTTTAAGGGGTAATTCCGGGCATTGGGGCGTAGCGGACAGGGCCCGGAGCGTGGGACACTTAGGAACGATTTCCGCTTTGGCTGCGGCACTTTGGCTGTGTCATTTTTATACAGGAGCAACACCGCGTGGAGTTTATTAATGAGGCCGTGCTCCATGCAGCGGGCCAGTGGTGGATTTACCCGGTTCTGCTGGCGTTCTTCTTCGTGGACGGCTTCGCCATGGTGGTCCCCAGCGAGACCCTCATCGTGGCGCTCGCAGCCTTCTCGCGGCACAGCGGCGAACCCAATCTCTGGCTCCTGGGGCTCACTGCACTGGTCGGCGCCATTGCCGGTGACAACATGGCCTACATGCTCGGCCGCAAAATCGGCCTGGAGCGGTGGGGATGGATGCGCCGGCCCAAGGTGCGGAAAGTCTTCGCCTGGGCCCGCTATGAACTTGAGAAACGCGGCGCGGTACTGATCTTCACCGCCCGCTACATTCCCTGGGGCCGGGTGGCGGTCAACTACGTGGCCGGAAGCACCGGCTTCTCGCACCGCAGGTTCTTCGTCTTCGACGCCTTTGCCTGTGTGACCTGGGTGGGTTACTCCCTTGGCATCGGCCTGCTGGCCAGCTCGTTCCCGTGGCTGCATCACAACCCGCTGCTGAGCGCGGGCATCGCCGTCGTCTTCGCCATTGTCCTGGGTGTGCTCATCGACCACCTGCTCCGCTGGTGGCACAAACGGCTGGGCCGGCATGACGCCCCCGAGGCGGACGAGTGGGCCGAAGGGTCCTCCGGTTCCGGGCAGGAAGACCGGCCCGGCATGCAGGCCCTCGTGGTGCCCTCGGCAGAGGCCGGACCCGCGGCCAAGTAGCGGCTGGCGTTGAACTGCGGCCCACCCTAAGGTGGGAACGTGACTGAGCCCATTGTTGACGCTGCCCCTGCCATCGATTTTGACCTGAAGAGCCTGCCCAAGGTTTCCCTCCACGACCATCTGGACGGAGGACTCCGTCCGGCCACCATCATCGAACTGGCTGAGGCCGTTGGCCACACGCTTCCCTCAACGGACCCCGTGGCCCTGGGACAGTGGTTCCGCGAATCAGCCGACTCCGGATCCCTGGTCCGCTACCTGGAAACGTTCGACCACACGGTCGCCGTCATGCAGACCTACGACGGCCTGTTCCGCGTGGCCAAGGAGTTCGTCGAGGACCTCGCGGACGACGGCGTGGTGTACGGCGAAGTGCGCTGGGCGCCGGAACAGCACCTCCAGAAGGGACTCAGCCTTGACGAAGCCGTGGAGGCAGTCCAGGACGGACTGGAAGCCGGCGTCGAGGCCGTCTCCGAGACCGGACGCGAGATCCAGGTGGGCCAGCTGATCACCGCCATGCGCCACGCCGACCGCGGCCAGGAGATCGCCGAACTCGCCGTGCGCCACCGCAACCAGGGCGCAGTGGGCTTCGACATTGCCGGTGCCGAGGACGGATTCCTGCCCAGCCGCTTCAGGGATGCCTTCACGTACCTCGCCCAGCACAATTTCCCCGCCACCGTGCACGCAGGCGAGGCTGCCGGGCTGGAGAGCATCCAGTCCGCGCTGGTGGACGGCCGCGCCCTGCGGCTGGGACACGGCGTCCGCATCGCCGAGGACATCATGGTGGAATTCGACGACGACGAGGAAGCCGGGGACACCGTTGGCCTGGTTACCCTGGGCGACCTCTCCAGCTGGGTCCGCGACCGCGGCATCGCCCTGGAAATCTGCCCTTCCTCCAACCTGCAGACCGGCGCCATCGCGGAGTTCGGCGAAGGCATCGAAAGCCACCCCCTGGACATGCTCTACCAGCTGGGCTTCAACGTCACCATCAACACCGATAACCGCCTGATGAGCGGCGTTACCCTCACCGACGAGTTCAACCTGCTGGTGGAAACCTTTGACTACGACCTCGATGACCTGCTGGAGCTGACCCTCAACGCCGCCGAGGCATCCTTCCTGCCCCTGGAGGAAAAGGAAGCGCTGGTGGAGTACATCAACGACGCCTACGCCAACCTTGGCTGATCCGGAATCCCGGCCCGGCAGTTCTGCAACAGCGGAACTGCTGGGCCTGATCGCCCAGCTGCGCGTGCACTGCCCCTGGATGGGCGCCCTGACGCACGCGTCGCTGGTGGAATACCTCCTGGAAGAGGCCTACGAAGTGGCCGAGACCATCGAGGAAGGCCACCCCGACGCCGAGCTGCAGGGCGAGCTCGGTGACGTGCTGCTCCAGGTGGTGCTGCATGCCCGCCTGGCTGAGGAGCGCGGCGCCTTCACGTTCGACGACGTGGCGCGCGGGCTGGCTGCCAAAATGATCCGGCGGAATCCCCACGTCTTCCGGCCTGACGGCTCCCTGCAGGACAGCTTCCCGGCCACCGTGGCGGAGATCGAGCAGAAGTGGGATGCCGTCAAGCGGGCCGAAAAGCCGGAACGGCAGGACCCCTTCGACGGCATCCCGCAGGCCCTCCCGGCGCTGGCCAGGGCGCAGAAGTCCCTGGCCCGTGCAGCACGCGCGGGCCTTGGGCTCCCCGCGGGCACTCCCGTCCCCGACAGCGAGGAGGAGCTCGGAAACCTGCTGCTCGCCGTCGTCCGTTCTGCGCGGGACAACGGCATGGACGCAGAGCGCGCCCTGCATGCCGCCGTCCGCCGCTACCAGAGTGACCAAAGCGACCAAGCGCCATCATGACGTCCCGGCCTTGACCGGTTTGAGTAACCCGGAGCACTCTCGACTAGGCTGGACCGTGACGAGTACGTCGAGTTTTCTGCCTGATTCCCCCCGTTAATCGCCCATAAGGAGCAAATTCATGGCGCTTATCGATGCCATCCACGCCCGCGAGATCCTCGATTCCCGCGGCAACCCCACCGTTGAAGTTGAAGTCCTGCTGTCGGACGGCCAGATTGGCCGCGCCGCGGTTCCCTCCGGCGCCTCCACCGGTGAGCACGAGGCCGTTGAACTGCGTGACGGCGACAAGGGCCGCTACCTGGGCAAGGGCGTGCAGAAGGCCGTCGACGCCGTGATCGACCAGATCGCCCCCGCCCTGACCGGGTTCGACGCCACCGACCAGCGCAGCATCGACCAGGCCATGCTGGACTTGGACGGCACCCCCAACAAGGGCAAGCTGGGCGCCAACGCCATCCTGGGCGTCTCCCTGGCCGTCGCCAACGCAGCCGCAGCCTCCGCCGACCTGCCGCTCTACAAGTACCTGGGCGGCCCGAACGCCCACGTCCTGCCCGTGCCGCTGATGAACATCCTCAATGGTGGCTCCCACGCCGACTCCGACGTCGACATCCAGGAATTCATGATCGCCCCCATCGGCGCAGAGACCTTCTCCGAAGGCCTGCGCTGGGGCGTTGAGGTCTACCACAACCTCAAGTCCGTGCTGCAGCAGAAGGGCCTCTCCACCGGCCTCGGCGACGAAGGCGGCTTCGCGCCCAACTTGCCGTCCAACCGCGCAGCCCTGGACCTCATCACCGAAGCCATCAAGAACGCCGGCTACACCCCGGGCAAGGACATCGCCCTGGCCCTGGACGTTGCCTCCTCCGAGTTCTACAAGGACGGCGCCTACCAGTTCGAAGGCAAGTCCCTGTCCGCCAGCGACATGAGCGCCTACTACGGCGAACTCGTTGCCGACTACCCGCTGGTCTCCATCGAGGACCCGCTGGACGAGAACGACTGGGACGGCTGGAAGACCCTCACCGACGCCATCGGCGACAAGGTCCAGCTGGTGGGTGACGACCTCTTCGTCACCAACCCCTCCATCCTGCAGCGTGGCATCGACACCAGGACCGCCAACTCCCTGCTGGTCAAGGTCAACCAGATCGGTTCGCTGACTGAGACCCTGGACGCCGTCAGCCTGGCCCAGCGTGCCGGCTACACCACCATCACCTCGCACCGCTCCGGCGAAACCGAGGACACCACCATCGCCGACATCGCCGTGGCCACCAACGCCGGCCAGATCAAGACCGGTGCACCGGCCCGCTCCGAGCGCGTAGCCAAGTACAACCAGCTGCTGCGCATCGAAGAAGAACTGGACGACGCCGCACGCTACGCCGGCCGCAGCGCCTTCCCGCGTTTCAAGGGCTAGTAACCGCCCAAACCCATCCGCGGTGGCTATGGTTGAAGGACCATAGCCACCGCTGTTGTTTCCAGCAGCATTTGTTCAGCAGTGAACGTCCAGCACAGATAGTGGCGGCCCCGGCAGGCTGCGTTTCAGGAGTGTCATGGCTACCCGCCGCCCCAAAGTTCCCAAGGTCGCCCCCGCCCGTCCAGCCAAGGCAACGGACGACGACGGATCCTCCGGCGGTGCCGAGGTCATCCGGGCGGATTTCCGGCCGGCCAAGGGCGCCGCGGCAGGCGCCGCACCTGCGAAGGACAACCACGCGGGCGGAACTGCTCCGGGCCGGCCCGGGAAAGCGGGGGAGGCCAAGGCGGCCAGGCCAACCGCCGGGCGCAAAGGAAGCAGCCCCGTTGACGGCAAGGACGCCCGCAGCCCCGAAGACGAGCAGCATCCTGTCCCCGCCAAGGCCTTTTCCGGCCGCATGCTCGCGCTGGCCGTGGTGATGATCGCCATCACCGTCATGCTGGCCCCCACGGTCAAGATCTTCTTCGACAAGAAGGCCGAAATAGACGCCCTGAACGCGGATATCGCCGCACGCCAGGCTGAAGGCGACGCCCTCCGCCAGCAGGTGTCGCGCTGGCAGGACCCCAACTACGTCAAGCAGCAGGCCCGCGACCGCATTAACATGGTTATGCCGGGCGAAACCGGCTACTGGGTTTTTGGCAGCGATGAGCCGGCCGGAGAAAGCA
>Ga0308158_10003804_pt1 | contig 13041 bp, 11 predicted proteins | sample PhyBR2_FD_201038 | JGI IMG/M metagenome (GOLD analysis project Ga0308158, IMG submission 201038) | Phyllosphere microbial communities from UC Gill Tract Community Farm, Albany, California, United States - DLSLB.R2 | ecosystem: Host-associated > Plants > Phyllosphere > Unclassified | place: USA... | reverse complement strand
CTCCGACGGCTCCAAGCAGAGCGCCTGCGAGCACAATCCAGCGCGTTCCCCACAGATAATCCAGTCCCCACCCTATCAAACTCCAGACGATGATTCCGCCAATGATGTAGCTGAATACAGCCATTCCAGCGTTGTAGCCGCCATCGGTGGACACGTCGGCAGGACCCTGCGTGGAGTCGGTTGATCCGCGTTTGCCGTGTGCGGCGCCTGCGGCTTTTTTCCGATCACGCATTGGATGCTCCCTTGTCTTCTGGATCGTTGTAGATCTGGAGTCGCGCCCTGCTGAAGCCATGGATCTCCGCAGCCTGCCACAGGATGACGGCCACGATGGCCCCGATGATGAACCAGCGGCCGTGGAGCCATTCAGGAGCACCGATGACAAACAGGACAACGGCAAAGCCAACCACTTTGATGAAGTAGGTGGCGACGAACATTCCGATTGCACCCGATGGGTTGCTTCGTCCCACGAAGTGGCCCACCAGCAGGCTGATGCCGAAGAACAGCATCACCAGCAGGCCGCCCAGGACGCTGGAGAGCGCCCCGGTTGCCCCGTTGAGGACGGCGGCCGGGATTGCGCACAGCACAAGTCCGGCAGCCGCAGCAATAGAGCTGCGCTTGAGCAGGTTCAGCCAGAGCGAACGGGTGGGACCAGACGTACCAACGGGTCCATTGCCGGAGGCAGGTCCGGACTCGGCGTTGGAGGTCATGAGATCCCAATCGTCGTCACCACATGGCGGATCGCCAGGAGGCAGGGGGTGGAGTGGCAGCTTGGGCTGCCCCTAAATTCTACACGAGATAGAAATAATTCAGAACTGCCGTTACGCCGCAGTTTCCCCGTTGCCGCGGGACAGGTACGGCCACGCTGTCACCAGTCCCATGACCAGCGTGGCGAAGATGTCCACGGCGAGCACGATGTGCCAGGGGAAGACAGCAAACGCCAGGCCACCGAAGGAGAGTACGGCGGTCCACAGGTACATCAGGACCACAGCGGTACGGTGCGAATAGCCGATGTCCAGCAATTTATGGTGCAGGTGTCCGCGGTCCGCCGACCAGGGCGAACGCCCGCGGGCCGTCCGCCGGACGACCGCCAGCCCGAGGTCCAGCAGCGGCAGGAAGAGGACGGCGAAGGGAAGCAGGATGGGAATGATGGTGGAGATACCGTTGGCGCGGTCGTAGAGGCCCGAGGTGATCTGCCCCGTGGACACGACGCCGGCCGAGGCCATGAGGAGCCCAATCAGCATGGCGCCGGAGTCGCCCATGAAGATCTTCGAGGGAAAGAAGTTGTGCGGGAGGAACCCAAGGCACCCGCCCACGAGGACCGCGGTTATGAGGGTTGCCAGGTCCGAATAGTCCAGCAGTACCGCGTTGCGGTGGACCCAGTAGGCGGTAATGAAGAACGCCGTGCCGCCGATGATGGCCACTCCCGCGGCGAGGCCGTCCAGTCCGTCAATGAAGTTGAAGGCGTTCATGGTGGTGACGATCAGTCCGGCCGTCAGCACTATCCGCAGTGTTCCGTCGTGGAGGTAGATGGGTTCAGGTACCCAGGGGACGATGGTCATCTGCACACCCCAGATTGCCACGGTCAGTCCGGCCGCGCTCTGGCCGATCAGCTTCACCCACCAGCGGATGTCCAGCAGGTCGTCCGCCACGCCCACCAGGACGATGACAGCTGCTCCTGCCAGGACACCCCACGGTGAAAAGTTGTTGCGGTAAATGTCCTTGACGAAGAAGGACTGGCTGGCAACGACCAGCGCCACCATGACGCCCAGGAAGATCGCCACCCCGCCCAGCCTGGACACCGGCGTGGAATGCATGTCCCGGCTGCGGATGGGCAGGTGCAGCTCAAGCCGGTGCCCCACGACGCGGGCGCCCCAGGTGGCCGCGTAGGAGACGATGGCGGCGGTGAGCCCCATAAGCAGGTACATGATCATGGGACGGCAACCGCTTCAAGGATGGTGGCGCCAAAACCGCTCGCCTGCGGTGGCAGCCGGTTGGGGGTGTGTGGGCTCACGGGCCGGGAATCTGTTCTTCGATAAATGAAACTTCTCCGTCGCCGAGCGCGCAGCAGGCGGTGCGCTCAGACATGCGCGCAGCGCCTTACAGGGCTGTATTACAGTGGACTCTAGTCAAAGATACTAGTGCCACCGGCACCATGGCTCCGCGCCACACGGGCGCACAACAGGCGGGGAACTCCCTTGCAGCCATGCTGAAAGGACCCCCATGACCCCCCGCATTGCGGTTGCCGCCGTGACTTTCGACCGGCCCAAGGAACTGTCCGTCCTGCTGGATTCGATCAACGCCCAGAGCCGGCACGTGGACACGATTTGCCTGGTGGACAGCGGCACCACCCCGGCCGCGGATGTGGCTACGACGCACCCCAACGTGGACTATGTGCGCTCCGAAGCGAACCTGGGCGGCGCCGGCGGATTTGCGCTTGCCGCGCTGAAGGCCGTCGCCAGCGGGGCCCGCTGGATCTGGATGATGGACGACGACGCCGAGCCGGCAGATCCGGAGTGCCTCGCCACGCTGCTTCGTGAGGCTGAGGCACGCGACCTGGAGGCGGTGGTCCCTTTGGTCACGGCGCCCGGCCATCCCGACCGGTTGTCCTTCTTTTTCCGGCTGGACGGCAAGGTCACGCACGACAGGGCCGAGGTGGAGAAACGTGGCTTCCTGCCGGACGATGGCCATTTCTTCAACGGTGCGCTGATCCGCTCCGACGTGTTCTTCAAGGTGGGCCTGCCGGACATGCGCCTGTTCATCCGGGGCGATGAGGTTGATTTCACCATCCGGCTGCGCAAGGCAGGCATCCGCTTTGGCACCGTCACCACCACGGCCATTACGCACCCGCACGCGTTCGGGGAAACGCAGCACGTCTACGGCGCCCGCTGGCACGTGATCGTCCCGGACTCCGCCTTCAAGCGCTTCTACTATTACCGGAACCGGGGCTACCTGATCCGCCGCTACTTCCGGGTGCGCTCGTTCGTGGCCGACGTCGGCGGGTACCTGGGCTACTTCCTGCAGCGCCGCGACCTTCCGGGCTTCCTGGGGTGGGCACGTTCGTTCACCACCGGCCTGCGGGGCAAGGGCTTTGCTCCGTTGGAGGACCAAAAGTTCTAGGCGGGCCCTGCCGCCGTTTGCCGCGCTCCGCTGCGTACGGCCCGGCTATTTGGCCAGCCCCGGTTTTCCGAGCCTCCGGGCGGCCAGGAGCCACAGCAGGACCCAGGGCTCCCCCAGCACGCGGTAGGCCACGCGGCGGGGATGCAGGAGCAGGCGCCAGGCCCACTCCAGGCCCATCCTGCCCAGCCACCGGGGGGCCAGCTTCTGGACGCCCGCCAACTGCTCGATGGCGCCGCCCACGGCGCAGTACACTGCAGGCGGCATCTCAGCCAGCCGCCGCTGCAGCACTTCCTCCTGGAGCGGCATGCCCAGCCCAAGCAGGACAAGCTGCGGCTGTTCACGGTGCAGCCAGGCAACGGCTGCCTCTTCCAGCTCAGGACCCCATCCTTCACCGGGAAAGCCTGAGACGCGGGCGCCCGGAACGATGTCCTTCAGCCTGCTCACTGCCCCGGCGTTCGCTTCCGCACCGGCACCGATCACGGCAATCCGGTCAAGGCCGCGCACCTGGTCCAGCGCCGGCAGCCAGTCCGTTGAACCCAGCCGGTAATCCATGACGGGGCCTTCGGCGTTGCCGGTCCTCCCCCACAGCCACAGCACGGGTGCCCCGTCCAGGAGCACGACGTCGCTGTCCTCATAGAGGCGCCGGAATCCATCGTCGGACAACGCCAGCGTCACGCTGTGCAGGTTGTGGCCCAGGACGGTACGGGTGGAGCCATCCGCCACGAAGCTGCTCAGTTCCGCCACCAGTTCGGGGACGCGCAGCGGCGTGGCGTGGACGTCCAGGACAGGGATCTGCTGGCGGTCCAGCGCCATCAAGGCTGCTGGTTCCCGGCCGGCGTGGCGGATTCCGCGGCCGGGCCGGTCACGGCGGACGACCCGGACGCCTCAGGTGCGGCCCCGCCGTCGTCCTGTACGCCGGCTGCGCTTGACCCCCCTGTGCCCGGCTGCCCGGCGCCGGTTTGCCCAGCGCCGATTTGTTCAGCGCCAATCTGCTCACCGCCAAGCTGCCCAGCTGCGGCTTCCTCTTCGGCCATGGGGATCTCTCCCAGGCCCAGGACGCCGGGGACGTGCCCGCGGAGCTGGTCCAGGCTCACTGCCCCGTTGCGCACCACGCGCAAGATGGGGCCGGTGGCATCCACAATGGTGGACGGCACGCCGGCCTCACCCTCTACGGGGCGCTGGCCGCCCTCCAGGTACACCTCCACGGAATCAGCAAGCTGTTCCCGGGCGGCAGCAGCAGTCTGGGCCGGTGCGTGGCCGGTGCGGTTTGCCGAGGACACGGCAAGCGGGCCGGTCAAGGTCAGCAGTTCCAGGGCCACTTCGTCGGCAGGCATCCGCAGGGCCACGGTCCCCTTGGTTTCGCCCAGGTCCCAGTCCAAGGACGGCTGTGCGTGCAGGATCAGCGTCAGGCCTCCGGGCCAAAAGGCCTCGGCCAGTTTCCGTGCGTCGGCCGAGACCTCAGTGGCCAGGCCGTCCAGGGCGTTGATCCGCGGAATCAGGACGGGCGGCGGCATGGTGCGGCTGCGTCCCTTGGATACCAGCAGCATGGTGACGGCCTGCGGCGAGAACGCGTCCGCGCCGATCCCGTAGACGGTGTCCGTGGGGAGCACGACGCACTTCTTCTCACTGATGGCGCGCTGGGCGTGTTCCAGCCCCCGGGCCCGCTCGTCGTCGATGGTGCAGTCATAAGTTGTGGTCACTGGCCCATTCTTTCATTCCGTGCGGAGTCCTCCACGAGCACGGCGCTGGTAGCGCGCTCCTTGCCGTTGAGGTCCAGGTGCGTTGTGATGGCTGTCCAGGTTCCGGTCTTTGCGAGCATGGCGGCAATCCAGCCGGCCTGGACTTCTGCGTGTTCCATGACGAAGTAGCCCCCCGGCCGCAGCAGCCGGGCAGCGGAGGCCGCTGCCGCCGTCGGAAGTTCCATGCCGTCCGCTCCCCCGCCGTACAAAGCCTCCGGCGGATCGTGCAGGGCTACTTCGGGTTCGTTGGGGATGGCTTCGGCGGGGATGTACGGAGGGTTGGAAACCACGACGTCGACGCTTCCGTTGAGCTCCATGAAGGCGTCGCGAAGGTCCCCCAGGACAAGGTTGACGCCCAGGGGCGCCAGGTTCTTCGCCGCCCAGGCGTGCGCGAACGGGCTGAATTCGACAGCATGCACCTCGGCTCCGGGAAGCTCGAAAGCGAGCGAACCGGCGATGGCGCCGGACCCCGTCCCAAGGTCCACAATGCGGGGACTGTCCATGCCACGGACATGGTCGATGGCCAGCTGGACCACCGATTCGGTCTCCGGACGCGGAATGAAAACCCCCGGCCCCACCGCCAGCTCCAGGTAGCGGAAATATGCCACTCCGGTGATGTGCTGCAGCGGGATCCGGCACACACGTTCGGCCACCAGCTCGGCATACCCCTGCGGTGCGGGAGTGTCGCCAAGCATCAGGGAGCGCAGGCGTCCCAGCCCGACGTTCAGGAGGTGGTCCGCCAGGAGCTCCGCGTCGGCGCGGGGGCTGGGGACCCCGGCCTCAGCCAGCAGTGCGGCAGCCTCACGGACAGCTGCAGCCAGTGTCTGGGTCTGGGCAGGCACCGCGGAGGTGGGCTCGGTCATGGGTGGCAGCTTCCGATCAGTCGCCGATGGCGTCCAGCCGCGCCTGCTCGTCCATTTCGATCGCCGACTGGATGACCGGTTCCAGGTCACCGTTCATGACCTGGTCCAGGTTGTAGGCCTTGTAGCCGGTGCGGTGGTCGGCGATCCGGTTTTCCGGGTAGTTGTACGTACGGATGCGCTCGGAGCGGTCCATGGTGCGGATCTGCGACTTCCGCTGTTCCGAGTTGGCGGCGTCGATCTGCTCCTGCTGGTGCGCCAGGATGCGGGCACGGAGGACGCGCATGCCGGCCTCACGGTTCTGCAGCTGCGACTTCTCGTTCTGCATGGCCACCACAATGCCGGTGGGAAGGTGCGTGATGCGGACGGCGGAGTCCGTGGTGTTCACGGACTGGCCACCCGGGCCCGAGGACCGGTACACGTCGATTTTGAGGTCGTTCTGGTTGATCTCGAGCTCTTCCGGCTCGTCCACTTCGGGCAGGACCAGCACGCCGGCAGCGGAGGTGTGGATGCGTCCCTGGGACTCGGTCACGGGCACGCGCTGGACGCGGTGCACGCCGCCTTCGAATTTAAGCCGGGCGTAGACGCCCTCAGCGGGGTCGTTCGAGTTGCCTTTGACGGCCACCTGGACGTCCTTGTAGCCGCCCAGGTCCGACTCCGTGGCGGAGATGATTTCGGTTTTCCAGCCGCGGGACTCCGCGTAGCGTGTGTACATGCGCAGCAGGTCGCCGGCGAACAGGGCAGCCTCGTCGCCACCTTCGCCGCCCTTGACCTCGAGGATCACGTTGCGGGCGTCGTCCGGATCGCGCGGAATCAGCAGGCGCCGCAGCTTGGCGGCAGCAGTCTCCAGCGCGGCCTCGAGTTCAGGCACCTCGGCAGCAAACTCGGGATCCTCGGCAGCCATCTCCTTGGCGGCAGCAAGGTCATCCCGGATGCCTTCCCACTTGTGGTAGGCCTCAACAATGCCATTGAGCTGAGCCGACCGCCGCCCGAGCTTCCGGGCAAGCCGCTGGTCAGCATAAACAGCAGGATCCCCCAGCTGCGCCTGGATGGAGTCATGCTCATCAAGCAGGCCCTGTACGGACTCAAACATTTTTCAAAACCTTTCGTTCTGCACCTAGTTTAGTCAGGCACAGGAATCCAACCCCAAAGCATGCGGGGCACCCGGTGAGCTGGCGCCGGCCGCGTGGATTTTCCGCCCTGGGAGTGGCATCGGGCCTGCCGGAGCGTGGCGGCTCACGTCCGTCAGGACTGAGCCGCCACGCGAAGGGGCGGGGGCGGAAAATCCGCGCGGCCCCCAAGCCGCGGGATTTTCCGGCACCCCGCCCCTTTACTCAGCTACTTGTCGTTATCCGACTTCGCACCAAGCGTCGTCTTCTGGACCTGCATGAGGAACTCGACGTTGCTCTGGGTTTCCCGGATCTTGTTGGTGAGCAGTTCAAGGCTCTGCTGGGTCTCGAGTCCGGAGAGGACGCGGCGCAGCTTCCACATGATCTTGACTTCTTCGGGCGAGAGCAGGTTCTCTTCGCGGCGGGTACCGGATGCGTTGACATCCACGGCCGGGAAGATGCGCTTGTCTGCCAGCTGGCGGGACAGGCGCAGTTCCATGTTGCCGGTGCCCTTGAACTCTTCGAAGATCACCTCGTCCATCTTGGAGCCGGTCTCAACGAGGGCGGTGGCCAGGATGGTGAGCGAGCCGCCGTTTTCGATGTTGCGGGCGGCACCGAAGAATCGCTTGGGCGGGTAGAGGGCTGCGGAGTCCACACCACCGGACAGGATGCGGCCGGAGGCCGGTGCTGCCAGGTTGTAGGCACGGCCCAGGCGGGTCATGGAGTCCAGCAGGACCACCACGTCCATGCCCATTTCCACGAGGCGCTTGGCGCGTTCGATGGACAGTTCGGCCACAGTGGTGTGGTCGTCTGCGGGACGGTCGAAGGTGGAGGCAATGACCTCACCCTTGACGGTGCGCTGCATGTCCGTGACTTCTTCGGGCCGTTCGTCAACCAGCACCATCATGAGGTGGACCTCAGGGTTGTTGGTGGTGATCGCGTTGGCGATGGACTGCAGGATGAGCGTCTTGCCTGCTTTGGGCGGGGAGACGATCAGGCCACGCTGGCCCTTGCCGATCGGGGCGACGAGGTCGATGACGCGGGGGCCGATCTTCTTGGGATCGGTCTCGAGGCGCAGGCGCTCCGACGGGTACAGCGGTACCAGCTTGGCGAATTCGACGCGGTCCTTGAGTTCTTCCGGCGTCTTGCCGTTGACGGACGTGACGCGGACCAGGGCGTTGAACTTCTGGCGGTTGGACTGCTGGCTGCGGTCTTCGCCTTCGCGCGGTGCACGGATTGCGCCTACCACGGCGTCACCCTTGCGGAGGTTGTACTTCTTGACCTGGGCCAGGGAGACGTAGACGTCGTTGGGGCCGGGCAGGTAGCCGGAGGTGCGGATGAACGCGTAGTTCTCCAGGACGTCGAGGATGCCGGCGACCGGCAGCAGCACGTCGTCGTCGGTGACCTCGACGTCGTCTACGTCCGGACCCTGGTTGCGGCCGCGGCGGCGGTCGTTGCGGTCGCGGAAGCGGTCGTTGCGCGAGTTGTCCCGGTCCTGGCCGCCGGAACGGTCGTTGCGGTCATTCCGGTCGCGGCGGTTACGGCGATTGCGGCGGCTTCCGCCGTCGGCGTCGTCGTTGTCGCGGTTGTCCCGGCCGCCATCGCGCTGGCCGGCTTCGCGGCTGCCGGCATTGTCGCGGCCGCCATCGGAATCGCGGGTGTTGTCACGGCCGCGGGTGCGGCCGCCGTCACGGCGTTCGGTGCGCTGGCCGGCGTCCCCTGCTTCTGCGGGGGTTTCGGTGCGCTGTTCAGCTGCACGCTGTTCGCCTGCACGCTGTTCCGCGGCCGGCTGCTCTGCCGGGGTTTCCACCGGGGCTTCCTGGACGGAGGCGGCAGCGGCCTCGCCGCGGCGGCGGTTGCGGGTGCGCGGCTGGCGGCGCTCGGGGGCGCCTTCCGTTGCCTCGGTGGTTTCCGCGGGGGCGGCCGACGGCGCCTCGACGGCTGCGGCGGCAGGTGCGGCAGCGGTTTCCACGACGGGAGCTTCGGTTGCCGGGGCAACCACGCCGTCACTGACAGCGCGGCGGCTGCGGCCGCGTCCGCGGGCACGGGTGCCTTCAGCGGCAGGAGCTTCTGCGGCAGCGGCCTCCGGAGCGGCTGCGGCAGGAGCCACGCTGCTTTCCGGAGCCTTTTCCGTTGCCTTCGCAGGAGTCTTGACGGTCAGGGTCCCTGCGCGGTGGGCGGAGATGGCCGAAACCAGGTCCCCCTTGCGCATGCGGGAGCCGCCGGAGATGCCGAGCTGGCTGGCGAGGGCCTGCAGCTGGGCGAGCTTCAGGCCGGCGAGGCCACTGCTCTTGGCGGGTGCGGCCGATGATTCGGCAGCAGAAGTTGTGTGTTCCACAGCTGGCGACAGCTCAGTGGTTTCGGTCACGAAGGATCCTTCCCCCTCGACGGCGTCCAGACTGGGAGCTGGACGCGATGATTTGATCTGGGCTGCAGTTCAGATCTGCAGCCGGATTTCAGCCTTGCCGGTTGGATTTCGGCCAGCAGGGCCGGATACTGATTCACCTTGCGCTGCGCCCACGGCGCAACGCCTGACTGACGCTTCAGGGGCAGTTGGATGCTGCAGATTCCTGCGACAGACCAAGCAGGTGGCACCGGAATACATTCACAGTGGTAGATCAAACAGCAACTGAATGCAGGAGCAGATCAGATAGGCGGAATTACCGCCGGTGCACGTCCACCTTAGCACCTTCAACGTCCACTGCGAGCTTCAGCACGCGCCAGCCAATGTCCGGCGTGTTCTCCGATGTAAAGGCCTCAATGAAGGCCAGTGCATCACTGGCCTGCGCTTCGCCGTTGGCCAGCACCAGGACGGTTGGCCCGGCGCCGGAAACCACTGCTGCGTAGCCTGCTTTACGGAGGGCGCCGATGAGCGCCGCGCTGGGCCGCATGGCTTCCGCCCGGTAGCTCTGGTGCAGGTAGTCCTCGGTGCCCGGCAGGAGAAACTCAGGCTTTTGCGTCAACGCATGGATCAGCAGCGCCGCACGGCCCGAGTTCATGGCCGCCGCATGGTGTCCCACTGATGCGGGCAGAAGGGCGCGGGCGGCTTCGGTGGACAGTTCGAAGTCGGGTACCGCCACGATGGGGATGATCGAACCGGTCACGGTGGCAGTGGTGCTGCTGTACTGCTCACTGTCCTGCCATGACAGCGCCAGTCCGCCGAAAATCGCGGGTGCGACGTTGTCCGGGTGGCCTTCCATTTCGCTGGTGAGCTGCAGGATCCAGTCGCGGCCGCGCTGGTTTTCCTCGGGAACCATGGCATTGGCAGCAGACACAGCCGCCACGACCGCCGAGGCGGACGAGCCCAGTCCCCTGCCGTGCGGGTTGACGTTTTCGGCAGTCACCTTCAGGCCGCCGTGGCGGAATCCCAGCCGTTCAAAGGCCGCATCCATGGCCCGGACCACCAGGTGGCTGGCATCCCGGGGAAGGGTTTCCGCCCCTTCGCCGCGCAGGTCAAAGACGAGTTCGTCCGTGTTCAGGCTTTCCACGGTCAGGGTGTCGTGCAGGGCCAGGGCAAGCCCCAGGCTGTCGTAGCCGGGACCAAGGTTGGCCGTGGTGGCGGGGACGCGGACGGTGACGCGCTGGCCCGGCTCAATCAGTTGCAGTCCGACGGCGGCCTGCGAGGTGGTGTCCAAGGTTATTTTTCTTCCAGTCCCAGCTCAGCGGCTACGGTGACGACGTCGTTGGGGACCTTGACCGGCTGGACATCGCTGCCGTCCTCGGTGCGCAGGGCCCACTGGGGATCCTTGAGTCCGTGGCCTGTGACGGTGATGACGATGGTTTTTCCGCTGGGGACCTCGCCGGCGGCGTGCTTCTTGAGCAGTCCGGCCACGCCTGCGGCGGAACCGGGCTCCACGAAGACGCCTTCCTTGGACGACAGCCAGCGGTGGGCGTTCAGGATCTCCTCATCGGTGACGGCCTCGATGAGCCCGCCGGATTCGTCCCGGGCGCCGACGGCACCGTCCCAGGACGCCGGGTTTCCAATGCGGATGGCAGTGGCGATGGTGTCCGGTTCTGTGATGGGGCGGCCTGCGACGAAGGGGGCGGCACCGGCGGCCTGGAAGCCCCACATGGCAGGTGTCCTGGTGGATACGGCGGGAAGGGTACCGGCCGTCTCCGATTCGAAGGGAGCGGAGTACTCTTTGTAGCCCTTCCAGTAGGCCGTGATGTTGCCGGCGTTGCCCACGGGCAGAACGTGGATGTCCGGTGCGTCACCCAGGGAATCGACCACTTCGAAGGCGCCGGTCTTCTGGCCCTGGATGCGGGCGGGGTTTACCGAGTTCACCAGGAAGACGGGGTAGGACTCCCCCAGCTTGCGGGCTATGTCCAGGCAGTTGTCGAAGTTGCCGTCCACCTGGAGCAGGGTGGCCCCGTGGGCGATCGCCTGGCTGAGCTTGCCCATGGAGATCTTGCCTTCGGGCACCAGGACCGCGCACTTAAGGCCGGCGGCCGTAGCGTAGGCAGCAGCAGAGGCGGACGTGTTGCCGGTGGAAGCGCACACAACGGCCTTCGCGCCGGAGGCAACTGCTGCCGTCATCGCCATGGTCATGCCACGGTCCTTGAAGGAGCCGGTGGGGTTCATGCCTTCCACCTTGAGGTAGACCTCGGAACCGGTGAGTTCGGAGAGCTTCTGCGCGTGCACCAGCGGGGTGCCGCCCTCGCCCAGGGTGATGACCCTGGTGGACTCCGTCACGGGCAGACGGTCAGCGTATTCGCGGATGACACCGCGCCATTGGTGAGCCACTTAGACTCCTTCTACCCGCAAAACGGATGTAACTGAATTGATGACGTCCAGGCCCTTCACGGCCTCGACGGTGGCTGCAAGGGCAGCCTCTGACGCACGGTGGGTGACGATCCGCAGTTCGGCAGACTCCACGTTGGAAGCTGAATCGCGGTGGATGGTCTGCCGCATGATTTCGATGGAGACGCCGTGCTCGGCGAAGAGCTGGGCGATCTTTGCCAGGACGCCGGGCTGGTCGGCGACGTCCAGGCCAATGTAGTAACTCGTGGTGGCCGCGTCGATGGGCAGCGCGGGAACGTGGCCCGTGGTGGTTTCGGTGCGGCCGGGACCGCCCAGGACCAGGCGCCTGGCTGCTGACACGAGGTCGCCCAGGACAGCGGATGCCGTCGGGGTGCCCCCGGCGCCCTGGCCGTAGAACATCAGCTCACCGGCGTTTTCGGCCTCGATGAATACCGCGTTGAAGGCACCGCGGACGGCGGCCAGCGGGTGTTCGCGCGGCAGCAGGGTGGGGTGCACGCGGACGGACACGCCTTCCTTGCCGTCGGCGTCGGTCAGTTTCTCCGCGATGGCCAGCAGCTTGATGACGAAGCCGGCGTCCTTTGCGGCGGCGATGTCCGAAGCACTGACGGACGTGATTCCCTCGCAGTGGACATCGTCCAGCGCAAAGCGGGTGTGGAAGGACAGTGACGCGAGGATGGCTGCTTTCGCCGCGGCGTCGTGGCCTTCGACGTCGGCAGTGGGGTCCGCTTCGGCGTAGCCAAGGCGCTGGGCTTCGGCGAGGGCGTCGGCGAACTGGGCGCCGGTGGTGTCCATCTGGTCAAGGATGAAGTTGGTGGTGCCGTTGACGATGCCCAGCACCCGGGTGATGCGGTCGCCCGAGAGGCTGTCGCGGATGGGGCGCAGGATCGGGATGGCGCCGGCCACCGCGGCCTCGTAGGACAGCTGGACGCCGGCTTTGTCCGCTTCTTCGTAGAGCGTGGGGCCGTCCTGGGCCAGGAGTGCCTTGTTGCCGGTGACAACGCAGGCGCCGTTGCGCAGCGCGGAGAGGATCAGGGTGCGGGCAGGCTCGATGCCGCCCATCAGTTCGATCACCAGGTCCGCGTCCTTGACGAGGGTTTCGGCGTCGGTGGTGAAGAGCTCCTGCGGCAGGTCCACGTCGCGGGCGGCGTTGACGTTGCGCACGGCGATGCCGCTGAGCTGCAGGCGGGCACCGGTGCGGGCAGCGAGGGCGTCGGCGTCCTCAATGAGGATCCGCGCAACCTGGGCTCCAACGTTGCCACAGCCCAGCAGGGCTACTTTCAGCGTTCGCATTTCCGTCATTCAGGCTCCCATGTCGCGGTTCAGCAGATCTTCTTCGGTTTCCCCGCGGACAATCAGCCGGGAAGATCCGTCGCGCACCGCGACAACGCCCGGCCGGGCCAGATAGTTGTAGTTGCTCGAGAGGGCCCAGCAGTAGGCGCCGGTTCCCGGTACAG
>Ga0308158_10003803_pt1 | contig 13041 bp, 11 predicted proteins | sample PhyBR2_FD_201038 | JGI IMG/M metagenome (GOLD analysis project Ga0308158, IMG submission 201038) | Phyllosphere microbial communities from UC Gill Tract Community Farm, Albany, California, United States - DLSLB.R2 | ecosystem: Host-associated > Plants > Phyllosphere > Unclassified | place: USA... | reverse complement strand
ATTTCATACAATCCTCTTTTCGATCGCGTAAAGGGAACATCGGATGCGGATTTTGCTGACGGGTGCAAGCGGGTTTGTTGGGCAACACTTGTTGCAAGCGTTGCTGACCGAAGGCCACCACGTCGTGTGTGCGGTGCGTCATCCCGAAACGAGCGACGACCCACGCCTCAGCTATATCCATGCTGATTTCACCAACGATAACAATAAATCAACGTGGCTGTCGCGCCTCTCGGGAATCGACGCCGTGATCAACACGGTCGGCATTTTTCGCGAGAGCGGGCGCCAGACGTTTGTCCGCTTGCACAAGGAGACGCCGCGTGCCCTGTTTGCCGCCTGCGCCGAATCGCACGACGTGCAGATGGTGATCCAGCTGTCCGCGCTGGGCGCCGACCGCGAAGGCACCACGCCGTATCACGTGTCCAAGCGCGAGGCCGACGACTACCTCGCGTCGCTGCCGCTGCGTTCCTACATCGTCCAGCCATCGCTCGTGTATGGCCGCGACGGCGCCAGTGCACGCGCCATGCGCACGCTGGCCAGCATGCCGTTCACGCTGCGCTTTGGCAGCAAGCCACAGCTGGTGCAGCCGATCCACATCGACGACCTGGTAGCGGCCATCATCGGCCTGTTCAAGCACCGGCTGCCGATGGCGCCGGACGGCGGCGCGACGATGCGCGTGCCGCTGGTGGGGCCGCAGGCAATGCCCTTCACCGACTACTTGGCCACCCTGCGCCGCGCGATGGCGATGGGCCGCCAGCCGGTGCTGCACTTGCCCGGGCGCGTGGCCCGGTTCGCGGCCGGTGTCGCGGGCCTGCTGCCAGGCTCGCTGCTCGATCGCGACGCGTTGAAGATGCTCGATCACGACAACAGCGCCGACGCCACGCTCACGGCCAACCTGATCGGCCATCCGCCACGGCCCGTCAGTGCCTTCATCCAGGACGCCGAGTGCGAGCGCGCACGCGCCAAACTTGGCTGGCTGCTGCCGGTCCTGCGCTACAGCATTGCTGCGGTCTGGATCATCACGGCGATCGTCACGCTCGGCCTGTTCCCGATCGAGGACAGCCTCGCGCTGCTGGCGCAGGCGGGTGTGCCGCCCGAGCTGCAACTGCCCGCGCTGTACGGCACGGCGGGGCTGGATCTGCTGCTGGGACTGGGCACGCTGTTCCTGGCGCGGCGGCGCTGGCTGTGGGTGACGCAACTGGGCGTGGTGGCACTGTGCAGCGCCGTGATCGCCTTTACGCTGCCCCAGTTTCTGGTGCAGCCGTTCGGCCCCCTGGTCAAGAACCTGCCGTTGCTGGCGGCGCTCTGGCTGCTGTACCACCTCGACGAAAAATAACGATTTCAACTGACACAGGAGCACCCATGCGGGCTTACCAAATTCTTCACGGCGCCACCATCGACGGTCTGCAAGCCATCGAGTATCCGGTGCGCGACCTTGGCCTGGGCGAAGTGCGCATTCGCGTGCACGCCGTTGCGCTCAACTATCGCGACCTGATGGTCGCGGCCGGGAACTACCTGGTCTCGGTCGAGGATCCGGTCATCCCGTGCTCGGACGGCGCCGGCGAAGTGCTGGCCGTCGGGCCGGGCGTCACGCGCGTGCAGGTGGGCGACCGCGTGGCCGGTTCGTTCTTTCCGTTCTGGCACGAGGGCGCACCGACGCCTGCCAAGATCCGCAATGGCCTGGGCGGCGACATCGACGGCATGCTGGCCGAAGAAGTCGTGCTGCACGAGGATGCGCTGGCGATTGTCCCGGCGGGCCTGAGCTTCATCGAGGCAGCCACGATGCCCTGCGCGGCCGTCACCGCGTGGAATGCCATCTTCGTCTCGGGCAATCACGTCAAGCCCGGCGACACGGTGCTGCTGCTGGGGACAGGCGGCGTGTCGATCCTGGGCCTGCAACTGGCGCGCGCGGCCGGCCTGCGCACGATCGTGACCTCGTCGAGCGACGAGAAACTGGCGCGCGCGCGCGAACTGGGCGCGCACCACACGATCAACTACACGACCATCCCCGAGTGGCAGGACGAAGTGCTGCACCTGACCCATGGCGTGGGCGCGCAGGTGGTGCTGGAAGTGGGCGGCCAGGGCACGGTGAACCGGTCGGTGGCGGCGGCGGCGATGGGCGGCACGGTGGCCGTCATCGGCGGCGTGAGCGGCTTTGGCGGGGAAGTCAATCCGGCGACGCTGCTGGCCAGCGCCAAGCGCCTGGTGGGCGTGCACGTGGGCAGCCGCGCGATGCTGGAGGACGTCATGCGCTTCGTCGATGCCAGTGGCGTCAAGCCGGTGATCGATCGCGTGTTCCCGTTTGGCCAGGCGCAGGAGGCGTACCGCTATCTGGCCTCCGGCGCGCACGTCGGCAAGGTCGTGATCGACGTGACCAAAGCCGCGTAATCAGCGGCGCAGGCGTGGCACCAGCTCGATTTCAAACAGCTTGGGCCACAGCTTGCCGGTGACGAACAGGCGCTTGCCTTTGTCGTCCCAGGCGATGCCGTTCAGGACGGCGTCGACGGATGTCGTGCCGCGCGCTTCGGGCGGCAACAGGCCGGTCAGGTCGATCAGACCAAGGACCTTGCCGCTGTCGGGATCGATGCGCAGGATGAGGTCAGTACCCCAGACATTCGAATACAGCTCGCCGTTCACGAATTCGAGCTCGTTCAGGCGCGGCACCGGCTGGCCTTCGGCCGTGACCTGGATGCGGCGCAGCTCCTTCATCGTCTTGGGATCGAGGATGCGGATGGCGGCGCTGCCGTCGCTCATGTACAGCTGCTTCGCATCGCCCGCCAGGCCCCAGCCTTCGCCCTCGTACCTGAATTGCTGTTTGAGCTTGAAGGTCTTGAGGTCGAACACGTAGCCGACCTGCGATTGCCAGGTCAGGCCGACAAGGGTATTGCCGACAGCCGTGGAGCCTTCACCGAACACATTGGCCGGCAGATCGGCCTTCTGCACCACCTTGCCCGTCTTGAGTTCGACCTTGCGGATCGTCGAGTGGCCAATCTGGCCCGTGCTTTCGTACAGGTAGCCGTCGCGGTAGGACAGGCCCTGCGTGAACGCCTGCGGATCGTGGGGGTAGGTGTTCTTGACAACGAAGCCATAGACCGGCGGCGCAGCCTGGGCGCTGCTGGCGACGACGAGGGCGGCGATGGCAAAGGTGGTGAGCTGTTTCAGCATGGCGGGTCGGGAGGAAAGCGGCATCAGACTGTAGCACGAAGGCCGGGACAGCAGGTGGCGCATCAGCGCATGCAGGGGCGGCCTGCAGGGGCGGCCTGCGACAGCGCCCCCGTGTACGATGTACGCTCACCAACACGTGGGGAGCGGGTCATGCTGCTTTGTCGTGCGGCCACCGCGGCCGATCTTGCCGCCTTGTGGCCGCTGCGCACGCGCGCCGTGCGGGCCGGTTGCGCGGCGCACTATCCGGCGACCGTGATCGAGACCTGGTGCGCCAGCGCGCCGCCGGCGTCGTTGCCGGTACTGGTCAATCTCGGAAGCGCCCTGGTGGCGGAAGAAGACGGCGCGCTGGCAGGCTTCGCGGTGCTCGACCTGGCCAGCGGCGAAGTCGATGCGGTATTTGTCGATCCGGCGCATCAGGGGCGCGGAATCGCGCTCGACTTGCTGCGCCGGCTGGAAGTGCTGGCACAGGGACGCGGCGTGCAACGCCTGTTTTTGTCGGCGTCGCTCAATGCGGTGGCATTCTATGAACGCGCTGGATTTACAAGGGTGCGCGATGAGGTGTACGCGCATCGCAGCGGGATCGGCATCGCATCCGTGTTCATGGAGAAGATGCTGTTACCTGCCTGCGATGGCGCAGCACCGCTCAGATGAACATGAATGTCGCCTCTTGCGCTGTTCCAGCATGACTGGTCGAGAGGAAGGCACCCGCAGATCATGCAGGATGCGTGGACCTCGCCAGGTAGCGGTCTTACACTGGCCTGGTGATTACTGTCATCAAGGATATGGATGCAGAATTTTTGGAAGGCTTTGGGCATCGCGGTGGCTGCCACGCTGCCTTGCGTCGCGGCGCAGGCAGCCTGTGAAGACTATATAAAAGAACTGCGCACGATGGTCAGCGCCGACCAGGCCATGCGCTCCCGGCTCGACTTCAGCAAGATCAACACCCCGGCCCAGCAGAAAATCGGGGCGCACATGGCCGTGATCGACCGTGCCAACACGGCGCGTCTGAAATTCCTGTTTGCACAGTGCGGTTTTCCTGACACCGAAAGGCACGGCGAGCGCGCCGAGCGCGATGCCTGGCTGCTGGTGCAGCACGCTGATCACGACAGGGCATTCCAGAAGCAGACGTTGGCCTTGCTCGAAAAGATCGCTGCAGAGCGTGGCGAACCGGTAGGACGCAACTTTGCCTATCTGTCCGACCGTGTCGCGGTGGCCGAACGCAGGCCGCAGCTGTATGGCACCCAGCTGATGTCGCTGCCGGAGAAGCCGTGCGATGTTGACTTCGACCCGCTGGACGATCGCCAGAAAGTCGAAGCGCGCCGTGCTGCCCTCGGTATGCCCCCACTCGATATCTACAAGAAGATGGTCATCAAGAATGCAAACTGCCAGGGGGCGCAACAGGAGCGCAAGCCAGCGTCGCCATCACCGCAGTGATTCGTGTGTAGCCGGCAGTGCCAGCAGAGGCGACGCAAGACAAAAAAAGGCCCACCGAAGTGGGCCAGTCTTACGCTCGCATCAATCGATGAAGGTGAACGTCGCTTCCTGGCTCAGGCGCGACTTCGGCAGGCCGGCATTGAAGTCGGCTGACGACGAGTAACCAAAGCTCACCAGCACCAGGCTGGTCAAACCTTTCTCGTTCAGGCCGAATTCGGCGTCGAGGATCTTCTGGTCGAAGCCTTCCATCGGCGTCGCATCGATCTCCAGCGTGGCCGCGCCGACCAGCGCGGTGCCCAGCGCCAGATAGACCTGCTTCTCGAGCCACTGCGCCACGTCCTTGGTGCCGTAGCGGTGCTGGTTGACATAGCCGCGGCGGGTGGCGTCCTGGCCGGCGCGCGCCTGCGCGTCGCGGAAGCGCCCGTCGCGTTCTTCCTGGTCCAGTACCGCCTCGAGGTGCGCTTCGTCCATGTCGACGCGGGCGCACAGCACGATCACGTGCGACGCATCGTTGACCTTGGCGGCGTTGTAGCCATAACCGCCCTGGGTTGCCTTGGCGATGCGCGCGCGGCCTTCGGGCGTGTTGGCGACGATGAAGTGCCATGGCTGCGAATTGACCGACGACGCGCTGTTGCGCAGCAGGCCGTACACCTGCTGCATCACGTCTTCGGGGATGCGGCGCTCGGTATCGTAGGCTTTGGCGGTATGGCGCTTCTTGGCGGCCGACAGAATGTTCATGGTGGTCCTTTCGCTGTTGCTGGGTAGTCGTGGATTGTTCAATCCACGATGGTAAGCGATTCGCGCGTCAGAAGTTTTCGAGGACGATTTTTCCGACCGCCTTGCCGCTTTCGATCAGCGCATGCGCGCGGCGCAGGTTGTCGGCGGTGATCGCGCCAAAGTGTTCGCCCAGAGTCGTGGTCAAACGGCCATCATCGACCATGTCGGCCACGCGGTTCAGCAGCTCGTGCTGGCGCACCATGTCGGGTGTGCCGAACAGCGAGCGCGTGAACATCAGCTCCCAGTGCAGCGAGATCGACTTGCGCTTGAGCGGCACTGCGTCGAGCGTGGCCGGATCGTCGATCAGCGCCAGCTGGCCCTGCGGCGCGAGGGCCTCGATGATGTCGGCGTAGTGATGATCGGTGTGGGTCAGGCTGATGACGATATCGACCTGCTCGAAGCCCAGTTCGGCCAGCTGCGGCTGCATCGGCCGCGTATGGTCGACGGTATGGTGCGCACCCAGTTTGGTGACCCACTCGCGCGTGGTATCGCGCGATGCGCTGCCGATGACGGTCAGCCCGGTGAGCTGGCGCGCGAGCTGGATCAGGATCGAGCCAACGCCACCGGCCGCGCCGATGACCAGCAGCGATTTGCCAGCCCCGCCGCCTTCAGGCACGCGCAGGCGATCGAACAGCAGCTCCCAGGCCGTGATCGACGTCAGGGGCAGGGCAGCCGCTTCGGCAAAGCCGAGCGTACGGGGCTTCTTGCCGACGATACGCTCATCGACCGCCTGGAACTGGCTGTTGGAGCCGGGGCGGATGAGCGATCCGGCATAAAAGACTTCATCGCCGGGCGCGAACATGGTGACACTGTCACCCACCGACTGCACGACACCACTGGCATCCCACCCAAGCACACGCGGTTCAGTCACCGCCACGCCCAGGCGAATCTTGGTATCGACCGGATTGACCGACACCGCGCGCACCTCGACCACCACATCATGCGGCCCCGCGACGGGCATCGCCAATTCCATCTCGACAAGCGCCTTCGGATCATCGATCGGCAACCCATGCTGCGTATAAACAATCGCTTTCATTTTATCTCCAAGATACAAACCACAATTAGGGTCAGAGTCGAATTCTTTGACAACTTCAGTTAATCAATTTCTCATTAATTCGACTCTGACCCTAATTGATTTGCAATATCTGCTGCTGAGCTAAGGATCGGAGGCGCATTGTGAGGAAAACTAAAAAATTTCTTTTTAATTCTACTCTGACCCTGATTGTTGAGAGGTCAAGCAAAGGTGGGTGACCGCTGGCCGCCGACGGCAGCAGGCGCATGCGGTGGGCTGAAATCAGGTGCGGTCGGGGCGCCATATTCGTAGCGCACATGCTTCTAGCGGGGATCCAGCAACAGGCCCGACACGAGCACCTTGAAGCTGTCCACTGCCTGCTTCGAAACGGCCTGCGGATCGTCCGAATGGGCAATCCACAACGCTGCGCTGAGCAGCGAGCCGTTGATCAGGCGCGAAGTGGCCTGCGCGTCGAGTGGGCGGATCACGCCATCGTCCAGCAGCTTTTGCAGGCTGCGCTCGGTGCTGCGGATGCACGAATTCTGGCCCGGCCATCGGGACGGGTCGCCCAGCACCGACGGGCCGTCGAGCAGCATGATGCGCTGGATCTCGGGTTCGGTCGCCATCAGGATGTAGGCGATGCTTTCATCGACAAAGCCATCCCAGGTCGTGGCCGCATTGGCGAGGATCTCGCCCAGGCGGGTCGTCATTTCATGGTCGATCTGGCCCACGACAGCTTCGAGCAGCCCCTTCTTGTCACCAAAGTGATGGTACAGCGCGCCACGCGTCAAGCCCGCCTGCGCTGTCAGGTCGTCCATCGAACTTTCGGCAAAGCCCTTCATGGCGAAGGCCTCGCGCGCCGCCTTGATCAATTTGGCGCGCGTCTCAGCAATCATGTCCGCCCGTTTCTGTGCCATTCGCTTTCTCTCTTTCTGTCAAAAATTCACATACGCGGCGAATGTCAGTTGACATACGCTGCGTATGCAAATAGTATACATCACATACGAACCGTATGTGAATCTACAGGAGCGCGCATGACCACACGATGCAGCGACAGGACGATCGGCCTGATCGTCAACCCGATCGCCGGCATGGGCGGCCGCGTCGGATTGAAAGGGACGGATGGCCCGGCAGCACTGGCCGAAGCGCGCCGCCGTGGCGCCCAGCCCACAGCGAACGGTCGTGTTCTCCAGGCCTTGCAGCAGCTGGCGCCACATGCCGGTTCCACAATCATCCTCACCGGTTCCGGCGTGCTTGGCGCCGAAGCCGCCATCACAGCCGGCTTCGACATCCGTGTCGTGCACATGGCAGCTGGAGAGAGCAGCGCGAACGACACGCGCGTTGCCGCTCAGGCGATGCTGGAAGCGGGCGTCGACCTGCTGCTGTTCGCCGGCGGCGATGGCACCGCGCGCGACATTCTCGACATTGTGGGCGAGGCCGTGCCCGTCGTCGGGATTCCGGCCGGCGTCAAGATGGTGTCGGCGGTGTTCGGCACCACGCCCGCAAACGCGGGGATGCTGGCCGGGCGCTATCTGGCCGGCGACACCGCCATTCGTCTGCGCGAAGCCGAGGTCATGGACATCGACGAAGACGCCATACGGAGTGACCGGGTCTCGACCCGTCTGTATGGCTATGCGCGCAGTCCCTTCCTGCGTGCTTATTCGCAGAACGCCAAGTCCGGCTCGAGCCTGCACGCCGATGCAGCGCTCGACGCCGTCTGCCGCGACATCGCCCGCGAGATGCAACCAGGCGGCCTGTACATCCTGGGCCCGGGCTCCACCACACGGCGGGTGATGGCGGCGCTGGATCTGCCAGCAACGCTGCTCGGTGTCGATGCGGTACTGGACGGCCAGCTCGTCGGCGCCGACCTGGCCGAGGCCGACCTGCTGCGCTTGATGCAGGGCCGCGCCACAACGCTGATCGCCGGCGTGCTGGGCGGCCACGGAAGCCTGTTCGGCCGGGGTAACCAGCAACTCAGCACGGCAGTCCTGCGCCAGATTCCGCGTGAGCGCATCGTCGTCGTCGCCGCGATGGACAAGCTGCTGGCGCTGACTCCCCGGCGCCTGTTCGTCGACACCGGCGACAACGAATTCAACACCCGACTTGCGGGTCACCTGCCAGTACGGTTCGCACCCGGTCGTTCGATCGTTCTTCAGGTCGAGTAACTTTTTCCCTGTTCACCACGAAAGGAATGCCCCATGCGCGACCACATCGCCCATCCTTATATGGCCAATTCAGTGCCTGCGATCCAGCAGGAGATGCTCGATGCAATCGGCGTCGACAGCATCGAGACACTGTTCAGCCAAATTCCGCTCGATCACCGCACGCAGCGGCCGATCGACCTGCCACCAGCCCTGACTGAAGTACAGCTTCGCCGCCATGTCCTCGACATTCTCGCGAAGAACAAGACGGTCGAGGACAACCTGAACTTCCTCGGTGCCGGTGTGTGGCAGCATCACGTACCGGCGGCCTGCGACGAAGTCGTGCGCCGCAATGAGTGGCTCACCTCCGTGTTCGGCGAACCAAGTTCGGATCACGGCCGCAATCAGGCCTGGTTCGAGTTCTGCAGCCAGCTTGGCGAACTGCTGGAGCTCGACCTGGTTGCGCTGCCGGTGCGTAGCTGGGGCGTGGCTGCCGGCCATGCACTCAGGATGGCCTCGCGCCTGACCGAACGCCATGAGGTCGTGGTCGTGCGCGCGATCGACCCCGAACGCCTGGGCGTGATCCAGAACTTCTGTGAGCCGGTACAGATGGCGAGCCATCTTGCGATCCGGCTGGTGGACTTCGATCCGGCGACGGGCATGATGGACCTGACCCACCTGCGCACACTGGTGGGCCCGGATACCGCCGCGGTGTACTTCGAGACGCCTTCCTACTTCGGCGTCATCGAACAGCAGGGCGCCGCCATTGCCGCCATTGCGCACGCTGCCGGCGCCGAAGTGATCGTGGGAGTCGATCCGATCTCGCTGGGCGTCCTGGCCACGCCAGCGACCTATGGCGCCGATATCGTCGTGGGCACCACCCAGCCGCTGGGCGTGCACATGAATATCGGGGGCGGTGTCAGCGGGTTCATGGCCTCGCGCGACGAAGAGCGCTACGCGCGCCAGTACCCGACCCTGTTCATCAGCATCGGCGAGACCACCGAGCCGGGTGAGTACGGCTTCGGCCTGAGCCTGTTCGAGCAATCCTCGTACGGTTTGCGCGACAAGGGGAACGACTGGACGGGCCACTCGGTGTACATGTGGGCCATCGCCAATGCCGCCTACATGGCGATGATGGGGCCGAAAGGCTTCGAACAGGTTGGCGAATTGATCCTGCAGCGCGCGCATTACGCCGCACGCCAGCTGGCAGCCATTCCCGGCGTGACCGTCACGTTCCCGGACGGCTTCTTCAAGGAGTTCGTCGTGCGATTCGACGGGCAGGGGCCAGGCGTGGCCGAGGTTAACCAGCGCCTGCTCGCGCAAGGTATTTTCGGCGGCAAGGATTTGAGCCGCGAATTTCCCGAACTGGGTGCCAGTGCGCTGTTTTGCGTTACCGAAGTACACACCCAGGCCGATATCGACCGCCTGGTCCAGGCAATCAACAAGGTGATCAATGATGCATAAGCCAGTCAAGCAATACCACGCGCCCGTCTGGAACGAACCGATCGTTCTGGAGATGGGCTACCCGGGCCGCCGCGGTGTCGTCTTTCCCGAAGTGGAAGCGGACATTCACGCCACGGTCGGCACCGGGCCCGGCCTGGTACCGGCGGCCATGCGGCGCAAGCGCAGGCCCGCTCTGCCCGAAATGTCCGAGCCGGAAGTGCTGTACCACTACCTGCGCCTGTCGCAGCAAACGCTCGGCATGATGAATATCAGCCTGTTCGGAACCTGCACGATGAAGTACAACGCCCAGATCAACGAAGCGCTCGCATGGCGCCCCGAAGTCACCCATGTCCATCCGCTGCAGGACGAAGACACGCTGCAGGGTGCACTGGAAATTATTCATGGCATGGACCTTATCCTGCGCGAGCTGTCAGGAATGGACCAGTTTGTATTTCAGGCCGGGGGCGGCGCCGATGCGGCCTACACCAGCTGCGCGGTGACCCGGTCCTACCATGCCGCGCGCGGAGAGCTGGAACAGCGCAATGAAATCATCACGACGATCCAGACCCATCCAAGCAGCGCCGCCACGGCGGCGGCGGCCGGCTTCAAGGTCGTCACGCTGATGATCGACGACGACACAGGCTACCCGTCGCTGGCAGCGCTGAAGGCGGCGGTATCGGAGCGCACGGCCGCGCTGATGGTGAACAATCCGGACGACATGGGCGTCTACAATCCCGAGATCAAGGAGTGGACCCGCATCGTGCACGAAGCAGGTGGCTTGTGCTTTTACGATCACGCGAACTTCAACGGCGTGATGACGCGCCTGCGCGCGCGCGAACTCGGCTTCGATGCGTGCATGTTCATGCTGCACAAGACCTTTGGCGCGCCAAAGAGCGGCGTCGGCGGTCCGGCGGTCGGGGCATATGGCTGCTCTGCCGAGCTGGCGCCGTTCATGCCCAAGCCGGTCGTGGTATTGGAGGACGGGCGCTATCGGCTCGATCACGACCGTCCACAAAGCTGCGGCAAGATCCGTGAATTCTGGGGCAATGTGCCGGTCATCATCAAAGCCTATGCCTGGGCGCGCGCGATGGGCGCAGCTGGCATGGCCGAGGCGGCCGACATCTCGGTCCTGTCAAACAACTACATGGAAAAAGGCTTGCTGGCGATTAAGGGCGTGACCCGTTCGCACCCGGATGCGACGAGCCCGAGGCTGGAAATGACGCGCTACAGCCTCCAGCAACTCAAGGAAGACACGGGGGTAGATGCCCATGACGTCCAGAACCGCATGACCGATTTCGGCATTGATGCCATGTGGAGCAGCCATCACCCCTGGCTGATTCCCGAGCCGTTCACGCCGGAGGCAGGCGAGATGTACGGCAAGGAAGCACTCGACACCTGGATTGCCGTGCTCGCCCAGATTTCCGATGAAGCCTACAGCGATCCGGAACTGGTCAAGACCGCCCCGCACAATGCAGCGATCCATCGCCTGAAGGGCCATCTTGATGATCCATCCCAATGGGCGATGACCTGGCGCGCCTACCGGCGCAAAGTGCTTGATATAAACCCGGGCCCCGTGTCACCCACAGATCAATTGACCGCACATCACAACGTCAATCCGCAATAAAAAGTAGGGTCAGAGTCGAATTGTTTGCCAATTTTTAAAAATCAATTGAAAATTAATTCGACTCTGACCCCAATTAAATCATAAGAATTTTCACATGATTTAAATCTGCTAACCCAGTGCAATTTTCTCGCTTGCTATTGGGATATTGCTAATTAATTCTACTCTGACCCTCATTGTTCAGGGGGGTGAGGCGTTTGACGATGAGGCCGTTCTGGATGACGACGGTGGGGGCTTCCAGCAGGCGGACGTTGACCGTCGGGTCGCCTTCGACGGCGACCAGGTCGGCGTAGCGGCCGGGTTCGATGATGCCGACGTCCTTGCGTGCCAGTGCTTCGGCGGCGTTGATGGTGGCGCTCTGGATGGCTTGCAGTGGCGTCATGCCATACTGGACCATGACAGCGAACTGCTTGCCGTTGCCGCCGTGCGGGTGGACGCCGGCGTCGGTGCCGTAGACCATTTTCACGCCGGCTGCATGCGCGCGCTTGAAGTTCTGGCGCTGCAGTTCCGTCACTTCGCGGTCCTTGCGCAGATTGTCTTCCAGCACGCCGTTCTTCTTGCCCTCAAGCGCCGTGTAGCTGCCGTTGTAGATGTCCATCGACAGCCACGCGCCGTGCTTCTTGGCCAGGGCGATGCCTTCGTCGTCGATCAGGCTGGCGTGTTCGATCGTGTTCACGCCGGCGCGGATGGCGTCCTTGATGCCGGCGGCGCCGTGCGCGTGCGCGGCGACCTGCAGGCCCCACTGGTGCGCTTCTTCGACGGCCGCGCGCAGTTCGGCGAGGTTCATTTGCTGCTGGCCCGGCTCGGTGTTGCGCGAGAAGACGCCGCCCGTGGCGCACACCTTGATGACCTGGGCGCCGTACTTGCGCAGCGAGCGCACCGACTTGCGCACTTCGTCCGGCCCGTCGGCGTTGTACGGGCCTTTCTGGTCCATCGATGGCGGGAAGTAGGTGCTGTCGCAGTGGCTGCCGGTCGGGCCGAATGACCAGGCGGCGGGGATGATGCGCGGGCCGCGCACCTTGCCGGCGGCGATCGCCTGGCCCAGGCCGACGTCGTTCCAGTCCGCCGCGCCCAGATTGCGCACCGTGGTAAAGCCCGCGTCGAGCGTCTTGCCCGCATGCGCCACGGCCAGCGCCGACCAGAAGCGGTCGTTGTATTCGAGGTTGCTGTAGCCGCCGTAGGTGGGGTCGGAATCGAGGTGGACGTGCATGTCGATCAGGCCGGGCAGCAGCGTCATGCCGGGCAGGTCGATGCGCGTGGCGGCTTCGCCAGCGGCAGCAGTCGCAGTCCCAGCGCCACCTGCGCGCCCGATGCTGACGACTTTACCGTCGCGCACCAGGATCTCGGGCTTGTCGATCATGCGCCCGGTTTTCACGTCCAGCAGCCGCTCGGCGCTGATGATGACGTCGGCGGCGTGGACGCCGGACCAGCCCAGGGTGGCCATGCACAGG
>Ga0308158_10003802_pt1 | contig 13044 bp, 12 predicted proteins | sample PhyBR2_FD_201038 | JGI IMG/M metagenome (GOLD analysis project Ga0308158, IMG submission 201038) | Phyllosphere microbial communities from UC Gill Tract Community Farm, Albany, California, United States - DLSLB.R2 | ecosystem: Host-associated > Plants > Phyllosphere > Unclassified | place: USA... | reverse complement strand
CACCGGCCTCAACCCCGAAGAAGGCCTCTGGCACCGCACCGGATGGCTCCGCAACCGATGACACACCCGACCCATCCACACGTTTTGGCCTATAAGCCGATGATCACCGGCGGGAGCGTGAACAACACCACGATGATGACCGCGGTGCTCGAACACTTCCGCGTGCCCCGCGCTAGGAAAGGCAGGCCGCGGACCAGGCCGGACCGGGTGCTCGCGGACAAGGGGGTACCCGTCGAAGGCGAGCCGGGCATGACTGCGCACTCGAGGAATCGCGGCGACGATCCCCGAACGCGACGACCAGATCGCGCACGATCGCAAGAAGTCCGGCCGACCTACCGACTTCGGCGAGCAACAACAGGACCGCTATAAGTGGTCACAACGTCGTCGAACGCTGCTTCAACCGGCTCAAGCAATGGCGCCGGATCGCGATGCGCTCAGACAAACTCGCCCGCACCTACCGCGCCGGCATCTGCCCTGCCGCGACCCCAATCTGGATCAAGACCGACTCGATCAACACGGCCTAGGTTGACGTTAGCACCGGCTTCCCGACTCTGTCGACACTGCTGGTGACGGGCCTCGCATACGTCGGCGTGACGCTCGCCGCCTGAGGTGGCACCACCGTTCCCCGCGCGCGGGACTGGACCCCGCTCGCGGGGACCCGCAAGGCACCGAGGTGGCCCTACTCCGCCACGGGCCCGCCGCGGCCGATCTGCTCGTAGGCTTCCGGGTCGCTGCGCCGGATGCGCAGCGCCCACACCACACCGGCCAGGCCGGGCACGATGACGAGCGCGGGCAGGACGTAGGTGGCCGCGGTGGGCTCGTCCTGATCGAGCAGGACGTTGAAGTTCACCAGAATCAGCACCAGCACGATGAAGAGGGCGATACCCGCGATGACGGGAGCGATCAGGCGGCTTCCCGCACCCACGTCACGCGCGTCCCGGCGGAAGAAGCCGATGACGGCGAGCGCGACCACGAACATCAGGAGCACGAGCCCCAGCGCTCCGGTGTTCGTCAGCCAGGAGAAGAGCGTCACGACGGGGAAGAGCGGACCCAGCTCGGAACCGGCCCCGAAGGCCGCGAACACGAGAACCACGATCACCGCGATCGCACTCTGAGTGAGAGATCCCACCCACGGGGCGCCATGGCGCCGACGAAGAGCAGCGAGGCGCCCGGGAAGCACACGTTCGCGACCGAGGGAGAAGAGATAGCGCGCCACGGCGTTGTGGAACGAGACCAGCGCGGCGAACAGGCTCGTGATGAACAGCACAGACATGAGGTCCACCATCAGCGTGCCGAACTGACCCCCGATGAAGCCGAAGAACAACGGTGGGCCCGCCTCTTCCGGCGTGATGCCCCCTCCGGTGATCTTGTCCGATCCCACGGCCAGCGCCAGGGCCCACGACGAGAGGGCGTAGAACGCCCCGATGATGAGGACGGCGCTGAACGTCGCCCGCGCCACGGTGCGCTTCGGATCCTTCGCCTCCTCGCCGTAGATGGCGGCCGACTCGAAGCCCATGAAGGCCGCGATGCCGAAGACCAGCACCGCGCCGATCCCCGGCGTGAACAGTTCCGCGGGCGAGATCGGCCGGGCGGTGAAGCCTTCGGCAGGGTTCGCGAACGCAGCGATGTCGAACACCAGGACGGCCGCGAACTCGAGCAGCACGAAAAGACCCAGCACGCGCGCCGAGAGGTCGACGCGATTCACGCCCATCACCGCGACGACCGCGATGCACACCAGCACGGGGATCCACCACGGCACGTCCCAGCCGAGTTTCTCGGCGAGAAGCGTGGAGACCTGAAAGCCGAACATGCCGTAGATGCCGATCTGCATGCAGTTGTACGAGACGAGGGCGATGAGCGCAGCTCCCACCCCGACGGGCCGCCCGAGGCCCTGCGCCGCATAGGCCGAGAAGGCGCCGGCGTTCGTGACGAAGCGGCTCATCGCCGCGTACCCGACCGCGAACGTCGCAAGAGCGATCGCGAGGACGACGTAGGCGATGGGGATCGCAACCGATCCGGTCACCGAGTACGCGGTCGTCGCTCCCCCGGCGATCACGGTCAGCGGCGCCGAGGCCGCGATGATCATCATCGTGATGGCGGGCGCCCCCAGGCGACGGCGCGTGGCGGCGGGGGCGGCGGTCAGCAGATCGGGCGAGGCGCTCATGGGAACTCCAGTGTTCATCGAGTGCAGTTGGGGTGCCGTCAGTCTCGTGCGCCGCGCACCACGGCCGTTGTCCGTTTCCGCACGGCTGTTGACCACACTCGCATGGTGAACTCACGCCCGTAGGGTGATGTCGTGGTCAATTCTCCTGGACGTGAAGCCCTGCTGCGCTCGACCATCGCCGTGGTCGCCGATCAGGGACTGCGAGCACTCACCTATCGCGCGGTCGCCGCCCATGCCGGTGTCTCCCACGGGCTGGTCCGCCACCATTTCGGCTCCCGTGACCAGCTCATCACGGCGGCGCTGGAGTACGCGGTGGAGGAGAGCCTGCGTGAGACCAGCATGCGCACGCCCTCGATGAGCGCCGCCGAGTTCGCGTCAGGACTCGAATCCGCCACGGGGCGGGACATGAGCGTGGAGGCGTTCCAGTACGAACTGCTCCTCGAATCGCGCCGACGCCCCGAGCTGCGCGAACACGTCACGCGGTACTACGAGGCCTACCGGCGCGCGACCACCGAGCGGATGCACGAGCTCGGCATTCACGACGACGACCTGATCGCCGCGATCTGGTTCGCCCTGGACGGCATGGTGCTCAAGGAACTCGTCCTCGGCGAGAGCCCCGACATCGAGCGGGCGCTCGCCCGCATCCGGCGCCTGATCGCGGAGGTCTCGCGCACCGACTGACGCCGGCGGCTCCCTCCCGGATCGGGAGCGCCGCAGGAAATCGCTTGACTATCCATCTGGATAGTCCTAGTCTCGGCTCCACTGAGAACGAACCAAAGGCGGTTTTCCATGCACTCGATGCGCTCCCCTCATGTCACCATCGTCGGTGCCGGCTTCTCCGGTCTGGTCGCCGCGCGCGAACTGGAGGCGAACGGCGTCGACGTCTCGATCTTCGAGGCTCGCGATCGTATCGGAGGCAGGGCATGGACCGACGAGCGCCTCGGCCACTCGCTCGAGATGGGTGCCACGTGGGTGCACTGGATGCAGCCGTTCATCTGGACGGAGATCGCGCGCTATGACCGATCCATCCACCCCAGCCCCGTGGCAGAAACCGCCTACTGGATCAGCGCGGGGCACGTGCACTCGGGCACCGAGGCCGAGCTGGACGCGAAGCTGGAACGCCCCCAAGCGAAGATCTTCTCCGGCTCCCGCGATTTCTTCCCCTTCCCGCACGACCCGCTGCACATCCTCGACGGCGCCGATGCGGAGCTGATCGACCGCTTCCGCGCGGCCGATGAGGGCGGCGTTCTGGATGCGCTCCGCGACGGCGACTTCAGCCAGGAGGAGATCGATCTGGCGGATGCGTACTGGTCCGCCGGGTACAACGGCCACACCGCGAGCGCGTCCCCGCTGATGGCAAAACACTGGGCCGCCCTCAGCGATCACCGCCTCTCCCTGCTGGACGAGCAGACCCTGCGCTACAAGCTGGTGGGTGGCATGCGCGGCATCTACGAGGCGATCGCCGCGGACCTGCGCGCACCGGTCACGCTGAGCACCGCCGTCACGGCTGTGGCGCACACCGACTCCGGCGCTTCCGTGACCCTCGCCGACGGCACCGTCGTCGACTCCGACGCCGTGATCGTCACCGCACCGCTGGGAGCGCTGAACCGCATCACGTTCGCACCGGAGCTTCCCGCGGAGGCGCGGGAGGTGATCGATACGGGATTCAACTCCACGGGTTTCAAGATCTGGATCAAGGTCCGCGGCCATCACTCACTGATCGCCTACGCGCCCACCGGGCACCCCCTCGCCCTCATCCGCAGCGAGTACTTCCTCGACGATGACACCACGATCCTCGTGGGGTTCGGCCCCGATCACTCCCGCATCGATCTGCACGACCCGCAGGGTGTGCAGGAGATCCTGCGAGCCTGGCGTCCCGATCTGGAGGTGATCGAGACCACCGGTCACGACTGGGTGGCCGACCCCTGGTCCGGACAGACCTGGGCAACGCCTCGATCGGGGCAGTTCCTCCATGGCTGGAGCCTGTTCCGAGACACCAGCACGCGGCTGCGATTCGCCGGAGCAGACTGGGCCTCCGGCTGGAACGGTGTGGTGGTCGACGGTGCCATCGAGACCGGGATCACCACGGCCCGGCGTCTGCTCGCGGATCTGCGGAGGTGACGACATGACACTGGCGAGCGTGGATTCCCTGCTGGATTTCTCACAGTTCCGCGCTGCGGTGAACGACTCCTTCGTCCCGCTGCAGGTCACCTCCGACCGCCCCGAACCGTTCGCGGGCCGCATCCGTCATGCCGACCGTGATGGCGTTCACCTCTCGCTCGTGGAGGCGACCGCGCACCAGGTGGAGCGCACACCCGCCCTCATCGCCGCACGGCAGCGGCACTGTTTCAAGGTGGGCATGCAGCTGAGCGGGCGCGGAATCCTGGTGCAGGACGGGCGCGAGACTCTGCTCGAGCCCGGATCGCTGAGCATCTACGACACCTCGCGACCGTACTCGCTGGCCTTCGACGGGCCGTTCCGCAACTTCGTCGTGATGCTCCCCGCGGATCGCATCGATCTGCCCCTGGAAGCCGTCTCCCATCTCACCGCGGCGCCGCTGCACCTGGCGGGAGGCGCTGCTCCGCTCGTCACGGGGTTCCTCCGCGGGCTCGCCGAGGATCCGGAGGCCATCGCGGGGCCGGTGGGCTCGCGCATCGCCCGGAGCACCGTCGACCTCATCGTCGCCCTTCTCTCGCAAGAGCTCGCCCAGGCCCCCGCCGCTGCAGACCCGCGCCGGCAGTTGTTCGAAGACGTGCTGCTGTTCATCGAGGAGCACCTGCGCGACACCGATCTGGACCCGGCGCACATCGCCGCCGCGCACTTCATCTCCCCCCGCCTGCTGCACGCCCTGTTCCAGGAGAACGGCCGGACGGTCAGCACATGGGTGCGCCGGCGGCGCCTGGATCAGTGCCGCGTGCGCCTCGCCGATCCTGCCCTGGCACACCGATCGGTGATGAGCATCGCCACCGACTGGGGCTTCACCGACCCCGCCCACTTCAGCCGCGTCTACCGTGCCGAGTTCGGCTGCTCGCCCAGCAGCACGCGCACGACCGCGATCGATCACCACACGGAGGACACCAGCCATGCACACCTATGACGACCTGCTCGCCGCCGTCATCTCGGATCACCGCCCCGCGCGCGACGTGCTCGATCCCGCCACCGGTGAGCTGATCGGCCGCGCTCCCGCGGGCGATGCCTCCCAGCTGGCACCGGCCATCGAGCGCGCGCGCCGCGCTCAGCCCGCGTGGGCGGCCCTGTCCGACGACGAGCGATGCGCGGCGCTGTCACGGGCGGCCGATGCGATCGAGGAGTCAGCGGAGGCGCTGGCACTCGTACTGTCCCGCGAACAGGGAAAGCCGCTGAACGGCCCGAACGCTCGCTTCGAGGTGGGCGCCTGCGTCGCCTGGCTGCGCGCCACGGCCGCCACACCGCTGCCGGTGGAGACGGTCGTGGATGACGGCGAGACATACGCCGAGCTGCACTACCGGCCGATCGGCCTCGTCGGGGCGATCACCCCGTGGAACTGGCCGATGATGATCGCCATCTGGCAGATCGCACCCGCGCTGCGCATGGGCAACGCGGTGGTCGCCAAGCCGTCCGAGTACACCACGCTCAGCGGACTCGCGCTGGCCGCGGTCATGAACGAGGTGCTGCCCGAGGGTGTGCTCACGATGATCACCGGCGACGGGGCGGTGGGTGCCGCACTGGTGGCGGACCCCGCGTTCGGCAAGATCATGTTCACTGGATCCACGGCGACGGGACAGCGCATCGTGGCGGCGTCCGCGCCGAACCTCACCCGCCTCACCCTGGAGCTCGGGGGCAACGATGCGGGCATCGTGCTTGCGGATGTCGACCCGCGAGCGATCGCCGAGGACCTGTTCTGGGGCGCCTTCATCAACACCGGCCAGACGTGTGCCGCCCTGAAACGCCTCTACGTCCACGACGACGTCTACGACGCCGTGGTGGATGCCCTCCACGAGGTGGCTGCTGCGATGCCGATGGGCGTGGGAACCGATGAGGCCAACGTGCTCGGGCCGCTGCAGAACCGGATGCAGTGGTCGGTGGTCGACCGCCTCGTCGAGGCCGCACGTGACAGCGGCGCACGCATCGTCATGGGCGGAGACCCCGACCGGCAGGCGCCTGGGAACTTCTACCCGACCACGCTGGTGGCCGACATCGCACCGGAGAACCCGCTGGTGCTGGAGGAGCAGTTCGGCCCGGCACTGCCGATCGTCCGCTACCGCGATGTGGAAGAGGCCATCGCTCTCGCGAACGGGGTGTCGGTGGGCCTCGGCGCATCGGTGTGGACGGCCGACCGGGATCGGGCGCGGGAGATCGCGGGACGGCTGCAGGCCGGCACCGTCTGGATCAACTCGCACGGCGGGGTGCACCCGCTCATCCCGTTCGGTGGGGTGAAGCAGTCGGGGTACGGCCTGGAGTTCGGCGTGGAGGGCCTGAAGTCCGTGGCGGTGCCGCAGGTGATCAACGGCTGACACCCACAGGAGGACAGGGGATCCCGCCACCCTCGGGCGGGATCCCCTGTCCTTCGTTTCTCTCTTCAGGAGCGGCGGGCGCTCAGACTCGACGGAGTCGCGGCGAACTCACGAGCGAACGCCACCGAGAACGCCGACGGTGACGCGTAACCGAGATCGGTCGCCACCTGCGAGACACTGCGATGACGCAGCATCGGGATCGAGGCCAGCAGCAGTGCGCGGGTGCGCCAGGCGGCAGGGCTCATCCCGGTCTCAGCGACGAAGCGCCGCGTGAGCGCGCGCTCGCTCATCCCGACGCGACGGGCCCAGACGGCGTTGGTGACGGCCGCATCGGGGTCCGCGACGAAGGCTCGGCACAGCGCGGCGAACGGCGCATGCACCGGCAGCGGAACGTGCAGCGGCGTCTCGGGAAGCGTCGCGAGCTCATGCAGGATGAGGGCGATGAGGGCTCCGTCCCGGCCCTCCGGGACGTAGCCCGCGGGGAGGTCGGAGGCTGCCAGCAGAAGCTCACGCAGCATCGGGCCGACCCCCACCACCCGACACGAAGCCGGCCACCAGGGGACCGCCGACGGCTCGATGTAGAGACTGGATGTCTGCACGTCGAGCATCCTCACGCGATGCCGGGTGCGCGGCGGGATGAGGACGCCGCGTTCGCCGGGCACGGTCCAGGCGCCATCGTCGGTCTCCACCAGCATCGTTCCCGTGGCCGCATACAGGAACTGCGCGCGGCGGTGCTCATGCCAGTCCAGCAAGTGTCCCGGCGGGTAGTCGGTGGCGATCGGCAGCACCGGTACCGGGAGGTGATCGACCACGGGGAGCGACACGTTACGCACGCCTCGAGCATAGGGGCCGGAACTCACATGTTCCTGCCCGTCATTCGAATGCCAGCCGATCCGGACCCCGGTGTACTGGGTTCAGTGATGCTTCTTCTCCTCCTCATCGGCGTTCTCACCGGTCTCACCACGGTGCTCTTCGGCTTCGGCGGGGGGTTCGTCACCGTGCCGGTCATCATGTGGGTGGAGCTCGCCGCTGGCGCAGACGCGGGGCGCGTGGCCGTGGCGACGTCGGCGGTGGTGATGGTCACGGGCGCCGCCGTCGCAACCCTCGCCACATCGCGCGATGTGCTCGGCCGGCTGCGGGGGCGTCGGCTGCTGCTCGTTCTGCTCGGCGCCGGTGGTGCCGCGGGCGCCGCCGCAGCGCTGCACCTCCCCGCCCGCATCGCGTCGGCCGGGTTCGTCGTCTACCTGGCGGCGACCATCATCGACGTGCTCGTCCGACCGGGCTTCCTGCGTCCTGGCGCGGCGACGGATCGGCGAGCCCGCGCGATCCCCGATGTGCTCGGGTTTCCGATCGGCGCCATCGCTTCCTTCCTGGGCGTCGGTGGCAGCGTGATGACGGTCCCGCTCCTGCGCAGGTCGGGGCTGGCGATGAGCATCGCCACAGCACTGGCGAATCCGCTGACTCTCGCGGTCAGCATCCCCGCGATGGTCGTCTTCCTCACCGCGAACGCCGCCGCCGTGCCGGGCGGGATGCTGATGATCGGTGCCGTGGACGCGGGCGCCGCCGCTCTCCTACTCCTCGGAGCGATTCCGACGATCATCCTGCTGCGGCGCCGCCCGCCGCGCATCCCCGACCGGGTCCACGCCTGGACCTACCTGGCTCTCCTGGTCGCGGCCGCCGCCGCGATGCTTCCACGCGTGCTCTGAGCCGACGCTCGACGTCGCGAAACGAGGACAATGTCGCCGAAAGAGGACGGAAACCGTGGTTCGGTCCTCGGTTGGCGACATTCTCCTCGTTTCACGGCACCCCCGTTTCACGGCACCCCCGCTACACGGCGCCCCCGCTTCACGGCGCCATCGTTTCGCGACGGCGTCGCCCGGGTTCATGATTGATCCTTGTGATCCTTGCCCTCGTCGGTGGCGTGCTGCTCGTCGCCGGACTCACTGCGGTGGCGACCGGAGTTCTGCCCACGGACGACGCGCTGCTCGTCGCCGACCGCGTGTGGCCCGTCCTGCTGTTCGTGCTCTCCGTCACCATCGTCGCCGAGCTCGCCGCCCTCGCCGGTGTCTTCGACGCGCTGGCCTCCCGCTTGGCGCGGTGGGCCCGCGCGCGCGTGGTCGTGCTCTGGCTGCTGGTGGTCGCTCTCGCCGTGCTGGTCACCGCCTTCCTGTCGCTCGATACGACCGCGGTCCTGCTCACCCCCGTCGTGATCGCCGTGGCGCGCGCCAATGGCCTGCGCCCGCTGCCGTTCGCCTTCGTCACCGTCTGGCTCGCCAACACCGCGTCACTGTTCCTTCCGGTGTCCAACCTCACCAATCTGCTCGCGGCCCACACGCTCGACGGCGGCAACGCGGCCACCTTCGTGAGGCTGATGTTCTGGCCCGCCCTCGTCGCAGTCCTCGTCACCGTCGGGGTGCTCTGGCTCATCAGCCGACGCTCACTGCGAGGGACGTTCGTCCCTGCACCGCCGGTCGCCGTCAGCGATCCCACGCTGCTGCGGTTCTGCAGCGTGGTCCTGATCGTGATGATGCCCGTGCTGGTCATCCTCCCGCCGTGGCTGCCTGCGACCCTTGCCGCGATACTCATGCTCGCCGTGTTCACCCGGCGAGCGCCCGGCACGCTGCGGTGGACGCTGGTCCCCTGGCAGCTGGTGGTGTTCGCATCCGGGCTGTTTCTCGCGGTGGCGGTGCTCGAGCAGCTGGGATCGGCCGCGTTCCTGGCCTCCGTCGTCGGCAGCGGGGACGATCTGCTCTCGCTCTGGCAGGTCGCCGGGGTCGGCATGCTCGGCGCGAACCTGGTGAACAATCTGCCCGCGTACCTGGCTCTGGAAGCCACAGCGGGCTCGCCTGCCCGCCTGGCCGCCTTGCTCATCGGGGTGGGCGCGGGCCCTCTGATTACACCGTGGGCATCGCTGGCGACCCTGCTGTGGCATTCACGTCTCAGCAGCCTCGGCGTCGCCGTCCCCTGGCGCCGCTATGTTCTCCTCGGCTGTCTGGCCGGCCCGCTCGTGGTCGCGTGCGCGGTGCTTCCGCTCGCCCTGGGTTGACACCGCACCGGCTCACCCCGGAAAGGAAACGCCGCCGAACGAGGACGAAACTCCTGTTTCGACCCGGTTGCGGCGGCGGTTCCTCGCGTTCGGAAGACGAAGACTCAGACGTACCAGTCGCGCGCCGCGTTGGCGACGCTCGGCTCCGCGCGGTGCAGAGCCGGCTGGGCGGCCCAGCCGACGCCGTTGGCCAGCACCTGATGGATCTGCGGCTGGTGATAGACCGGGTACTCCTGGTCTCCGGGGCTGAAGTAGAAGATCCGGCCCTTGCCGCGTGTGAAGGTCACACCCGAACGGAACACCTCGCCGCCGGTGAACGAGCTGATGAAGATCAGGTCGTCGGGATCGGGGATGTCGAAGAGTTCGCCGTACATCTCCTGCTCGGGGATGATCAGCGGGCTCTCGACGCCCGCGGCGATGGGGTGCGAGGGCTTCACCGTCCACACCAGTTCGCGCTCCCCCTCGTTGCGCCACTTGAGCGAGCACGTGGTGCCGAGCAGGCGGATGAAGATCTTCGAGAAGTGGCCGGAGTGCAGCACGATCAGCCCCATGCCGCCGAGCACGTGCCGCTGCACGCGCTCGACGATCTCGTCGCTGACCTCGTCGTGGGCGATGTGGCCCCACCACAGCAGCACATCGGTGCGCGCGAGCGTCTCCTCCGAGAGCCCGTGCTCGGGGTCGATCAGCGTGGCGGTGGAGATGTCGGCGTTCGGATAGTGGGCACGCAGACCGGCCGCGATGGCGCCGTGCATCCCGTCCGGATACATCTCCGCCATCGTGACGGGCTCGTTGCGTGCTTCGTGCACACCCTCGTTCCAGACCAGGATGTTCAGCTTCTCCGTGCGGGTCACAGCTGCACTTCCCGACCCTCGCGAGCGGATGCGTAGCAGGCGTCGATCACCCGCGTGCGCTTCAGGGCGAGCGAACCGTCGTGACGCTTCCACTCTTCCTCCCCGGCACGGACCGCCGCGACGAAGTCGATCACCACGCCCAGGTGCATGCCGCTCTCGCCCACCTCGGGCGAGTAGTCGGCGTTCTCGGCGCCGTTGTCGCGGAAGATGCGCAGTTCGCCCGGATCCCCCGCCACGCGCAGCTCCGCACCGCCGTCGGTGCCGTAGACGAGGAAGTTCATCTCGTCGTCCGGGTTGCGGTAGCTGGCCCAGCCGGCCTCGATGAGAAGGGTGGCACCGCCTTCGAGACGCAGGAACGCGGTGGCGAAGTCCTCGACTCCGAACGCGTGATCGGTGGCCGCGGCGCTGTACTGCGCGTTGCCACCGAGGCCGCGCGGACCGAGCTCAGAGTACGTGCTCGCCGACACGGCCAGCACCTCCGGCTCGCCCAGCAGGTCCAGCGCATAGTCGAGCACGTGCACGCCGATGTCGGCGAGGGGTCCGCCTCCCGCGAGTGCGGGGTTGGTGAACCAGCTGCCCAGCATCGGAATGCCCTGGCGGCGCAGCCACGCGGCCTTCGCGAAGTACGGCCGCCCCACCTCACCGCGGTCGATGGCGCCCTTGAGTGCCTGGATGTCGCCACGGCGACGGTGGTTGAACGCGACGTCGAGCACACGACCCGCCGCGCGGGCGGCGTCGACCATCTGCTGGCCTTCCTCACCGTTGCGCGCGATCGGCTTCTCGCTCAGCACGTGGATCCCCCGCTGCAGCGCGGCGATGGCGATGGGCGCGTGCAGGAAGTTGGGCACGGCCACGCTGATGGCATCCAGCCCGTCGAGTTCGAGCAGGTCCTCCCAGCGCGCGAACGTGTTCGCCACCGCGTACTTCTCCGCTGCGGCGGCGAGCAGATCCTGCTCCATCGCCGCGACCGCGACGATCTCCACACCCTCGATGGTGCTGTACGCGTCCAAGTGCTGCTGGCCAGCCCAGCCCAGGCCGATCACGCCGACCTTCAGATCCGTGGTCACAATGTTCCTTCTCTTCGACGGCGCCATCCCAGTAGATTCGGATTGCAAATCAACGCCGATTGCGACTACTCAACCATCCTGTGCCCCTGATCGTCAACCCTGAATCGAATCGATACGATCTCCGTTCACCGCACACACATCGCCCTGCTCCGGCCCCGACAGGAGCCCCGGCGGGGCGAGAAAGCGGAACCGCGTCAGTGCACAGGTGAACGCTCGACCCAGACGTCGAGCACACGATCGCGAGCCGCGACGGAGGCCGCAGCCAGGGCGCCGAGCACCACGACGTCAGCGCCGAGAGGTGAGATCACCAGCTCCGGCGCGGGGAGGTGCATATCCTTCGGCAGATGCTGGCGCGCGGCCTCGACGACGGGGGCGATTCCGGCGGAGATCGCGCCGGACACCACGAAACGGGCGGGATCGAACATCCCCGCCATCACGCTGACGATCCGCGACAGCACGACACCCGCCCTCTCGACGAGCACACGAGCGTCCGGATCTCCGGTCGCCGCGAGGTCGAGGATCGCGTGGCCGGTGACCTCGTCCGCGGCGAGTCGCGCCAGCGGAGCGTCGGGTGCGTACGCACCGTGCGCCCGGGCGTCGATGGCCCATCGTGTGAGCCGCGTTCCCAGCCCGTCCGATCCTTCGACGCCCACCACGTTGTCGAAGGCGACCATCTCGCCCACACCCCCGTGTGTGCCGCGCAGCAGCCGTCCATCCACGACGACCCCCGCGCCGAGGCGGCCGCCGGCGAGCAGGGCGATGTAGTTGTCGCTGCCGACGGCTGCGCCCACCGACCCTTCCGCAACGGCGGCAAGCGAGGCATCGTTGTCGATCCGCACGATGGGAGCCCAGTCCACAGCGTCGACGAAGCCGGGGTTCGTGCGGCCCCAGTACCCGAGGGGATGCTGGGGGGAGCGACCGTCGACGCCCACCGGGGCGGCGACGCCGATGCAGACCGCAAGCACGTCAGCGCGGCTGCGATGTGCGCGCGACAGCGCCGTCTCGATCGCATCCACCAGCAGCGTCGAGCGCGCATCAGCGGCGTCGGTGTCCGAATCCACCTCGATGCACAGCGTGGCCAGGGGCTGCGAGCGCAGATCCGCGACCCGCACCGTCAGGTGACGCTCGCCCGCGTCGACGCCGACGAGCACCGCAGCGTCGCCGGCCAGGCTGAACCGGCGCGCGGGACGGCCCTTGCTGTACTCGCCCACCTCACGCGCATTGGGCAGCTCGATCAGCAGGCCGAGATCCACGAGCTCATCGAGCGCCTCGATCGTGGTGGACCGCGTCAGCCCGGTGGCCGCCATGGCATCCGAGGCGGTGAACTCCCCCGAATCCCAGGCGAACGCCAGCACCGAGTCGAGGCGTGCAGGGCGCGAGGGTGCAGTGGCAAGGGGGTTCACGGGTCTTGACCTCTCCGGGA